>ERZ1370068.1671-contig-11585_pt1 | contig 102563 bp, 120 predicted proteins | sample MGYA00561227_ERZ1370068 | MGnify/ENA primary metagenome ERZ1370068 (study PRJEB38410, sample SAMEA6850437) | metagenome | study: Metagenomic assessment of the ecological functions of the soil: analysis of the soil microbiota associated with the...
ACGCTCGTCAGCGGACGCACGCCCTTCGATCAGTTCCGCGACGCGTTGGCCCGCGGGGAGTCGCTGTCTGCACAGACCTATTCCACGCCCGCGCAGCGAGGGCTCCAGATCTTCATCGGTAAGGGCGGGTGTAGCGGCTGCCATTCGGGTGCGAACTTCACCCGCGGCGAGTTCTTCAAGACCGGCCTCTCGCGAGTGAACGCCGCTCGGGAAACCCGATCCCGGACGCCCCGAGGGAATCCGACGCCTGCGAGAGAGCCGCTTCAACCTGCTGGGCTCCTACAGCGACGACTCGAGCCGCGTCGCCGACGCGCAGCGGATTGCCCTCGCGAGCGGCAGCGACGGCGAGTTCAAGGTGCCGACCTTGCGCAACCTGATGCTGACGGCGCCCTACGGCCACGACGGCGGCGTCGACACGATCGCCGAGGTTGTGCGTCGCCACGCTCGGGACGGGCAGTCCGCGGGCTCGCCGAGTCTCACCCGCGCGAGCAGACCGACCTGGTGGTCTTCCTCGAGTCGTTGAGCACGTTCTCGAATCCGTGGCGCCCTGAGGGTGCGTCGCGTTGCGACTGAACTGAGCGGTCGCGCCCAGTTCGCCATCACCGCGCGCCCGCGGGCCCACGCGCGAAGGCCGTCGATCTCCTCCTTGCGCGTGCCCCCGCGATGTGACCAACGGGCCTCAGCCGCACGGGTGTTAGCGGCCGAGAGGAACCGCGAGCACCGCCGCGGGCCGCCGTCCGACCGTGTAGATTTCCAGCGGGGTCAGCGCGCCGGTCTCACCGTCGACCCGGTACGAGGCGAGACGTCCGGACGCCGTTCCCGCGGCGTGCAGGAACGTCCCACTCGAATCGAGACCGAACGCGGTGGGAACGGCCTCGGTCGCCGCATGCCCGGCGGGCGTCAGACGCCCGCGCCGGGTCGACGGCGAACCCGGCGATGCTGTTGTAGCCGCGGTTGCCGACATAGAGGAAACGGCCCGATGGCGTCAGATGGATCTGCGAACAGGTATTGCGCACGGTCGCACCCTCGGGCAGCGAGCGCGTCGTTCCCACGGCGGAGAGGGTGCCGGAGGCGCGATCGAGGCGGTAGGCCGTCACGCTGCACCCCTGCTCGTCGGAGAAATAGGCGAGATCGAGCGTGGGATGGAAGCAATAGTGCCGCGGCCCGATCGGGCCGGGCGGATCGAGCTTGAACGGCGCGTTGGGACTGAGCCGTCCGGTGGCCTCGCTACAGCTGGACCATACCCATCCAGAACATGGTCTTGCCGCCGACGTCGATGTCGTACTTGCGTACGAAGGTGAGCTTGCCGTCGTCGCCGATGCGGAAGACCGACAGACCGGCCGGCATGGTCCGGACCGCGTCGCCGTCTCTCACGTCCACCGGAAGATTGTGCTGGGCCACGAGCATGCGTCCACTCGGATCGATGTGGAACGTGCGTGGATGGATGGCGCGGGTCTCGATGTGCTGGATCGGGCTCGGCTCGCCGGTCGACTGATCGATCGAGTACACGACGATGCTGTTCTCGCCGCCCTTGAACACCTTCTTGCCCTGGAAATCGACCGTGTCCTGGGCGCGATTCGCCCCATACAGAAACCGGCCGTTCGGATGCACGTGGACCGTGCCGGCCGCCTGACGCGATCGGCGGTTCGTCGGCTCGGCCAGCGTGTCCGCGCGGAAGGCGATGTCCGGATTGATCCGGCCGCTTTCCATCTTGTACGTGTACATCTTGTTCTGGGTCTCGATCGAGACGTACATCCACGGCTTCGTCGGGATGAAAATCGAGATGCCGCGGCCCGAAGTCCCTGCCTCCGTCGGGGGCGATCGACACCCCGTTGGTCAGCACGCCGTTCTTGTAGTCGAAGACTTTGAGCGCGCCGGGGTCTTCGGCCTTGGTCGGAGTGCCTTCGTTGCCGCGCGTCACCAGAATCGCCAGCCGGTTGTCGGGCGTGACGCGCACCTGATGCGCGAAGATGCCGGCGTCGATCGGGCCCGGTTGCTTCACTTCCTCGCCGGGCGTGAAGTCGGGGTTGATCCGATACACGCGCAACGCGCTCGGATTGTTGAACGCGACCAGGATGTTCTCCGAGGGGATGTCCGTGGTCATGTGGATCGGCCGAGTGGGCAGCCGGATCGCCTCACCGTGCTTGGTGAGCGCGCCACTGGCGGGGTCGATGCGAAACGCGGTGACGTGATGCTCGGTCCCCGCCGGTCCGTATCCGGATGCGCTGCTGCTGGTCGCGACGTACAGATACCGCCGCGAGACGTGCGGCCAGGCGTATTGCACGCCCGCGGGCAGGGTGACGGTGGCGCGCTTGGTCAGCGCGGCGCCCGCGACGTCGACGTCGTAATGCGTGAGATCGGCCCCGACGTTGGCGTAGAGCGCGACCTTGCGCGTCTCCGGCTGGGCGAACGCGACTCGCGGTGCGCTCATGCTACCCGCGACCAGTGACAGGAACGTTCTGCGGCTGACCATGAGCTCTCCTCCCGTGGATGAACACGGTGTTGCACCCTCCTGGGGCCGAATCGGCGCAACCCAGCTCCTCGACGACTCGGCCGCGCTCCACAATGGCGCTGCCACCGAGCCCCGTCAAGCTCCTGGGCAGACGCCACCGCGAGTTGGTACTGTCGCGGCGATCGCGCTGTCGCCCGGCGAGGGAGGGGAAGCGTGATGCGCATCGTGGATGCTCAGATCCATCTCTGGGGCAGCGGTTTGCCGAGCAACATGGCCCATCGCCAGGTCACCTCGTTCACCACCGAGGAGGCCTCCAGGTGTCGCGCGTCGTGTCGGCTCGTGGTGCCGGACAGATCTGGTGCCGAGCTGGTGCCAAACGCGGCCGGTCCACGGCGCATCACCCGGACCTGCCGTCACACGGGAGGTCCGTCACAACTACGTCCTCGCTCGCTTCGCCTGGATTCCCACCCTCGTGATCTGGCACGTGGACGGCCGCTTCACGCGGCTTGAGGGAGCCGTGCGACGAGTACGCGGCCCGCGCTCGTCGACCCAGAGGGGCGGGCTCATGCGCGCCTCCAGCATCCCGGGAGCCTAGCGCACGCCGGGTCGCATCGGCTTGTAGGACTGGCCGCTTCCTGTCTGGGACCTTCGGGCTCGCCCGGCCACGCCAGCCTGTCGCCATTGTGGTGGCCCCTGGTGCGGGGAGCGGATCACCCTGGGGCGTGGTGACACCCGGAGGCATCGTGTACCACGCAGCGTGCTGGCGACGGCGGGGAGAGATCCTGACGAACGCCACGAGGCCGGGCTGACCGGCAAGCGCCCGAGTCCGGTGGGGATAGCCGAGCGAGTGACGGCGTAGGCCGGATTGGACTTCGCCACCCCGTCCTTTGCCGTGCCCCGCGACGGCTCGGAGGCGCTTCCTCTCGCGCATCGTAGCCAGCCCGCTACGGTTTTTGTTGCTGCTGAGGCAACCCATCTGGTAAGGCACCGGAAAGGTTGGTCGAAACCTCGTGGCACCGTGCTTGTCTTTACGTGACCACATCCGACCGGTGACTCGACTGCAACCCAGTGAAGGGGCTACTTCAACAATGAAGGTGCTTATCATCGATGATGAGCCACAGATCCGCGACATCTTCGCGCAGTTCGTCGAGCTGTTGGGACATGAGGCCGACGTAGCGGCTGACGGGCAAGAGGGCCTGGCGCGCTTTGACCCGCTCGTCCACCGAGCCGTGGTCACGGACTTCCTCATGCCGGGATTGACGGGCCTCCAGGTTGCCGAGGCGATACGGGCGCGGAGCTGCACAACGCCCATCGTGATGATCAGCGGGTCCGCTGCGCCGCAGGACGAGCGGCGAGCCGGGCAGGCAGGGCTGCGCTTCCTGCACAAGCCGATCAGCTTCGCGCAGTTCGCGGCGATGATGGCGGAGGTCGTCGAGTATTCTGGAGCGGCGCAATAGGTTGCACGGCGCGACTCAAAGTATATCGAGCCCAGTTACATCGCGCTCGGCTTCCAAGAGCAGGCGTCAGCGACGATTGGTCTCGGAATGCATCGGGCCGCCGCTTCGCAATCGCGGGGCGCCAGAGGAACCACCCGACGCTGGCCGCGGGGACCGGGAGCATGAGCGTGGCGACAGTGTCGACGTCCGCGACGGGGCCGATCGGGCCCGGCATGACGACATCGAGCGATGGGCAATTGGACCTTAGTCGATGCCCCCTTCACCATCGGTGCGAGGCGTGTGGGACCGCGTTCTTGGTTCGTGCGAAAGCGCCTCCCTGGAATGCCGCGGGTAGTCCCTCCGTTTGAATCCTGCGTTGACGCGGCCCGCCTTGTGCTGGCCCGCGGTCCTGATAGCCTGAGGGCGCCTACCACCGGGGTCCCTGGTTGACGCGACCGGCGTCGCTCCCCTGGCATCTGGCTTGATCCTCTACGCGTGATCGCAACGCTGCGCACTGAGGCGACCTGATGCCGCGCGTGCTCATTACGTGCCCGGTGACACACAGCCGCTGCCCACCGGGCTCGAGTTGGACGCCGTCGCGTTCCAGCTCAAGCGCGGCCCCCGGTTCGCCCCCGTCCGCACTGCCAGCAGAAACACTGCTGGACGAAGGCGTCGGCATGGCTGGAACAGGCGACCGCCGAGGCGAGCGTGGCCCGGGATCGCCTGATGGTCACCGCGCTGCGTCGCTCGTACGCGCAGCGGATGCCCGTCAGGGCAGCCTTGGTGACGGCCCTCATCACAGAGCGCCCGCTGTGCATGGCGTGCATTTCCGAGCGGACGCTAGCCCCGCCGATGAAGTGAGAGCTTTGTTCCAGCGCATTGAGGACGTGCTCCAGGTGCAGCGCATGGAGTCTGGACGGTGCCATGCCTGCGGGCTCGTGAGTGCGGTCTTTTTCGTGAAATGGTCCACCCCCTGACACGCCGTCCCGAACGCGGGGCCCCCATGACGAACACCCTTCCGTGGCATTCCGTCCTCGCCGGCGATCGACAGGTGTACCACGACGACACGCGCTGCCCGGAAGGGAGCAGCATCGAGGGCAAGAACCGGCGACCGGGCGACGGCGGGCGAGACCCGTGCCCGCACTGCGCGGGGACTGCTGATCGAGTGAGAGGACGACGGCCGAGTAGTGTTCGGCACACCATGCGGACGCTGTGGCTCCTCCTGGGATGATGGCCATCGCGCCAACATGGGCGGTCGCCGGGGAGCCCACCGGTTTCGACGGGATCGCATTTGGAACGACGCGAGGCGCGCTCGTCGGCAAATCAAGCTTTCCGCGCCCGCTGTCATCCCGCCACAGAAACGGAGACAGCAGCCAACGCCCAGGGATGGCGGGTCACGTGCCCGACCTACGATCTGAGAGACTTCGGGGCAATGCGCGTTGCGCTGCTCTTCTCCGCGAAGGACCAGCTCTTCGGCTATGTCGTATATATACCCTCGCGACCGCCAGGACACCGTGCGCGCCAAGTTCGAGACGCTGTACGGACCTCCGACCAGCCGGCTGGAGAAGGGCACGACCCTCGGGTGGCGGTGGCCATCCGGCACCGAGGCCTCCTTGACCGTCTTCTGCCTCGGCTCGGACGGGTGCCTGACCGTGAAGGCCCAGGCGCCCGAGAAGCGGTAGCTTCCCGCCGGCACCGACCCGGAGGCGGTCAGCGCCCAGGCCGAGCGGCTCCTCTACTTCGCGTTGGTGGGCGCGCTCGAGGCCGGCCTGGTCCGCACGGCGGGGATGCCCTGACCGCGCGGCGCCATCATCGATATGGTCGATGGCGCGGCTTACAATCTGTCGCCTGAGAATATCGAGATGGCCGGCCCCCGAAGGCTGGATCGTGACGACGATGATCGCGCATCGCGGACGCACTGGGGCGCCCGCGCGAACGGAAGAAGGGAGAGTCTAAGGCCGGGCTGGCGGCTCAGATGCTCCCTCCCGTTCGCGCACCCGACGCAGCATCGTGTCCACGCGCTTCTGGAACTCCGGATTTGCCTCGAGCCGCTCGACGAATGCGCCGGTCTGCTGTCGGATCTCCTCGATATTCGCGGGCGGCGCGACCACCCTCATCGGAGCCGACCCTTCCGCACGTAGGGCGTTGTCGGCGTTGGCGTGAGCGCATCCTGACGCTCGGCGCCGACTCGGACGATGAACGTGTGGCCCTCACGCTCGAACACGACGCGATCGGCGTGGATGCTGGCCACGCGATACGTGGCCACGACCGCCCCCTCGCTCGCCAGCATTTGGGAGCCTGCTTTGCCCTCGCGACCAATCATGGAGATCACGGCAAATTTCGTTGGAGCCGCGGTCATGGTGCCGGCCACAGCGAACGGGAGGCCCGCCGGGAGTTCTGCATTCACTTCTGACGAGTTCTCGGTGACTGTGTGCTCGTCGTTGTCACTTGCCCAGGCCCCCGCACAAGCCAGAAGGAGGAAGGTAGGGACGGCGAGCGCTCGAACGGTCCGCGGGACCCTGTTCATGGCGTCGCCCTTCTCCCTATGGTCACCTTGTCCACAAAGAAGAAGCCGGCGCCTTGAGTGACGTACAGGTCGTACACGCCGCGGCCGAACTGATCGAGGCTGCGGAACTTAAGCCACCATGCGTACCCCTCGGTAAGTCCATTCAGGTGGACGCGTACGGGGTTGCTGGACTCGTCTATATGGATCGTGAGGATATCCGGATCTGCCCCCACATTGAACACCGCAACGAGATTGAAGCCAGGGGCGAGATTTACAGCCAACACCTCTACGCCGTCAGGATATACGACATCGAAATCCGCGTGGGCGGCAGGGGGAGCGAGAGGAAGAGGCCAGCTGCTACGACCAAAACGGAAAGTTTGCGCATGATAGAACCTCCAGCGTGCTCGTTGGTTGAATCCCGGCGCCCAAGGAAAGTGGACGCGGGGTTTGTCAGTACGATACGAGACGCGGACAGGCCCGTCAATCAGAGCGCTGGTCGTAGGCGAGCGCCCTTGAGGCGCCCACATGATGACTGTTCCAGCAACCCGGGGTTGCAGTATGTGACGCCGAACGAGAGCTTGAGCGGCAACCACGCGCTCGTCGAGGCGCGGCCGATCGCTGCCGTCAACGCCGCGACTCCGGCCCAGGCCGAGGTCTACAGCTCGCAGGGGCCGAGCACTCATCAGCTTCCCGTTTCTCGAGGTGCGAGCCGTGCCCGTGTTGTCCAGCGTCGACTGCGTGCTCACCCGTGACTGGGGCGCTGGGCTTCTTCGGCCAGCCTTATGCGGCACGTCCGCGGCGGCCCCTCACGTGGCCGGCATCGCCAGCGCTCTTGATCGAGCGGGCACCCACGCTGTCCACCGAGCAGCTGCGCGGCGTGCGCACGGGGACCGCGCCGGACCTCGGCGCACCCGGCTTCGACTTCACCTACGGGTTCGGCCGGGTCGATGCCTTTGCAGTTGCAGGCGGCGCCTGACTTCACCACAACGATTGCGCTCGGCGCGGCAATCCCTCCCGGGCAGCCGTGCCGTGCAGGTCGGCCACGGCGCGACCGCCTTCGCCACGATCGTGGCGTCCGGGACCGGCGTGGCGACCGGGTGCGCGACCACGCCGACAAACGCGCCCGCAGGGACGGCATTCCTCTGTCAGCAAACCAGCGGCTAGCTAGTCGGCGGGGCGGCAGGCCGAGCTGCTTCCCCAGCTTCGCGACCGCGTTGCGATGCATGCCGAGGCGCACGCCGATGGCCGTGAGCGTGCAGTCCGTGAACCATAACTCGCGGATCACCTTGATCCGACGGTCCTGCACATCCTTGCTCACGACGGACCTTCCGACTCGTGGGACTCGTGCCGGCACCGATCGCCCTTTCCGAGGGATCAGTGGCCAGCGGCGCCGCCGTTGCCCTTCGCAATCACGGTAGACGCGCCTGCGGACAGCTGTCTATTGGGCCAAGGTCGTTGGACCAACGATCGGCACCCTTAGGGTCTAGGACTTCCGGGTCAATTGTGGGCGCGCGGGCGTCCGGGATACGGTGATGGGGCTCGCTGCGGCGTGGTGAGACACGCGCGGTGGTACTCAGCCACGACGGAGGTCATGACTTCGTTAACTCCGCCATCGTCGGGTCAGCTTCGTGGCGCAACTGTTGCCCGGGGCCGGTTTGAATCCGGCCAGCGAGCAGCGTCATCGCCGGGACCGAGTTCGGCAAATCGCGTGGTGATCCGGCGGGGGTAGGGAGTGGTAGCATCGGCGGCACGAGCCCGACCGCGGACGACGGCGCCCTGATCATCACCTTCCCGCGCGCGTGGACCGCGGCCCAGCGCCTCGAGTTCTCGCCGCGCGCGCGACGCTATTACCCGTGTCCTGACCACGACTTAGAAGCCGGTGGCTGGGCTGCGCTACCTGTGCGCTAAGGCGATCACCTGAGCGTCGGCTCCGCGGGTGATGGTGGACCAAGGTCCACTGTCATTCGGGGAGGGTCGAGCCTAGAGTGGCGCCATGGGCTGCCCATCCGCGATCCGCGGCGATCGAGTGCTCGTCGTCGACGAACCCGGGGAACGTGACCTGCTGGAGCTGGCGCTCGAGATGGCGGGCTATCAGGTCGACGTGGCCGATGATGGCGAAGCCGGCTTGATCATTGCGGCCGCGCGGACCCCAGCCGCCGCCATCATTGACCTCGGGGTGCCGATCATCGACGGGTGCTTGCTCGGCGAGTCGATGCGCGGCGTGTTTGGCGAGCACATTCGCCTCATTGCCGTGACGAGTCGAGACGAGCCCGACGGGCGCGAGCGGAGCCTCACGGCGGGATTCGATACGCACCTGGTGAAGCCGGTGTCGCCCAACCGGGTGACGCAGACACTGCGGCAACTGCTGGCGCACGGACACGCTGGCGCAGACCGCGGAGTCCTCACCGTCTAACCCGTCCACGCCCCGGGCGCCGGGCCGGCGCTGATAGCCGACGACGCGCGCCGGCGGGCCAGCGCGCACCCGAGGCGCCGAGACGGGCGCGCTCCCCGCGGCTGACGGCGCCACGGCCGTCCGCGCGCGTCAGGGATGACCGGCGCATCAGGCCAGAGCGCCGGCGCCCCTCCTTTTGGCACCGCGCGGAAAATCTGGTGCAGGCTTGCTTGGCCAGGTGGGACCCTCCTTCGTTTAATTCGTTAATTCGTTTGCGTTCCCTGTCGCTCTTCTTTGGCTCGGCGCGGAAATTCTCGGGCGACTCGAAGCGCTGAGGGTCCCTCCTCTGGCGTCAGAGGCGGGGGAGGTGGAGGGAGGCTCTGCCAGGCTTCACCCGCCCGGCCTGCGGTAGACTCCCGGGATGCTGAGGAACGCATGAGCGCTGGGTCACGACGAGGATGGCCATCCGTGCCCTACGCGGCCGTGCCCCAAGTGGGGCGCGTGATCCCGATCAAGCGCTGGCCGGTCTTGCAAACGGGGCGGTCCGACCGCCGCCTCGAAGTGCTGAGCGTCGTGGAGCGGTGCGGCACCGGCAAGAGCTGATCCTGGTGCCCGACGGGTGGGAGCTGTTCACGGAGATATCCCGTGCTGGGCGTGGCGACGTGAGCTCCTTTGGTCGCGCCCTCCGAGGATCTCCTGTATCAGCGCTCGAGTTTGCGCTCCTCTGCGGATTGCCCGCGTGGTGAGACGCTCCGCCACTGCGCCAGGCAGAACGATCTTCAGCGTCAGCTCTACCTTGTCCGGCTGGCCACCGGACTCAGGGCGTCTGGCGTCTGGTTGGACGTCCGGGAGGCGGGACGACTGGAGTGCGGCATGGGGCGCCAACATCGGAGATGACGGCGGTGTCTGCTGGGCCGACGATCCCGCCCATGAGCGACGAGCCGGACGCGTTCACCCATGCCCAGCGCCTATCCGGGATTCCCGGGTGATCGTTCACGCCAAGTGGAGTGTCGATGAGACCATCGAGCGCGGGTCACCTGGCCACCTTTGTGCTGTCTCGTCGCGCTTCGCCGGCGGCTGCGCCACGACGCGCAAGGCCTCGGACACCATGAGCCCGTCGTTCCTGCCGCGCGCGGCCTACATATCCCGATGTCGCCCCGGTCAGGGAACGGTCTACGGGCCCTGGAATCGTGCGCTGCCCACCCCACGCACGGAGCTCGATCCCGGCGAAAGGATCGCAACGCGGTGTTTATCGATGGTCTTCAGCTCACCTGAGGCGTTGACATTCCGGGGCACTCTCAAGGCGCCGAGCGGAGAAGTCTGGAGAACGTTTGGGCGGAAGCTCGACCGACTGCCGGCCGTCACCACCACAAATCCGGACTGGTTTCGCTATGCCACCGAGACGTTCCAGACGGCGCGCATGGAACATTCGCCGGGCCTCTGGAGTATCGACTTCTTCCTGAACGGCGCCCTGACGGGAACGTATCGCTTTTGGCTCGGTGACCCCGGAAACGGTGGTTCGACTGAGGAAACAGGGCGGCGCGGTCGCCGGCGTATGCCGGAGCGCTCGCCGGCCCCAGGCGCCGCGGAGCCCGTCAGGTCGCTCCGCAGCCGCGCCGAACGCGGTGATGGGCGAGCGATGGCAGCGCTGGGATTCACGTACTTTCACAGGGGGCGGAGGTGGCGAAAGACGACGCAACAGCCGTCGACTGGTTCCGGAAGGGCGCGGAGGCCGGCAGCGGGTCCGCAATGGCGTTCTTAGGTGCCAGCCATTGGGTCGGGCTGGCTGGACTCCCAAGGACGAGGCTGAAGCCGTTCGGTGGTTTCGCAAGGGCGTCAATGCGGGGACGGGCGCGCCATGGCATCGCTCGGGCAGACCTACTTGACGGGAGGAGGCGGACTGGCCAGGGACGAGAGAGAGGCCGTGAGATGGTTCAGGCAGGGCGCCGAGAAGGACGACGGCCGGGCGATGGCGATGCTCGGACAGATGTACTTGACCGGGGGCGGCGGATCTCCGCACGCGATGACGCGGCGGGTGTGCAGTGGCTGCGCAAGGCGGCCGCGTCTGGAGACGGTTTTGCGATGGCCACGTTGGGCGGCATGTGCACGAGACGGGCGAGGGCGGACTCGCGAGAGACGATGCCGAAGCGGTGCGTTGGTATCGAATGGGCGCCCAGGCCGGCTAGCGGACGGGCGATGGCATCAGCTCGGGCGGATGTATTCGGAAGGGCGAGGTGGCTTGGCAAAGAACCCGGCCGAAGCAGTCCGGTGGTATCGGGCGGGGAGCCAAGTCTGGCCGATGCACTGGCGATGTTCGCCCTTGCCCAGGCCCAGGAAGCCGGTGTTGGCGTGTCAAAGGATCGCCAGCAAGCAATCCAATGGTATCGGAAGTCGGCCGGGCTTGGTAATCCAAATGCCGTCGACCGTCTCCAGAATCTCGATCAGTGACTGGTGCGAAGGGACGGCAAGCTCGAGAGCGAAGGAAGCTGAGCCAGGCCGCACTGGCCGGGAAGGTGGGCGTGAGCCGCGCGTACATCGCACGCCTCTAGTGAGGCAGTGCCCCGCGTGCCCGGAACTCGGGGCGCGGATGCGGTAGACGCGCCTCCTCCCGTGGCCAGGCTCAGGTGAGTGGCTTCCGGATCACCAGGAACACGAGGCCGCAGGCCTCGCATCGGTGCTCTACCTTGACCTTCCCCTCACTGGAGATGAAGTAGGCCAGCGGCGTGATGCCGCCGTTTCGGCACGCGGGACAATAGCGCTCGTGGGTCTCAGGCAGCCCGGGCTTGTCAGGCGACGCCATTGGATTGGGGTGCGTCAATTATCTGTCCGCTTGAGCAACCTGGCCTTGAGCCCTCGATGAGGAGTCCCACGCAGTGCACGCACGTCGTGGTACACCGCGCGATCGGTTCCTGGGTCGGATGCAACGGCAGGGTGATCATCACCGCTCACTCCGGCGCACGCCGATCGCGGGTCCGCGCCGCCGCTCGGGGAAAGCCAGAACGCAGTCGCGCATGCGTGGCAGCGATGCTCGGTCCGGATCACTCCCTGTGCTGGTCGCGAGCATCCGCCCAATGCCACGGATCTCGGGCTGCCGCAGCGCGGGCAGAGGCGCTGTCGCGAGTCCCTGCTGGAAATAGGCCGGGATCTGGCATGGCAGGTGCCCCTGCTACGGAAGGGAGAGGACAGGCCAGATGCCAAAGCGGGTGAGACGCCCGTCGCGTCAACCAGGGACCCCGGTGGTAGGCAGAGCGAGTCTACCGCACAATGGTGGGGGTCCGGGCAAGCAACTGCGGCCCATCGGCGCGGGCGACTTTTGACGAGGATGGCGGTCGACTTCATCAGGCCCAGCTCGCGCTTAACACTCGTCCGACGCGATCTCCTCGCGACACACCGAGCAGGATTGTCCGCAGCAGGGCGATGTCCCTGATTGCGGCGGTGCGAATTCGGGATCGGCATATTGTGCGACCCCGCGCATAGAACCCGTGTTCCCTCGAGCGTCCACGTGGCGAACGCGTGCCTCATCGAGCGGAGCTTCCGCTACCCTTTCCGCCGCGAAACTGAGACGCGGGCGTCTGCTGAGGCCCAGATAGTCCTCGCCGCCCCTGACCAAAGGTCCATTTGACCAAGGTCCAATTGCCCCCTCTCCGGCAGTCGGATCATGCCTGCTGTTGGCATCATGATTGCGCTGGCTCGTTCATTCTGGCATCGCTCACGGTCACGGCTCAACGCGCGCCGCCGCCGCCGGCGCCTGCGGTCAGATCTCAGGCCCCGTGGACGATGCCCTCGTGAAGTCGATCCTGATCGTGGACGAGCAACGACAGTGTGGCCGAAATGTTCGCCTACCTCTTCGCCGGCCAGCGGTTGGCGCGTGACCTGGTACAGCGACGGCCAGCGGGCGGGTGAAGCGCTCGGGGGCCGAGTCCACTGCGATGCGGTGGTCGTCGGGTATCGACTCGCGGGCATTGACGGCGTGGAGCTGATCACGCGGATTCGCGCGCTCGACCACCGCAAAGGACGTGCCCATCGTCATGGTGACCGGCACTGTCAACGTGGTCATCGTGGCCGCCGCCCTGGCCGCCGGCGCGGATGATGTGTTGTATAAGCCCACCGACGTCGACATTCTCGTCGCCACGGTGACGAAGTGCGTCGAGCAGCGCGCAGGCATCCGGACACGTGGAGGGCGCCCCGCCAAGCATCCCGTGCGCCTCGTCACCTTCTCCTGCCCGCTCTGCCGCGAGGCTCGGCCACGCTGTCGCGCTCGTGGCCGAGTTCGACCCCGCAGCCGCCCCTGACCGTGATCGACATCCAGGGAAGCTGCGCGCACGCTAACGGGTTCGGGCAGCTCGACCAGCTCACGCTCGAGCAGGAGTGGCAGATGATCGAGGCCGCGCTGGACGCGGCGAGGGGCGCCGCGAAGTAGCTCGACCCGCCGCTGGCCGGCGGCCTTCGGCTCGGGCCGAGAGACCCGTTGCCAGGCGCGACACGTGGCACGGCATCGGCCTCATCGAGCACGGGCTGGCGCGCCAGGATCGTGATCTGTCGCTCACGCGCCGCGACCGATGGGGCGCGTCGGTGTTCGTGACGGGCCACCCCTGAGGGATTAGGAGAGGCGACTCGGCGGCTTGCTAGGCTTGGGGGATGAGTCGATCCCGTGCCTCACGCCGTCGTCCCTCCGGAGCCCGTTGTGCCACACAGTTGGGCCGCGTCCCGACGCCGATGGCTGAACTCGGAGGACGAGCAATGAAGACGTTGCGCTCCTCCGGGCTGGATTCGGCGTCGCCGCGCTGCTCGTGGCGATCGTCGCCGGTATCTCCATTCGGAACCACGTGTTGTCCGTCGACACCCACGCGCTCCAGGAAGCCCAGAGCGTCACCAAGGTGATTGAATTGTACCTCGTCCGCCACGCCGGGGACCGTGAGGGTGATCCCCTCGTCGCCAAGCAAGCCGAGCTCCAACGCGACGTCGTGAGGCTCCACGGACTCTACGGTCAAGACATGGTCGTCCTGGACCGCAACAAGCTGGTCGTGGCGGATGCCGTGGCGCCGGAGATTGGGGTCACGTACGGAAACGACACCCACGACGAAGTGGCGCGGACGATCGCGGATGGGAGGCCGCGCACGTTCATTGAGATCAGCGAGGCCTACCCGCAGGGCATCAAGGAGCTCGTGGTTCCGCTACGGATCGAGAACGCGACGGTGGGGGCGCTGATCCTCGAGTACACATCGATTTACGACACCGCATGGCGAACGCAGCGCCCTCAGATCCTCATGGAGGCGACGGCAGCCACCCTGGCGATCACCATCCTCGTGGCCCTCGGGATGTTCGTCACGCGCCACGTCGCCCAGGAGACATTGCGCGTCACGCAGGCGCGGCGCGCCGCGGAGGAGGCGACCCGCGGCAAGAGCGAGTTCCTGGCCACCATGAGCCACGAGATCCGGACGCCGATGAACGGCGTGATCGGGATGACCGGCCTGCTCCTCGACACCGCGCTGACGCCCGAGCAGCGCGAGTACGCCGAGACGGTGCGGCGGTCCGGCGAGGCGCTGCTCGCGCATCATCAACGACATCCTCGACTTCTCGAAGATCGAAGCCGGCAAGATGCGACCTGGAGGCGGTCGACTTCGACCTACGCGCGGCGATCGAGGACGTGCGTCGAGCTGCTCGCCGAGCGCGCGGCCAGCAAAGGGCTGGAGCTCGCGTCGGTGATCCATCCGGATGTCGCGACCCGGGTCGGCGGGCGATCCGGGCCGGCTGCGCCAGATGCTCACCAACCTGGTCGGCAACGCCGTCAAGTTCACCGACGCACGGCGAGGTGGTGGTGCGCACGACGCTGCTCGAGGCGACCGGGGACACCACGCTGCTGCGCGTCGCCGTCACGGACACGGGCATCGGCATCGCGCCGGACGCCCAGGGACGCCTGTTCCAGGCATTCTCGCAGGCGGACGGCTCGACCACGCGCAAGTACGGCGGCACGGGCTCGGGCTGGCCATCTGCCAAGCGCCTCATCGACGCTCATGGGCGGCACGATCGGCGTCGAGAGCATCCCGGGCCACGGAAGCACCTTCTGGTTCACGGTACGGCTCGGCACGCGGCCGGCACTACACGAGGCAGACCTGCTCACCCGACCGGAGCTGCGGGGCGTGCGCGTCCTCGGCGTCGACGACCATGCGGTCAACCGGGCCATCCTCGAGGCGCAGCTCGGCGCCTGGGGCATGCAGATCGACTGCGTCGCCGATGGCGCCGCGGCGCTCGCTCGGCTGCGAGCGGCCGCATGCGGAGGGCCGCCCGTATGCTCTGGCCATCCTCGACTATCAGATGCCCGGGATGGACGGCCTCGAGCTGGCCGCGGGCCATCACGGCGGATCCGGCCGCTGGCGGCCACGCGGTTGATCATGCTGACGCTCGGTGAGCCAGCGCGGACGCGGCACGGCGGCGCAGCGGGCCGGTATTGCGGCCATGCTCACCAAGCCGGTGCGCCAGTCATCCCTGTTCAGCTGCCTCGCTCTCCGTCTTCGCCGCGACCGGACGATCCGCCCTGTCGTCGCCGACAGCTCGCCGCTGGCGAGGAGCGCGCGGGTCCGCTCCACGCCCGCGTGCTCGTGGTCGAGGACAACGTGGTCAACCAGAAAGTCGCCGTGCGCCTGCTGGAGAAGCTGGGCTGCCGGGTCGACGTGGCGGCCAACGGCCTGGAAGCCGTGGAACTCCTCGCCGAGCTCGCCTACGACGTCGTCTTCATGGACTGCCAGATGCCGGAGATGGACGGCTTCGAGGCGACCGCGCGTGATCCGCCAGCGCGAGGCGTCCTCGGGGCAACATGTCCCCATCATCGCCATGACGGCCAATGCCATGCAGGGCGACCGCGAGCAATGCGCTCGCCGCCGGCATGGACGATTACCTCAGCAAGCCGGTGACGTTCGAGGCGCTGGCGACCGCCGCGCGGAAGTGGGCGGCTATACCGCCACAGCGCCCGCCCCGCCCCATCGTGACGCCAGGGTGACGACCCGGTGACGCGGTGAAGGTGCTCGACCGAGACGCCACCGTCGGCTGAAACCCAGATAGCTGCTCGCTGCACCGACCAAGGTCCACGCGACCAAGGTCCAATTGATCCCTCTCGGCAATCGGAACATCCTTGTTGCGACATCATGATTGCCTGGCTCGTTCCTCTCGCGTCGCTCACAGTCACGGCTCAACGCTCGTCGCCGCGGTTCTCAGACGGCGTGGACGTGCCCTCGTGAAGTCGATCCTCATCGTGGACGACAACGACAGTGTGGCCGAAATGTTCGCCTACCTCTTCGCAGGCCACGAGTGGCGCGTAACCTGGTACAGCGGCGGCGAGCGCGCGTGTGAAGCGCTCGGGGGCGAGTCCACTACGACGCGGTGCTCGTGGGGTACCGATTCGAGGGCATCAACGGCGTGGACTTGATCGCACGGATTCGCGCGCTCGACCACCGAAAAGACGTGCCGATCGTGATGATGACCGGCACCGTCGACGAGGCCGTCGTAGCCGCCGCCCTGGCCGCCGGCGCGGATGGTGTGTTGAAAAAGCCCGACGACGTCGCCATTCTCGTCGCCACGGTGACGAAGTGCGTCGAACGGCGCAGGCATCAGGCGGCCTGAGGGGCGCCCCGCCAAGCATCCCGAGCGCCGCGTTACCCCGGGAGGCCGAGGGTTCGCGCTCGTCATCGTTCTGGGTTCGTGAAGGTTCGAGCCGCGCCCCCGTGTGCTCCTCCACTGTGCAACGAAATGAGCGTGCCGCGGCACCTCTGGCGCAACCGGAGCCGGGTTCCGTCAGTCCGTCAGGCCACCCATCGCCCAAGGGATCGAGAACGTTCGCGAACGCGGGTGGCACCGCGATTGCCCCTCTACGCGGCCATAGCCCGACGGATGAACTCGACAACCAGACATGAAAGGACCGCAATGCACCTCAAAGGGTACTTCTCGCGCTGGCGGTGGCCGCGCGCGTCGCTGTCCTCGTCCCGACGATCGTGCTCGCGTGGCTGATCTGGCAGCGGTAGTGCGGGGCCGGGTCGGCTCACCCGCGCCGCCCGCTTGAGCACCGCGACGGCCAGCAGGCCGACGACCACGGCGAGTCCGTGCACGGTCGCGGTGCGGGCCGCCGGATACTGGAGACCCGCCGCCCTCCTTCCAACCAGCCCCTGTAGACAATAGGGGGCTGGCAGGGAAGGAGCGCGGCCCGCGACCGGGGGCCCGACTAGTGAGACGCCGGGGCCTTCGATGGCTCGCCCGAGGTAGGGGAGGGCCGAGCAGACGGGGAAGCGCGGGCGTATGTGGGCGTGGGAATGCGACGTTCTGCCGCATTCTGCACAAGGGCTCGATGGGCGGGGCGAGGTGGGTGGATTCTGGCCCGTCCGTGGCGCTTCTTGGCTCAGGGACTCAGCCGATCCCCGGGGCGGCGAAGATGGACCAAGGTCCACTAGGCCCTGAAGGGCTGGCAGCCGCACAATTTCCCTCGCCTGCACCTGGCCTTCGGGTTGGCGCCGCTGGCGCCGAGACCCTGGTGAATCTGGCGTGGTCGAATCTGAAAACGCCGCGAGGCCATCATGGACCAGCCCATCAGTGTCCTGATTCGGGAAAAGCTCGCCGACGGCCGTTTGCCGCACGACCACTTCCCGCGCATCCGGAGCGGCCCGGGCAACGGGGAGAGCTGCGACGGCTGCGAGGTGACCGTGACAAGAGCCCAGATGATGATGGAGAGCCTCGACGCGAGGGGATGCCGGGTCCAGTTTCACGTCGGGTGTTACTACGTGTGGGTCGTTGAGCGCCAGGTGTACGGACAGCTCGATCGGTTCTCACTTCCGTCGCGGACGTCACGCGCGAACTGAGCTCCTCCCGGCGCCCACGGGTGACTCGCTGGCGGCGCCGGGCCGCGATCGCCGAGGTCTTGGAGGGCTGGCTGGCGCTCGAGCGCGCGCACGGCGATGGCGGGCTCACGTGAGCCCTGAGCGGGCTTCCTCGGCCCCGGTGATGGTGGACCAAGGTCCACTACCGTGAAGGGGCGGGGGCGAGTTTACAGTTCCTTTCCATGGCCACCCCATCGTCGTCCTTACCGCGAGAGACCCGCGACCGTATTTGCCCGTACGGCAGCAACCGGTCCGTCGTAGCGCTGGGTCACGTCACGGCCAGCGCCCTTGGAATCCGGTCTGACGACTGCTGCCGCGCGTGCGCCAAGCAGTTCGTGCTCCTCCGCTATGGAGCGGCGGCATGACGTTCATCTACCGCTACCATCACTACGAGGCCCCAAAAGAGCGACGCCACGAGACGCTTGACGCGGCGATCGAGGATGCGGCCGGAGCCCTCGAGCGCGGCGATGCGTTCCCTCACGAGATCGTCTCCGACACGGGCGACGTGATCCTGAATCAGAGGGATCTCCTGCTGCGTATCGGCTTCTCGGAGCGCTGGATCTCCAACTTCAAGCCAATGAATGCCAAGCGGCGGCGGACTCGCCAGAGTAGCGAGGGCAAGGGTAGACTCGACCCCCGCCACCGATCCTGACAGGCCGCCAGCGTGATCACCACGACCGCCAGCAGCGCGCCCCAGGGGATCGTGTCGCTCACGGCCCCAGCGCTCAGGGGACGCTGTGCCGGCTGATCGCGCGCGCCGCCTGGGCTCGAGGAGGGCGGCCTCGATCGGGTAGGCGCCGGCGGGAACCCCGGCGGCAGCACGAAGCCGGCCGAAGAGCGGAATCACGGTGCGCCGGAGCCGCATCAGCCTCACTCGACGCGCCGCGCGGCGATCGTCAGCGCTGACCCATCGGGCAGCCGCGCTGCCCGTCTTCGCGGCTGCACGCGCAAACCTTGTCACCGCCGGGTTCTTGACGGATGATTGGGGCCCATGTGGCTCCTGCTCCGCGTGGTCCTGGTGCTGCTCGCCGTGCCCCTTCCGGGCGAAGCGCAGCCGAGCGCGAAGGTCTATCGCATCGGAGTGCTCGCCAATGCGCTCGACACGTCCGACGGGCCCTCGTTCCAGGCGTTCCTCGGTGCCCTGCGCGGGCTCGGCTATGTCCAGGGGCGGAACATGGACATCGAGTGGCGGTCGTCGGAAGGCGACGCCGAGCAGCTCCGGGACTGGCGATGGAGCTGGTGCGCGCCAAGGTGGACATCATCCTCGCCACGGCGCTGGTCCCGGCCCAGGCGGCGATCGAGGCGACCAAGACGGTGCCGATCGTCTTCGTGGTCGCCGCCGATCCCGTGGGGCTGCGGCTGGTCGGCAGCGTGCCACGGCCCGGCGGCAATGCCACCGGCTTGGCGTCCTATGCGCCCCAGGAGAGCGCGGATAAAGTCCTACAGTTGCTCAAGGCGGTGACGCCGAAGCTGTCGCGGCTGGGCGTGCTGACGGTTCCGAGCAATCCGGCCCAGCGCGAGCTCCTCGGGAAGGCACTGCCATCTGCCGCCCAGAGGGCGAGCGTGACGCTGCTCCCGCTGCCGGTGCAGGTCCCGAGCGATCTCGCCGGCGCCTTCGACGCCGCCCGACTGAGCCGGGCCGACGGACTGTACGTGCTCGGGGACGTGCTCACGTTCGTCCAGAGGGCGCGGATCCTCGAGCTCGTCGCCAGGAACCGCCTGCCCGCCATGTACACGACACGCGGTGCGGTAGAGGCCGGAGGCCTCATGTCGTATGGCCCGAACTTGCGCGAGCTCTTCGGGCGCGCGGCGACCTACGTGGACAAGATCCTGAAAGGCGCCAAGGCCGGAGAGATGCCGGTGGAGCAATCGACGCGGTACGAGCTGGTGGTGAACCTCAAGACCGCCAAGGAGCTCGGGCTCAGCGTTCCGCCGTCGCTCGTGAAGCAAGCGGTCCAGGTCATCGAGTGACGGCGGGTCACCGCCGTTGAGCGGCGGGGTGGAGGGAGTGCAGATGGCGCCCCCGGGGGCGGGAGGAGTGGGGCTCGACTAGGCGCGCTTGGCGGTGCGCGCGGGCTTGTTCGGGCACGTCTTGTGGAACCAGACCGAGCCTAGCTTGAGGTGGTTGCCGTTCTTTCTGATGCGCAGCTTGCACTTGGGGCAGGTACCCATCACGCTCTCCTCGGCGCAGTGATTCCGCGGGTGTCCGCGTTTGGCGCAGTATACACGAGCGGGGGGATTCGTGAGCGACGGCTGCGTGTTCTGTCGAATCGCGGCGAGGCAAACGCCCGCCGACATCGAGTACGAAGACGAAGCCGTGCTCGCCTTCAAGGACATCTATCCGAAGGCACCGGTGCACCTGCTGATCATCCCGAAGCGCCATATCGAATCGCTGGCTCGGCTCGAGCCCGGCGACGCCGAGCTGGTGGGCCGCTGCGTCCTCGTCGCGCGCGAGCTCGGAGAGCGCGCCGGGTATGCCGAGCGCGGCTATCGGCTGTCGTGCAACTGCGGCCCGGAAGGAGGGCAGGTGGTCTATCACCTGCACTTTCACTTCACGGCAGGCCGGCGGTGATCCAGGTCCGCGGGCTCAGCAAGGACTACGCGGGCGGGGTCAGGGCCCTCGACGACGTCAGCCTCGACGTCGAGCCCGGGCAATTCGTGGCCTTGATCGGCCCGAGCGGAGCGGGGAAGTCGAGCCTCTTGCGGTGTCTCAATGGCTTCGTGACCCCGACCGCGGGACGGGTGACGGTGGACGGCGCCGCGGTGACGGGGGCCGGGCGCGAGGAGCTCCGGCGCATCCGGGCCCGCATCGGCTTCGTGTTCCAGCAGTTCAACCTGCTCCACCGCCTCAGCGTGCTCGGACAACGTGCTCGTCGGACGGCTCGCGCATGCGTCCGGGTGGAGCTCCGCTCTCGGGTGGTTCGCCGCCTCCGACGTCGCGCGGGCGCGCGCCGCGCTTCACCGCGTCGGGCTCGGGGGCCTCGGAGATCGGCGGGCGGACACGCTGTCGGGGGCCAGCAGCAGCGCGTCGCCATCGCGCGCGCCCTCGTCCAGGAGCCGCGGACCATCCTGGCCGACGAGCCGATGTCGAGCCTCGATCCCGCGCTCGCCGAGAGCGTGATGGAGCTGCTGCGCGAGATCAACCAGCAGGACGGGATCACCGTGATCACCTCGCTGCACGTGCTCGAGCTGGCGAAGGCCTACGGGCGCCGGGTCATCGCGCTGCGCGGCGGTCGCATCGTGCACGACGGCCCGCCGGAAAGCCTCGACGCGGGGGCGAGCGAGCGGATCTTCGGGCGCGCGCAGTGAGCGGCCGTGCGCACTGGCTCGGCTGGGCGGCGATCGCTGGTCGTCTTCATCTGGTCGGCGCGCGCCACTGAAGTGTCGGCCAGCCGCGTCGTCGAGGGCTGCCCTTCATGCTGGACTTCCTCCGGCGCATGGTGCCTCCGGACTGGTCGGTGCTTCGCCACGCGACCACCGGAGCCATCCAGACCGTCGAGATCGCGCTGGTCGGGACGGGCGCGGCGGCGCTCCTCGCCCTGCCGATGGGCTTCGCCGCGGCCCGAAATGCGGCGCCCCCGTGGCTCTTCTATGGCGCGCGCATCGCGCTCAATGTCTTCCGGGGGTGGACACCCTCGTCTACGCCCTCTTCTTCGTGGCCGCCGTCGGCCTCGGGCCGTTCCCCGGCGTGCTGGCCGTGGTCGCGTACACCACGACGGTGCTGGCCAAGCTCTACTCGGAAGCGATCGAGGCCATCGACCCCGGTCCCGTCGAGGCCGTGCGCGCGGCGGGGGCGGGGACGCTCCAGGTGCTCCGCTGGGGCATTCTCCCCCAGCTCATGCCGCAGTTCCTCTCGTTCACGCTCTACCGGTTCGAGACCAATATCCGGGCCGCGGCCATCCTCGGCTTCGTCGGGGCGGGCGGCATCGGCTTCTACATCCAGAACTACTTGCGGACGCTCAACTACCCGGCGGCGTCGACCGTGCTGCTCGTCCTGATCGCCCTGGTGATGCTGGTCGACTTCGTGTCCTCGCGCCTGCGCGCGAGGCTCGTCTGGCGCTCCCGCATGCTGCCGCTGAAAGACGATCTCGTCTCGCGCTCGGCGCCGGTGATGACGGTGAGCATCGTCACGCTGAACGTGCTCGTCTTCCTCTACCAGACGTCGCTCCAGCTCGGCATCTCGCTCGAGGTCGACAATCCCCCACGCCCTCGAGACGGCGCAGGCCTTCGTCCTCGAGTTCGGTCTCATCCCGTGCCGGCTGATGGATCTCTGCGCCTTTCCCGAAGACCAGCCCGCGCCGCTGTTCACCATCTTCTCCTCCATGTTCCTGCACGCCGGGTTCCTGCACGTCGGGGGCAATATGCTCTACCTGTGGATCTTCGGGAAGAATGCCGAGGACACCCTCGGCCATACCCGCTTCACCCTCTTCTACTTGCTCTCCGGCGTGGCGGCGGCCCTCACCCAGGTCTTGGCATCCCCGGCGTCGGAGGTGCCCATGATCGGGGCAAGCGGCGCCGTGTCCGGTGTCCTCGGCGCCTACCTGATTCTGTTCCCGCAGTCGCGCGTGCTCACCCTCGTCATCTTCGGGTTCTTCTGGCGCCTCGTCAGCATCCCCGCCGTCGTCGTGCTGGGGTTCTGGATCGTGCTCCAGGTCCTGAACGGACTCGGCTCCTTCGGGGAGGCAGGGAGCGTGGCCTGGTTTGCCCACATCGGGGGCTTCTTTGCGGGCATGTTGCTGCTCATCGTGATGCGGCCACGGACGCTCATCCGCCGGTGAACGTTTCCGCGGACGCGAACCTTCTGCTATTCTTCATGATCGTGACCTCCCAGGTAGGCCCCGCCCTCGGCCGAGGGCCAAAGGAGCCGGCGTGAATCGGTCCCCAAGACCTAAGGCAGTGAAATCCCTCGCCGCCGGTCGGCCCAGCAGTGCGGGAGCCGACCGGGTGCCCAGCAAGGTGCCCGGCAAAGCGCCCACCAAGGCGCCCGTGAGGGCGAAGGAGCGCCTCGATACGATGCTGGTGTCGCGCGGCCTCGCCGAGTCCCGCGAGAAAGCCGCACGGCTCATCCTGGCCGGCGCGGTTACCGTGGACGGTCAGCGCGTGGACAAAGCGGGGACGCCGGTCGACGCCGCGGCGGCCGTGGCCGTGACGGCCAGTGCCAGGTTCGTGAGCCGAGGGGCGACAAGCTGGCGCCCGTCCTCGACGGCTTCGCGGTGGCCCCGGCGGGCCGCATCTGCCTCGACGTGGGGGCCTCGACGGGCGGCTTCACCCATTGCCTCCTCGAGCTCGGGGCGAACCGAGTCTATGCGGTGGACGTGGGGCATGGGCAGCTCGACGCGAAGCTGCGCGCCGACGGGCGCGTGGTGGTGATGGAAAAGACCAATGCCCGCCAGCTCTCGCCCACCGCGTTCGTCGATGCGCCCGATCTCGCCACCGTCGACGTGTCGTTCATCTCGCTCGAGAAAGTGCTCCCCGCGATCTTCAACGTGCTGGCGCCGGCAGGCGAGGCGGTCGCCCTGGTCAAGCCGCAGTTCGAGATCGGCAAGGGCCTCGTGGGCAAGGGGGCGTGGTCCGCGATGCCGCGCACCACCGGTCGGTCCTGAGCCGCGTGGCTCGCTTCGCGGTGCTGCACGGCTGGCATGTGCGGGGCGTGGCCAGCTCGCCGCTCAAGGGGCCCAAGGGCAACCGCGAGTTTTTCCTCTATCTGACCAAGACGGGCCGCACGCTGTCCGACCTCGACGAGCGCATCGCCCGGACGGCTGAGCCGAGGTCGCATGAAGCGGATCGGCATCGTCGCGAAGACGGATCGGGACGAGGCCAAGGACGTCGTGGCCGGACTGCTCCGAGTGGTGCGCCGCCCGCGATTGCGTGCCGGTGCTCGACAAGGAGACGGCCGCCCTGTGTCCCGGTGCGGGCGTGCAGACGACGCGGAAGCCCGACCTGCCGGGGCAGGTGGATGTCCTGCTCGTCCTCGGCGGTGACGGCACATTGCTGTCGATGGCGCGCCTGGTCGGTGATCTCGGCGTGCCCATCCTCGGGGTCAACCTGGGCGGCCTCGGCTTCCTCGCCGCGCTCACCGTGGACGAGCTCTACCCCGCGCTCGAGTCGCTGCTGCGCGACGAGCTGGTGATCGAGGAGCGCATGATGCTGGTCGCCACGGTGTCCCGCCAGGGCGAGCGGCTCTCCGAGTACGCGGCGCTCAACGACATGGTCATCACCAAGTCGGCGATGAGCCGGATCATCCGGCTGGAAGTGGCCGTCGACGGCGAGCTCGCCACGGGCTACCGGGCGGACGGACTGATCATCTCGACGCCGACCGGCTCGACGGCCTATTGCCTGTCCGCGGGCGGCCCCATCGTCTACCCGACGATGGATGCGGTGGTGCTGACGCCCATCTGCTCGCACACCCTGACGAATCGCCCGATCGTCCTGCCCGCGAGCCTGCGCATCGAGGTGACCCTCGCCACGGACCAGGACGTGATGCTCACCGCGGATGGCCAGGTCGGATTCGCGCTCAAGCCCTGGGACACGGTCGAGATCCGCCGGGCATCGGCCCGGACCCGGCTGCTCCGGCCGCCGCACAAGAACTTCTTCTCGGTGCTGCGCACCAAGCTCAAGTGGGGCGAGCGCTGAGGGGATTTCGGTCGGCCTCGGGAACGACCCGTCGAGCACTGGATACAGTTGAGCCGTCTCTCCCTTGGCCGTAGCATGGCGGAATCCACCATGTTGAGAGAGCTCAGGATCCGAAACCTGGCCGTGATCGAGGAGGTCACGGTGCCATTCGCGTCCGGCCTCAACGTGCTCACGGGGAGACCGGCGCGGGCAAATCCATTCTGGTCGACGCCATCCTGCTCGTGCTCGGCGCGCGCGCCCACCCGACCTGATCCGCTCCGGCGAGGATCTGGCCACCGTCCAGGCGGTATTCGACGTCGATGGCGGGGGCCCGCTGGCCGCCGTGCTCGACGAGGCCGGCCACCCCTCGGGTGAGGGCCAGCTCATCGTGAAGCGGGAGATCTCGCGCGCCGGACGGCACCGGGTCTACGTCAACGACGCGCCGGCGACGGTCGGGCTCCTGGAGCGGCTCGGCGAGCACCTCGTGGAGCTCCACGGCCAGCACGAGCACCAGCGGCTGCTCGAGCCCCAGCGGCAGCTCAGCCTGCTCGACCGCTTCGGCGGAGAGCGAGGCGCAGCGAGGCGTGTGGCGCATCTGGTGGGCACCTGGCGGGACGCGCGCGACCGACAGGAGCATCTCGAGGAGGAGATGCGAGAGCAGGCGCGGCAGGAGGATCTCTACCGGTTCCAGCTCTCCGAGATCGACGCCGTCGACCCGCGGGATGGGGAGGAAGAGGCGCTGCGCGCCGAGCGCAATCGACTGCAGCACGCCGAGCGCATCGTGGCCGGCCTCGGCGAGGCCATGGCGGCGCTCTACGAGGATGACCGGTCGGTGGCGAGCGGGCTCGGTCGGGCCGGCGCCATCCTGCGGGGCCTTGCGAAGCTCGACCCCGACACGCTGGGACCAACGGAGGCCCTCGACAGCGCCCAGGCGCATCTGGAGGACGCGGTCGACCGCCTCCGGACGCTCCGCGACCGGGCGGTATTCGATCCCGACCGGCTCGAACAGATCGATGCGCGCGTCGAGGCCCTGGGTCTGCTCAAGCGCAAGTACGGCCCGGATGCCGGGGCCATCGCGGCGTACCGGGCCGGAATCGCCCGGGCGCTCGAGCGCATCGAGCGGCGCGATGCGCTGGCGGCCGAGCTCGCGCGGCGAGGTCGAGGCCGCCGCCGCGGCGGCCGCCGCCGAAGGGCACCTGCTCTCCGAAGCCCGCGACCGGGCGGCGGATCGGCTGGGAGCGCCTGGTTCAGAGAGAGGTGCGGGACCTCGGGATGGCGCAATGCCGCGTCCGGGTGGCCCTGCGCCGCGAGCCGGCGGGCGCCGCCGAGCTCGGCTCGGGTGATGGGCCGTGGCGCCTCGGGCCGCGGGGCGCGGAGACCGCGGAGGTGCTGATCTCGGCAAATCCCGGCGAGGACCTCCGGCCCCTCGCCAAGGTCGTCTCCGGTGGCGAGCTGTCGCGCACGATGCTCGCCGTCAAGACCATCCTCGCGGCGGCCGACCAGGTGCCGACGCTGGTGTTCGACGAGGTGGACGCGGGCATCGGCGGGCGGGTGTCGGACGTGGTCGGCCAGAAGCTCCGGCGGACGGCGGCGGGCCGCCAGGTGCTCTGCGTCACCCACCTGGCCCCCATCGCGGCCCACGCCAGCCACCACCTGGTCGTGGACAAGCGCGTGACCCGCGGCGCCACGCGGACCTCCGTCACCGCGCTCGACGAGGCGGGCCGGGTCGAGGAGATCGCGCGAATGCTTGGCGGCGAGCGCGTGACCGAGGCATCGCGCCGCCACGCGCGCGAGCTTCTCAAGACCGCGCGGGCGCAAACCTAGTGCTAAGATAAGAGCGAATGCCATGTTGACGATGATCTTCCGGTCCATCTTCGGCACCAAGCACGAGCGCGATGCCAAGCGGATGCGCCCCGTGGTCGAGGCGATCAATGCCCTCGAGCCCGCGATGCAGGCCCTGTCGGATGTCGACCTGCGCGGCGTGACCGACGAGCTGCGAAAGCGGCTGGCCGACTCGGGTGATCTCGAGGCGCTCCTGCCCGAGGCCTTCGCCGCGTGCCGGGAAGCGGCGCGGCGGACCGTCCGCATGCGCCACTTCGACGTGCAGCTCATGGGCGGCATGGTGCTGCACGAGGGCAAGATCGCGGAGATGGCGACCGGCGAGGGCAAGACCCTGGTGGCGACGCTGCCCGCCTACCTGAACGCGCTTCCCGGGCTCGGCACGCACGTCGTCACCGTCAACGACTACCTGGCGCGCCGCGACGCCCAGTGGATGGGGCCGATCTACCACGCCCTCGGCCTCTCCGTCGGGGTGATCCAGCACGAGATGCAGTACCTGTACGACCCATCGTTCGTCTCGCCGGACATCCGGCTCGCCGTCGCTCCGGCCGTGCACGCGCCGCGAGGCGTATCACGCGGACATCACCTACGGCACGAACAACGAGTTCGGGTTCGACTACCTCCGCGACAATATGCGCTTCAGCCTCGACGAGATGGTCCAGCGCCAGCACCACTACGCGATCGTCGACGAGGTCGACTCGATCCTGATCGACGAGGCGCGCACCCCGCTGATCATCTCCGGGCGGGATCCGAGCGCGGAGAGCCGGGCGCCGATGTACGAGAAGGTCAACCGGATCATCCCCAAGCTCACCCGGGCCGCGACCATCGTCGACGGCAAGCTCTCCGAGATCGAGGAGCAATCCGAGGGCGACTTCATCGTGGACGAGAAGGCCAAGACCGTCTCGCTCACGGAGCAGGGCACGACGCACAGCGAGCGGCTCCTCGGCATCGAGAACCTCTCCGATCACGGCGATCTGGTGCACTACGTCTACCAGGCCCTCAAGGCGCACCACATCTTCGCCGCGGATGTGGACTACGTCGTCAAGGAAACGGAGGCGGTCGACGAGGCCGGGCGCGTCTCTGTCCGGCCGCAGGTCATCATCGTCGACGAGTTCACCGGGCGGCTCATGCCGGGGCGGCGCTGGTCGGACGGCCTGCACGAGGCGGTCGAGGCCAAGGAAGGCATCAAGATCGCGCCGGAGAACCAGACGCTCGCCACGATCACGCTGCAGAACTACTTCCGGATGTACGACAAGCTGGCGGGCATGACGGGCACGGCGGCGACCGAGGCGGAGGAGTTCGCCAAGATCTACAAGCTCGACGTCACGGTGATCCCGACCAATCGACGATCTCAAGCGCGTCAATCACCCCGACGTCGTCTACAAGACCGGCCGGGAGAAGTTCGACGCGGTCAGCAACGAGATCGCCGAGTGCCACGAGAAGGGCCAGCCCGTGCTCGTGGGCACCGTCTCCATCGAGAAGTCCGAGCAGCTCTCGAAGCTGCTCAAGCGGCGCGGCATTCCGCATCAGGTCCTCAACGCGAAGTACCACGAGCGGGAGGCCGAGATCATCGCCCAGGCGGGGCGCGAGAAGGCGGTGACCATCGCCACCAACATGGCGGGGCGGGGCACCGATATCCTGCTCGGCGGCAATCCCGACTTCCTCGCCAAGGCGCTCCTGTCCAAGAGCGGGCTCGATCCCGCGACGGCGCCCGCCGAAGCGCGCGAGCAGGCCTGGCAACAGGCGAAGAAGACCACCGACCCGGAGCACGACCGCGTGGCCGGACTGGGCGGGCTGCACATCATCGGCACCGAGCGCCACGAGTCGCGCCGGATCGACAATCAGCTCCGGGGCCGCTCCGGGCGCCAGGGCGATCCCGGCTCCTCGCGCTTCTATCTGTCGCTCGAGGACGACCTCCTGCGGATCTTCGGCTCCGAGCGCATCCAGCGCATCATGGATCGCCTGGGGATGGAGGAAGGCGAGCCCATCGAGCACAAGCTCGTCACCCGCGCGATCGGCACCGCGCAGAAGCGGGTCGAGACGCGGAACTTCGAGATCCGCAAGCACCTGCTCGAGTACGACGACGTGATGAACAAGCAGCGCGAGATCGTCTACGGCATTCGGCGCCAGTGTCTCGAGGACGAGAACCAAGAGCCGACCGTGCTCGAGTGGATGGGCGAAGTCGTCGCGGCCACCGTCGCGCTCTATGCGCCGGCTGGCGCGCACCCGGAGGACTGGGACTGGGCCGGGCTCAACGAGGCCCTCCACCGCCAGTTCGAACTGCGGCTCGCCCCGGACGTGAAGGACAGCGAGATCCTGTCGCAACCGGCCCTCGTCGAGCTCGTCACCACCGAGGTCGAGCGCGTGTACCGCGAGCGCGAAGCCGAGATCGGCCCCGAGATGTTCCACCGCCTGGAGCGCTGGATCATGCTCGGGCTCGAGTGGGAGGGCGGCGGCTTCCGCGGGATCAACCAGCTCTGGCGCGAGCATCTGCTCAACATGGATCACCTCAAGGAGGGCATCGGGCTTCGGGGCTACGGCCAGCGCGACCCTCTCACGGAGTACAAGAAGGAAGCCTTCGACATCTTCCAGGAGATGATCGAGCACCTGAAGGAAGTGGTGGTCGAGCAGCTCTTCAAGGTGCGGTCGACGCGGGAGGAAGCGGCTCCGGTCAGGACGGCTCTTGCATCGCCTCCTGTTCGTCAATCGCTCTGGCAGGAGAGTCGAGGCAACAGTCCCGATTCATCGATGCCGGCGGCGCCCGCGCGGACCCGCTCGGCCGTGCGCGCCGAGCCCCGCACGGCCGACGGCCAGAAGGTCGGCCGCAACGATCTGTGCCCCTGTGGATCGGGCAAGAAGTACAAGAAGTGCTGCCTGCTGAAAGGCGCCTAGCCTAATAATCGACATCTAGTGGGCGGTCACCCCTGGCTCCCCTAGCCGTGGGGTTTTTCTTGGCGCCTCGCGGTTGCCGTGTTATCAATACCACGCGGCCGTCACGGGCGGTCCGAGCTATGCGGCTCTCGACGATACTCATCCACGGCTTCAAATCCTTCGCCGACAAGGCCGAAGTTCAGGTCTTCCCGGGGTGACCTGCGTCGTCGGCCCGAATGGGTGCGGCAAGTCCAATGTCGCCGACGCCGTCCGCTGGGCGCTCGGGGAGCAGAGCCCCAAGACCCTCCGGGGCCACAAGATGGAGGACGTGATCTTCCACGGCACGTCCGCGCGCAAGTCGATCGGGATGGCCGAGGTGAGCCTCGTCTTCCACAATGACGGGCAGCTCGAGGTCCCGTGGAGCGAGGTCGCGGTGGCCCGCCGGCTCTATCGGACGGGAGAGAGCGAGTACCTGCTGAACCGCAACGTGTGTCGCCTGCGGGACATCCAGGATCTCTTCGCCGGAACGGGCGTCAACCCCAAGGCGTATGCCCTCATGGACCAGGAGCGCCTCAACCACGTGCTCACGGCAAAGCCGTGGGAGCGGCGCGTCTTCATCGAGGAGGCCGCGGGGATCGCGCGCTACAAGCAGCAGCGTGCGGAGACGCAGGGCAAGCTCGAGGCCACGCGCCAGAACCTGACGCGCGTCCGCGACGTGATGGAGGAAGTGCGGCGCCAGCTCGGGTCCATCGAGCGCCAGGCGAAAAAGGCCCGCCAGTACAAGGCGCTGCACCAGGAAAAGCAGGTCCTCGACCTGGCGCTGCTCGCCGCCGACTGGGCCGCGCTCGCCGCGCAGCACGAGGCGCTGACCCGGGAGATGGCGGAGCTGCAGGAGATCGAGGAGCGCGAGCGCACGCGCATCGCCGGCCTCAGCGCCCGGCACGCGCTCGAGACGGCGGCCATCCAGGAAACGGAGCACCGGCTCACCGACCTGCGCCAGTCCGTGCAGAAGATTCAGAGCGAGGCCGAGCGTCTGCTCGAGCGGCGGGAGCAGATGGGGGCGCAGATCCGCGATCTGGGCGAGGAGGATGTGCGCCTCGCCGGCGAGATCGGAAGCCTCGGCGAACGGCGCCAGTCGCTCGCGCGTGAGCGGGACGGCAAGCTGCACGACTTGGGCGAAGCGCGCGCCCGCCACGCCGATCGCGTGAGTCGGGTGAACGAGATCGAGGCGGCTCTTTCGGCCTGCCGCGCCACCCTCCTCGATCGCCGCGGGCGCCACGAGTCGCTGCGCTCGGAGCAGATGCGCGTGGCCGGAGCGCGCGCCGAGCTGAGCCGGGCGGGCGCCGAGCTGCGAGAGCGGGGCCTGCAGCTCGAGCGACGGCGCGAGCGACTCGTCGACGAGCTGGCCCAGACGCGCGCGGAGTCCGCGAGCGTCGCCGAGGCGCGCGCCCGGCTCGACGTGACGCGGCGGCAAACCGGAGTCCAGCTCTCGCTGCTCACCGCCGAGCTGGGGGACGTGGAGGCCGAGCGGGCGGCCGTGGAGCACCTGCGGGCCGAGGCGCAGGAGTCGGTCGCCGAGCTTCGCGTGAGCGTCGCCGCAAAGGAATCGGCGCTCGAAGCGCTCGATCGGCTGGAGCGGGACCGCGAGGGCTATGGCGCGGGCGTGCGCGCCATCTTCTCCGACGGGGCGACGGCCCAGCTCGCCGGCGTGGTCGGCACCGTGGCCGACTTGCTCGAGGTACCGCCCGGGCTCGAGGTGGCGGTGGAGGCCGTGCTCGGCGACCGCTTGCAGTGGATCGTGGTCGAGCGCTTCGAGCATGCACGGGCCGCCCTCGGCTACCTCGGCAGCGAGGATGCCGGCGCGGCGACGCTCCTGCCGCTCGAGACGCTGCCGTCTCCGGCCGCGTTGCCCGACGATTCCTCCGAGCTCCACTGGGCGGCCCGGCTCGTGAGCGGGCCCCGCCCCGAGCTCTTGAGCTATCTCCTCGGGCGCGTCGGTCTCGTGCCGCATCTCGACCTGGCCGAGGTGCTCTGGCGCCGCAACGGCGTGGTCGCGACCTACGTAACGCCGTCCGGCGAAGTCCTGTCGCCGACCGGCCGGTTGTCGGGCGGCCGCCGGGACAGCGAGCGCCACGGCAATGATCAGTCGATCCTCGGTCGCAAGCGGGCGATCCGCCAGTTGGCCGAGGAGCTGGCCGGCCGCCGGCAGGAGGTCGAGGCGGCGGGGCGGCGGCTCGAGGAGCTCGACGGGGCGGTGCAGGACCTTCGGACGCGAGAGGCCATGTTGCGCTCGAGCCGCCAGGCGAAGGAGGCGGCGCGCCTCGCCGACGACAAGGACGTCGAGTCGACCCAGCGCGAGGAGGAGCGGGTCCGGCGCCATCTCGAGACGCTCTCCGTCGAGAACGAGCAGATCGACGAGGAGCGGGCCGAAGCAGGCGGACGGCTGGCCGAAGTGGAGGTCGAGCTGGGCGCCGCACGAGAGCGAGCGCGCGCTCGATCTCGAGCTGGGTGAGCTCAGCGCGGCGCTCGATGCCGACCGCGAGGCGGAGGGTGCCCTGGTGGCGGATGTGACGGCCTGCAGGGTGGAGCTGGCAACGGTCTCCGAGCGCGTGCAGGCCTTGGCAAGAGACATCGATCGGCTGGGAGAGCTCGAGCGCGAGTACGGCGTTCAGCTCGACGAGACGGTGCGGCGGCGCGCCCAGCTCGCCGAGCGCCGGGAGGAGCTCGGCCGCGAGCGGGAACGGACCGACGCCCTGGCGCGCGAGGCCGCGGCCGAGCGCGATCGCCGCGAGGCCGAAGTCAGCGACGTCGCGGAGACCCATCGTGGTCAGGTGGCCGCCCGCGAGGCCGTCGAGACCGATCTCGGGCAGGCACAGCGCGACCTCAATGCGTTGGTGAGCCGGCTTCACGAGCTCGACCTCAAGGAGACCGAGGGCCGCGTCAGGCGGGAGGAGCTGTTCCAGGAAGCGCGGCGGCGCCATGCGGTGGAGAGCGCCGAGGCCCTGGCCGGTGCGCACGATCCCAGGCGAGACCAGGCCGAGATCCGCGCGCGCCACGACGAGCTCGCGGGCAAGCTCGAGGCCATGGGACCCGTGAACCTGGTCGCCGATGAGGAATACCGCGAGCTCGAAGAGCGACTCGACTTCCTGCGCACCCAGCACGACGACGTGGTGGCTTCGATCAAGGATCTCGAGAAGGCGCTCAAGGGGATGACGCGCACGGCACAAGAGCGCTTCGAGGAGGCGTTCGCGGAGATCAATCGCCACTTCGCCGGAATCTTCTCTCGCCTCTTCGAGGGCGGGCGCGCGGAGCTGCGCATGGTGCCGCCGGAGGAAGGCGAGGACGATCCGCTCGAGCTGGGCGTGGAGCTGATGGCGCAGCCTCGGGGCAAGCGCTTGCAGGCCGTCACCCTGATGTCGGGCGGGGAAAAGGCGCTCACCGGTCTGGCCTTGCTCTTCGCGATCTTCTACTACCGGCCGAGCCCCTTCTGCGTGCTCGACGAGGTCGACGCGCCGCTCGACGACGCCAATATTCACCGCTTTCTCCGGGTCCTGCGCGAGCTCACCTCGCGGACCCAGTTCATCGTGATCACCCACAACAGGAAGACGATGGACGCCGCCGACGTGCTCTACGGCGTCACCATGGAGGAGCCGGGTTGAGCCGCCTCGTCTCGGTCAAGTTGACCGAGTCGTAACCTCGCTCACTAGTTGACTTTTCGCCGACAGGCGGCTAGACTTCGCCTGTATGGCACCGTCGCAAGAGGGCAGCTCGCTCGGAGGCTACCTGCGCGCGCTCCGCTCGAGCGCCCGTGGGTCACTCGCCGATATGGCGGTCGCGACGCGAATCAGCGAGCGCTATCTCCGAGCGCTCGAGTCCGATGTGCCGGACGACCTTCCCGCACCGGTCTTCGTCAAGGGATTCATCCGAGCGTATTGCGCGTTTGTCGGCGCGCCCGCGGACGAGGCGCTCGCCCTCTACAATCAGGCGCGCGGTCTTCCGGCGACGGGAGAATCCCACGCGGTGCACGTGCGTCCGGGAAGGGGATGGATCGGCCACCCTCTGGCAATCAGCGGCGCGCTCCTGCTGATCTTCGGCGGCGGTCTCGTCGCCCTGAAGCTCGTTAGTCAGCCGACGCCGGCGCGGTGGGCGGAGCCCAGGGCGGTGGCCCGAGCGCCGGAGTCGGCACCCGAGGCGGTCCCGCCGGCGGCGCCCGCGGTATCGATGCCCCCTTCAGCGGTTGCGCCCGCCATCACCCAAGCCCGTGGCCCCGAGACGCAGCGGCTCGTCGTCAAGGCCATGGAGCCGACCTGGATCCGTGTGCAAATCGACGACGCGCGAGTGGTGGAGGAGCTTCTCAAGGCCGGCGCTCAGCGCGAGTGGACGTCGGACAGACGGTTCGTCCTGAGCATCGGCAATGCAGGCGGCATCGAGATCGTGCTGAACGGCCGGCCCTTGCCTTCCCTCGGCGCGCGCGGCGCGGTGATCCACCGGCTCTCGCTTCCCGAGCTACCCGGCCAGGGTTCGTGAGCTTCCTCAAGTCTTTCACCGATCGGGTCCGTCAGGGCCTGCTGCGGACCCGTGACCTCCTCGACGATGGGCTCGACGCGGTGCTTGCCGTCGGGCGGCCCGTGGACGAGGCGCTGCTCGAGGAGTTGGAGGAGGTGCTGATCGCCGCCGATCTCGGGGCCGCGGCGGCCGGCGCCTTCGTGACGCGAGTGCGCGACGAGATCAGGCGGGGCCGCGCCGTCTCGAGCCAGGACGTGAAGGTGCTCCTGCGCGCCTTCGTCGAGGAGACGCTCTCGGCGGCCCCGGCGCCGCTCGACCTCGATGCGAAGCCCACCGTGATCCTCATGCTCGGCGTCAACGGCGCGGGGAAGACGACGAGCACGGGCAAGCTCGCCGCGTCCCTCAAAGCCTCGGGCAAGAGCGTGATGATCGCGGCGGCGGATACCTTCCGCGCCGCCGCCATCGAGCAGCTCGAGGAATGGGGGCGCCGCGCCCAGGTGGAAGTCATCCGCCAGGCCCCGGGCGCCGATCCTTCGGCGGTCGTCTTCGATGCCCTGAAGGCCGCGCATGCGCGCGGCATCGACGTGCTGCTCGTGGACACGGCAGGACGGCTGCACACCAAGACCAACCTGATGGACGAGCTGATCAAGCTGAAGAAGGTCATCGCGCGCCAGGTGCCGGGAGCGCCCCATGAATGCCTCATGGTCATCGAGGCCCCCACCGGCCAGAACGGACTCCAGCAAGCCAAGATGTTCCACGAGGCGGTGGGGCTCACCGGGCTGATTCTGACGAAGCTCGATGGCACCGCCAAGGGCGGCATCGTGATCCCCATCTATCAGGAGCTCGGCGTCCCGATCAAGCTGGTCGGGCGTCGGCGAGCAGATCGAGGATCTCCAGCCCTTCGATCCGAAGAGCTTCGCGGGAGCGATCGTGGGCGACCCATGAGCGACGATCAGCCCTTCATGGCGCAGGCCCTCGATCTGGCCCTCCGGGGTCGGGGGCTCACGTCACCGAATCCGGTCGTCGGTGCGCTCGTGGTCGAGGCGGGCGCCGTGGTCGGGCAGGGTATCACCGGCGTGCGGGAGAAGCGCACGCCGAGGTCCTGGCCTTGGCCGAAGCCGGTCCGCGAGCCCGCGGGGCGACGCTCTACGTCACGCTCGAGCCCTGCAACCATCACGGACGAACGAAGCCGTGCGTGGAGGCTGTCCTCGCCGCGGGCATCCGACGGGTCGTGATCGCCGCCGCCGACCCGAACCCGCGGGTGCGCGGCGGTGGAGCCGCGGCCCTCCGCGCGGCCGGCGTCGAGGTCGTCGTGGGCTGTCTCGAGGCCGCCGCGCGCGCCGCCAACCGCGCGTTCTTCACCGCGATGGAGCGGCGCCGCCCGCACGTGACGCTCAAGTGGGCCATGACGCTCGACGGCAAGATCGCCGCCTTCGATCGCCGCGCGCGATGGATCACCGGAGCGGCGGCCCGCGAGGAAGCGCACCGGCTGCGGAGCTTCAGCGACGCGGTCGTCGTCGGCATCGGCACCGCGCTCACCGACGACCCCTCCCTCGACGTGCGGCTGTCCACGCCGTGGCCGAGGGAACCACTGCGGGTCGTGGTGGACAGCCGGGCGCGGCTTCCCGTGACGGCGCGCCTCATCGGAGCGGGGAGCGCGGCGCGCGCGGTGGTGGCGGTGGCGGACGCCGCGCCCGCCGATCGCGTGGCCGGCTTGATCTCACGAGGCGTGACGGTGCTGGCCTGCAAAGTGACCACGGCCGCGTGGACGTGACCGACCTCGCGGCGCGGCTCTTCGCCATGGACGTGATGGCCATGCTGGTGGAAGGAGGCGGGGAGCTTCACGCCTCGTTCGTCGAGGCGAAACTGGTGGACCGGCTGGCCGTCTTCATAGCGCCCAGGCTGATCGGCGGCGCCGTGGCGCCCACGGCGGTGGGCGGACGCGGGCTCGCCTTGCCCGAGGCCCTCCGCCTCGAGTCGCCGTCGGTGCGGTCCGTCGGCGACGACTGGCTCATCGAAGGCGATGTCTGCCCTCCGGGCGCGGAAGGCTAGAGGCGATGTTCACCGGGCTCGTCGAGGAAGTGGGCGAGGTGATCGGGCTCGACGAGGCCCGCCTCACGGTGGCGGCCCGGCTCGTCCTCGAAGACACCACGCTCGGCGCGAGCATCGCGGTCAACGGCGCGTGCCTCACCGTGGTCGAGCGCGGCGCGGGTCGGCTCGGCTTCGATCTCGGGCCCGAGACCCTCGTCCGCACGGCGCTCGGCGAGCTGGGCGCCGGCGACCGCGTCAACCTCGAGCGGCCCTTGAGGCTCGGCGGCCTCCTGGGGGCCATCTCGTTCAGGGGCACGTCGACGGCGTCGCCATGGTGACGGCCCTCGTGCGAGACGGAGAGACGGCGCGCCTCCGGGTCGAGTGGCAGGATCCCGCGCTGGCCCGCCTCCTCATTCCGCAGGGGTCGGTGACGGTGGACGGCGTGAGCCTGACCGTGGCCGGGCTCGACGCCACGGGCTTTCAGATCATGCTGATTCCGCACACGCTCGGACAGACGACGCTGGGCGCACTGAAACCCGGGCGGCGCGTGAACCTCGAAATGGATATGATCGGCAAGTACGTGCAGCGATTCCTGACCCTGGGAGGATCGACCGCGTGAGCTACGGGACCGATCGGGACTTCGTGGAGATCGAGGAGGCCGTCGAAGAGATTCGCGCCGGGCGCATCCTCGTGGTGGTGGACGACGAGGATCGGGAGAACGAGGGCGACCTCCTGATGGCCGCCGACAAGGTGACGCCCGAGGCCATCAACTTCATGGCCAAGCACGGGCGCGGCCTGATCTGCATGCCGATGATGGGGGAGCGCCTGGATCAGCTCCAGATCTCCATGATGGTCTCGGACAATACGGCGCCGCTCGGCACGGCCTTCACCGTCAGCGTGGACGCCCGGCGCGGTGTGACGACGGGGACGTCGGCGTTCGACCGCGCCGTCACGGTCCGCACCCTCGTCGATCCCGCCGCACGCCCGGACGACCTGACGAGGCCGGGCCACATCTTCCCGCTGCGCGCGATGCCCGGCGGTGTTCTCCGGCGCGCCGGCCACACGGAGGCGGCGGTGGACCTGGCGCGGCTCGCCGGCTACTCGTCCGCGGGGGTGATCTGCGAGGTGCTCGACGACGAAGGCGGGATGGCCCGGATGCCGGACCTGCTGGCCCTCGCCCGCACCTTCAAGCTCAAGTGCATCACCATCAAGGACCTGATCGAGTACCGCATCCAGAAGGAGAAGCTGGTGCAGCGGGCGGCGACGACGAAGCTCCCGACGGACTTCGGCGAGTTCACCGTGATCGCCTACGAGACGACGGTGGACGACCGCCTGCCGCTGGCCCTCGTGTACGGCGACGTGGCGGGCGATGCGCCCGTGCTCGTCCGGGTGCACTCCGAGTGCCTCACCGGCGACGTGTTCGCCTCGCGCCGGTGCGACTGCGGCTCGCAGCTTCACAAGGCGCTCGCGATCATCGAGGCGGAGGGGCGGGGCGTGCTCGTGTACATGCGCCAGGAAGGGCGCGGCATCGGCCTCTTGAACAAGCTGCGCGCCTACGAGCTTCAAGATCTGGGCAAGGACACGGTCGAGGCCAATCATGCGCTGGGATTCCGCGCCGACCTTCGGCACTACGGCATCGGCGCCCAGATCCTGCTCGACCTCGGGGTGAAGAACCTGCGCATCCTGACGAACAACCCGAAGAAGATCGTCGGGATCGAAGGCTATGGCATCCACGTGGTCGAGCGCGTGCCCCTCGAGGTGCCCGCCACCGAGGCGAACCGGCGCTATCTCGCGACCAAGCGGGACAAGCTCGGCCACCTCTTCACCTCGTTCCCGGACTGACGTGGCCGGCCGCGCTCCCCGCATCGGGCTCCTCCCGGCGCCGCGCGGCGGCGGCTCGCGCGGCGCGATTTGCCGTCGTCGCCGGCCGCTTCAACGAGGCGGTCAGCAAGAAGCTGCTCGACGGCGCCGTGGAGGCCCTCGCTGCCCACGGGGTCTCTGGCCGCGATCTCGAGGTCCACTGGGTGCCCGGATCGTTCGAGCTCGCTCAAGCGGCGCGCGCGCTGGCGGCGACCGGCCGGTTCGCCGCGATCGTCTGCGTAGGCGTGGTCATCAAGGGGGCGACCCCTCATTTCGAGTACGTGTCCGCCGCCGCCGCCCAGGGGATCACCCACGCCGCGCTCGCCACCGGCGTGCCCATCAGCTTCGGTGTCATCACCGCGCTCACGGAAGAGCAAGCCTGGGAGCGAGCAGGGGCTCCGTCGGCAATCGCGGCGAAGAAGCCGCGCTGGCGTCCATCGAGATGGCCGAATTCGTGCGCGCCACCCACACGCGCGGCGGGCGGCGGTCCGCGTCCCGGAGAGGGTAGCCGCCGTGGGCCGGCGCCGGAAGGCCCGCGAGGTGGCACTGCAGCTCCTGTATCAGCTCGACGTGCAGGGCGAGGGCAATCCCGAGCCCCACCTCGGCGAGTTCTGGTCGCGGCATCCCGTCGATCCGGACGCGCGCGAGTTCGCCGAGGGGCTCGTGCGCGGCACCAAGCTGCACGAGGCGAAGATCGACGAGCTCATCTCGCAATACGCCGAGAACTGGGAGCTCGATCGGATGGCGGTCGTCGACCGGAACGTCCTCCGCCAGGGCATCTTCGAGCTCCTCTGGATGGGCGAAGCCCCCGCGAAGGTCGTCATCAACGAGGCGATCGAGGTCGCCAAGAAATTCAGCACGCAGGAATCGAGCCGCTTCATCAACGGCATCCTCGACCGCGTCCACAAAGAGCATCGGCCGCCCAGCTAGTCCCGATGCCGATCCAAGGTCCGCCATCCGCTACGCGATCCTATCCGACGTCCACGGCAATCTCGAAGCGCTGACCGCGGTGCTCGCCGACGCCGCCCGCGAGGGCGTCCTCGGGATCGTCTGTCTCGGCGATCTCGTGGGCTACGGCGCCGATCCCATCGCCTGCGTGGAGACGCTCGGCGAGCGCGCGGTCGCCGCCGTGGCGGGCAATCACGAGCACGGCGCCCTCGGACTCCTCGATCTCGCCTGGTTCAACCCGGTTGCGCGCGTGGCGACCGTCTGGACGCGCGACGCCCTCGACGCGGACCACCGGGCCTACCTCGCGACGCTGCCGCTTCGCGCGGTGATCGAGGAGGCGACCCTGGTGCACGCGAGTCCCCGGAATCCGGACGAGTGGGACTATCTCGTCTCGGAGGAGGAAGGGCTCGAGGTCTTCGGTGACTTCGACACGCGGCTCTGCTTCGTCGGTCACTCGCACTGGCCGGCCGCGTGGTCGCTCGGCTCGAGCGGGCCCGACTACGAGCCGGGTCTGGCCGGCGAGGAGGCGCGCGTCCGGCTCGAGGACGGGCGGCGCTATCTCATCAATGTCGGCAGCGTGGGCCAGCCGCGCGACCGCGATCCGCGCGCGGCCTATGGGTTGTGGGACCGGGACGAGCGGACGGTGACCATACGGCGCGTTGCCTACGACCTGCAGGGGGCCGCGCAGAAGATCCTGCGCGCGGGCTTGCCGCGCGCGCTGGCCGATCGGCTCGCCCGTGGGGTCTGATCGGCTCGCGCTGCTCGAGCGCGCCCGGCTGCGCATCGGCCTCCTCATGGCCTCGGGCGCGCTCGGCGCGCTGGCCTTCCCCGGCGCCGACTGGTCGCTCTTCGCCTGGATCTGGCTCGTCCCAGCGCTGTGCTGTGGCCTGGCACGGACGCCGCGCGCCGCGCTCGCGGACGGATGGCTCGCCGGCACCGTGTTCTACCTCGTGCTCCTGCGCTGGCTCGATCACACGTTTCTGCACTTCAGCGCGATCCCGTGGCCGATCACGTGGCTGCCCATCGCCGCGCTCGCCGCGTACTGTGGCCTCTACGTGGCGCTGACCGCGGCGGCCGTGGCCTGGCTGAGAAACCGGATCGGCGCCGCTGCCGCGCTCGGCCTCGTGCCGCCGCTGTGGGTGGCGGGGAGTGGCTGCGCGGGCACCTGATGGGCGGCTTTCCCTGGGGGCTCCTCGGCTATTCGCAGCACGCCGTGCTGCCGGTGATCCAAATCGCCGAGCTGGCCGGCGTCTACGGCGTGTCCTTCCTGATCGTGCTCGTGAACGCGGCGCTGGCGGCGCTGATCGCCCTGGGGTGGCGCCGCGCCTCTCCCGTCATCGCCGCCGCCGGCCTGTTGCTCGTGGGCTCGCTCGGCTTCGGATGGACCGCGCTCCGACGCCAGGACCAGGCCGCGGGCGGAGTGGTCCAGGTCGGCCTCATCCAGCCGTCGATCGAGCAGACGCTCAAGTGGGATCCCGCCTATCACGCGCGGATCCTCGACACCTACGAGGCCCTGACGCGCGAGGCCGCCAGGTCACGGCCGGCGGTCATCCTCTGGCCGGAGACGGCGACGACCATTTTCCTCCGGGGCGATCCCGCGCTGCTCGCCCGGCTCACCAGCGCTCTCCGGCGAGCTCGGCACGCCGCTCTTGATCGGGTCCATCGACCGTGAGGACGGCCCGGCCGGCAAGTTCCTGAACAGCGCGTTTCTGCTGACGGGACAAGGCATTACGGGCAAATATGATAAGATCCACCTCGTGCCGTTCGGCGAGTACGTGCCGCTCGGCTGGCTGCTCGGCTTCGTGCGCGGCTGGGCGGAGTTCATCTCCGACTTCGGTGTGGGCAAGACGGAGACAGTCTTCCGTCTCGGTGAGGCCGCCCGGTTCGGGACGGTGATCTGCTACGAGGTCATCTTCCCCGAGCTGTTCCGGGATTTCGTGGCCGGCGGCGCCGATTTCATGGTCAATATTACGAATGACGCGTGGTTCGGGCGGACGAGCGGGCCTTGGCAGCACCTGGGCATGCTCCCGTTGAGGGCGGTGGAGCATCGCGTGGCGATCGCACGGGCGGCGAATACCGGCATCTCGGCATTCGTCGATCCGAGCGGCCGCATCACGCGCTGGCTGCCGCTCTTCGAGCGCGGCGTGCTCGATGGGCGCGTGAGCCGGCGCAGCCGGTCGACGCTCTACACGCGCTGGGGTGACTGGCTGGCCTATGGCAGTCTCGGCCTGTCGGCACTGGGACTCGGATTCGCACTCTCGAGGAGGTCTGAAGGCACATGCTCGGTGAGCTGAAGCGCCACATCGCCGATCTCGAAAAGCGCCTGGACGACCTCCGGAGCCATCTTTGACCTCACCGGCAAGGAAGCGCGCCTAGCCGCGATCGACGTCGAGATGTCGGCGCCGAGCTTCTGGGACGACGGCCGAAAGGCCCAGATCCTCGTCCAGGAGCGCGCCGAGATGGGCCGCACGGTCAGGCACGCTCAACGACCTCGCTCGCGACGTCGGCGAGGTGAAGCTCCTCTGGGAGATGGCCACCGAGGCGGGAGACGAGAGCCTTTCCGCCGAGATCGAGCAGGGTCTGCAGCGGAGTGCCGCCGCGCTCGAAGCCTTCGAGGTGAAGGTGGTGCTCTCCGGTCCTCAAGATAAGAAGAACGCGATCCTGTCCATTCACCCGGGCGCTGGAGGCACGGAGTCCCAGGACTGGGCGCAGATGCTCATGCGCATGTACTTGCGGTGGGCGGAGCGCGCCGGCTTCAAGGCCGAGGTCGTCGATCTGCTCGCGGGCGAGGAAGCGGGCATCAAGTCCGCCACCATCGAGATGAGCGGGGAGTATGCCTACGGGTATCTGAAGGGCGAGATCGGCGTCCACCGGCTGATCCGCATCTCCCCCTTCGACGCGTCCAAGCGCCGGCACACCTCGTTCGCCTCGGTGGCGGTGATCCCGGAGGTCGAGGATGTCGAGGTGACGGTCAAGGACGATGATCTTCGGGTGGACGTGTACCGATCGTCGGGTCCGGGCGGCCAGGGCGTCAATACCGCCGACTCGGCGGTGCGCATCACGCACCTGCCGAGCGGGATCGTCGTCGCCTGCCAGAACGAGCGCTCCCAGCTCAGGAACCGCGACACGGCCATGCGGATCCTCCGCGCCCGCTTGTTCTCCATCTACGAGAAGAAGCAGAAGGAGGAGCTCGCCGAGCTGACCGGAGAGAAGAAGGACATCGCGTTCGGCAGCCAGATCCGCACGTACACGTTTCATCCGTATCAGATCATCAAGGACCACCGCAGCGGGCTCGACATCGGCAATGTCGAGGCCGTCATGGACGGGGGATCGACCCGTTCATCCAGGCCTACCTCACGATGGCGCGGTCGGGCGCGATAGGCATGACCGACAAGACGGCGCTCCCCCGACGCCAACGAGCAGATCCGCCGGCGGATCGAGAAGCTCGAAGGCTGGCGTGCCCGCGGCGTCCACCCGTTCGGTGGACGGTTTCCCGTCACCCACTGGGGCGGGGAGCTGCAGGCCCGCTTCAAGGACGCCGGGGAGGAGGCGCTGATGGGCGCCGGTGCGGTGGCGTTGGCGGGCCGCGTGATGGCGGTCCGCCATCACGGCAAGACGTGCTTCGCCGCACCTTCAAGATATGTCGGGCCGCATCCAGCTCTACGCGCGGGCCGACGCCCTCGGCGATGCCTTTGCCGCCTTCATCGACCTCGACGTCGGCGACTTCGTCGGCGTGACCGGCGCCCTGTTCCGGACGCGCACGGGTGAGCTGACGGTCGCCGTGAAGCAGTTCGAGTTCCTCGCCAAGTCGCTGCGGCCGCTGCCGGAGAAGTGGCACGGGCTGAAGGATGTCGAGACACGCTATCGGCGGCGGTACGTGGACCTCACCGTGAACCCCCAGGTGCGCGAGACCTTCCTCGTCCGGAGCCGCCTCATCGCCGCCCTGCGTGCCTTCTTCGACGCGCGGGGCTTCCTCGAGGTGGAGACGCCGATGATGCAGCCGATCCCCGGAGGCGCGACGGCCAAGCCGTTCAAGACGCACCACAATGCGCTCGACATGCACCTCTACCTGCGCGTCGCGCCCGAGCTGTACCTGAAGCGCCTGGTGGTCGGCGGCCTCGATCGCGTCTACGAGATCAACCGCAACTTCCGGAACGAGGGTATCTCGACCCAGCACAACCCCGAGTTCACCATGGTCGAGTTCTATCAGGCGTATGCGGACTACAACGACCTGATGGAGCTGACCGAGGAGCTCTTCGTCCACCTGGCCCAGACGGTCCTCGGGCGCTCGGAGATCGTCTCCCAGGGCGAGACCATCACGCTCACCCCGCCCTGGCTGCGGCTGCCGTTCTTCAGCGCCCTGTCGCGAGCGGTCGGTGTGACCGTGTCGCCCGATACCGACGCCAAGACACTGGCGGACGCCACGGTGAGCGCGGCGGGAGATGCCGGGGCACCCGTGCAGGCGACACTCGCGCACCTGGGCACGATCGGGGACCGGGTCGGGCTCTGGAAGGAGATCTTCGACACCCTGGTCGAGCCGACCCTGGTCCAGCCCACCTTCGTCACCGATTTTCCGATCGAGCTGTCGCCCGTTGTCCAAGCGCAAGCGCGACGACCCGCGCCTCGTCGACCGCTTCGAGCTCTTCGTCGGCCGGAGGGAGCTCGCCAATGCCTACTCCGAGCTGAACGACCCGATCGACCAGCGGCAGCGATTCGAGGACCAGGCGGCTCAGCGAGAGCGGGGAGACGAGGAGGCCCACTGGATGGACGAGGACTACGTCCGCGCCCTCGAGTACGGCATGCCGCCCACCGCGGGCGAGGGGATCGGGATCGACCGGCTGACGATGCTCTTCACGGACTCGCCGTCGATCCGTGACGTCATCCTCTTCCCGCTCCTGCGGCTCGAGCGAGGGCCCGGCCGAGGCGGACGAGGAGGCCGGATGACGGGGCGCGGCCTACCGTTCGAGCTGCTCCTGGGCCTGCGCTACCTCCGAGCGCGCGGCCACCGCGCCAATCTCTCCCTCTTCGTGTGGATCGGCGTGGGCGGTGTCTTCCTCGGCGTGAGCGCCCTCATCGTCGTGCTCGCCGTCATGACAGGCTTCCAGGACGGCATCCGGGACAAGATCATCTCCGCCAACCCCCATATCCTGGTCGTGGAGGCGGGCGGCCGCGGCGTCGCCAATGCCGCCGCGCTGACCGCTCGACTCGATCCCATCAAGGGCGTGAGGTCGGCGACGCCCTTCGTCTTGCAGCAGGCGCTGTTCACGGCGCGAGGCGGCGCCGCGACCGGCGGCCTGCTGCGCGGGGTGGACTCTGGCCTCGCCCGCGGTCCGCCAGGCGATCACGGGGAGATCAGGCTCGGCAGCCTCGATCCGTTGCTCAGGCCGGACGGCAGGCCGGCCGTGCTCCTGGGCCGCGAGCTGGCCCGGAGCCTGGGAGTCGTGCCGGGAGAGTTCGTGACGGTGATCTCCCCGCAGGGCGCGATGACCGCGGTGGGCCTCGTCCCCAAGATGCGTCGGTTCGAGGTGGCGGGCCTCGTCGAGCTCGGGATGTACGAGTACGATTCCTCGCTCGCCTATACGTCGCTCGCCGCCGCCCAGGAGTTCGCCGGCCTCGGTGACCGGGTGACCGGGATCGAGGTGAAGCTCGATGATCCGTGGCAGGCGCGGGTCGTGTCGCAACGCCTGACCGGTCTGCTCGCCGGGCCGTACTGGGTGCGCGACTGGATGGACATGAACAAGAATCTCTTCGCCGCGCTCCAGCTCGAGAAGCTGGCGCTCTTCATCATCGTGACGATCATCGTCCTGGTCGCCGCCTTCGCCATCGTCGGCCACCTCGTGCTGCTCGTGGCCGAGAAGCGGAAAGAGATCGGGATCCTCAAGGCGATGGGGGCGAGCGCGGGCAGCATCGGGGGATCTTCCTCGTGGCCGGCATGGTGATCTGCGTGGTGGGGACGGCTGCGGGCAGCGCCCTGGGCCTGCTCCTGATCTGGGTGCAGAACACCTATCGGATCATCCGCCTCGCCGGCGACGTCTACCAGATCAGCTATCTGCCCATGAAGCTCACGGGGACCGACTTCGCCCTGGTGGTCGGCGCCACCCTCGTGATCTCCTTCCTCGCGACGCTGTCGCCCGCTCGGCGGGCCGCCCGACTCGACCCGGTCGAGGTCCTGCGCTATGAGTGAGCCGCTGCTCGTCGCCACCGATCTCGAGCGCGAGTACCGAATCGGTCCGGAGCCGGTGCGCGTGCTGAAGGGGGCGAGCCTCACCGTCAATGTGGGCGAGACGGTGGCCGTCATCGGCGCCTCGGGCGTCGGCAAGTCGACCCTGCTCCACATTCTCGGCACCCTCGATCGGCCGACGAGCGGGCGCGTGCTCTTCGCGGGCGAGGACGTCTTCGCGCGGTCCGAGGCGGGGCTCGCGCGGCTCCGCCGGTCGGAGGTCGGCTTCGTCTTCCAGTTCTACAACCTCCTCGGCGAGATGACCGCGCTCGAAAACGCCATGCTCCCCGCCCTGATTCAGCGAGTCCCGGCCCATGAGGCGCGCGAGCGGGCGAGCGTCGCCCTCGGCGAGGTCGGCCTCTCCGATCGCCTCGGTCATCGGCCGGGCGAGCTGTCGGGCGGGGAACAGCAGCGGGTGGCCATTGCGCGGGCGCTCGTCGGAGCGCCGCGATTGATCCTCGCCGACGAGCCCACGGGCAATCTGGACCCCAAGACGAGCGAGGTCATCTGGGACCTGTTCCTGAGGCTGGGCGCGGAGCGCGGCATCGGCCCTGGTCATCGCCACCCACAATCACGAGCTCGCGCGCCGAGCCGACCGCGGCTATCGGCTCGTGGACGGGCGCGCGCTCGCCTGGCCCTAAGGTACTAGAGCGAGAGAGAAAACCCTATGTCGGCTTTGCCGGCAGGGGTATACTCACAACAGGCAAAGACCGAAGAAAACCAACCGATTCCCAATACAAGGGAGCGAGGTTACCCAGTGTTCGAACGATTCACTGAGCGGGCGCGCAGGGTCATCATCTTGGCCAGGGAAGAGGCGGGCCGTTTCCGCCACGACTTCGTCGGAACCGAGCATATCCTGCTCGGGCTGATCAGGGACGGGGAGGGCATCGCGACCGCGGTGCTCCAGCGGCTCGGGCTCAAGCTCGAGACCGTCAAGGCGGAAGTCGAGCGGGCCTTGGCCGGATTCCCCAAGACGCTGACGTTCGGTGAAGTGCCGTTCACGCCCCAGGCCAAGCGTGTCCTCGAGCTCAGCATCGAGGAGGCGCGCCAGCTCGGCCACAACTACATCGGCACCGAGCACCTGCTGCTCGGCCTCATGAAGGAAGGGCAGTCGATCGCCGCCAAGATCCTCGAGTCCCTCGGCGCGCGGCTGGACGAGGTGCGCCAGGAGACGCTGGCCCTGCTTGGCGACCAGTACTATCCCCGGCCCAAGAAGCGGTCCCAGACCCCCGTGCTCGACGAATTCGCGCGCGACCTGACGCAGCTCGCGCGCGAGAGCAAGCTCGACCCCGTGATCGGCCGCGAGACCGAGATCGAGCGGGTGATCCAGATCCTCGCCCGCCGCACGAAGAACAACCCGGTGCTGCATCGGGGAGCCCGGTGTCGGCAAGACGGCCATCGTCGAGGGGCTGGCCCAGCGCATCGTGGGCCATGAGGTCCCGGATGTGCTCGCCCAGAAGCGGCTGCTCCAGCTCGACCTCGGTGCGCTCGTGGCGGGGACGAAGTACCGCGGCCAGTTCGAGGAGCGCCTCAAGGCCGTGATGAAGGAGATCCGGCAGTCGGAGAACGTCGTGCTCTTCCTCGACGAGCTGCACACGCTCATCGGCGCGGGCGCGGCGGAGGGGCCATCGACGCCTCCAACATGCTCAAGCCGGCGCTGTCGCGCGGCGAGATCCAGACGATCGGAGCCACGACGCTCGACGAGTACCGGAAGTACATCGAGAAGGACGGCGCGCTCGAGCGCCGCTTCCAGCCGGTCATCGTGCGGGCGCCGTCCGTGGCCGAGTCCGTCGAGATCATCAAGGGCCTCCGGCACAAATACGAGGCGCACCATCGGGTCAAGATCACCGACCAGGCGATCGACGCCGCCGTCAAGCTCGCCGATCGGTACATCACCGATCGCCAGCTCCCCGACAAGGCCATCGACGTCATCGACGAGGCCTCTTCCCGCACCCGGCTCATGGCCCTGACCCCGCCGCCCGAGATCAAGGAGCTGGGCAAGGAAGTCGAGCGCGTCGTGCGCGAAAGGACATGTACCTCGAGGCGCAGGAATTCGAGAAGGCGGCTTCCCTTCGCGAGAAGGAGAAGCTGCTCCGCAGCCGCGACGAGGAGATGAAGCGGGAGTGGGACAAGCGCAAGGGCAAGGGTCCCCAGACCGTCGGCGAAGAGGACATCGAGTACATCGTGGCGCGCTGGACGGGCATCCCGCTGTCGAAGCTCGAGGAGAAGGAAGCGGCCAAGCTCGCCCGGATGGAGGACGCGCTCCACGGCCGCATCGTCGGCCAGCGCGACGCGGTCACCGCCGTGTCCCGCGCGATTCGGCGCTCGCGGGCGGGCCTCAAGGACGGCCGGCGGCCCGTGGGCTCGTTCATCTTCCTGGGTCCGACCGGCGTCGGGAAGACCGAGCTGGCACGCGCGCTCGCGGAGTATCTGTTCGGGGACGAGAATGCCCTGATCCGGGTCGACATGTCGGAGTACATGGAGAAGTTCTCCGTGTCGCGGCTCCTCGGCGCCCCGCCGGGCTATGTCGGATACGAAGAGGGCGGCTATCTCACCGAGAAGGTGCGGCGGCGCCCGTATTCGGTGGTGCTCTTCGACGAGATCGAGAAGGCACATCCCGACGTCTTCAACATGCTCCTGCAGGTGCTCGATGACGGCCGCCTCACGGATTCCGTCGGCCACGTCGTGGACTTCAAGAACAGCATCCTGATCATGACCTCGAATCTCGGCACCAGCTTCATCGGGAAGCGGACGGCCCCGGGTTCCTCGCCGAGGGCGACGATGCCAGCCACGATCGCATGAAGGACAAGGTGCTCGAGGAGCTGAAGCGCGCGTTCCGGCCGGAATTCATCAACCGGATCGACGATATCATCGTGTTCCACTCGCTGAGCAAGGAGGACATCACGGCCATCGTCCGGATGATGGTCGCGCGCATCAATGCCCAGCTCGCGGACAAGAGCATCCGCATCGAGCCGACGGAAGCGGCGCTCGAGCTCCTGGTCCACAAGGGCTTCGACGCGACCTACGGAGCCCGTCAGCTCCGCCGGACGCTCCAGAAGCACGTCGAGGATCCGCTCGCCGAGGCGATCGTCCGCGGGCAGTTTGGTGACGGCGCAAGGATCGAGGTCGATGCCGAAGGGGAGAACTTCGTCTTCCGGGCGATCGAGACGGCGGAGCCTCCGCTCGCGTTGGCGGAGCACTGATCGGCGGTACGCAGAGCACGGGCGCAAGGATCAGCCCATTTCGTGAGCGCCGGGAGAGCGTTTCTCTCCATTTTTTTGCCCTTCTGCCACTGACGGCGGGCGTGGCGGCGGCGCAGGCGCCAGTACCACCAACCCCGGCGCCGCCGGGACCCGCGCCGGTCATCAAAGACGTCGTGGTGCAAGGGAATCGGCGGGTGCAGGAAGCGGTCATCCTGGGCCGCGTCAGCGCCAAGGCCGGCGCGCCGTTTCAGCCCTCCCGCCTCGCTGAGGACGTTCGCGCCATCTTTGCGCTCGGCTTCTTCGACGACGTGCAGCTCAAGGTCGAGGACTTCGAGGGCGGCGTGAAGGTCACCTTCGTCGTGGTCGAGCGGCCGTTCGTGCGCGACATCGTCTTCAGCGGCAACAAGAAGCTCGACACCCCCACATTGACCGAGAAGATCGACCTGAAGCTGGGCAGTGTCTACAATCCCGTCGAGGTCAACCGCGCCGCCGAGAAGCTCAAGGAGGCGTACGAGCAGGAAGGCTACTTCGAGGTCGTGGTGACACCCGAGACCGAGAAGCTGCCCGATGGCGACGTGACGGTGATCGTTCAAGATCGCGGAGGGACGCAAGATCACGATCGACCGCGTCGTGATCGAGGGCGCCCACGGGGTTCCGGCGAAAGAGATCAAGGCGGCCATGGCCACGCAGGAGCGCGACTACTACGTCCTGCCCGGGACCGTGCAGCGCCAAAAGCTGGACGAAGACGTCGAGCGCATCGTCGCCGCTGTACAACGACTACGGCTATATCCAGGCGCGCGTGGAGTCCTCCGACGTCCAGATCGACCGGGCGAACGCGCAGGCGGTCATCCGCATCGTCGTCGTGGAAGGGCCGCAGTTCAAGGTCGGAGGGGTCGACGTGACAGGGACGGCCGTCCTGCCCGTCGAGGAGATCAAGCGGCGCATCAAGCTCGCTCCCGGCGATGTGTTCTCCCGGAGCAAGCTGCGCGACAGCACCAAGGCCATCACCGACCTGTACAGCGCCATCGGGCGGGCCTCGGCCGACGCCATCCCCGAAATCGTGCAGGACAATCCGAACCGCAAGGTCAATATCACGTTCGAGATCAGCGAGGGCCCGGAGGTCTACGTCGAGCGGATCAATATCACCGGCAATACCCGGAGCCAGGAGAAGATCCTCCGGCGCGAGGTCCCCATGGCCGAGGGCGATCTCTTCACGAGCCAGAAGCTCGCGCGGGCGCGGCAGCGGCTGGTGAACCTGAACTACTTCGAGACGGTCAACGCCACGACGGCCCCCGGCGCCACCAAGGACAAGATCATCGTGAACATCGACGTCGTGGAGAAGCCCACCGGCCTCTTCTCCATCGGCGGCGGGTACAGCTCCCAGGACAGCTTCATCGGCACCGTCGACCTCTCCCAGCGCAACTTCCTCGGCCGGGGCTGGGAAGTGTTCATCCGGCTGCGCGGCGGCGCGTCGACCCAGCAGGGGCAGATCGGCTTCACCGAGCCATGGCTGTTCGACCGGCCCCTGTCCGCGGGGTTCGATCTGTTCAACAACCGGCGCGTCTTCACGGACTACACCGTGAACTCGCTCGGCGGCGACATCCGATTCGGCTATCCGCTCGGGGAGTACTCTCGCGTGAATGCGATCTACCGGGCGAGCCAGGACCGGATCAGCGACGTGTCCCCGAGTGCGAGCAGCAGCCTCCAGACGCAGGAGGGCACCCACTACACGTCGCTCGTGGGCGTCGCCTTGGCCCGAGATACCCGGGATAGCGTGTTCGAGCCGACCCGCGGCAGCAACTCGAGCGTCGGGGCCGACTTCGCGGGCATCGGGTTCGGCGACCAGTGGTTTCGGGTGACTGGGTCCACGACGTACTTCCAGCCGACGCCGTGGCTCGATCACGTGATCGGCTTCCGCGCCAGCGGCGCCTACGCGCTCGGATGGGGCAACGACCCCGTGCCCTTGTTCGAGCGGTTCTTTCTCGGCGGGGCCAACTCCATCCGCAGCTTCAAGGCCCAGAAGATATCGCCCCAGGATTCGACCGGGACACGGATCGGTGGCAATATCCAGCTCCTCGGCAATGTCGAATACACCGTTCCGCTGTTCTTCGGCATTCGGGTCGCCGCCTTCTACGACGTCGGCAATGTCTGGGGTCCGGACATCGCCGATGGGCACAAAGTTCGACATCACCGATCTGAAGCAGGCCATCGGGCTCGGGGTGCGATGGGTATCGCCCTTCGGGCCGATCCGCGTCGACTACGGCGTGAACCCGAATCCGAAGAGGGGCGAGGATTTCGGCGCCTTCAGCTTCTCCGTGGGATCGGCATTTTAGTCGAGGGCCTCGGCCCCTCCGAGGCCTCCAAAGGCTGGGATGCGCCGGCTTCGGACGCTCGACTAGCATCGGGCGTATGCAGCAGAGGAGGAGTGCAAGGAATGAAGCGGACAGGGGCGGTGATCGGGATCGCGCTGATCGCGGTGGGCGGTGCCGTGGCGGCGTGGGTGGGGGTGCCGACGACCTCGGCGCAAACGGCGGCGGCACCGGCGCCGGTGCGCGTGGGGTTCGTGGATATCCAGCGGGTGCTCGCGCGCTCGTCCGCGGGCGTCGCCGCGCGCGAGCAGCTCGAGAAGGAGAAGGCGGCCATGCAGCGCCAGGTGGACGCCCAGCGCGGGGACATCGAGAAGCTGCGCGATGAGCTCGAGAAGAAAGGCCAGCTTCTCTCGGTCGACGCCCGGCGGGAGAAGCAGGAGCAGCTCGAGCGCAAGGTGCGGGATGCCCGCCGGCTCGTCGACGACCTGCAGGGGACGCTGCAGAAGAAGGAGGAGGCACTCCTCGCCAAGGTTCTCCAGGACGTCAGCGGGCTGATTCAGAAGGTCAGCAAGGACCGGGGGTTACGGGCTCGTGCTCGAGCGCCAGCGCTCGTCCATCTTGTATGCCACGCCCGGAATCCGATCTCACCGACGACGTCCTCCGCGCGCTACGACGACGAGACCAAGAAGGCCGCCGGCAAGAAGTAGGCGGCGGGAGCGATTCGCGATGATTCACCCAAGCGCCGTCATCGATCCGCGCGCCGAGCTCGCGGCCAACGTGAGCGTCGCGCCGTACTCGGTGATCGGCCCGGACGTGCGCATCGGCGACGGAACGGAGATCGGCGCCCACGTGGTGCTCGAGGGCCGGGTGGCGATCGGCGCGCGCTGCCGGATCGGGCATGGCGCGGTCATCGGCGGCGTGCCTCAGGACTTCAAGTACCGCGAGGGCATCCCGGTGGGCGTGAGGATCGGCGACGAGACCGTGATCCGCGAGCACGTGACCATACACCGGGCGACGCGCGAGGGCATGGATACGCGCGTCGGCGATCACTGCCTCGTGATGGCGACGAGCCACATCGCGCATGACTGCGCCGTGGGCAACCATGTCATCCTGATCAACTATGCGGGACTCACCGGACACGTCGTCGTCGAGGACCGGGCCACCGTGGGGGCTGACCGGCGTCGGCCCCTTCGCTCGCATCGGCGCGTGCGCCTACGTCGGCGGCTGCTCGAAGGTGAACAAGGACATCCCGCCGTTCGTGATGGCGGTGGGCACGCCCGCCACCGCGCGCGCCGTCAACGTGATCGGCATGCGCCGCGCCGGGATCGATGCGGCCTCGCGCCGGGCGGTGCAGTCCGCGTTCCGCATCCTGTACCTCTCCGGCCTGGCGCCCGCCACGGCGTTGCCGCGCGTCAAGGGGAGCTGGGGCAGCATCCGCTCGTGGCCCAGCTCATCGCGTTCATCGAGGCGTCCAAGCTCGGTGTCATATCGCGGGACCGCCGCCGAGGCCCCGCCGAGATCGAGGAGACCATCCTGTGACCCCGCCGACCGACGCGCGTATCCGCGGCGCCGTCGTCGGCGCGGGGCACATGGGGCAGTACCACATTCTTGCCCTGGCCGAGCTCTGGGGCGTGGACCTCGTCGGCGTCGTCGACACGGATCTCGCGAAGGCACAGCGCGTCGCCGCGCCGTACGGCGTCCCCGCGTTCGCGAGCCACCGGGAGCTCGCGGGCCTCATCGACTTCGCGACGGTCGCCGTGCCGACCGATCGCCACTTCGAGACGGCGCGCGACCTGCTCGAGGCAGGGGCGCACGTGCTCGTCGAGAAGCCCATGACGGCGACCCTCGAGGAGGCCAAGGAGCTGTTCCGCGTCGCGCGCCAGGTCAACCGGGTGCTCCACGTCGGGCACGTGGAGCGCTTCAACGGGGCCGTCCAGGAGCTGAGGAAGATCGTCGAGCGGCCCATCCTCATCGAGTCGCGGCGCCTCGGGCCCTTCATGCCGCGCGTCCAGCAGGACTCCGTGGTCATGGACCTCATGATCCACGACATCGACATCGCGCTCGGCCTCGTGGACAGCGAGCCGAGAAAGATCACCGCGGTGGGCGCCTCCGTGCACTCGCGGGTCACCGACGTCGCCAACGTGCAGATCGTCTTCGAGAGCGGCACCATCGCCACGATCACGGCGAGCCGCGCCACCGAGGAGAAGATCCGCACGCTCGCCATCACCCAGCCCGACGCGTACATCGTCCTCGACTACTCGCATCAGGACATCCAGATCCATCGCCGCGCCGCGCAGGAGTACACGCTCAATCGCGAGTCCATCCGCTACCGCCAGGCATCCTTCGTCGAGCACCTCCTCGTCCACAAGGACAATCCGCTCAAGCTCGAGCTTCGCCACCTCATCGGCGCCGCCCGCGCCGCGCAGGCCACCGGCCAGGTCGAGCTGCCCGAGGCGGAGGATCTGCGGTCGCTCGCCGTCTCGCTCGAGATCGAGCGCATGATCCGGGAGGGGCGGGGAAACCGCTTGGTCGGGCGATCTTCCGTGGAGCGTTCGCTCGCCCTGATGGCGGGGGCCGGGGTTCTCCCCGGCCGCGCCGCCGCCGAAGCCCGGCGTCAGGGGTGGCGGGTGGTGGCGTTTGCCTTCGAGGAGGCGCCGGGCCTCGCCGCGGAGGCCGACGTCGTCGTGCCCGCCGCGATCAGCGATATCCAGGCCGTGGTCATGCGGCTCTACGGCGAGCGCCCTCAGGCCGCGCTGTTCGTCGGCAAGTTCTGGAAGCAGCGGGCCTTCGAGGAGGCGGAGCGCGCGGACCAGGCCGCGCGGCGCCTCGCGGGCGGGGGCTTTCCGACGCCGCGCTCGCCCAGATGGTGGTGACGACACTCGAGGGGATGGGCATCGACGTGCTCGATCAGCGGGGCTTTCTCGCCCCGTCGATGGCGCCGCCGGGCGTCCTGACGGTGCGCGCGCCCACCGAGCCGGAGTGGGCGGAGATCCGAAGCGGCGCCACGCTGGCGCGCCATCTGGCGGAGCACGGCATCGGCCAGACGGTCGTGCGGTGCTTTGGCGTCACGGTGGCCGTCGAGGCCATCGAGGGCACCGACGAGGCGATCCGGCGGGGCGCGCGGCTGTCGGGGCCGGGGGCCGTCGTGGTCAAGGGCGTCGCGCGCTCCCACGACTACCGCTTCGATATCCCGGCGATCGGCCCCACCACGGTCGACGCGATGGCCGAGGGGGCGTGACGGCCCTCGCGGTGGAAGCGGGGCGCGTCCTCCTCGTCGATCGGGAGGACCTGGTCCGCCGGGCGGATGCCGCAGGCATCGCGGTGGTGGGCATCGATGAGCCCTGAGCCCGCGATCCTCCTCTCCGCGGGCGAGGCCTCGGGCGACCTGCACGGGGCGACCCTGTGCCGCGCCCTTCGCGAGCTCCATCCCGGCGTGCGCCTCATCGGGATGGGCGGTCCGCGGATGGCCGCCGCGGGCATGGAGCTCGTCGCCGACGTGAGCGGCCATGCCGTGGTCGGCACGAGCGAAGCGCTCGGCCGTATCCCTCGGCTGTACCGCGCCTACCGGCTGCTCAAGGCCCGGCTCATCGAGGAGCGGCCGCGCGCGCTCGTCGTGATCGATTTTCCGGAGTTCAACCTGAGGCTGGCGCGCATCGCCCGCCGTGCCGGCGTGCCCGTCGTCTACTTCATCCCGCCCCAGCTCTGGGCGTGGCGGCGCGGCCGTATCCGGCAGATGGCCCGCCGCGTGAGTCGAGTGCTCGCCGTCCTGCCGTTCGAGGAGAAGCTCTACCGGGATGCCGGCGTGCCCGTCGACTTCGTGGGGCATCCATTGCTCGACGTGCTGCCGCTCGACCTCGACCGCGCCGAGGCGCGGCGCCGCCTCGGCGTCGATCCCGGCGAGTCGCTGATCGGCCTCCTGCCGGGGAGCCGCCGGGAGGAGGTGGAGCGCCTCCTGCCGCCGATGCTCGTGGCCGCCAAGCGCCTGTCCGCCGCCGGTGTGGCGCGGCGGTTCGCGCTCGGCCTGGCGCCCGCCGTGGACGCGGCCGCCGTCGGCCGGCTCGTCAAGTCCGCGGTCGACGAGGGCGGCCCTCGCGTCGACATCTTCGAGCGGCGGACCTACGAGGTCATGGCCGCCGCCGACGTCGTGCTCATCTCGTCCGGCACCGCCACCCTCGAGGCGGCCCTCCTCGGGGCGCCGATGGTCGTCTGCTACCGCGTCTCGCGGGTCACGGAGGCCGTGGTGCGGCTCCTGGTCAAGGTGCGCTGGTGCAGCCTGCCGAACCTGATCGCGAACCGCGGGGTCGTGCCCGAGGTGCTCCAGGACGAGCTCACCGGCCAGCGGCTCGCCGCCGAAGCGCTGCGCCTGATCGAGGACCCTGCCGCGGCGAGCGCCCAGCGCGCCGCCTTCGAGCAAGTCCGGGCCCAGCTCGGCGCGCCCGGGGTCGGCCGGAGAGCGGCGCAGGCGGTGATCGAGACGGCGCGCCTCGGCGTGCCGGTCCCTCGTGCGTGAGCGCGGTCGATGCCGCGCACTCCTTCGTCCACTCGTGCTCGCCTGGGCGCCCGCGGTCGCCGCGTGGGGCGTTCGCCTGCTCGGGCTGACACTCTCGATCCGGCGGGACGAGCGCGCGGTCGAGCCGCTCTGGCAGGCCGGCGCGCCGGTGATCTACGCGGTCTGGCACGGCCGAATCTTACTGTTGCCGCTCCTGTACGGCCGCCGCGCCGTCTGCGTGCTCGCCAGCCGCTCGCGCGACGGCGAGCTGGTCACGCGCTATATCGGGCGGTTCGGGATCGAGGCGGTGCGCGGCTCGTCGAGCCGCGGCGGCGCCGCGGCGCTCCGGCACCTCGCGCGATGGCTCAAGCAGGGGCGTGAGGTCGTGGTCGTGCCGGACGGGCCGCGAGGTCCGGCGGAGGTGGTGAAGCCCGGTATCGTGGGCCTCGCGCGCCTGAGCGGGGCGGCCATCGTGCCCGTCGCCGTCGGGGCGTCGTCGGAGTGGCGGCTCGGCTCGTGGGACGGCTTCCGCATTCCCGGCCGTTTGCCCGCTGCGTGGCCCGCTTCGGCGAGCCGATCCACGTGGCCCGGGTCGTCGATCGCCGCGCGGAGGAAGCGGCGCGCGAGGAGGTCGAGGCGGCCCTGCGCGCGCTGTCCTCATCAGTGGACCATGAGGCCCGCGGCTGATGTACGCTCTGTATTCGGCGATGCTGGCGCTGGCGCTTGCGGCATACTCTCCGTTCTTCTTTCTTCGCCGTTTCGGGCGAGGAGGCTACCGGCATGACTTCGGGCAGCGGCTCGGCCGGATCGAGCCGGGGTTGCCCGCGGAGCCGCGCTGCTGGATCCACGCCGTCTCGGTGGGTGAGGCGGCGGCAGCCGCACCGCTCGTCCGGGGCATCCGAGGGCGCTGGCCCGCCCTCGGCATCGTCGTCACCACCGTCACGCCGACCGGCGCCCGCATCGTGGCCGGAGAGCTGGGGCGCGTCGCGACGCACCGGTATTTCCCGATCGACCTGCCGGGCCCCGTGCGCCGCGCCCTCGGCGCGGTGCGGCCGCGCTTCTTCGTCGGGATGGAGACGGAGCTCTGGCCGAACTTCCTGCGCGCCCTGGCATCCCGCGGCGTGCCGAGCATGATCGCCAATGGGCGCATCTCGGACCGGTCCTTCAAGCGCTATCGGCTGGTGCGGCCCCTCGTGGCGAGGATGCTCGCGCGCGTCACCGTCTTCGCCATGCAGTCCGAGGAGGATGCGCGCCGCATCATCGCCCTCGGGGCGCCGGCCGAGCGCGTCGTGGTGACGGGCAATCTCAAGACCGACCTCGTGCCGGCGCCGTCGAGCACGGACTGGGAGGCGCTCCTCGGCCTCGGGCCGGACGATCTCCTGTGGATCGCGGGCAGCACGCACCGCGGCGAGGAAGCCGCGGTGCTCGACGTCTTCGAGCGCCTCCGTCCGCATTTCCCCGCGCTCCGGCTCGTCCTCGCTCCGCGCCACCCGGAGCGCGCCGCGGAGGTCGAGCGGCTGATCGCCGAGCGCGGGCTCCGGCCGGTCCGGCGCACCGCGCTGGGCTCTGGAGGAGCGGCGCGCGGCGCCGCCGTCATCCTCGACACGGTGGGGGAGCTCGCCGATCTGTACCGGCTCGCCGCCGTGGTCTTCGTCGGGGAAGCCTGGTGCCGGCGGGCGGGCACAATATGCTCGAGCCGGCGCTCCGAAGAAGCCCGTGCTCTACGGCCCGCACGCGACGAACTTCCGGGACAGCGCGGCCCTCCTCGAATCGGTGGGAGCGGCGGTGGTCGTCACGGACGCCGGCGACCTCGAGCGGCAGATGACCCGGCTCCTCCGCCATCCGGACACCAGGCGCGAGATGGGCGAGGCCGGCTTCGCCGCGGTGGCCGCTCGGCAGGGCGCCGTGGCTCAGACCCTGGCCCTGGTGGAGCGCGTGCTCGTGGACGGGCACGCCCCGCGGGGAGCTGATGAGGGAGCCGATGAGGAGCCAAGCCCGCAGCGATCCCTCGATCCTGCTGCGCCGCTACTGGGAGAATCCCGATACGCCCGTCGTCACGGCGGGCCTTGCGGCCCTCAGCGTCGGCTACCGCGCGGCGCTCACGCTCCGCGAGACGGCGTATCGGGTCCGCCTGCTCGGCACCGGCCGGCTCGCGTGCCCGGTGATCTCCATCGGGAACATCACGCTCGGCGGCAGCGGCAAGACGCCGGTCACCGAGCTCGCGGTGCGCACGCTGCGCGAGCTGGGTGGGCGGCCCGCGGTGGTGAGCCGGGGATACGGCCGCCACACGCGCGGGGTGCACGTCGTCGCCGACGGCGGGGCATCCGGCTCGCCGCCCACGACGCGGGGACGAGCCGAGGCTGCTCGCCGAGCGGCTCCCCGGGGTCCCCGTGGTGGTGGGGAAAATCGCCTCGCCGCCGGCCGGGTTGCCGCCGAGCACTGCGGCGCCACGGTGATCGTCCTCGACGATGGCTTTCAGCACCGCACCATCGCCAAGGACCTCGAGATCGTCGTGGTGAACGGGCAGGCGCCGTGGGGCAATGCGCGGCTCTTTCCCCGCGGCATGCTGCGCGAGCCGCTGGCGGCGCTCGGCCGCGCCGACCTCGTGGTGGTGACGAATCCTCCCGGCGCCGCCGAGGTGGAGGCGGGTGAGCCGAGAGGTCGGCCGCCACAATCGCCACGCGCCGGTCCTGACCGCGGTCTACGAGGTCGTGGACGCGTACGACCTCGATTCCGGGCGCCGCCTGGGCGCGGCGGCGCTCGCGGGGCGGCGACTCCTCGCCTTCGCGGGCCTCGGGACGCCGCGGGGCTTCGCCGATACGCTGGCCGCGGCCGGCGTGCGCGCCCCGGCCTCGTCGAGTTCCCCGATCATCACTGGTATGCCGGCGACGAGGTCGCCGACCTCGCACGGCAGTCGATCGCGGTGGGCGCCGAGGGGCTCATCACCACCGAGAAGGACGCGGTGCGGCTGCGCGGCCTGCCCGCGCCGCGGGTGCCGCTGTGGGTGCTGTCGGTGCGGCTCCGGCTGACGGGGGAACGGACGTCTGGGTGCAGGCGCTCACGCGGACGCTCGCCCGCGACCGCGCGCGCGACGAGACGCGCCGGTGATCGACGCCGGCGAGGCCGTCATCGTCGTGCGAGGGCCGAACTGGCTCGGCGACACCGTGATGGCGCTGCCCGCGCTCCGGGCGCTCCGAGCCGGGCGGCCCGCCGCCCGCATCACGCTGGCCGGGCGCTGGGCCGAGCTGCTCGCGGGGCAGGGCGTGGCCGACGTGCTCTTGCCGTACCCGCGGCCGGCGCGGGAGCGCGGCCGGTTCAACCGCGCGCTCGGCGCGACGGGTGCCGATCTCGCCATCCTCTTCCCGAGCTCGCTCGAGTCGGCGCTGGCCGCCCGGCGCTGGCGGGCTCGGCGGCGCCTCGGCTTCGACGCGGACACGCGCGGGCTGCTCCTCACCGACGCGATCCCGCTGCCGATTCCACGGCAGCACCAGGTCGATGAGTACGCGCGGCTCCTCGAGCCGCTCGGCGTCGACGTGCCCGATGCGACGCCCACCTGGACGCTCGCCGTTGACCGAGAGGCCGATCGGGCCGTCGACGCCTTGCTGGGCGAGGTCGGGCTCGGCGGCCGGCCTCGCATCGTGGGCCTGCACATCGGCGCCGCCTTCGGGCCCTCGAAGCTCTGGCCCGCCGAGTCGTTCGCGCGCCTCGCCGCGCAGCTCGCGGGCACGCACCTGGCGCCCCTGCTCCTGGGATCGCCGGCCGACCGCGAGACCGCCGATGCGGTGATCGCCGCCTCGCGCCGCCCGCCGGCCTCCCTCGTCGGGCGGGACCGGCCCGCGCTCCTGCCGCGGCTCTTCTCGAGGCTGGCGTGTCTCGTGAGCGGTGACACGGGGGTCGCGCATCTCGCGGCGGCGGTCGGCGTCCCCACCGTGACGCTCTTCGGCCCCACCGATCCCCGGCTCACCGCGCCGCGCGGCTCCGCCGCCCGTGTCGTCTCGCATCCCACCGCCTGCGCGCCCTGCTTTCTCGCCGAGTGTCCCATCGAGCATGGCTGCCTTCGCGGCATCGAGGCGGACGACGTCGCGCGGCAGGTGCAGCGCGTCGCCGCGGCATGAGGACCGTCCTCCACACGGAGTCCTCGCCGGGGCTCGGGGGCCAGGAGATCCGCACGCTGAACGAGGCGCGCTGGATCGGCGAGCGCGGGTGGCGCGTGATCGTCGCCGGCCAGCCCGAGGGCCGCTTCGTGACGCGCGCGCGGGAGGCGGGGCTCGAGACCGCGCCGCTGCGCATGCGGTCGCCGTGGGACCTCTCCGCGGTCGCGCGGCTCACGCGCCTGATCCGCGGCGAGGGCGTGAGCGTCGTGCACACGCACAGCTCGGTCGACGGCTGGCTCGGCGGGCTCGCGGCGCGCGCGGCGCGCGTGCCCGTGGTGCGGACACGCCACGTCTCGATCCCGTTCGGCGCGGCTTCAATCCCGTCTACACGTGGCTGGCGGACCGCGTCATCACGAGCGGAGAGGCGATCCGGCGCATCATCGTGGGCGCGGGCGTGCCGCGCGGGCGCGTGGTCGCGATTCCCGCCGGCATCGACCTCGAGACCTTGCCCTTCCGCACGGGCGGGCCCGGGGCGCTTTCAGGACTTGCGCCTGTCGTCGCCGGTGATCGGCTCCGTCGCGATGTTCCGCGGATCGAAGGGCCACGCGCATCTGCTCGAGGCATTTGCCGCGGTGCGGGCCGTCCATCCGACGGCCACGCTCCTCCTCGTGGGCGACGGCATCCGCCGGGCGCTGGGTGGAGGGCTCGCGCGCGAGGCGGGTCTCGCGGACCACGTGGTCTTCACGGGCTTCAGCGAAGACGTGCCGGCGCTCCTCGCCATGATGGACTGCTTCGTGCTGGCGTCGACCCGCACGGAGGGCGTTCCCCAGTCACTGCTGCAGGCCTTCGCCGCCGGCGTGCCGGTGGTCGCGAGCGACATCGGAGGCGTGCCTGAAGTGGTGGCCGACGGGGTCACGGGCCTCCTCGCCGAGAGCGGGTCCGCCAGCGGCGCTCGCCGCGGGCATCGCGCGAGTGCTCTCCGACGCGCCGGCGGCCGTCCGTCGGGCGGAGGCGGCGCGCGCGCTCGTCGAGGAGCGCTTCTCCCACGCGGCCTCGATCAGCCGGCTGCTCCAGCTCTACGGCGAGCTCTTGGGGGCGGCGGCCCCGACGCTGCGGCCCGCCGCATGAAGGAGGCGCGGCCGCTCGTCGTGCTGCACCTCGTCGCCAATCGCTGGTGGACGGGCAGCGCGGATCCCGTCATCCAGCTCGTTCGCGGGCTCGGCGCCCGGGGCCATCGGGTCCTCCTCGGGCTCATTCCCGGAGCGCACTTCGAGGACAAGGCGCGCGAGGCCGGGATCACCCCGTGCCGGGCTTGTCCCTCGACGCGCGGATCGATCCGCGCGGGCTCCTGCGCGACGTGAGGCGCCTCAGGAGCCTGGTGCGCGCCGAGCGAGTGGACGTCGTCCATTGCCATCACTCCCACGATCACTGGCTCGGCCGGCTGTGTCGCGGGCCCGCCGCCCTCGTGCGGACGTTTCACAATGCGCGCTCGGTGTCGCGCCGCTGGCCCGCCCGCGCGCTCTATCGAAGCACCGATGGCGCGGTCGCGGTGAGCGCCGAGATCGAGCGGCGCTGCCGCGCCGCGGGCCTGATCCCGCGCGCGCTCTTCCGCGTCGACGGCGTCGTGGAGGTCGAGCGCTTCGCCAAGGGCGGCGGGGCCGAGCACGTGCGCCAGGAGCTCAGGCTCGCCTCGGCGCCGGTGATCGGCTCCGTCGCGCGCCTCGCCGCCCACCGCGGCCACGAGCTCCTGATCCGCGGCTTCGCGCTCCTCCTCGGCGAGTTTCCCGAGGCGCGGCTCTTGCTGATCGGCAAGGGGAGCGACGGGACGCCATCGAGGCCTTCGTGCGCGATCAGGGCCTGGCCGGCCGGGTCATCCTCGCCGGCTACCGCGACGGCGATCTTCCCGCGGTGCTCGACGCGCTCGACGTGTTCGCCCTGATGGCCGCGGGGTCGGACGAATCCTGCCGCGCGGCGCTCGAGGCGATGGCGGCGGGTCGTCCCGTCGTGGCGCGCGCCGTCGGCGCGCTCCCGGAGGCGGTGGCCCACGGGCGCACCGGACTGCTCGTTGCCGACGATCATCCCGAATCGGTCGCGCGCTCCCTGCGCGCGCTCGTGGCCGATCCGGGCCTGGCGCGGGCCATGGGCGAGGCGGGGCGCCGCCGGGCCATCGAGCGACACAGCCCCGAGCGGCACGCGGAGCAGATGGAGGCGATCTACCGGCAGCTCCTGGCCCGGCGCGGACGCTTGTGAGGGTTCGCCGAACGGGGGCCCGGCAGTGAGGGCGCTCCACCTCATGTCGTGCCGGGGTGGTCGTCCGATGCGTACTGGGCCGCGTGCATCAGCGCCGAGCTCGAGCGCGCCGGGCACCCGACGACACTCGTCTGCAAAGCGGGCAGCGAGGCCCGCGTGATCGATCGCGCACGCGCGATCGGCGTCGGGCGCGTCGCGACGCTGGCGTTCCGAGCGGCGTGCACGCGCAAGCGACGCGCGCGATCTGCGGGCGCTGCTCGGCTGGCTGCCCGACACCGACGTCGTGCACGTGCACCGCGGCAAGGAGCACTGGCTCGCCGCCGTCGCCAATCGCTTCGCCGCCTCGCCGCGCCCCATCGTGCGCACGCGCCACATCGTGCAGGCGGTCCGCCCGCACGCCCTCAATCGCTGGCTCTACGGCCGGGCGACGAGCCTCGTGGTCACGGTGACGGAGGCCATCCGCCGGCAGTACGTCTCGGCGAAGCTCGTGCCCGCCGAGCGGGTCGTGGCCTTGCCCGGAGGCGTCGACCTCGGGCGCTTCCATCCGGGCGTCGACGGCGCCGGCTTTCGCCGCTCGCTCGGCATCGCGCCCGACGTCCCCCTCGTCGGCCTCGTCGCCGGGCTTCGCGTGATGAAAGGCCATCCCGTGGCCGTGGAGGTGGCCCGGCGACTGGCCGAGCGGGGCCGGCGCTTTCACATGGTCTTCATCGGGGCCGGCGCACTCGAGGCGGGCATCCGGCGGGCCATCGCCGACGCCGGGCCTCAGGACCGCGTCTCGATGGCGGGCTTCGTGGCCGATCTGCCCGCCGCCATCGCGGCCTTCGACGTCGCGCTCTATGCGGCCTTCGAGTCCGAGGGCATGTCGCGGGTGCTCTTCGAGTACCTCGCGATGGGCAAGCCCGTCGTGGCGACGCGCGTGGGCGTGGTCCCCGAGGTGCTCGAGGACGGGCGGACCGCGCTGCTCGTGCCCGCGGAAGAGCCGGGGCCGCTCACCGCGGCGATCGAGCGGCTGCTCGACGATGCCGGCCTCCGCGCGCGGCTCGGCGGGGAGGCGAGCGCGCTCGCCCGCGAGCGCCTGTCGGGCGCCCAGGTGGCGCGCGCCCTCGCCGCGCTCTACGCGCAGCTCCCACGGCGGGCGGGCGCGCGATGCGGTGAAGATCTCGGTGCTCTGCTTCGACCTGGCCGACAATGCCGCCGGGCGCGCGTTTCTCCTCGCGCGGCTGCTCGAGCCCCTGGGTGAGGTGGAGATCGTCGGGCCCTGTCACGGCGCCAGCATCTGGCCGCCGATCGAGGGCGCGGGCATCGCGTGCCGCTCGGTGCCGGGCGGGAAGCTCCCCGGCTTCGCCGCGTCGCTGGCGGCGCTCGCGCGGCAGGCCGACGGGGATCTGCTCTATGCCAGCAAGCCGCGCCTCGGCAGTGCCGGGGTCGGCTTTCTGGCGCGCGCCCGCGCGCGACGGCCGCTGCTGCTCGACGTGGACGACTGGGAGGTCGGCTTCTTCCTCCGCGGCGGCCTCTGGGGAACGGTCGGCCGGAGCCTCAACCTCGCCAATCCGAGGGGCCTGCCGTGGACGTGGCTGATGGAGCGCCTCTGCGGGCGGGCCGACGGGATCACGGTGGCCTCGCGCTTCCTTCAAGCGCGCTTCGGCGGCGTGCTCATCCCCACGTCCGCGACACCGATGCCTGGAAGCCCGGCGCGGCCGACCCGTCGGAGGCGCGGCGGCGGCTCGGCGTCGGCGGGGAGCGGGTCGTGATGTTCCTCGGAACGCCTCGCGGGTACAAGGGCGTGGACGACCTCGCGGCGGCGGTGGCGCGCCTCGGGCGCCGCGACGTGATCCTGGCGCTGGTCGGGGCCGACCCTGATGGCGAGGCGGCGCGGCGGCTGCGCTCGACGTGCGCGGGGCTCCGCGTGGTCGGCCGCATCCCGTTCGACGATGTGCCGCAATACCTCGAGGCGGCCGACGTGGTCGTGGTGCCTCAGCGGGACACCACGGACACGCGCGGTCAGGTGCCGGCCAAGCTCTTCGACGCGATGGCGCTGGGCCGGCCGCTCGTCTCGACGCGCGTGTCCATGATCCCCGAGGTGATCGAGGGCTGCGGCCTGCTGGCTCCGCCCGGCGACGTGCCGGCGCTGGCCCATGCCATCGAGCGGCTCCTCGACCATCCCGAGGAGGCGGCGGCGCTCGGCCGCCGCGCGCGCGGAGCGGGCCGTCGAGCGCTATAGCTTCGCGTCCGCGAGCGCGCTGCTCTTCCCGCTGATAGAACGGGCCATGGCCCGGTCGCCCGCATGAGGCTCGCGATCATCTGCCGGCCGTTTTCATTCCACGGCGGCGTCGAGACCGCCACGGCCGGCCTCCTGGGCGAGCTGATCCGGCGCGGCCACCGGATCGATCTCGTGAGCACCCGGGCTCAGCCCGATGTGCCGGGGGCGACGGTGCGGCGACTCCGCGCGCCAGACCAGCCCTCCGTGCTCCGGCTCCTGTGCTTCGCGCTCGCCGCCCGCCGCGCCGTGGCGGGGCCGGGCTACGACATCGTCCAGAGCCACGAGCGCTGCCTCCGCCAGGACGTCTACCGCGCGGGCGAGGGGACCCATCGCGGCTATCTCGAGGCCATGGGTCGGGTGCGGGGAGTCCCTACCACCGCCTCGTCCTCGCCTTCGAGCGGCGGATCTTCACGCTTCGGACCGCGCGGCACGTGGTGGCCATCTCGCGCCGGGACGCCGCCGGAGATCGGCCGGCGCTACGGCACCCCACCTGATCGCCTGAGCGTCGTGTACAACGGGGTCGACCTCGACCGCTTTCATCCCGATCATCGCGCGCGCTTCCGCCGTCCGACGCGCGAGGCGCTCGGCCTGTCGGACCGCGACTGGCTGGTCCTCTTCGTGGGGTCGGGCTTCGAGCGGAAAGGGCTCGGCCCGCTGATCGAGGGCTGGCGCGGCTCGGCGACCGGCGCGCGGGCCTCGTCGTGGCGGGCAAGGGCGACGCCGCGCCGTATCAGCTCCGGGCCGACGCCCTCGGACTGGGGAACCGCATCCACTGGCTCGGGCCCCGGACGGACGTCGAGCGGCTCTACGCGATGGCCGACGCCGTGGCGCTGCCGCGCGCTACGAGCCGTTCGGCAACGTGCACCTCGAGGCGCTCGCGTCGGGGCTGCCCGTGCTGACGAGCAGCCGGACAGGCGGTGCCGAGATCGTCGATCACGGGCAGAACGGCTGGGTGGTCGGCGAGCCCGAGCGGGGCGGCGGTGGAGCTGGGCCTCGAGGCCCTCCGCGCCCTCGACCCGGTCCGCGCACGCACGGCCGCGCGGAAGGCAGCCGAGCCGTTCACGTATGCCGCGCAGGTCGACGCCCTCGTCGAGATCTATCGCCGCCTCGGCCGCGTGTAGCGCGCGCAGAGTTCACGGAAACCCTGGATTATTATTGAACATTCGGCCTGCTCGCATTACACTTCGTCCCGATGTCAGCTCCCCCCGAGCCCCATCGCATCAAGGCTAGCCGGCTTTGCCGGCCGGCGCGTGGTGGTCGTCGGGGACCTGATCGCCGACGAATACCTCTACGGCAAGCCGGCGCGGATCTCCCGGGAAGCGCCCGTCCTCATCCTGCGCTTCAGAGCGCGCGAGGTGCGCCTCGGCGGCGCCGCCAATGCCGCCCACAATGTCCACGCGCTCGGCGCCGAGTCCGTCGCCGTCGGCCTCCTCGGGACTGACGGCGCCGGCGACGAGGTCGACGCCTTGTTCCGCCGGGCGGGCATGTCCACGGCGGGGCTCATCCGGGTCCCTGATCGGCCGACACCGGTGAAGACGCGCATCATGGCCGGGGCAGATCAGTCCACGCGCCAGCAGGTGGTGCGGCTCGACCGGGAGCCGGAGGCAGGTCTGTCGCCGGATGCCGAGGCACACCTCATCGAGCGCCTCGAGACCGTGAGCGCCGGGGCCCAGGCCTTCCTGGTTTCGGACTATGGCTACGGCACGGTGACGCCCCGGGTCTTCGAGCTGGTCCTCGAGCTCGCCCGCGCGCGGGACCTGCCCGTCATCGTGGACAGCCGCTACGATCTGCCGCGCTTCCGCGGGGCCACCGGCGCCACGCCGAACGAGCCCGAGGTGGAGGCCCTGACGGGCGTGTCGCTCGACGACGAGGGCGCGCTCGACAAGGCCGGCCGGGCGGTGCTCGAGCGCCTCGATGCCCGGCTGCTCCTCGTGACGCGCGGCAGTCGCGGCATGGCGCTCTTCGAGCGGGACGGCCCGGTCACGTTCATCCCCATTCACGGTACTGACCAGATCGCCGACGTGACGGGTGCGGGCGACACCGTCATCAGCACCTTCACGGTGGCGCTGGCCGCCGGCGCCTCTCCGGGCGATGCCGCGCGGCTGGCCAATGTCGCGGGCGGCATCGTGGTCATGAAGCGCGGCACGGGGACGGTGACGCCCCGCGAGCTGTCCGAGGCGATGGGAAGCGATGGCACCCCTCGTCGGCATTGAGGAGGCCGCGCGCCAGGCCGCCGAGTGGCGGAGTCGCGGACGGCGCGTGGTGCTCGCCAACGGGTGCTTCGACCTGCTCCACGTGGGGCATGTGCGCTATCTGAGCGCCGCGCGCGGCCTCGGCGACGCGCTCGTCGTCGGGCTCAATTCCGACGCCTCGGTCCGGCGGTTGAAGGGGCCGGGCCGACCGGTGATGCCGGCGGACGAGCGGGCGGAGCTCATCGGCGCCCTGGCATCCGTCGACCTCGTGGTCGTGTTCGACGATGACAGCGCGGAGGCGCTGATCGCGCGCCTCAGGCCCGACGTTCACGCCAAGGGGACGGACTACACCGAGGAGTCCGTGCCGGAGCGGGCGGCGGTCCTCGCCGCGGGCGGGCGCGTGGCCATCGCCGGGGATCCGAAGTCGCACGCGACGCGGGACCTGATCGCCGCGATCATGGCGCGCTTCGGGGCGGGGCCGCCGTGATGCCAGTATCCCGCGCCGGCCCGCCGCCGGACGGCCTAGAATCGCCATCGTCAAGCTCTCGTCGCTCGGCGACGTGATCCACGCGCTGCCCGTGGCGCGGGCGCTTCGCCAGGCCCTTCCCGAGGCGGAGCTGACGTGGATCGTCGAGGCGCGCGAGCAAGCAATTCTGAGAGATCACCCCGACCTCGATGGCGTCGTCCCGGTCGACACCCGGCGGTGGCGGCGCCTGCTCCGCCGGCCCGCCGGCGTGCGCGCGGTGTGGCACGAGGTCGCCGCGGTGCGCCGGCGCCTCCGCGCCGGGCGCTTCGACGTCGCCATCGACCTGCAGGGGCTCATCAAGAGCGGGGCCTTGACCGCGGCGACGCGCGCGCCGCTCCGGATCGGGTTCGCCGCCACCCATTGCCGCGAGCGGCTCAGCGCGCGCTTCACCAACCGGCGGGTCACACCGCCGCCTGCCGCCGCGCATGTGGTCGACCAGTATCTGTCCTTGCTGTCGCCGCTCGGCATCGCGCCGGGGCCACCCCAGTTTCACGTGCCCGTCCGGCCCGTGGCGGACCGCCGCATGGAGGAGCTCCTCGTCGAGCACGGCGTCAAGCGCTCCGACCGGCTCGTCGCGATCAACCCCGGCGCGGGGCGCGCGGACAAGCGCTGGCCGATCGCCCGTCTCACCGCGGTCGCCGACCGGCTCGCCACCGAGGCGGGCGCCCGCATCCTCCTGCTCTGGGGACCGGACGAGGCGCACCTGGCGCGCGAGATCCGCGACGGGCTCTCCGCGCGGGCGATGCTGGCGCCGCCCACCGACCTCGACGAGCTGGCGGGCCTGCTGCGCCGCGCCGCCCTCGTGGTCGCCAATGACACGGGGCCGCTCCACCTCGCGGCGGCGCTCGGGACTCCGTGTCTCGGGCTCTACGGACCGACGCGATCCTCGCGCAATGGGCCGTACGGGATGCGCTGTCGCGCGCTGCAGAGTCCCGACGGCACGATGGCCGGCCTCGATCCGGGCGCGGTCTTCCAGACGGCGCTCGAGATGCTCGACGCGGGTGGGGCCGCCGCGTGACCCGCCTCACCGTCACCATCATCGCGTGGAACGAGGAGGAGCGGCTGCGCGCCTGCCTCGAGAGCGTGGCCTGGGCGGACGAGATCGTGGTGATCGACGCGGAGTCCACCGACAAGACCGCGGCGCTCGCCCGGGAGTTCACGGATCGAGTATGGGTGCGGCCGTGGCCGGGCTTCGCGGTGCAGAAGAACTTCGCGATCGAGCAGGCGACGGGGGAGTGGATCCTCTCGCTCGACGCCGACGAGCGCGTCACGCCCGAGCTCGCCTGCCGCATCCAGGAGATCGTCGCCGCGGGCGGGCCGGCCGCCGGCTACTCCGTTCCGCGCAAGAACCTCTTCTGGGGAGCCTGGGTGCGTCACGGTGGCCTCTATCCCGACTACCAGCTTCGGCTGTTCCGCCGGGGGCCGGGCGCTTCGCGGAGGACGCCGTCCACGAGTCGGTGACGGTCGACGGGCGCGTGGAGACGCTGGCCGAGGCCCTGCTCCACCAGTCGTATCGCGACCTCGAGGACTTCGTGCGCCGCTCGAATCGGTACTCCACCCTCGCCGCGCGGGACTGGGTCCAGCGGGGCCGGCGGGTGAGCGTGCCCGCCCTCGTCATGAAGCCCCTCGCGCGGTTCTTCTCGATGTACATTGTGAAGCGGGGATTTCTCGACGGCTGGCGCGGGCTCGTGCTGGCCGTCCTCTATGCCGAGTACGTGTTCCTGCGCATGGCCAAGGCCTGGGAGGCCCGCCGTGCGCCGGGACCTCACGGGGGACTGTGACGGATATGCCGACCGGTCGCGAACCGCGTGCTGTCGGGGATGCGCCCCACGGGCAAGCTGCACCTGGGCAACTACCTGGGCGCCCTCGCCAACTGGGTGCGCCTGCAGCAGGACTACGACTGCTTCTACTTCGTCGCGAACTGGCATGTCCTGACCACCGACCCGACGGAGAGCGGCAAGGCCCCGGCCTATACGGTCGAGATGGCCGCGGATTGGCTGGGCGCGGGGCTCGACCCCGAGCGGAGCACGCTGTTCATCCAGTCGCTCGTGCCCGAGCACGCCGAGCTGCACCTCCTGTTCTCCATGGTGACCCCGGTGGGCTGGCTCGAGCGCGTGCCGACGTACAAGGAGATGGTGGAGCAGCTCGGCATCGTGTCGCCGTCCTACGGCCTCCTCGGGTACCCGCTGCTGCAGTCGGCCGACATCCTCATGTACAAGGCGCGCTTCGTGCCCGTGGGCGCCGACCAGGTGCCCCACATCGAGCTGACGCGCGAGGTGGCGCGGCGCTTCAACAATACGTGGTCGCCCGTCTTCCCGGAGCCCGAGGCCAAGCTCACGGAGATCCCGAAGGTGCCGGGCACGGACGGGCGGAAGATGAGCAAGTCCTACGACAACGCCATCTATCTGTCCGACACCGCAGCCGAGATCACGGCGAAGATCAAGCCGATGGTCACGGATCCTGCGCGCAAGCGGCGCACCGATCCGGGCAATCCGGACATCTGCCCGGTCTTCGATCTGCACCGGATCTTCACGCCCGACGCGGACCGCGAGGCGGCGGCGACGGGCTGCCGGACGGCGGGCATCGGCTGCCTCGACTGCAAGGGCATCCTGCTCGAGCACATGCTGCCGCCGCTGGCGGAGATCCGCGAGCGGCGCGAGCGCTACGCGGAGAAGCCCGCCGAGCTCGTGGAGATCCTGCACGAAGGCTCGCGTCGCGCGCGGAAGATCGCGGTCGAGACCATGGCCGAGGTCCGCGCCGCCGTCAACCTGACGGTGTGAGCACCGCGAGGATCGCCTCCGACCGATGACTGTCGTCGCCGAGCCGAGCGGCATCACCATTCGCGTCGAGTCATTCGAGGGCCCCTCGACCTCCTGCTCCACCTCTGCCGCACCGAAGAGATGGACCTCACGCGCGTCCCGGTGCGCACGATCACGGATCAGTACCTGACGCACCTCGAGTCCGTGCGCTTTCAGGACCTCGAGACCGCGGGCGCCTTCATGGTCATGGCCGCCACGCTGATCTACCTCAAGTCGAAGCTGCTGCTTCCCGCGAGCCCGGACGATCCCGCCGACGCCCTCGACGAGGAGGGAGAGCTCCTGCGCCAGGAGCTGGCCGATCGCCTGCGCGAGTATGCGCGGGTCAAGGCATTCGGCGCCTGGCTCGGCGAGCGCGAGGCCGAGCAGGCGCGGCTGTTCGGCCGGCTATCGAGCGAATTGCCGCCTCCCGAGGACGTGCCGCTCGCGGACCTCTCCGTGCACCTGCTTCAGCGCGCGCTGCAGCGCCTCATCGAGGAGCAGAAGCGGCAGCGCCCGCGGGAGGTCGAGCCGAATCCGCTCTCGGTCCTCGAGCGGATGGGGGAGATCCTCGATCTATTGCGGAACACCTGGTCCATCCTGTTCTCGTCCGTGGCGGGCCAGGAGAAGATCCGGGCGGAATGGGTGGTCACGCTCCTGGCGCTCCTCGAGATGGTGCGGCTCGGCCAGGCGCGGGCGCGGCAGGCCGAGCTCTTCGGCGAGATCACCATCGAGCGGCACTCCGTGAGCGTGCGGGAGCCCGCCGCCGCCGCCCTCGACGACGCGGCCCCGGGCGGGGACGAGGAGCGGCGGTCATGACCGAGCCCCACGACGTGCTGGAAGCCCTGCTCTTCGCCTCGGACGCGCCCGTCGAGGCGGCGCTCATCCAGGAGGTGCTCGAGCTGCCATCCGCGGACGCCGCGCGCGCGCTGGTCCAGGATCTAAGGACCCGCTTCGAGGACCAGGACCGGGTGCTGCAGATCATCGAGGCAGGCGGGGATTCCGCCTCGTGACGCGCCCGGAGGTCGCGCCGTGGCTCGTCAAGCTCGCGCGGAGCAAGACCAAGAGCCGCCTGTCGCGGCCCGCGCTCGAGACGCTCGCGATCATTGCCTATCGCCAGCCTGTGTCGCGACCCGAGGTGGATGCCGCGCGCGGCGTCAACTCCGAGGGCGTGCTCGACAACCTGCTCGAGCGCCGGCTGGTCCGCATCGCGGGGCGCAAGGACTCGGCGGGCCGACCCTTCCTCTACGAGACCACGCGCGAATTCCTCGTCGCCTTTGGCCTGCGCGATCTCGGCGATCTGCCGAAGGTGGACGGCGAGCTCGTCCTGGTCGATCCCGGTGCCGCCGCCGAGACCGCCATCGGCGATGCCGACTCGGCCGACACCGCACGGGCCGATGCGACTGACGCCGCGCGCGCCGCCGCCGATCCGGTCATCGCCGAGGCCGTGGTGACGGACGCCGCCGTCGCCGGGCCCGCGAGTGCAGAGCTCACGGAGCGCGCCGTCGAGACGGGGACCTCACCGCTGCCACCGATTCGCATCAGCAAGATCCTGGCCCAGAGGGGACTGAGCTCGCGCCGCGGGGCTGAGGCGCTCCTCGGCGCCGGCCGCGTGCGGATCAACGGCGCGATCAGGCGCGAGCCCGGCGCGCAGGCCGATCCCGAGGGCGACGTCATCACCGTCGACGGGCGACCGCTGCCGCCGATTGCTGCGCATCGCTACGTGCTCCTGCACAAGCCGCGTGGCTACGTGACGAGCCGGCGCGATCCCGAGGGGCGCCCCGTCGTGATCGATCTCCTGCCTTCGGGCACCGAGCGACTGTTCCCCGTCGGTCGCCTCGACTTCGACGCCGAGGGCTTGCTCCTGCTCACCAATGACGGCGAGCTCGGCAACCGCCTCCTCCATCCGCGCTACGAGATCCCGCGGGTCTACGAGGTTCAGGTCGAGCGGCAGGTCCTCGCCGAAGATCTCCCGCGCTGGCGGCGCGGCGCCGTGCTGCCCGACGGGCCCGCGGTGCCGCGCGCCGTGCGCATCATCCGCGGTGACGGGAGGAGGGGACGCGCGGACGACGTGGCTCGAGGTCACGTTTGCCGAGGGGCGCTATCGCGAGGTCAAGCGCTACTGCAAGGCTCTGGGCCATCCGGTGCTGCGCCTCCGGCGCGTCCAGTTCGGCCCCCTGCGGCTCGGGAGCCTGCCGGTCGGGAGCTGCCGCGAGCTCACGGCGCGCGAGCGGGAGGATTGAACAACTTGCGCGGCCCGGACGATTCCCCTATACTGCATCGGATTCGCTGACAGATGCGCATCAGGAGCTCCTATGGACCTGGACGATTGGCGTTCCAGGATCAATAACCTCGACGCAGAAATCCTCAAACTCCTCAACCAGCGCGGTCACGCCGCCCTCCAGATCGGCGACCTCAAGAGGCAACAGGACCGGCCGTACTATGTCCCGGAGCGCGAGGCCGAGGTCGTCGACGCGCGTCGTCTGGCGCCAATCAGGGGCCATTGCCTTCGAGCGCGGTGCGCGCGATCTGGCGCGAGATCCTGTCCGCCTCGCTGGCCCTCGAGCACCCGCTGCCCGTCGCGTACCTCGGCCCTCCGGCGACTTTCACGCACCAGGCCGCGGTGCGCCACTTCGGCTCGTCCACGCAGCTTCGTCCCGGTGAAGAACATCGCCGACATCTTCGACGAGGTCGAGCGCGGGCGCGCCGAGTACGGCGTGGTCCCGGTGGAGAACTCGACGGAGGGCGCGGTCAACATCACGCTCGATCGACTCATCGACTCGGACGTGCTGATCACCGGCGAGGTGACGCTCGACATCGCGCAGCATCTGTTGTCCCTGGCGTCGGACTTGAGCGAGGTGAAGACCGTCTGCTCCCACCCGCAGGCCCTCGCCCAGTGCCGGCAGTGGCTCGCCACGCACCTGCCCGACGCGGCGGTCGAGGACATGCCGTCGACCACGGCGGCAGCAGAGCGGGCGAAGGACGATCCGACGGTGGCGGGGATCGCGTCCGAGATGGCTGCGCACCTCTACGACGTGCCGATCCTCCGCGCGCGCATCGAGGACAACCCGTCGAACTCCACGCGGTTCCTCGTGATCGGCCGGCGGGCGGCGGCCCCTCGGGCCGGGACAAGACGTCCATCCTGTTCTCGATGAAGAACGAGCCCGGCGTGCTCTACAGCATCTTGGCCCCCTTCGCGGCACGGCAGCTCAATCTCACGAAGATCGAATCGCGACCGACCAAGCGGCGCCCCTGGGAGTACGTGAACTTCGTGGAGTTCGAGGGGCACCGCGAGACCGACGACGTCCGGACCGTGCTGGCCGAGGTGAAGGAGCGCTGTCAGTTCCTCAAGATCCTCGGCTCCTACCCGGCGGCGTAAGGAGCCTGCATGTCTCACCCTTGGGAATCCCTCGCGAACGAGCACATCCTCGGGATCGCGCCCTATGAGCCGGGCAAGCCGATCGAGGAGCTCGAGCGTGAGCTCGGCATCACCGACGTCATCAAGCTTGCCTCCAACGAGAACCCCCTGGCTCCGTCCGAGCGGGTCTTGAAGGCGATTGCGGAGGCGCTGCCGCATCTCAACCGCTATCCCGACGGCAGCGGCCACTATCTGCGGCAGGCCCTCGGTCGGCGCCACGGGCTCAGCGCGGACCACATCGTCCTCGGCAATGGCTCGAACGATCTCATCGAGCTGCTCGCGCGGGCGTTTCTCCGGGCGGGGGAGGAGGCGGTGATCCCGCATCCCTCGTTCGTCGTCTACCCCATGATCGTCCAGGCGGTCGGCGGCATCCGCGTGGTCGTGACGCTCAAGGACTACCGCCTCGACCTCGAGGCGATGGCGCGCGCCATGACCCCGATGACCAAGATGGTCTTCATCGCCAACCCGAACAACCCCACGGCGACCATCGTGACCGCCGACGAGGTCGACCACTTCATGGCGCGCGTGCCCGACCGGGCCATCGTCGTCTTCGACGAGGCGTATCTCGAGTTCGCCCAGGGCCCCGACTTCCCCGACACGCTCAACTACCTCCGGCACGGGCGCAAGGTCGTGATCTTGCGAACGTTCTCCAAGGCGGCGAGCCTCGCCGGACTGCGCGTGGGATACGCCATGGCCGATCCGGACTGCGTGGCGCTCCTCAACCGCATCCGGCAGCCGTTCAACGTCAACTCCATCGCCCAGGCCGCCGCGCTCGCCGCGCTCGAGGACGGCTCGCACATCCTCGAGTGCGTGCGCATGATCGAGGCGGGCCGGCACTACCTCTGCGACGAGTTCACCGCGCTCGGGCTCAAGTACGCGCCGTCGCGCGCCAACTTCATCTTTGTGGACGTGGGCAAGAGCGCGACCAATGTCTTCCACTGGCTCCTCAAGGAAGGCGTCATCGTCCGGCCCATGACGAGCTTCGGCATGGAGCACGCGCTCCGCGTGACCATCGGGACGCCCGAAGAGAACCGGCGCTTCGTCAAAGCCCTCAAGAAAGTGCTGGCCGGGGTCAAGGACGCGTGATCCGTCGCCTCACCCTGCTCGGGCTCGGCCTCCTCGGAGGCTCGGTGGCCAAAGCCGCTCGGGCGGACGGGCTCGCGCGCGAGATCGTCGCGGTGGGCCGGCGGCGTGAGAGCCTCGAGCCGGCGCTCCAGGACGGGACGGTCGACCACATCACGCTCGACGTCGCGGAAGGCGTGGCCGGCGCCGACCTCTGCATGCTCGCCACGCCGGTGGCCACCCTCACGGAGCTCCTCCCCGCCGTCTGGCGCGCCGCCGCCGACGACGTGGTCATCACCGACGTCGGGAGCACCAAGGCGGGGATCGTGCGCGCCGCGGATGCGTTGTCCGACGGGCGCCCGCTCGCCTTCGTCGGCAGCCATCCCATGGCGGGCTCCGAGCGGAGCGGGTATGGCGTGGCGCGCGCCGATCTCTTTCGAGGCGCGACGGTGGTCGTGACGCCCACCGAGCGGACGTCGCCGGGCGCGGTGAAGCGCGTGACGGAGCTCTGGGAGTCGCTCGGCGGGCGGGTGACCGAGCTCGACCCGGTCTCCCATGACCGCGCCGTGGCGGCGATCAGCCATGTGCCCCATCTCGTCGCCGACGCGCTCGTCGACGCCGTGGTGCGGCTCGACCCGAGCTTTCTCGACCTCGCCGCGCGCGGCTTCAAGGACACCACCCGGATCGCCGCGTCGGACCCGCGCGTCTGGCGGGAGATCTTCCAGGAGAACCGGGTCGCGCTCGGCGAAGCGCTCGGCGCGTTCCGGCAGGCGCTCGATCACCTCGACGGGCTCGTCGCGAGCGGGGATGCGCCCGCCATCGAAGCCGAGCTCGACCGCATCCGCCGCGTTCGGGACGGCATGCGGTGAAGATCCGCGTCACGCCCGTGGAGCGCCGGCGCCGCGCCGGCGCCGCGCAGTGAAGGGACGCGCGACGCACGAGCTGGTGGTCACGATCGACGGCCCGGCGGGCGCGGGCAAGTCGGCCACGGCGCGCGCGCTGGCGCAGCGCCTCGGCTATCGGCTGGTCGATACCGGCGCGCTCTATCGCGCCCTCGCCTGGGCGGTCAGCGCCTCCGGCGTCGACCCCGGGGACCCGAGCGCCCTCGGCGCGGTCCTCGACCGGACCCGGGTCGAGCTCGTGGGTGACCGCGTGCTCGTCGATGGGCGCGACGTCAGCGGAGAGATCCGGACGCCCGAGATCAGCCGCCTCACGTCGCAGTTGACGGCGCTGGCGCCGGTGCGAGAGAAGATGACACCCCTGCAGCGCGAGCTTGCCGTCGGCGGCGGGGTGATCCTGGAGGGACGGGATACCGGCACCGTGGTGTGGCCCCGAGCCGAGGTGAAGTTCTACCTCGATGCGGATCTCGAGACGCGCGCGCGCCGGCGCCAGCAGGACCTCGCCGCGCAGGGCGTCGCGATGGACGTGGCCGCCGTCGCCGAGGACGTGGCGCGACGCGACCGCCAGGACAGCGAGCGGGCGCTGGCGCCGCTCCGGAAGCCCGAGGGCGCCGCGGTCGTGGACACCTCGAGGCTCTCGCCCGAGGAGGTCGTGGAGCGCATGCTGAAGGTCGTGGAGCAGGCGCGGTGCTGTACGGGATAGCGAAGCCGATCGCGGTGGCGCTGATGCGCGTGACGTGCGGGCTCGAGGTGCGCGGGCGCGAGCACGTGCCCGCGACGGGGCCGCTGCTCGTCGTGTCCAATCACGTGAGCGTGCTCGATCCGCCGTTCGTCGGCGGCGCCTGTCCGCGCGAGCTGTACTACCTCGCCAAGGAGGAGCTGTTCGCGGTGCCGCTCTTCGGGCGACTCATCCACGCGCTCAATGCCCGCCCCGTGAAGCGCGACGGCTCCGACGGCCGCGCGCTGAAGGCGGCGCTCAAGCTTCTCGGCGAGAACCGTGCGATACTCCTGTTTCCCGAGGGCACACGCGGGGTGGAGGGTCGGCTGGGCGAAGGCAAACCGGGCGCGGGCATGCTGGCGGTCTTGAGCGGAGCGCCGGTGGTACCCGCCTACGTGTCGGGCACGGCGCAGGCACTGCCGCCGGGACGGGCGCTCCCGCGGCCCGCCCGCGTCACTGTGACCTTCGGCCCCCCTCGTCTTCAAGTCGGCAGGTGACGAGCGGCGCAAGGAGCGCTACCGTGAAGCCACCGAGGAAATGATGCGTGCCATCGCGCAGTTGATGGAGCAGCGGCATCACGCAGTAAGGGCATAGCGTCGGTGCCGATGCCGGCGCCGGCGACAAATACTAAGAGAGGACGTGGCGGAATATGGAGAAGCCGGACAGCCGGAAAACGAAGGCCCTCGGAGGCGCGCAAGGGGAGGTGGATAACGCCCCCGAGGAGAGCATGGAGGACTGGTTCAGCCTCGAGGGCAGTGGCGATATCCAGGAAGGTGAGGTCGTCCGCGGGCGCGTGGTGGAGCTGCGCGACAGCGAGATCCTCGTGGACATCGGCTACAAGAGCGAGGGGACCATCCCGATCGAGGAGTTCCGCCACGCGGGATCGCTGCCCAAGGTCGGCGACGAGATCGAGGTCTACCTCGAGTCCAAGGAGGACAACGAAGGGCTGATCGTCCTCTCCAAGGACAAAGCGGACAAGATCAAGGTCTGGGATCAGATCTCCGGGCGCTCACGACAGCGGCACGCCGGTCGAGGGACGGGTGGTCGAGGTGGTGAAGGGCGGGCTCGCCGTGGACGTGGGTGTGCGGGCATTCCTGCCCGGCTCCCAGGTGGATCTGCGTCCGGTGAAGAACCTCGCGTCGCTGATGGGCCAGACCATCCGGGCCAAGGTCATCAAGCTCAACCGGCGCCGGGGCAACGTCGTCCTCTCCCGCCGCGCCGTGCTCGAGGAGGAGCGCGAGGAGAAGAAGAAGCAGACGCTGTCCGTCCTCGCCGAGGGCATGGTGCTGACCGGCACCGTGAAGAACATCACCGACTACGGCGCCTTCATCGACCTCGGCGGCATCGACGGGCTGCTCCACGTGACCGACATGTCGTGGGGCGCATCGGCCATCCCTCCGAGATCTTCCAGATCGGCGATCAGGTCGAGGTCGTGGTGCTGCACTTCGACTCGGTGACCGGCCGCGTGTCGCTCGGGCTACAAGCAGAAATCCTCCGACCCGTGGGCCGACGTCGACCAGCGCTACCCGGTGGGCAGCAAGGTGTCGGGCCGCATCGTGAGCCTGACGAACTACGGCGCCTTCGTCGAGCTCGAGCCCGGCGTGGAAGGACTGGTCCACGTCTCGGAGATGTCGTGGACGCGGCGGGTGCGCCACCCCTCGAAGCTCGTGAACGTCGGAGATCCGGTCGAGGTGATGGTGCTCGAGGCGAACAAGGCGACCAAGCGCATCTCGCTCGGGATGAAGCAGGTCGAGGCCGATCCGTGGACCACCATCGAGGAGCGCTACAAGCCGGGCACGCGCGTGAGCGGCAAGGTCCGCAACCTCACCGACTTCGGCGCCTTCGTGGAGCTCGAGCCGGGCGTGGACGGCCTGCTGCACATCTCCGACATGTCGTGGACGCGCAATATCGGGCACCCCTCGGAGATCTTGAAGAAGGGCCAGGCGATCGACACCCAGATCCTGAACGTCGACCGCGACAACAAGCGCATCTCGCTCGGGCTCAAGCAGATCCAGCCCGACCCGTGGGAGACCGTGACCATTCGCTATCCCATGGGATCGCGGGTGACGGGCAAGATCGTTCGCCTCACCGACTTCGGCGCCTTCGTGGAGCTCGAGCCGGGCGTGGACGGCCTCCTGCACATCTCGCAGATGTCGTCGCGCCCGATCGCCTCGCCCGCCGATATCGTCAATGTCGGCGACGAGCTGACGCTGATGGTGATCCGCGTCGATCCCAATGAGCGGCGCATCGGCCTGTCGCTCAAGGAGCTGGCCGCCATCGTCGACGAGCCCATGCCGTCGGACTCGCGCGGCCGCCAGAAGGGACGCAAGCGGCGCGGCGGGGACGACGACTACGACGAGGAGGACTAGCCCGGGGTGGCCTCGCGCGGCCGGGTCGCTCTCATCGCGGCCGGTCTCACCGTCGGGGTCATCGCCCTGTTCCTGGGCACCGTCTGGCTGATGCTGACCGCGCTCGAGGAGGGCGGGCTTCCGGGCCGCGCCAAGGTCGCCATCGTGGAGGTCGAGGGCATCATCGGCGTCGGGGCGTCGGGGTGTCGACACCGACGCGATCGTGCGCATGCTCGGCGAGCATCGCGACAACCCGTCGGTGGCCGCGGTGGTGCTCCGGGTCAACAGCCCGGGGGCGTGGTCGCGCCGACGCAGGAAATCTTCGCGGCGGTCGAGCGGGTGCGCGCGGCGGGCAAGCCCGTGGTGGCGTCGATGGGATCAGTCGCCGCCTCCGGCGGCTACTACGTGGCGGTCGCCGCCAACCGGGTCTACGCCAATCCCGGCACGCTCACCGGCTCCATCGGCGTCGTGATGCAGCTCGCCAACGTGGAGGGCTTGCTCAAGAAGGTCGGTGTCGACTACATCGTGGTGAAGGCGGGGGCCTACAAGGACATCGGCAATATCGCGCGGCCCATGAAGCCCGAGGAGCGCCAGGTGCTTCAGGCGCTTCTCGATGACGTCTACGGACAGTTCGTCAAGGCGGTGGCGGAGCGACGCGGCCTCGACGAGAAGACGGTGCGCGGCTTCGCCGACGGGCGCATCTACTCGGGGCAACAGGCGCGCGCCCTGAAAATGGTGGACGAGATGGGCGGCCTCGAGGACGCCATCGAGGCGGCGGCGAAGCTCGCGGGCATTGTCGGGCGCCCCAAGCTCATCTACCCGCGCCGGCGCTTCTCCCTCCGCGATCTGGTCCAGAACCGGCTGGGCCTGGATGCGCTGCCCAGGTCTTGCCCGCGCTGCCCGCCCTCTTCTCCCTCCGGACCCCGCTCTACCTCATGCAGTAAGGACAGGGTCGGGCTTGGCCCAATCGCCCCTAACTGCCTGCTCTGCTTGACAATCTTCGAGCCCGCATGCTACGGTGCGCGGGTCAATGAGGTGCCGCGCCACCAGGAGAGCGGGGCGCCAGCATGGCCGGCAACGGGACCCGGCAGGGAGTTGGGCCCTCGAAGGGAGTCTCTTTCCATGACCAAGGCCGAGCTGATCGAAGAAGTGGCGAAGGTGGCGACGCTGACCAAGAAGGAGACCGGAGCTCATCGTCAACACCGTCTTCGACAACATCACCGAGGCTCTGAGCAAGGGAGACAAGGTCGAGCTGCGCGGCTTCGGCAGCTTCCGCATCCGGCAGCGCAACTCCCGCAAGGGCCGCAACCCCAAGACAGGCGACAGCGTGAGCGTGCCCGAAAAGCGGGTGCCGTTCTTCAAGGTGGGCAAGAGGCTCCGCGAGCTGGTCAACACCTAGAGGTCGCCCCGTAGCCGCGTGGATCGACTCTGGGCGCCGTGGCGGATGCCGTACGTCTCGACTGCGCCGACCGGCGATCCGCGGCTGTGTCTTCTGCAATGCGCTCTGCAGGCGGTGATGACCGCGGGGCGCTCATTCTTCGCCGCCGCGAGCAGGCCTTCCTCATCCTCAACGCCTTTCCCTATGCCTCCGGCCATCTGATGGCGGCCACCGCGCGTCACGGGGCGGCTCTCCGACGACGCCACCGCGGCGGAGCTGGCGGAGGTCATGGCGCTCGTCCAGGTGGGCATGCGCGCGCTCAGCCGCGTCTATCGCCCCGACGGCTTCAACGTCGGCGTGAACGAGGGCCGCGTGGCGGGAGCCGGTGTCCTCGACCATCTGCACGTGCACGTGGTGCCGCGCTGGAACGGGGACACCAACTTCATGCCCGTCCTCGGCGACGTGCGCGTGCTGCCCGAGGCGCTCGACGTCACCTATGACCGTCTGTCCGCCGCGCTCGACTCGTGACGGAGACCGCGCCCGAGCTGACGCCGATGATGCTGCAGTACCGGGAGCTCAAGCAGCGCTACCCGGACTATCTGCTGCTGTTCCGCCTCGGGGATTTCTACGAGCTGTTCTTCGAGGACGCGCACGCCGCGTCCCGCCTGCTGCAGCTCACGCTCACGTCGCGCCAGAAAGGCGAGGGCGCGATCCCGATGGCGGGTATCCCGCACCACGCCGCCGACGGCTACATCACGCGCCTCATCCGAGCGGGCCAGAAGGTCGCCGTGTGCGAGCAGATGGAGGCGCCCGCCAAGGGCAAGAAGCTGGTGCGGCGCGAGGTCGTGCGCGTCGTCACGCCGGGCACCATCACCGACACGCAGTTCCTGGACGGGGCCGCGAACAACTTCCTCCTCGCGCTCCATCGCGGCGCCGGGCGCCCTCGGCGCGGCCCTCGTCGACGTCTCCACCGGGGACTTCTGGGTCGGGGAGCAGGACGGCGCGGGCGCCGCCCTGCTCGAGGCGGCGCTGCTCCGGCGGCCCGCCGAGCTCCTGGTGGCGCGCGACGCCGACGGGCCATGGCGCGGACAGGGCGAAGCGCTCGGCGTGGCGGTGACGACGCGGCGAGCCGGGGTGGTTCGCGCCGCGCCCCGCCGCGAGACGGCTCGTCGCCCGCTTCCGGGCCAGCGGCGCTCGATGCCTTCGGCGTGGGGACGATGTCGGCGGGCCTGCAGGCGGCGGGCGCCGCGCTCGCGTATCTCGCCGATACGCAGGGTGAGTCGCTCGCGCATCTCACGCGGATCCAGCGGCTCGTGCCCGGCGACGCGATGCTCCTCGATCCGACCGCCGTCGCCACCCTCGAGCTGTTCGAGACCGCGGCCGAACGGTCGAGCCGCGGCTCGCTCGTCGGCGGCGATCGACCGGACGCGCACGCCGATGGGCGCGCGGCTGCTGCGCCAGTGGCTCCTGCGCCCGCTCCTCGACCGCGCGGCGATCCGTCAGCGACAGGATGCGATCGGCGCCCTCGCCGCCGAATCCGGCGGCCCGCGACGGCCTGGGTCGCCGCCTCCGCGGCGGTGGGCGATCTCGAGCGCCTCACCAGCCGCGCCGCCCTCGGCGCAGGCCCATGCGCGAGACCTCGTCGCGACTGCGCGGCTACTCCTCGCCGCGCTGCCGGACCTGAAGGAGGACCTCGGCGCACCCGCGGCGCCGCTCCTCGCCGAGCTGGCGCAGGACATCGCCGCGCCGCCCGCGCTCACGCAAGCTGCTGGAGGAGGCGCTCGAGGACGAGCCGCCGCTCGACCCTGCGCGAGGGCGGCCTCATCCGCGAGAGATGGAACGCCGAGCTCGCGCGACTTCAAGCGCTCGGCGCGCGAGGCGCGGGACTGGATCGCCTCCCTCGAGCGGCGCGAGCGCGAGCGGACGGGCATCGGCAAGCCTCCGCGTCCGCTTCAACCGCGTGTTCGGCTATGGCGATCGAGATCAGCAACGCGCATGCCGAGAAGGTGCCCGCCGACTATATCCGGCGCCAGACGCTGGTCGGCGCCGAGCGCTACGTCACGGCGGAGCTCAAGGAGTACGAGGGCCGCGTGCTCGGGGCGGAGGAGCGCATCGCGCGCCTCGAGCTCGAGCTCTTCGTCGAGGTGCGCGGCCAGGTCTCGGCACACGCCGAGGCGCTCCTGCGGGCGGCGCGGGCGGTGGGCGCGCTCGACGTCCTCGTGGGGCTGGCGGACGTCGCCCACGAGCGGGGCCACGTGCGGCCGGACGTGGACGACAGCCAGGCGCTCGAGATCGTCGACGGCCGCCATCCGGTGCTCGAGGCGGGGGCGGCGGCGTTCACGCCCAACGACCTGCGCCTCGATCCCGACCGGCTGCCAGATCATCATCCTGACCGGGCCCAACATGAGCGGCAAGAGCGTGTTCATGCGCCAGGCCGCGCTCCTCGTGATCCTGGCGCAGATCGGCGCGCTTCGTCCCGGCGCGCTCGGCGACCATCGGGCTGGTCGATCGCGTCCTGACGCGCGTCGGGGCCCAGGACAACCTCGCGCGGGGCCAGAGCACCTTCCTCGTCGAGATGGTCGAGACGGCGAGCATCCTGCACCACGCGACGCCGCGCAGCCTCATCCTGCTCGACGAGGTGGGCCGCGGCACCTCCACGTTCGACGGCCTCGCCATCGCCTGGGCGGTGACGGAGGAGCTGCACGAGCGCGGGCAGGGGCGCGAAGGTGGTGTTCGCCACCCACTATCACGAGCTGACCGCGCTCGCCGAGCGGCTCGCCCCGCGTCTCGAACTTCCACGTGGCGGTCAAGGAGTGGAACGACGAGATCATCTTCCTCCACAAGGTGCGCCCGGGCGGCACCGACCGCTCGTACGGCATCCAGGTCGCCCGCCTCGCCGGGCTGCCGCCCGCGGTGATCGCGCGCGCCCGGCAAATCCTCGCCGACCTCGAGAGCGAGAAGGCCGAGCTCTCCGCCGCCCTCGCCCCGGCCGGACCGCGCCGGAGCCCGCCCAGCTCGGCCTGTTCCCGACGGCCCTCGATCCCATCGTGAAGGAGCTGTCGCAGCTCGACGTGGGCGCCTCACGCCGCTGCAGGCGCTCAACCTCCTCGCCGCGTGGCAGGAGCGGCTCCGAGGCGCGCCGTGAGCCGCATCCACCGGCTGCCCGATCACCTCGTGAACAAGATCGCCGCGGGCGAGGTCGTGGAGCGGCCGGCCTCGGTGGTCAAGGAGCTGGTGGAAAACGCGATCGACGCCGGGGCGCGCGCCGTCACCGTGGAGCTGAAGGACGCGGGCCGCCAGCTCATCCGCGTGACCGACGACGGGATCGGCATGACGCGCGGACGAGGTCGACCTGGCGCTCCTGCGCCACGCCACGTCGAAGCTCGAGACGGACGCCGATCTCGAGGCCATCGCGACGCTCGGCTTCCGCGGCGAGGCGCTGCCCGCCATCTGCGCCGTCACCCGCTTCGCGGTGCGCTCATCGCCCCGCGGCGACGCGTCGGGCACGGGACCCTCGTGCGCGGCGAAGGGGGCGTGGTCGGCGAAGCTGCTCGTGGACACCCCGCGCGGGACCACCGGTCGAGGCGCAGGATCTCTTCTTCAACACGCCCGGGCGGCTCAAGTTCCTCAAGACGCGCGCCGACGGAGCTGGCGGCGGCGCTCCGGCTCCTCGAGGGCATCGGGCTGGCCGCATCCGGACATCCATCTCCGGGTCACCCACAACGGCAAGGCCGTGCTCACCGCGCCGAGCGCGCGCAGCGCTGCGCGATCGGCTCGGCGCGCTCCGGGGCTTCGAGCCTGGCCGCGCGGATGCTGGACGTCGATCGGCGCGCAGGGGCGACGTCGCGGTGACCGGCCTCATCGTCCCGCCGCAGCTCGCGCGCGGCAACCGCGACGCGATCACGCTCATCGTCAACGGCCGTCCGGTGCGCGACACGCGCGCTCGTGCAGGCGCTGATCGACGCCTACCGGCCCATGCTCCTCGCGCGCGACCGATTCCCGGCCGCCGCGCTCCGTGATCGAGCTGCCGCTGCCGCGAGGTCGACGTCAACGTCCATCCGACCAAGGCGTGGGTGCGCTTCCGCGCGCCGCGCCTCGTGCAGGAGGCGGTCTTCGCGCGCCGTGCAGGACGCGCTTCGCTCGCAGTCGCGTCGTCCAGCCCCAGGCGGGCCTGACCACCTGGTAGGCCGGGGAGCGCACGGGCGACGGGCGCTCACCGGCGCGATGGCCGGGCCCGTGGACGGCGGGTCGCCCGGCCCGCCTTCCTTCGAGCGGGCGGCGCCGCAGGCCGCGCTGTTCCGGGAGGAGACGCGCCGCGTTCGGCGCCGTGGCGCTTCGGCGCGGTGATCGGCCAGCTGCAGGACACCTTCATCGTCGCGGCGAGCGACGACGAGGTCTTCTTCATCGACCAGCACGTGGCGCACGAGCGCGTGCTCTTCGAGCTGCCTCGAGCCCCAGCTCGAGCAGAGCCCGCTGCCGTCGCAGGAGCTGCTCTTCCCGCAGCCGCTCGAGCTCGGGCGCGGGCCAGGCCGACCTGCTCCGCGAATGGACACCCGACGCTCGAGGAGCTCGGCTTCGCCCTCGAGGGCTTCGGCGGATCCACCGTCCTGCTGCGCGCGGTGCCCGTGCTGCTCAAGGGCGAGGAGCCGCGCCGGCTGATCGAGGGGCTGCTCGACGAGGTGGGCGGCCCCGGCGCGGACGAGACGGCGCCGCTCGTCCACCGCGCGCTCTCCTTCGTCGCCTGCCACGCCGCCATCAAGGCCCACGCGCATCTCGCAGCGCGACGAGATGACGCGCGTGCTCGCGCGACCTCGCCCAGACGCGAGACGCCCGTACTTCTGCCCGCACGGGCGGCCCATCGTGAGCCGGCTGTCGCTCCGCGAGATCAAGCGCGAGCTGGGGCGCACATGGTGACGCCCCCGCCGCTCCTCGTCATCGTGGGGCCGACCGGGGTCGGGAAGACCGCCGTCGCGGTGCGACTCGCGCGGCACCCTGTCGATCGAGGTCGGTCAACGCCGACTCGCGCCAGGTCTATCGCGGCATGGACATCGGCACCGGCAAGCCGACCTCGCGAGAGCAGGCCGCCCTCCGCCATCGGCTGATCGACGTCGTGGATCCGGACGAGCGCTATCACGCCGCCCGGTTCCGCGCCGAAGCCCTCGCGGCCATCGCGGCGATCAGGGCGCGCCGAGCGCTGCCGGTGGTCGTCGGGGGCACGGGCCTCTACGTGCGCGCGCTCCTGAAGGGCCTGCACGCGGCGCCGCCCGCCGATCTCGCGCTGCGCCGCGAGCTGGAGGAGTACGCGGCGGCACGGGGACTCCGCGGCCTCCACGCCCGCCTCGCCGCCCTCGACCCGGCGCGCGGCGCGGGCGCTTCACCCCAATGACCAGCTCCGCGTCGTCCGGGCCCTCGAGATCCGCCTGCTCGCGGGCGTCGCGAGGCGATCCGGGCCGCGCGCCGCCGCGGACTGGAGCCGCGAGGTGACGCGGCTGGCGCCTCGTCATGATCGGCCTCCGCCGCGAGCGCGGGGCGCTCAACCGGCAGCCTCGCGGATCGCGCGCGGGCGATGGCCGACCGTGGGATGATGGACGAGGTGAACGACGCCTCTTGCTGCCAGGGCTATGACGAGGCGCTGCCCGCGATGGGCGGCATCGGCTATCGGCAGTTCGCGGCGGCGCTCGCGCGGCCGCATGAGCGCCGACGAGGCGCTCCGGCTCATGGTCCGCGACACCCGCCGCTACGCCAAGCGCCAGATGACGTGGTTCGCCCGCGAGCCCGAGGTCCGGTGGATCGACGTGGATCAGGCGGGCGGCATCGAGGGCGCGGCGGAACGCATCCTCAAGGTGGTCATGCGGGAGGGATTGATCGAGTGAGGACAGCAAGAGAAGGCGCTCCTCGCCGCGCTCCGCGGCTGCCCAAGCAGCGGCGCGTCGAGGTGGACGAGTCGCTCGGACGAGCTGAGCCGCCTCGCCGAGTCGGCCGGCGCGCAGGTGGTGGGCCGGCTCACCCAGGAGCGGCAGGCGCCGAGCGCCTCAGCTCTACTTCGGCAAGGGCAAGGTGGAGGAGATCAAGACGCTGTCCCGAGCGCGAGCACGCCGACCTCATGATCTCCGACGACGCGCTGTCGCCCATCCAGGAGCGGAACCTCGGCGGCTCGCTCGGCCTGCGCGTCATCGACCGGACCGCGCTCATCCTCGACATCTTCGCCCAGCGGGCGCGCACGATGGAGGGCAAGCTGCAGGTCGAGCTCGCCCAGCTCTCGTACCTGCTGCCGCGCCTCGTCGGGCAGTGGAAGCACCTCGAGCGGCTGGGCGGCGGCATCGGCACGCGGGGACCCGGCGAGACGCAGATCGAGTCCGACCGGCGGATGATCCGCCACCGCATCCGGAAGATCACCGAGGAGCTCGAGCGCGTGCGCGTGCACCGCCGGCTCCTCCGCGACCGGCGCAAGGCGAGCGGCGTGCCCGTGGTGGCCCTCGTCGGCTACACCAATGCGGGCAAGACGACGCTGCTCAACCGCCTCACCGGCGCCTCGGCGCGCCGCCGCCGACCAGCTCTTCGTCACGCTCGACCCGACGGCGCGGCTGGTCTCGAGCTCGCCGCACACGTCCTTCGTCCTCACCGACACCGTCGGCTTCATCCGGAAGCTCCCGCACCAGCTCGTGGCGGCGTTCAAGGCCACGCTCGAGGAGCTGGCCGAGGCCGACGTCCTGCTCCACGTGGTCGACGCGAGCCATCCCGCGCTCGACGATCAGATGGCGGCGGTCGACGCGGCTTCTCGGCGAGCTCGAGCTCACCGAGCGTCCGACCATCGTCGTCCTGAACAAGGCGGACCGGCTCGACGCCGGCGACGCCTCGCTGGCGAGCCTCGTCGAGCGCTTCGACGGCGTCGCCGTCTCCGCGCTGCACGGGTGAGGGGATCGAGCTCCTGCTCGCCCGCATCGACGAGGCGCTGCGCCCGGGGTGGAGCGCGTCGACGCTGCGCATCCCGTACGGCGACGGGCCGGCGCGTTGCCCTGTGCTACGAGCGCGGCCGCGTCCTCGCCGCGCTCCGACGAGGCCGACGGCATCCGGCTCGAGGTCGAGCTGCCCCGGCGCCTGCTGGCACCGCTCGCGGTCGTACCGGGACACCGCCTGATCGAGCCGCGCGGGCAGTTTCCCGCGCGCGCTGCCCGAGCCGCCGGAATGCTACAATCTGGTCTCCCCGGCGGATGATCCATGGGACTCGCCAACTGGCTTACGACGCTGCGCATCCTGCTCATCCCGGTCTTCGTCACGCTGCTGGTGTACCGGCACCCGACGGCGGCCCTGCTCGTATTCTGCCTCGCGAGCCTCACCGATCTCCTGGACGGGTATATCGCCCGCAGCCGGGGCGCGCAGACGCGGCTCGGCGCCTTCCTCGATCCCGTCGCCGACAAGCTGCTGCTCACCTCGGCCTTCGTGACCTTGACCTGGCTCAAGGTCATTCCCTTCTGGATCGCCGCCGTGGTGGTGAGCCGTGATCTCGTGCTGAGCGTGGGCGTCCTCGTCATCCACGTGGCCGGCGGCACCGTGCATCCGGCGCCGTCCTGGCTCGGCAAGCTCTCGACGGTGTGCCAGATGGCGACGGTCCTCGCCGCCATGGTCACGTTCTACTTCAGGATCCTGCCCGCATGCCCAAGGTCTTCGCGTGGGTCACCGCGGGCTTCACGGTGGCGTCGGGCCTGCAGTACATCGTCCAGGGCCTGAAGCAGATCAATCCGCCCGCGGCCCCCGCCGCGGGGCGCTCCACGCCATGAGCTGCGCGCCTACGCCCGCCACCGCGCCCGGCGTCGTCGTGTCGGGCGTGCGCCCGCGGACGCCGGCCGCGACCGCCGGGCTCAGGCCGGGCGACCACCTCGTGGCCATCAACGGCCGGCCGCTCCGGGACGCCATCGACTTTCACTTCGAGAGCGGGAGTCGCGGATTCGCCTGCGGCTCGTCCGCCAGGGTCGCGAGCAGAGCGCGGTGCTCGAGCGCAGGGGCGCCGACTGGGGACTGACGCTCGAGCCGCCGCAGCCGTCGGAGATCGCGACCTGCGCGAACAAGTGCGTCTTCTGCTTCATCCACCAGTTGCCGCGCGGCATGCGCAAGAGCCTCTACGTGAAGGACGACGACTTCCGCCTGTCGTTCCTGCACGGCAACTACATCACGCTGACGGACCTCGACGAGGAGGAGCTGGAGCGCATCGAGGCGCAGCGGCTCTCCCCGCTCTACGTCTCCGTCCACGCGACCGACCCGGAGCTGCGCCATCGCCTCCTCGGCCAGCCGAAGGTCAAGCGCGAGCTCCTGCCCGTGATGGAGCGCCTCGCCCGTGCGGGCATCCGCATGCACGCGCAGATCGTGCTCTGCCCGGACTGGAACGATGGCGCGCACCTCGACCGGTCGGTGCACGAGCTGGCGCTCATGCACCCCGCGGTCGCCAGCACGGCGGTGGTGCCGGTGGGCCTCACGCGCCACCGCGAGCGCCTGCCCGAGCTCCGGACGGTCACCGATGACGAGGCGCGCGCGCTCGTGCAGTCGATCGAGGGGTGGCAGGAGCGCTTTCTGGCTTCGCTCGGCACGCGCTTCGTCTGGGCCGCCGACGAGCTGCATCTGCAGGCCGGGGCCCCGCTGCCGCCGGCCCGGACCTACGAGGGCTTTGCCATCGCGGAGGACGGCGTCGGACTCGTGCGGCGCTTCACGGACGGATGGAGCCGCGCGGGCGGCGCGCGCCGGGCCGCCTCGCTCGGCCCCGCGCGGTCACGGTGGTGACCGGAGAAATGTTCGCCCCCGCCTGCGCGCGCTCCTCGACGATCTGCACGTGGAAAACCTGAGCGTGCGGCTGGCGCCCATCGCCAATGACTGGTTCGGCCGCGGCATCGGCGTGGCGGGGCTGCTCACCGGTCAGGACATCGAGTCACAGCTCGCCGGGCGCGACCTCGGCGACGCCGTGCTCGTTCCCGCCGTCGCCGTGCGCGACGGGGCGGGCGTCTTTCTCGACGACCTGGCTCCGGCCGACCTCGCGACGGCCCTGCGCACGCCCGTGATCCCGGTCGAGCCCACGCCCGCGGCCCTCGTCCGCGCGCTGGTCTCTGGGCCGACAGGCTCCAGCGCGGCGGAGGCTCGACCCATGCGCCCCATCATCGCCATCGTCGGCCGGCCGAATGTCGGCAAATCGACCCTCTTCAACCGGCTCGTCGGTCACCGGCGCTCGCTCGTGCGCGACGTGCCCGGCGTCACCCGCGATCGCCTCTACGGCACGGTGGCCTTCGAGCGGTGGCAGGCCGCCGTGGTCGACACCGGCGGGTTCGAGCCCCAGCCGACCTCCGACCTCGTGGCGCGGCGTGCGCGGCCAGGTCTTGATCGCCATCGAGGAGGCGGACCTCATCCTCTTCGTCGTGGATGGACGCGCCGGGATCACGCCGCTCGACGAAGAGATCGCCGTCCGTCCTGCGGCGGAGCGATCGCCCGGTGATCCTCGCCGTGAACAAGGTGGATGGCACCGCGCAGGAACCGTCACTCGGCGAGTGCTATCGCCTCGGCTTCTCCCCGGTGCTGCCGATCTCCGCCGAGCACGGCCGCGGCGTGGCGGAGCTGCTCGAAGCGGCGCGCGACCGCGCGCCCGTCATCGACGTGGAAGTTCCCGGTCCGGGCGTGCGCGTGGCCATCATCGGGCGGCCCAATGTCGGCAAGTCCTCTCTCGTGAATGCCGTGCTCGGCCACGAGCGCGTCCTCGTGCACGCGGAGCCGGGCACGACGCGCGACACCGTGGACACCCCCGTGACGTTTCGCGATCGCCCGTACGTCTTGATCGACACGGCGGGCATCCGGCGAAAGGGCAAGGTGTCGGAGGCGCTCGAAAAGCTGTCCGTGGTGATGGCGCTGAAGAGCCTCGAGCGCACGGACGTGGCCGTCCTCGTCCTCGACGCCTCCGAAGGCGTGACGGCGCAGGATGCGCACATCGCGGGCTACGCCGACGAGGCGGGCGCGCCCTCGTCCTCGCGGTGAACAAGTGGGATCTGGTCCCGCGGGGCTCTTGCAGAAGGCCGACGTGGTGGCGCAGATCTACGAGCGCCTGCCGTTCCTCGAGTACGCGCCCGTGTGCTTCACCTCGGCGGTGCGCGCACCAGGGCCTGCCCGAGCTGTTCGACCAGGTGGATCTCGTGGCCGCCGAGGCGAGGAAGCGGGTCGAGCCGAGCGCCTTGCTCACGGCGCTGCGCCAGGCCATCGAGCGGCGGCCGATGTCGGCCCGCGGCATCGCGCTTCGGATCTACTCGGCCCAGCAGGTCGCGGTGTCGCCGCCCACGTTCGCCCTGCGCGTGAACCTGCCGACCGACGTCCATTTCTCCTACCAGCGGTATCTCCTCAACACCCTGCGCCACGGCTTCGGCTTCGCCGGCTCGCCCATCCGCATGCTCTACCGAAAGGGCGGGGGCAAGCGGCTGGCGGGCCGGCCGTCCTCCTCAGCGAAAAGGGCTCGTAACTAGCCAAAACCCCTAGCCGAATTGGTTTGTCGGCCAGGATCTCTGTGCTAGCATTGCGTAGTCCTTCAACCTGATCACCGCCGGCGGGGAGACTGTGAGCCCAGAGCGAGACGATTACCGGGACGAAGACGACCGGGAGGAATTCGCCTCACGCAGCATCTTCTCGGCGGGCTGGTTCAGAGCGGTGCTGGTGCTCACCGTGCTCGCCATCGTCGTCGTGATCTCGCTGCCGTATCTCCTCAACTGGTTCGAGCCTTCGACTCCGGCGCGCGTGGCGAAGCCAGCCGAGCCACTCAAGCCGGCGCCGGGCGCGCCATCGCCGCCTGCCGTTGCGCCCGCTCCGCGCTGCCCCGCTGCGCCGATCGCCGCGCCGCCAGAGGTCAAACCGGCGCCGCCGGTGACCCCGGCGCCCGCCCGGCGCCGAAGGCCGTCGCCGAGAAGGCGATCCCACTGGCTCTCGTCCGAGCCGGCCCGCAAGGCCGTCCCGGAGAAGGCGCCGGCAAAGGCCGCGGCGGAGAAGCCGGTGACGAAGGCGCCGGCGGAAAAGGCGCCGGCAAAAACCGCGACCGAGCGCCCACCGACGAAAGCCGCAGACACGGCGCCCGCGAAGGCCGCGGACAAGCCCGCGGCGCCCAGTCGAGTCGTCGCCAAGGCCGACGCGCCGAGTCGGCCCGCCGCGGTCGCCAGCGCGAAGCCCGCCGCGGAGGCGGCCTCCGGGAACTACTGGATCCAGCTCGGCGCCTTCAAGGAGCAGAAGAACGCCGACGCGCTCGCCAAGACGCTCCGCGACGCGGGCTTCCCGATCCAGGTGACACCGATCCGATCGGGGGCGGCGGCGAGAGCAAAGGGGCGGCACAGCAGCACGAGCTCTTCGTGACCGAGACGAGCGTGGACAAGGTCAATGCCGCGCTCAAGGGTCGGGGAACGGCGCAGCCCGTGTCGGGGGAGTCGCGGTGAAGCCCGCGTTCAGCCTCCAGGATGCGATGACGGTGTCCAAGCGGCTGACGGACGAAGGGCTGAAGGTCGTGATCCGGCCCGCGAGCGGCCGTCGCCACTCCCTCCCAGGGCCAGGGCACGCTTCACGCCGTGCGTGCCGGGGGATATTCGAATCGGACGAGCGCTCTTGCCGCCCGTGACGAGCTCGCGGCGAAGGGGCACCCGGGATTTCTCGCGGAGGGGCAGGCGAAGTGAGGGCGAGTCGGGACTCGCGAACGGCCGAGAGGAGGTGAACGCGCTGACCAAGAACGACCTGATCAATGCGGTGGCCGCGCACGGGCTGTCGAAGCGACAGTCGGCGTCCGTCGTGGAGTCGTTGTTCGACATCATCTTCCGCTGCTTCGAGAAAGGTGAAGACGTGAAGATCGTCGGCTTCGGACATTTCCGCATCCGCCAGAAGCTGTCCCGGCGCGGACGCAATCCACAGACGGGCGACAGCATCGAGATCACCGCACGCAAGGTGTTGACGTTCAAGCCGAGCAAGGGCCTGAAGCTTCGGATCAACGCGTAACGGGGCCTCGTTGCTCGCCGGTCGCCCGTCGTGATCCCGGACAAGCTCTACTACCGCATCGGCGAAGTCGAGGCGATCACGGAGATCCCCGCCTACGTCCTTCGCTACTGGGAGTCCGAGTTCAAGCTGCTGCGGCCCAAGAAGAATCCCGCCGGCCAGCGGCTCTACCGCAAGAAGGACCTCGAGCTCGTGCTGCGCATCAAGACGCTGCTGTACGACGAGCGCCTCACGCTCGAAGGCGCCAAGAAGCGATTGCGGGGCGAGGCGCGCGGCACCCCCAGATGGACCTCGGCCTCAAGAGCGTGACCCTGGAGGCGGCGCTCCGGCGGACCCGCGATCGGCTGCGCGCGCTGCGCGAGCGCCTCACCGGCGGGCGGACGGGCCGTGCGCCTTGAGTTTCGCGCGCGCTGCCCGTACAATCGTCACGGGTCGGGGCGTGGCGCAGCCCGGTAGCGCACTTGACTGGGGGTCAAGGGGTCGCTGGTTCAAATCCAGTCGCCCCGACCAATTTCACCGAAAACCGGCGAGCAGATTCTCGGATCTGCTCTTTTTGCGGCCGGTGGCGCGGAGACCGATGGCATCCGTGATTCTCGTGACGAATGACGACGGGATTCACGCGCAGGGGCTCAGCGCGCTGGCGCAGGCGCTCGAGTCGCTGGGCGAGGTGTTCGTCGTGGCGCCCGATCGCGAGCAGAGCGCGGTCGGCCATGCGCTGACTCTGCACCGGCCGCTGCGCGTCGATCAGGTCGGGGAGCGGCGCTTCGCCGTCAACGGCACGCCGTCCGACTGCGTGAACCTCGGCGTGCTCGGCCTCTTGCCCGAGCCGCCCGTGCTCGTGGTATCGGGCATCAATCACGGCTCGAACCTCGGGGACGACGTGACGTACTCGGGCACGGTGTCGGCGGCGATGGAAGGGACGCTCCTGGGCGTTCCGTCGATGGCGGTCTCGCAAGCGGAGGGCGAAGTGGCGGGTTCGAGGCGGCGGGCCGGGTGGCGCAGCTGGTCGCGGCGCGCCTCCTCGTCGAAGGGCTCCCGGCGAAGACGCTGCTGAACGTGAACGTGCCCCGCGGCGAGGTGAGCGGCATTCGGATGACGCGGCTCGGCCATCGCGTCTACCGCGAGAAGGTGATCCAGGAGGTCGACCCGCGCGGGCGGCCGTACTACTGGATCGGTGTCGGGCCGCCCGAGTGGCGGGAGGACGAGGCCTCGGACATCGCCGCGGTGCATGCGGGCCTGGCCTCGGTGACCCCGCTGCACCTGGATCTCACGCATTTCGGCGCGCTGGGCCGCATGGCGGAATGGGAGGGCGGCCTCAACGCGCTGTTGAAGAAGCGCCAGCGGTGATCGGTCGCCAGGACGCGGAGGCGGGCTCGCAGCGCTTCGCGCGCGATCGAGAGCGCATGGTGGAGGAGCAGGTGGCGGCGCGCGGGGTGACCGACCCGCGCGTGCTCGCGGCGATGCGCCGCGTACCGCGCCACCTGTTCGTGGACGAAGCGCTGCGGGACCGGGCCTACGGGGATCATCCGCTCCCGATCGGGGACGGGCAGACGATCTCGCAGCCCTTCATCGTCGGCCGGATGACCGAGCTCTTGGCCCTGACGGGCCGCGAGAAGGTGCTCGAGATCGGCACGGGTAGCGGGTACCAGGCGGCCGTGCTCGTCGGAGCTGGCGGCGCGAGTCTGCACGATCGAGCGGATTCCGCGGCTCGCCACGCGAGCGCGCCAGGTGCTGGAGACATTGGGGTATAACAACGTGTGGGTGCGGACGGCGAACGGCACGCTGGGTTGGCCGGACGAGGCTCCGTTCGAGCGCATTCTGGTGGCGGCGGGAGGACCGAGCGTGCCTCCGCCGCTATTCGACCAGCTCGTCGAAGGAGGGCGCATGGTGATGCCGGTGGGGGACGCCACCAGCCAGGTGCTCAAGCTCGTCGAGAAGGTCAATGGCGAGATGCGCACCAGCGAGCATTCCGCGTGCATGTTCGTCAAGCTCGTGGGAAAGTACGCTTGGGAGCGGTGAGGAGGCACGGCCGCACCCGGGTTCGAGGATGGAGACGGTCGGCGGGGCGTAGCGCAGCTTGGTAGCGCGCCTGCTTCGGGAGCAGGAGGTCGCTGGTTCAAATCCAGTCGCCCCGACCATTAATGGCTCTTCCCGCCAGAGCATATCCGTGAACAGCGGCAAGCGACGTCAGTGAGGGAAATGAACGCGGCGGGAGCGAAGAGCGCCGCCGAGATCCTCGTGCAGGGGCGGATACAGGGCGTGGGATACCGCGCCTTCGTCCAGCGCAAGGCCGGCCTGCTAGGGCTCGCCGGGTACGTCATGAACCTCAGGAACGGGAGCGTGCGCGTGCGCGTCGAGGGCAGCCGCCAGTCCATCGAGGAGCTGACGCGCGATCTGGAGAAGGGCCCGCCCCTGGCGCGGGTCGAGAGCCTGTCGGTAACGTGGCGCCCGGCCACCGGCCGCTTCACGTCGTTTGATGTCCGCTACGCGGAGTTCGGCGAGTGACGTGGCCCCGGCCCGGGGCTCGGCGCCTCATCGGCGCCGGCCTGTTGTTGCCGGGCCTCTTGCTGACGTCATCCGCTGGACACCGCCGCAGAGACATCGACCGTGAAAACGCCCCCGAAGCGGATCGCGGCGAAAGAGCTGGCGGCGAAGACGCAGCCGCCCAAGGCGCCGCCCGCGAAGAAGCTCGCCGCGAAGAGCCAACCCGTGAAGACATCGCCCGCCAAGACTCCTCTCATGAAGAGTCAACCCGTGAAGAAGGGCAAGGCCGGCGGCTCGGCCGCCACGCCGAGCCCTGACGAGCGCTGCGTTCACCTCGTCCGGAGTGGGGACACGGTCTTTCGCGTGGCGGCCCAGTATCACGCGCCCCGGCAGAGCATCATCACGGGCAATCAACTGGGCGCCGCCGGCACCTCAAGGCTCGGGCAGCGCATCTCCGTGCCCGGCTGTAAGAAGGGCGGAAGCTTGCGCGCGGAGGCGCCGGGTCCGGGTCCCGCCGTGGAGATCGAGAACGGACTTCTCCTCGCCCGCGTCGGCCCGAACTGGATACCGACCCGACTATTCGTCGCGGTGCCAGAATTCGGTGCGCAGGCGATCGAGTTCGCCTGGCCGGTCGAGGGGATGCTCGCCTCGGGCTTCGGCAAGCGGCGCATGGGCTGGCATGCCGGTATCGACATCAAGGCCGACATGGGCACGCCTGTGCTGGCCGCCGCGGCGGGCACGGTCAGCTTCAGCGGTTGGTCGGCGTCGTATGGACGGCTGGTGAAGATCCAGCATCCGAACGGATTCGTCACGGTTTACGCTCACAATAATGAGAATCTGGTTCAGATCGGGGACGAGGTCGAGGCCGGCAAGATGATCGCCACGGTCGGGCGAAGCGGCCGGGCGTCCGATCATCACCTCCACTTCGAGATTCGCCGCGAGGGGATGGCCTTCAATCCCCTGTTCTTGCTCGAGGGGCGCGACCACACCCCGGTCTTCGCCAGCACGCCGGCAGAGCCGCTCGAGACGGCGGAGCCGCTCGACGAAGAGGTCGACGACGACGTCCGTGAGAGCATCGAAGAACCAACACCGTGAGTAACGTCGACGACGAGCACGACGAGGTTCCGGACTCGGACGAGCCGCTCGAAACGCTCGTGTCCAAGTCGCCCGATGAGCTGGGCGCGTCGGACAAGCGGCCGGAGACGGTCGAGCGGACCCGGGAGATCCTGTCCCTCTATCTGGCGGACATCGCCAAGGTCAAGCTCCTCACCGGCGAGCAGGAGCAGTCCCTCGCCCGCCGGGTGCAGGACGGCGATGTCCAGGCCGAGCGCGAGCTGGTCGAGGCCAATCTTCGGCTCGTCGTCCGCATCGCACGGCGGTACCTGCGGCGCGGCCTGTCCCTGCTCGACTTGATCGAGGAGGGCAATGTCGGGCTGCTCCACGCCGCGCGCAAGTTCCGCCCCGACCGAGGCACCCGCTTTTCGACGTATGCCACGTGGTGGATTCGCCAGGCCGTGGTGCGTGCCCTCGCCAACCAGGCGCGGACCATCCGCCTTCCCGTGCACGTCGAGGGATTGCTCGGCCAGGTCATGAAGAAGCGCACTGTCCTCACCCAGGCGCTGGGCCGCGCGCCCACGAACGAGGAGCTGGCGACGGCCCTCGAGTGGCCGGTGTCCGAGATCGAGCACCTGGACAGCGTGCGCCAGCATCCCGTGTCTCTCGACACCCCGGCGGGCGAGGATGGCACGGCGAGCCTTCACGACGTCGTCGAGGATCCATCCGCCGTGCCCGGGGAAGGCCTGGGGCGCTTCTTCGCGCTCGCGCCGATCTCGCCGGTGTGATCCAGGACCTGCCCGACAACGAGCGCACCGTGGTCACGCTGCGGTTCGGGCTCGAGAACGAGGAGCCGATGACCCTCGAGAGCATCGGCCGCAAGATGGGGCTCACGCGCGAGCGCGTGCGGCAGATCGAAGTGGCGGCGCTGCGGCGGCTGCGCGGGCTGCTTGCCGCCCGCGACGTCAAGCCGTCCGACTTGCTCTGAGCGAGGCTACCGGGCGGCTGGGCGCGGCGGCCCCGTGCGCCAGAAGGCGCAGCCGCGGGATTCGCGATCCACACCCGCTGACACGCGCTCGTCACGCCGTCGCCCCTGCAATACGTATTGACCTTGCGGGTAGACGGAGCAATCCCGGCAAGAGTCAGGACAAGCGCTGCGACCGACGATCTTCTTCATGGGGTTCTCCCTGCGAAACGCCACACTCGCCGGTGACTCCTTGCCACGCCGCTCCCTCAACGGGCTGCACTCGTCGTGGTAAGATCAGCGGCGTCGGTCGAAAGCCTTGCGCCCCCGTAGCTCAGGTGGATAGAGCAGCAGTTTCCTAAACTGCGTGCCGGGTGTTCGGAGTCACCCCGGGGGCACCAAGCCTTGTACACCGATGATCCCGGTCAGGAGGCGCCCGTATGACACCTTCCCGGCGATCTCGTAGTAGCGGCCATCCTCGCGCACGGTCGGCGAGAGCGTCAGGCGCCCGACCAGCAGCTTGCGGAAGGATCTGCCGGGCCTGGACGGGGTTCCCTCGAGAATGCCCCGCCAGTCCGGCGAGGAACCGCGGAGGCTCTCACGCGAACGTGGTGCGGTTCCACGTGCCCGCGGCCCGCTCCAGCCCTTCAAGGTGCTCGAGGCGCGCCATGGAGGTCCGCTCGACGCGCGCTCCCGGGTCTTGATGGCATCCAGGAGCGTCGGCACCGCGGCTCCGGTGGCGATGGCCTCGGTGAACCGCCCGAGCTCCGTCTCGATCTTCTCCCAATTCGTGCCCAGGATCCCTGGCGTTCGATCGCCGCCTGACCGGCGCCGGCGAGGTGCCGCTCGATCGCGCGTGCGATGGCGTCCTCGATGATCGACGGGGTAAGCACGTCGCGCTTGAAGGCGCGGGCGACGGCCTCATGAAGCCGCGCCATCGGGGCCGAGAAGCTATTGGCGCAGATCAGCTCACCGCGGACCCGGTGGGTCCGGCAGCACGTAGTAGAACGCCGGGGCCCCGCGGAGGCTCGTCCGCTTGGTGGCGTGCATGGCGCCGCCGCACGTTCCGCACACCAGCAGGCCGGACAGCAGGTACTTGCTGCTCGAGGCCCGCCTCGGCCGGCCCCAGAGTTTCCGTTGGTGCGCCGGAGGTACGTCGCACGGGTCCGACTCAGCCGGTCGTGGGCCGACCTGCCATAGCTCCTCCGGGATGATGCGGAGGTGGGGCGCGTCGATGGAGAGCCATTCCGACTCCGGCCGGTCTTGCTTGACCTTGGTCCCGCCGCGATCGACCCACTTCGTCTTACCCAGACGATTCGGCCGGCGGTAGAGGTCGCGAACACCATCTCGCGCACACCGCTCGGCGCCCAGCCCTGGCGTAAACGCGGGGAGGGGACGCCGTCCGCTGTCAACCCTTCGCGATGCGCGCGCGAACCCGCGGCCCTGAGCGATCTCCTCGAAGATGCGCCGGATGGTGGCCGCTTCGCGCGGGATGATCTCGCGCTCGACGTGGTCGCGGATCGTCTGCCCGTTAGCCGATTGCCGTGATCTCCCGGTTCCGGTAGCCGTAGACGAGCCTGCCGGCCACGGTGCCCGCGACTCGCCTTCCGCCTGCATCAGCATCTCGGGTCCGCACCTTCGCCCGCTCGCGCTCCATCTCGGGAGGCGAAGGTCGCGAGGGAGAGCATGACCTTGTCCATGGCGGAGTCGAGGGTCCGCTCCCGGTCCTCGAGATGAGAACCACACCCGCACGCCGGCCCCGGTGATCTGCTTTAACGCGTAGGCCGTCTCGATCTGTTCGCGGCCGAGGCGCGACTCCTCGGACATGATGAGCACCTGGAACGCCGGGCGGGCTTGATGGCGTTCAGCGAGCCGGAGGAACCCGGGCCGCTTGATGAACTCGGCGCCGCTGATCCCGTCGTCGCTGTAGACGTGCTCTTCGGCTACCCGCCAGCCTTTGCGGATGGCGTAGGCGCGGGCGTGCTCGACCTGGCGGGTGACGGACTTCTCCTCCTTCGGTCACATTCTGGTCGGTGCTCTTCCTGGCGTGAGACGGCGCACGTAATCATCGACGGCCTCCGCGCGTCAGTCGACGCCTCGGCGCGGTCCCCGAGCTCGCGGGCCAGGGCGCGGCCGATGAGGTCTTGAAGATCCTCGTTCGCGTCGACGCAATGATGCTTGGCGGCCTTCACGAGCGAGTCCGGGAGTCGGATGGGCGACTTTGACGAGCGGATCGGCGACGGGCTGGGGCCATGAACGTCTCCTCTGGGCGATCGGACGCCTGACGGGAGTGTACCGCCTGTACGGCTGGACGTCGAAGCCCCTCATCTCTGGCGAGCGGCGCCAATTCAGAGGCGCGAGGGGGTCGGTACGAAGGTGGTTCCCAGGGGGACCGACCGAGCGACGCTGTCCGCCGGGCTGGAAGCGGAAGGCTCCCAGACGAGGAGCTTCGAGCAAGTTCGGCTCGCAGCGCTCGGGCGGCAGCGCGGAGGCGTCTTTCATCACGGTGAGGCGCGCTTCCGCCCGACGTCGAGCCACGGAGAGTTGACGGAAGCGGGCTTCGCATCCGCGCCTCAGCTCGCCGGCCGAGCTACCTCTGCCCAACGCCGCGCCGCCGCCGTCGATCGAGTCCGACCAGTCGATGGCGGCGTTCGCGGTCGCGCGTTGGTGAGCGGTGATGCTGGAGGTGTGCTTCGTTGACACCCGGCGCGCCGAGCGCGTCGGCGCAAAACTTGTTCCGAACCCACGCCGCGCCCCACGGCGCCAGCCAGTGCCGTCAACGGGCGGCGAGGTCGTCGCAGCTTTTGAGGCCCGCAAGGATGCCGGCGCACGATGCGCGTCCCGCGGCGAAGAGTCCCCGCGCAGGTTCCTGCGCGGAGCACGTCACCTGCTTGGCATCGAGCATGGGCGCCGCACCCGGAACTTCGCTGGCCCCGAGTCGCGCGGGGCGCCAAAGGTCGCCGATTCCCTCCCGGTCAAGGGGTGCGGTTCCCGCGCAACACTTCTTCATGCCACCCCCGAAGGGGGAAGAGGTCGCGCGGAGTACACCTCCCGGACAAGCTGGGGATGCCCCGCATGAGGGACCGTCTGAGATGGGAGTGCTGCGCGGAGCCCGCACTCCCGCGTAGAGCATCCGGAGTGTCCACACCGCCGCCGCCCGGTGAGTCCCCACCGCGCCTTTGCCTGGCCTGGGGTAAGCCAGCTTGAACGGGCCACGACGCCGGCCAGGCGATCTGCCGCTGATCGTCGAGGCGCTCGCAGCCAGGCTGTATCGATTGCGGGGGTCCTGACGTCCGGCGTGCGGGGTGACCCTCCCTGCCCATCTGGGCGAGCGTCAGCAGAGCTTCCGAGACCAGAGCTGGTCGGTCGATCCCGGCGCGGCCGGCCCACGCGCACGCCTGGCGCCGCCTTCCAGGATCGCTTCGACTCAAGCTTTCCGTGCGCCCTCTCGGTCCGATAAATCGCCGGGCTGGGCGGCCGCCTGCCTGCCCAGGGCTCGCGCCCGCCACCTCGAAGACATGTTGACCAGAACTGTCGTGCGCTGGCTCCTAGATCTTGTCAGCCATGCCAAACTATTCTTCTCGTCCATCAGGGCCGTGAAAAAGAACCCATGAGGCCTCCGATCCAGGGATTCAGCGACCCCCCACAGGCCCGCCGAGCGCAGAAGGGGCTCGGATGGCCTGCTGAGCGCTCGACCTGCCGAGGCGGTGCTACCGAGCGTTGCCTTCCCGAAGCTTGCGATTCCATTCGGGGGCCAGCCCGTTGTACCCCGTCGCCCTCGGGTGTGCAGTGGCACTTTCTGAGGCGGCCAGCGTGCCACCAGCCGGATCGTCTGGGGACACTCAGGCGGACGGGTCGGCCGTGGCGATGTGAAGCCAACGAGATCGATCCGCTGCTCGACGCGAAGATCGAGCCGGAGCGCCTGGGCGCGCTGCGGTAGCGCCACAAGAGATTGGGTCGGTGATCGGAGACCGAGAACAGGTGAAGGTGCACCTGGGCGCCCTGACTCCACCACGACGGGCTGAGCCTCGAGTGCCGGAGTCGGGCCTCGAGGGTCTGAAGGGCCCGGCGTGCGCCGGCTGGTCGCAGTCGATGACCATGGAAGATCGGAGCGAGGCTGGACGCAGAGGCCGCCCGCTCCAGGCCGCGTTCATTAGGAGGAGTCCCAGCCGTCCGCCTTGTTGTCCGGGGGTGAGATAGAGCGCGGGTACACGGCCGCGACCGCTCTCTGGCGAGAGACCACCAGTTCGGGGTCGTCGTGAAGGCAGAAACCAATGCTGCGTGTCGGCGGTGTCGGCCGTGGGCGAGCTATCCCTCGTGCTCACTTCCCGATCTGAAAACGGCGTCTTCTTCGGCTTGCCGTCATCGAGCACCTCGCGCCAGCCGATCCACGGCTGATCGAGGAGCTCGAGGGCACGCCGGCCAGGGTCGATGCGAGATATATCGGCGCGCAGCTCAAGCATCGTTAACCGCACCGCAGTGCCCGGCCAGCCCCGGCGTCGTTGCGGGCGGGCGATCATGGCTCAGCCTCCTTGTCCACCGGTCGCGGGCCGGCGGCCTTGGCTGCGTGAAGTCCGTCGACCAGGTCGTGCAGATGCTCGCGCAGGGGAGCGCAGGTTGATGCCGAGCAACCAGAACACGTATCGAGACCGGCAGATCGCGAAGTTTGCTGGTCTTGTGGATGCCGAAGGGCATCGGATAGGAAGCCTGGGCCGCCGTCTCGCGCCGGACCGCCGGGACTGGAATTGCCGCTCGCGGCGTCGTGCTTGCCGCGGCGGGCCGCGATCCGCCTGCCGTGGTGCCTGAGGGTCGTCGCTCATCGTCCACGCCACTGAAATCAACCGGCACCCTGGCTCTGCAATGGGGAGGGTGCAGGTTCCTCGCTCAGGTCCAAAGTTTCGTAAGATGCCGAAAGCCCAGTAAATTAAGGCGAGAGGCGAAAAAGATGCCCAAGCAGACCGCGCGGGTTCCGGACAGTCGTTTTGCTGTATTGCTTCAAGCATTCCCAGCGGAACAGCTCCGCGCGGGATTTCGCATCGCTGCAGCCCGCGAGCATCACGGCTGCCGCTGCCGCCGCCGATGTCCACCCCGACGCGCCGTCCGGCTGGCTGGCTGGCCGCCGCGCGCCTCTTTGGGAGCCGCTCACACACTTTCTCGAGGCCACACCGGCATCGACCGGGGGCCCTACGCGGAGTACCTCGGCTTCGTGTCTCCGTTCGTCACGGTGGTGTGTCCCATGTGCCAGAAGCATCGCCAACTCGAGGGGGAGGCTAAAGCATGCGGGCGGGCGTGCCGCTGGGCGAGGTGAGCTCATGGGGAGTTAAAAAACGGCAACTATGAGCGGCCCCGTGCGCGCTGCTCTCACGGGACCAATGGCGCCAAGAGTTTGGAAGAAGTACAACGCGCGCCGCGCCAACGCGCATCTGACAGCAAGCGTCGCGCGCCGGCGGGCCGAATGCTGCCGTCATCCGCGATCTCGCCGCAGATGGGGATCCGCACGCGCCAGCTCCGCTCGCGCCGCCGAGCAGGAACCCGCCCTCCGCGTACCGAGGCTGAGTCGAACGGCGCTTCCGTGATGGCGCGCGGCGACCGTCGAGCCCCAAGCACCGGCGCGCCCTCTCGGTCGCGGCTGTCCGCCGTCCGCTCACGAAGCGGTTCCTCATCCCCTGCCCATTGTGCCGGCTTGGTCAGCTATGAAACGGAGTGGCACGGCATCTGCGTCATTTGACGTGGCGCAAAGTTCGGCGCATTGGGGCCGCGGTGGCAGGATCGGCATCCTCTCCAGTACCCAGAGCCGCAGCAGCACAGGCGGCCCGGACCCCGACCTGAATAAGGGGTATCGGTGGCTCATCGAGCGACGGATGGGGCGGTAAGAGTCGCCGGAGTTGCTACCTCGTGGAAACAGAAGCATGGAGTGAGCATGGCTGTCACCAGATTCATTAAGCGCCTTCCGGGGACGTGGAATCTCGTGTTCTCGGACACGCGCCAGCAGCGCGGGACAAGCTGGGCGTCAGACCTACATTCCGCTGCCGAAGCCAGCTCCAGAAGGCGCGCCATGGCAACAACGGGGACCGCGACCACGGCTCATATCCGACGTCTCCATCTCTGTCGGCATGTGGCCGGGGCCGAGATCGCGTCGGCTGGCCGGCGCGCCCCGCTGCGCTGTGCCGTGGGGGTGGTCGCGCGGACCGTGGAACAGGACCAGGCGCTTCGTGGCGTAGCCTTTCGAACCGGGATGGCGTCCCCCCGTTGCGCCGGCGACAGCTGGGCAACGACCCATACCGCCCGACCGGATGAGCGCCACGGCCCTCGGACGCTTCTCACCTCCCGATCGACCACGTCATGAAGTAACCGCGGAGGTTAACTTCGAGTTTTCAGATCGATCGCGTCACGCTCGTGCGCGCAGCCAAGACCCCCGGCCTATCGGCGGAAGCGGCTCGACTGCCAGAGCCGGGTGTCGGCGATGCGCGCAAAGCACTGGGAGTAGCCGCGGCGCTTTCTTGACGGGGGCCTCGGCGGCCACGCGGTGGTCAGGGTCGCGGAGCCCCGAAAGAAAGCTCACCCGTGATGCGGTTAGCTTCTGGTCCGCGATGAACTCTACTCGCCAAACCCCAGTTCCGCGGGGTCTCACAGTTGCGCGGATATGCGGCGCGACTCCGCTGCGGCCCTCGCGGTTGCCTCCGGCGCGACCAAGCCCGCGTCAATCCATGTTGTTCTGGCACCCCCGGACGGAGCGTGGACTCAGCCCAACCGACGTTGCCTGGCCCCATCCTCGATCTTCGGCTCGTTCGCGGATGGCGTGACTTTCAGCGCCGCGACGCATTTTTGCCGGAAGCTACTCGGCCTGATTCGCTGAGCGGAGGCCGCTTCCTGAGCTTCGTGGCGAGACGCACTCGGGAGCGCTGCAGTCCTCGTCGGCATGAGTCAGTCCTCTCTGCATCGCTCCCTGAGCCGCGATTCACCATGTGGAGTTCGCACATAATGATCCGCTCTCAGAGCTCCTGCTCGCTCGGCCATGCAGAATAGCGCAGAGCACGGCGATCACCCCGGCGAGGTCCGAGGTCGTTCGCTCGGCTTTCGAAGCTGTAAGCAGAATGGAAATGACCACGCAGACTTGAAGGAGAGTGAGATCGCGAGCTGTCTGACCAGAAGCGCTGCGCCTTGGTCCACGAGGGGGCGCGTCTCCGGGCCGACGCCGCCCCGGGGATCCGTATTTCACCGACGACCTTCTTCTGAATCCTGCTTGCCGAACATCGTCGTCGGCCATCACGCGTCTATGCCTTCCAAAGGAGGCGCCCAATCGATTCCCTCGCGTCGAGCAGATGGCTGAGCTTACCTGTATTGGGAATCCTGCCACGAGTGCCGCAGCTCTGGGGACGCTTACGGGTTCGTGTCGGCGACGGCTATGCTGGCCGAGACGATTGCGGGACTCACTCTAGCTGCGAAGGCTGCGCGCTCCTGTTCGAGGTCAGGGATGGGTTCGCAGGACACCTCCGGCAGTTCACTCAGGGGCGGCGACCCCTAAGCGCACGCAGCCTCGATTCGGCATCGTTGCTTTGATCGCGCGAAGTGATCGTCCCTTCGAGAAGCAGTGCAGCG
>ERZ1370068.2449-contig-160_pt1 | contig 102463 bp, 124 predicted proteins | sample MGYA00561227_ERZ1370068 | MGnify/ENA primary metagenome ERZ1370068 (study PRJEB38410, sample SAMEA6850437) | metagenome | study: Metagenomic assessment of the ecological functions of the soil: analysis of the soil microbiota associated with the...
GGCTCAAGGCGAGGTGCGATAAGGTCAAGGAAGAGCCGCTCGTCGAGATCCAGACCGACAAGATCAACGTCGAGATCCCGTCGCCGGCGGAAGGCGTGCTGAGCAAGATCCTGGTCGCCGAAGGCACCACGGTGCTGGTCGGCACCGAGATCGCGACCTTGGCCGGCGCCGAGCGAGCCGGCGATGGCGGCCGCTCCCGCAGCGGCCGCCGCCTGCAGCTCCGCGGCGCGCGGCGTCCGGCAGCCGCCGGCTCAGGCTCCAGCGCCGCCGCGCCCCGGTGGCGGCTCCGTGCGGTCGCTCCGTCACGCGCGCCCGCGATGGGTGACGGCGGCAACGGCATGGCGATGGCGCGGCGCTCGAGGAGCAGCGTCGCTCTCGTCCCGCGGTGCGGAAGATCATGCGCGAGCAGAGCGTGAGCGCTGTCCGAGGTCGCGGCGATTCCCGGCTCCGGGCATCTCCGGACGAGTCACCCGCGACGATCTGCTCGACGTACGCTCAAGTCGCGCGCGGCTGCACCGGCGCCGGCCGCCGCGGCGCCGGCACGGCCATCCGCTCCGGCGCCCGCCGCGTTGCCGGCGTTCATGGCGCCGCGCTTAGCTGAGCCGAGCGCGGGTGGCGCGCGCGAGGAAGTCGTGCCGTTCACCAAGGTGCGCAAGCTGATCGCCGAGAACATGGTGCGCAGCTAAGCACAGCGCGGCGCACACGCACTGCTTCGACGAGTGCGACATGAGCGCGATCGTGGCGCTCAAGAAGGACTGGGGCCCCAAGCTCGAGGCCCAGGGCGTCAAGCTCACCTACATGCCGTTCTTCATCAAGGCCATCGGTGCTCGCGCTCAGGGAGTTCCCGTGGGTGAACGGCGAGGTGCCGCGGCGACGCGATGGTGGTGAAGAAGCTACTACAACATCGGCATGGCGGTGGGCCGCGACGAGAAGGGCCTGATCGTTCCCAACCTCAAGGACTGCGACCGCAAGAACCTGGTCCAGATCGCCGGCCGAGGTGAACGATCTCGCGGCGCGCGCCCGCGCCGATCGGCTGCGTCCCGACGACATCCAGGGCGGCACCTTCAGCATCACCAACGCGGGCGTCTACGGCGCGATCAACTCCTCGCCGGTGATCAACGTTCCCGGAGGTGGCGATCCTCGGCGTGCACAAGATCGTCGAGCGTCCCGTCATCCGCGAGGGCCAGATCGTGGCGCGGCCGATGATGAACGCGTCGATCGGCTTCGATCACCGCGTCGTCGACGGCGAGCTGGCGGTCAAGTTCCTGCGCCGCTTGTGCGGAGCTGCTCGAGCGGCCGGAGATGCTGTGGTTTCCACACGTAACGACGCCTGAGCGTCAGCCATCTCGGCGCGACGTCGTATCGCGACGGCCTCGCGCATCCAGGAAGGCCTGGTCCAGGCCCGGGCGGACGGGCGGACCGGAGATTGGCTGCTGTCCCCGACCATCCGCCGGTGCTCACCGTGGGCCGGAATCCGAGCCCGGGAACGTGCATCGCAGACCCGGAACACTCCGAAGCCTCGGGATCGAGGTGTTCGAGGTGGCCAGGGCGGAGATGTCACCTGGCACGGTCCGGGGCAGCTCGTCGGCTACCTGATCTGCGACCTGAACGAAGCGCGGCCGCGACCTCCACCGCTTCCTCCGGGACGTCGAAGAGGCTCTGATCCAGGCGCCTGGCGGGTTGGGGGACTCGAGGGCGAGCGGTCTCCTGGAACGGACTGGCGTCTGGGTCCAGGGCGAGAAGATCGCGTCCATCGGTATCGCGGTCCGGCGGTGGGTGAGCTACCACGGTTTCGCGCTCAACGTGGCGCCAGACTTGAAGTCCTTCGACCTCATCCATCCCTGCGGTCTGCGCGGGATCCGCATGACCTCCGTGGCCGAACGACTGGGCGAGCGAAGCCCGTCGCTTGCCGAGGCCAGGGAGCACGTGGCCGCCGTCTGCGCGAGGACTCTGGTTTCCCGGGATGGGTCGCGGGTGAGCCATCCGAGGCCCGGCGCGTGGCCGAGCTGCCCGAGCCCGACGCCCGCCGGGCGGCCAGCGCGGGCCTGACTCCTTCGGCCTGGGGTTTCGAGGGTGACTCGGCGTCTTCAGCGGGTCTAGCATCGCGTCGGCGGGAACGCACGAATCCCGCGATGCCTCGACCGGGTGTCTTGGCATTCGGATGAGGAGAATCGTTATGACCTCCGCAAAGATGACGCTTCTGCGCGTCATGGTCTGCATCCTCGCAACCACGTTCACATCAGGTCTCGCTCTCGCTCAATCAGGCATCAACATGGCCTGGGACGACTGCGTCGGATCGGGAAACGAGACCTATACGAAGGACGTCGAGTGTGCGGACACCGGTCTGTTCAACATCATCTGCTCGTTCGTGAGTCCGGTGGACATTCCGGACTTCTGCTGCGCCGACTGGTCGGTGGATGGCAGGTGGACGCTCCATCCATTCCGTCCTGGTGGCTCGTCAGCTCCCACCGCTACTGCGTAGATGCTCAGGACCTGAGCGGCGCGACGTGCCCGGCGCATCCTGGGACCAGTCGCCCCACCCACCCATCGGCTTGGGGCCGATCTTCGTTCAAGCCAGCCCCAGTCGATTCACATTGAGGATGGCCTCGGTGATCGCCGCGGGCGAGGAGCAGCCGGTTCAGTCCGGAGTCAACTATTACAGCCTCACCCTTCAGCTGAAGTTCCGCCCGGGAACCGCGGGTGACCCCGGTTGCCAGGCGAGCGCCTCCATGATCGCCAGCAAGGTGGAGATCGGGGGCCGACAAACGGCTTGTTCTTCCTCACGAACTCGGCGACCCGGAACTGGGTGACATGGAGGACTCCGAGCGAGGCTACCGGGGTCACGCCTGTCAAGAAGAGCAGCTGGGGAGCGATCAAGGCGACCTATCGCTAGATATGCAGGTGAGTTATCATAAATCGGCGCTCAACCTGGCCTCGGGCTTGTTCCAGACCTCCTCGATCCCCGCTCCTGCTGTGGCATCTGGAAGGGGGCGCTGCACAATCCCCGAATGGACCTGGGAAGGCGCGACTATGGCTTGGGATCGGGCCATTGCGGAGGCCTCACTCGAGTTCGCGGACGCTGCCTGAGGGCTGCGGATAGGAGGTTCAACGCGGCGGTGGGCGACCACCGCTCGTGAATGGCCGGAGGAGAGGAATCACATGCTGACCATGACGGAAACCGCGAGCAGGAAGCTCGGAGAGATCATCGCCCAGCAGGAGAGAGCCGGTGGTGGGACTCAGAGTGTTCGTCCAGAAGGGCGGGTGCTCGGGGTTCTCCTACGGGATGTCGTTGGCGCAGCAGGCCGAGACGGGCGATTGGGTCGGCGACTTCGGCGGCGTCAAGGTGCTGGTCGATCCCGGAGAGCGCGAAGGTGCTCGAGGGCGTGAGCATCGACTACGTCGAATCGCTTCAGGGCAGCGGTTTCGCGATCCACAACCCCAATGCCGTCCGCTCCTGCGGATGCGGAAACTCGTTCGAGACCGCCGAGACCGCGGGGAGCGCCGAGGGAGAAGCCAAAGCTTGAACTTCGTCACCTTCACCGTGGAAGAGGCCAACAAGCTAATCTCCGAGATCCGTCCACGGATGGAGCGGCTGATTGGCAGCAAGCGCGAGATGGAGCGACTTCAGGATCGCATCGAGGTGCTGACGCTCACGGTGGCCGGAGCGACCAAGAGCAATCCGGACTCGCAGGAGCTCGGGCAGCTCCACGATCAGCGTAACCGGCTGGCCGATTCGATCTCGAAGGACATCACCTGGGTCCATGGTCACGGCTGCGTGGTCAAGGATCTCGACAAGGGCCTCGTGGATTTCTATGCGCTGGCCGGAGATCGCCTGGTGTTCCTGTGCTGGAAGCTCGGCGAGGCCGAGGTGTCGCACTGGCACCCGCTCGACGGCGGTTACGGGCAGAGCGAAGCCGCTCCAGACGGAACCCGACGACTGAGTGGCTGAAATGAACACGGTCGTCTCGGAGCCTCGATCGGATGCGCGGCCGTTCTCGGAGTACGCCGCGCTCCCGGCCGATGAGATCCGCGCGCGCACCTGGTCCGCGAAGCGCCGGCTCGGCAAGCAGCTCGTCATCCTCGGCCATCACTACCAGCGCGAGAGCGTCATGGAGTTCGCCGACTTCCGCGGCGACTCCTTCAAGCTCTCGCAGCTCGCCGCCGCGCAGGCGGACGCCGACTTCATCGTGTTCTGCGGCGTGCATTTCATGGCCGAGTCCGCGGACGTCCTGCGCCAGCCCACCAGACGGTGGTCCTGCCCGACCTGAAGGCGGGTTGCTCGATGGCCGACATGGCCGACCTCGAGCACGTCGAGGAAGCGTGGGACCGGCTCACCGCCGTGCACGGCGACAGCTTCGTGCCGGTCACCTACATGAACTCGAGCGCCGCGCTCAAGGCCTTCTGCGGCGAGCGGGGCGGCGTGGTGTGCACGTCGTCCAATGCGCGCGCCGTGCTGGAGTGGGCGTGGAGCCACCAGCCGCGCGCGCTTCTTCTTCCCGGACCAGAACCTGGGACGCAATACCGCGGTCGCGATGGGCGTGCCGCTCGAGCACATGGCGGATTGGGAGTGGCGCGCCCACGATCTGGAGCGCGCGAACGCGCGCTGCTTGCGGCCCGAGACCCGGATCGTGCTGTGGCGCGGCTGGTGCTCGGTGCACACCAAGTTCACCCTCGCGCAGGTCCAGCAGGCGCGTGCAGAGGACCCCGCGGTGCGCGTGCTGGTCCATCCCGAGTGCAGCTTCGACGTGGTCCAGCACGCCGACCTGGTGGGCTCGACCGAGTTCATCATCGATCAGGTGCGGCGCGCGCTCCCGGCGCGAGCTGGGCGATCGGCACCGAGATCAACCTGGTCCACCGCCTGCAGCTCGAGCATCCGGAGCAGCGGGTGCGCTCGCTCCAGGCCAACGTGTGCCCGTGTGCCACCATGAATCGCATCGATCCGGCCCACCTGCTGTGGGTGCTCGAGAACCTCGCCGAGGGCCACGTGGTGAACCCGATCGTGGTCGGCGATCAGATCAAGCGTCACGCGCGCGTGGCGCTCGACCGCATGCTCGCCCTGAAGGGCGACGGCGCCGTGCACCGCGCGGTCATGGCGAGGGACTGATGGAGGAGCGGACCGAAGACGGCGGCCACGCTGCCCCAGATCCGCGTGATCGGCGCTCCGCGTCCCGCGATCCCCGAGCGTTTGCCGCTCACCCCGCGCTTCGGCGGCTGCGCGTCGGGCGCCGGCGTCGGCGCCGGGATCGACGCGACCACGCCCGGCATTCGCCGGCTACCGCGAGTGGCTCAAGGTCTCGCTGCCGCGGGGCGGCGACTACGCCGAGACCAAGGCGCTGCTGCGCAGCCGCAAGCTGCACACGGTGTGCGAAGAGGCGCGCTGCCCCAACCTGGGGCACTGCTGGGCGCGCGGCACCGCCACCATCATGATCCTCGGCGACCTGTGCACGCGCCGCTGCGGCTTCTGCGCGGTGGCGCCGGGCAAGCCCAACGGCTTCGTCGACTGGGACGAGCCACGGCGCGTGGGCGAGGCGGTGGCCGGCATGAACCTGCGCCACACCGTGATCACCTCGGTGGCGCGCGACGACCTCGCCGGACGGCGGGAGCACCGATCTTCGCCACGACGATCCACGAGATCCGCAAGCGCTCCACCACCGTGATCGAGGTGCTGATCCCGGACTTCCGCGGCCATCGCGACGATCTGGAGCGGGTGATCGAGGCGCGGCCCGACGTGATCAACCACAACATCGAGACGGTGGAGCGCCTGCATCCGGTGGTGCGGCCGAGCGCGCGCTACGATCGCTCGCTCGAGCTGCTCGAGCGGGTGCGAGACGAGCGGCGCGCCGATCAAGACCAAGTCCGGCATCATGCTCGGCCTCGGTGAAACCGACGACGAGCTCGATCGGACGCTGCGCGACCTGGTCGCGCACGGCTGCCAGCTGCTCACCATCGGCCAGTACCTGCGGCCCACCCCGAACCACCTGCCGGTGCATCGAGTTCGTCCACCCCGACAAGTTCCGCTGGTGGGGCGAGCAGGCCATGGCCCTGGGATTCGAGAACTGCGCCAGCGGTCCGCTGGTGCGCTCGAGCTTCCACGCCGACGAGCTGGCCGGCACCGTGCGCGCCGGCGAGGCGAGCAAGGCCCGGTAGCAGCGTCGCTCGCGCCTACGCGGCGTCGACGCGCGACTTGAGCTCCGGCGGCAGGCGCAGCTCGCAGCCCAGCTTCTGCGCCATCCAGCGTCCGATCTCGAGCGGCTCGTCGGGCTGGTGCAGCGATTGGGCCACGCTCTTCCGTGCGCTCGGTCCGATCATCGCCAGCCGGTACACGTCGTCGCCGTCGCTGTCGGTCGAGTGCTCGAGGGCGAGGCTGACCGGCGAGAAGGTCTCGATCTGCTTGCGGCCCGCGAGCCAGCGATGCACTTCGGCCTGGCCGGCACGCAGGCGAATGGCTTCACGTCCGAAGCCGAGCCACACGGCGCCGGCGGCCGCTCCGCTCGCCAAGGTTCCCAGGATCGCGGCCGGCAGCCACAGCAACGGATCGGATCCCGACATGGCCCGACGCGCGAGCACGAGCGCGGCGGCTCCCAGTCCCGCGGCGAGGATTCCCACGATCGCGCCTTGACGCTGGCGCAGCGCGGGACGGCGCTGGAGGACGGGAATCCCCTCGAGGTCGACGCCGCTCTCCCAGGTCGCGGGAAGCTCGGGCGGACGCACCGCCTGACCTAGCGCGAGCGTCTTTTCGAGGTCGCCCTTGAGCTCGCTCTGTTCCACGCGCGAGCCTCCTGAACCAGCGGGACCGGCCCACGGGCAGTGAGGATCGACAGCGCGGTGCGATGCAGCCTGAAACCGCGAATCTCGTCGCGCGTGAACGTGCGGGTCGACACGAACGGACCGATCCGCGCGATGCGCGTGATTCCCGCGGCGTCGTACTCGATCCGGTCCACGCCGAACAGGAGGCGCAGGACCTCGCGGATCGCGAGCACGCCTCCCAGCGTCCAGAACGAGGTCCAGAACAGAGCGAAGAGCGCCGCGGGTCCCGCCGCGCCGGCCGGGGAACCGAGGCAGCCACCGTACCTGCTGCTCCACCGAGCACGCCGGCCACGCCGAGCAGGAGTCCGATGCCAGCCACCTCGCCCATGGCCCAGCCGCAGAGCCAGAAGCACAGAACCGGCGACGATCCAGCGGACGCTGGCCCCGCGGGTCGCAGGACGACCACCTGGCGGCCATTCTCGAAAGAGCGCTCCATGTTGCCCGTTATCGGCCGCCACGCGGCGGCGCGAAGTCATTGCACATCATGGCGCGGGGTACGCGTACAATCCCGCGCGGTTCGGCCGCGAACGACTCCCGTGTCACGATCCGCGCCAGATCGAGAGGAGTGGCGGCACGTTGGGATTCCTGCTGGGGCGCCTGGCGCCCACGATCGCGGTCACGGCGCTGCTCGCCGGTGCGCACGCGCGCGAGCGCATCGGGCGGCTCGGTCGATTCGCGTGGTGGGGCCTCGCTACTCTCGCCTCGGGCCTCGCGGCCTTCCGCATGGGCCAGCTCCTGGCACTCCGCCTTAATTCCCACCGAGTGGGACTTCCTCCCCTTCTGGGTGGGCGCGAGCGCCGCCGCCCGGCACCTCAACTTCTACGATCCGGCGGTCTATCAGCGCATGCCGCTGCCGCTCCAACCTCCCGCGAGTTCGTCGAGGAGATCCTTCGGGTCGGGTACGCCTATCCACCGACCTCGATGCTGCTCATGCTCCCGGATCGGATGGTTCTCCTACTCGACCGCCTACGCGCTGGGGCATCGCCTCACCTCGTGGCGCTCGCGGCCGCGATCCTGGTGTTGTGCGCCACGTGACGGCCGGCGGCGCGATGGATCTGGCGGGCGTGACGACCCCGGCTGCCGCGTCCTGGAGCCGCGACACCGTCTTGCTCGGGCAGACCAACTTCTTCGCGCTGCTGGCGCTCGCGCTCGCGCTCGTCGCCCGTGATCGGGCCGCATCGGGAGTCTGGCTCGCGCTCGCCGTGGCGGCGAAGCCCACGTTCGTGCTGGCGATGCCCTGGTTCGTGTTCCGGCGCCACTGGCGCGGAGCATTGGCCGCGGCGCTCGCGCTGGCGGCGCTGGGGCTCGCCGCCGTGGCACTGTTCGGGGCGCACACCTGCGAGGCGTACTTCCGCGACCGGGTGTTGAGCCGCCTCCCCGACTTCATGTACACGCAATCGGTCAATGCCTCGCTGCTCGCCGCGGTCCTGCGCGTTCTGCACGTGCACGCTCCATCGGAGCTGCCGATCGTAAGCCTCCGATCTACGTCGCGATCGCGCTGCTGCTCGGGATCGCGACACGCCTGGGCGGCGTGGCGCGGCGCGGTCGCGGGTGCCAAGTGGAGCTTCACGGCCGCCTGGGTCTTCGCGCTCCTGGTCTATCCGAGCTCGCTCACGCATTACTCGGTCGCGCTGCTCCCGCCGATGCTGGTGCTATGGACGACGCGTGCGGCCACGCCCGGCGGAGCCGCCGGCGTGATCGTCCTGATCGCGGCGATCTACGCGCTCCACGCCTGTCCGGGCGGCGAGGCGAAGCTGGTGGCGCGGCTGTTGCTGTGGGGCGTGCTGGTAGGAATGGCGTTGCGCGCTCCGGCCGCGGTGGCGTGGCGTCAGGCGCCGTTGGCGCTCCAGCGGTCGGCCAGCTCCGGCGGGTAGAGCGGGACTTCACGAGCCCCCCAGCGGGCGAGCCGGAACGCGACCGCGGTGCGGAGGCAGCCCCAGCCGTAGACGATGCTGCGGCCGGAGTCCGGATCGACGACGCCTCGGGGTTGTAGCGGGTGCACGTGATCTCGGCGATCGTGCAGCCCATCCACAGCGCCTGGGCGAGCACCTGGTTGTCGAACACGAAGTCGTTCGAGTTGCGATCGAGCGGCAGCGCTCGAGCAGCTCGCGCGAGAACGCCCGATGAGCCGGTGTGGTACTCGAGAGCTTGGCGCCGAACATGACGTTCTCGATCATGGTGAGGATGCGGTTCGCGACGGCACTTCCACCACGGCATGCCGCCCTGGATCGCTGAGCGTCCGAGGATCCGCGAGCCCAGCACGCACGGATAAGAGCCCGCTCGCGATCATCGCCGCCATCGCGGGATGAGCTTGGGCGTACTGGTAATCCGGGTGCACCATGACGACGATGTCGGCGCCGTGGGTAAAGCTGCGAGCCGGTAGAGAGTCTTCTGGTTCCGCGCCGTAGCCCAGGTTGCGCGCGTGGCGCTCGACGATCGCAAAGCCGGGCAAGTCGCGCGATCGCCAGCGTGCCGTCGCGGCTCGAGTCGTCCACGATCACCACGAGGTCGACGATCCCCTGCTCCATGACCTCGTCATAGGTGCGCCGGAGCGTGAGCTCCGCATTGTAAGCGGGCATCACGACCACGACCTTGCGGCCTTGGATCATGTCTGTCGCTTCGCGCTTCCGCGCTGCTCAGTTCATCGAGGTCTTGCTCTCGTCCTGATTCAGCCACTTCTCGAACGCCACCGAGTTGAACGGTCGTCCGAGGAAGTCCTTGACCAGGTCGGCCGCCGGCTTCGAGCCACCCGGCTCGAGCACGGTCTTGCGATAGCGGATCGCCATGGTGGGGTCGAGCAGGTTGCTCTTGTCGAACTGGCTGAACATGTCCTTCGCGATCACCAGCGACCACATGTAGGTGTAGTAGACCGCCGAATAACCGTCGAGGTGGCCGAACGAGCAGTGTGAAGTGCGTGCCGGTCGACGAACGGGAACGGCTGATACTTCTTCACCAGGTCCGCCATCACGAGGTCGGGATCGAGTCGCCTTGGGGTCCCGGTTGTAGATCGACAGCGAGAGATCCGCGTAGACCATCTGGCGCCGCGTCGCGCAGGCCCTCGCCGAAGTCGCTGGCGCGCCGCATCTGCTCGACCATCGCGGTCGGGATCGGCTCGCCGGTCTTGTCGTTCTTGGCGAAGGTCTGGAGCACCTTGGGATCCCAGGACCACTCCTCGAGCATCTGCGAAGGCGCCTCGACGAAGTCGTGCTCGGTGCGGATGCCGCCGATTCCCACCCAGCGGTGGTGTCCGGCGTACAGCGTGTGCAGCAGGTGGCCGAACTCGTGGAGCGCGGTGGTCATGTCGTCGTGCTCCATCAGACCGGGATCGCCGGCCTGGCCGCCCGGCAGGTTGCAGACCAGCGCCGCCTCGGGAATCTGCTTGCCGGCGACGCCGGTGCGCACGTCGAACTGGGCGGCGTGGTTGTACTTGTTGTCGCGCGGGTGCATGTCGAGATAGAAGCGTCCGGCGAGCTTGCCGCCCTCGTACATCTCGTAGCACTCGACCGACGGATCCCACACCGGCGCGTCCGGCACGCGGCGGTACTCGACGCCGAACATCTTCGAGGTGATGTCGAGGATGCCCTGCTTCGACCTTGTCGTAGGCGAAGTACTGGCGCGCCTGCTGGGAATCGAAGTTGTACTCGGACCGGCCCACCAGCTCGGTGTAGCGGACCTGATCCCAGAAGTTCACCACCTGCGCCTGCGGATCGTCCTGGCTGCTTGCGCTTGAGCAGCGTGTCGTACTCGCGCTGGGCGCGCGCCTGGGAGATGGTCAGCACCCGGTCGATGAAATCCCGCACGGTCTTGGGATTGCCCGCCATCTTGTTGGCGGTGATGTATTCGGCCCAGGTCGGATAGCCGACCAGATGGGCCAGCTCGTCGCGCTTGGCGATCATGTTCTTCAGCACCTCGACGTTCATCGGGTACCCGCGGTTCTGGTACTCCATGTAGAGGCAGCTTGCGGACGTCCTCGTTGCTGGCATAGGTCATCACCGGACGTAGTCGGGATAGTTGATGGTCACCTTGACTTTGCCAGTCGCGTCGGGAGCGTGGCTCTTCGATCCAGTCGGCGGGCAGGCCCGCCAGTTCGGCAGGGGTCACTCTGGATCGATGCGCACGTCCTCGCGGATGTTGCGGTCGAAGTCCTGGCCGATCTTCACGAGATCGTCGCGGATCTGCTTGATCTTGGTGCGGGTCGCGTCGTCCTTGTCCACGCCGGCGAGCTGGAAGTCGCGCAGCTCGTGCTGCAGGTAGTAGCTGCGTCTCGTCGTCGGCCTTCGTGGTGGGGATCGAACGGAGCGCGTCGTACACCTTGGCGGTCGAGCGAGAGGTCGGTGGAGTACGCCGAGACGTCCTGCGAGAGCTTCTCGGCGGCCGTGCGCACCAGCGAATCGGGATGAACGTTCTCCATGAGGCCCGCCTGCGAGCCGGCGGCGTCGAGCTGACGCAGCGCCTCGTCGTACAGGGTCAGCGTGTTCTCCGCGGTGTGCGCACCCTTCACCGTCATCATCTTCGCGATCGAGGCCTTGGCCGCGTCGATGCGGTCCTGCCCCTTCTTGGCGAACTGGGTCGCGTTCGGATTGCCGGTCCAGAACGGCGCGTCGTCCGCGGCGCGCGCGGCCGGAACCGCGAGCAGCCACGCCATCGCAGCGGCGACCGCCAGCGAGCTCATGCGTCGGAATGTCATGGATCCTCCTTGCGGAACCGATCGAGAGGCGGCGCGCTCTGCGGGGAGGATGCGACGCGCGCGGAGCCCGGATGTCCAGCCGGCAACCTATCCAACCCGCTGCGCGGGTACAACCGGTGCAATGTCAGAGGCGACCGACGCCGTAGTTGCGGCCTCCGAGCGCGGAAAGCCGGCCGCTAGAAGCTCTTCACCACCTCGGGCCACGCCGACCAGCGCTCCTGGCCGGAGCGCAGTCGCGCCTGCCCCGGCTCCCGCAAGGCATGGAGGGCCAGGACGCGCACCATCGCCAGGCTGGCGTAGCGCTCGAAGAGCTCCTGGCACAGAACGCCGCCGGCGCTCGCGTATCCACTCCGCAGCGCGGCGAACAGAACTGGAGTCTCTCCGTTGCTTTCCCAGTAGAGCCGCGCCGCCATCTCGCCCAGGTCTTCCTCGGGATCGCCGAGGCCGGCGCGCGATCCCAGCCGAGCAGCACCGGCCGCTCCGCCCACGAGATGTGACGGAGTTGGAAGCTGCCGTGCACCAGGACCGCGCGCGAGCGTTTGGGCGCGGTGCCCAGGAGCCGCCAGCGATCGAGCCGTCGCTCGAGCCACTGCGTGAAACCCGATCCCGAATGGGTCGCCATGGCCAGTTGCCGTACGGTCGCGTCGAGCGCCGCTCCGATTCCACGCGGCTCGACTCCCTCGGGTGGTGCGGCGGCGTGTGCCCGGGCCAGCATCGCTCCGAGCGCGTGCATCAGCGGCTCGTCGGGTGGATCTCCGTTCCGGCAGGAGGGAATCCACTCCGCTCTCAGCCCGTGGAGCTCGGGCGCGAACGGTCCCAGACCCGCGACCGACACGCCAGCGTCACGCAGAGCCTGATGGGTGCTGGTCCAGCGGCGGAACGTGTCCTCCGCGGTGGCGGCGGGGCGCAGGTGGATGACGTGGTAGGCTCCTCGCGCGAGCGCACCGTCGCGGAACGTCCCAGCCGGTGTCCGAGAACCTCGTAACCGCCGTCGATCAGCCCCGCGAGTGCGGGGAGCTCCGGATCATCGGGGAACTGCCAGACCTCGATCCCGTCGCGCCACCGCACCCAGGCCGCGGGAATCCCAGGCCGGCGCATCGACTCGAGCCTGGCGACGAAGCCGTGCTCATCAGGCCATACCGCACCCACCACGAGCTGCCGCCGCGACATCCCGATCAGGTTCTCGCGGCGCAGCGGGTTGAGCATCTGACGCAGGGCGAGCGCCGCGTCGATCTTGCGGGCAAAGAGCGGAGAGCGCCATGCCTTGGGGCGGGTGCTGGTTTCCATGCGGGATCTCCAAGGCGACGGCCATGCACTCCGGGCGACATCACCGCGGTGATCGGCGGTCTCCAGGCAAGACCTCCAACTCCGCACTGAGCCGCCCGGAGTGGATGGCGGCATCCGATCCGTGGCCAAGGATCGGCGACTGCGAGCGCGGCCGGTCGCACCCGAGGGCCGCCCCGGACCACGAGGGTCCTAGACGATCCGCCCGGGCTCCAGGCATGCGACCAAGCCGCGCCACAACCCTTTGATCCCGCCGTGATCCAGGTCCGGCTGGCGAACGTCACTGGACGACCCTGCGACCCGCACGACGAGATCTCGAACGGCGGATAGGTGTAGGTCGGACGTCATCCGATACATGCCCTCGTCCAAACCCTGGACCGGAGGGACCAGAAGACCGAACTCCATGGCATACTGCCGCGCCATGAGCGCCCCTCAGGAGATCCGATTCGATCCGCTCGAGGACCAGCGGCTGGTCGAGGGCTGCCTCGCCGGGGAAGCGAGCTCCTGGGAAAAGCTGGTTCGGCGACACGAGCGCCTGGTCTTTGCCGTGGCACGTTCCTACCGGCTGAGTGACGGGGATCTGGCCGACGTTTTCCAGGAGGTGTTCGCGGCGCTGGTGGGCGGGTTGCCGCGACTGCGCGAGCCGCGCACGCTGGTGCGGTGGCTGTCGAGCACGACCCAGCGGATCGCGCGCGCCATGGCGCTGAGACGCCGGCGCGAGCAGGCGCTCTCGGCGGGCGATCCCAGCGATCTGGCGATTCCAGCCGAGCAGGACGCAATCGAGTCCGATCTGGAGCGCCTCGAGGAGCAGGCGCAGGTCCGTCTGGCGATGGCCGCGCTTCAGCCCCGGTGCCGGAGGCTTCTCGAGGCGCTCTATTACGAGGATCCGGCTCCCGCTTACGCCGACATCTCGCGCCGTCTGGGCGTGCCGATGGGCTCGATCGGCCCCACGCGGGCGCGCTGTTTCGAGCGCCTGCGCGCGGCCCTGAGCGCGCTAACTTCCGATCCGGCGGGTATCACGGAGCGACCCACCCGCACCTTTGAGTCAGGGACCGGCAACCCGGAGGGCTCTCGCGTGGGCGTTCTTGCACTCGCAGGGCCGCGGGCCCCGGAGGACTCCATATGAAGCTGCCATCGGCCGAGCGCGGCCATCTCGACGCGCGCGGCGTTGGACTATCTCGAAGACCGCCTCGAGGCGTCGGCGCGGATCAGGGTCGAGAGCCATCTGGCGGGCTCGTGTGCCCGTTGCCGGCGGCTGTTCCTTGAAGCCGCCAGGTTGCTCGGCGCCATGCGCGCGGACCGTATCCCCCCGGTTCCGGAGTCTTTGCGCTCTGGGGTGCTCGGGTTGTTCGCGATCAATCCCCGGTCGCGACGCCCGAGGCCCCGGGGTGGCACATCGCGCGCCTGCTCTTCGACTCCTTGGTAGAGCCGCTGGCCCTCCCGGTGCGGCGCTCGGTCGGCGAGGCTCGCTGGCTCAAGATCGGTCTAGCCGATGACCGGCTCGAGCTCGAGATCGAGGCCGAGTCCCAGACGGCGGTCACCGTGCGCGGGCGTCTCAGCGCGACCGAGCCCGCGCTCTTCCGCATCGACGTCCGCTCCGGCGACGAGGCGAGGAGCGCCTGGCCCGACGCCGACGGCCGCTTCGCGATCGAACGCGTGCCGCGCGGGGCCGCGGTCTTCACGGTCCAGGGCCCCACGGTGCGCTGGCGCCTGCGAGATCTCGAGCTGTGAGCGCGCATGGCAACGGATCGCTCGAAGGCGACCAAGCCGCACGACTGATCGCCGAGGTCGAGGCACTCAGGCGGTCGCGTCCTGCCGAAGCCCGGAGCGCCCTCGCCCTCGGTTTCGCCAGTGCGCTGCGCGGCGCTCCGCCCCGAGCCCGAGGCGATCTGTGGCGGCTGCGCGGTCACCTCGATCGGGTTCTCGGCGAGCCCCGACGCGCGGTGGCGGCTTACCGGCGGGCCGAGCAATGGTACCTGCGCGCCGGAGACGCGCGCGAAGTCGGCCGCTGTGCGATCGGCTGGGTCGACGCACTGATGTACCTCGGTCGCTATCGCGAAGCCGAGCGCGTGGCGTCGCGAGGCCGGCGGGCACTGGAGCGCGTCGGCGACACGCAGGCCCAGGCGCGACTGCTGAACAACGAAGGCAATCTCTATCACCGCCTCGATCGCCCCGACCTGGCGGTGGAGCGCTATCGCCGCGCGCATCGATATCTGGCGCGCGGCGGCGACGGGCGCGGCGCCGGCATGGTCGAGGGCAACATCGCCAATTGTCTCTCGCTGCTCGGGCGCACCCGCGAGGCGCGGCGCCTCTACCAGCGCGCGCGGGCGGCGGGCCGGCGGGCGGGGCAGGCCCTCGATGCGCTCAACGCCGACTACAACCTGGCGTACCTCGACTTCCTCGAGCATCGCCACGAGCAGGCGCTCGAAGGTCTCGAGCGGGCCGGGGAACAGGCCGCAGCCGTCGGAGCGCCGTCGATTGCGGCGCTGACGCGGCTCGATTCGGCCGAGATCCTGCTGCGACTCGGCGATCACGAAGCGGCGCTCGAGGAAGCCACGCATGCCATCGCCCAGCTCGCGGGGCTCGACATGGCGTACGAATCGGCCAAGGCCGAGACGTTCGCGGCGCTCGCGGAGTTCCGGCTCGGTCGTGCTGCGGCGGCGCGCGCCCGCCTCGAGCGCACGCTCACCGCGTTCATCGCCGAAGGCAACGCGGTGTGGGCGGGTGAGTCGCTGGTGGGGCTCGCCACACTGTGGTGGAGCCAGGGAAGTCCCGCAGCGGCGGCGTCGCTCCTGGCTGCGGCGGCGCGCGACTTCGCCTGGGCCCGGGACACCGAGCGCGAAGGCTGCGCGCTGGCGCTCCTGGCGCGCGCGCGGCTCGAATCGGGCGGCCGCGGCGTCGCGCGGCTGGTCGCGCGGGCGCGCACCCTGGCGAAGGCGCGGCGATCGCCGCGGCTGTCCCATCTTTCTCGCATGGCCGCCGCGGAGCTCGCGGCGCGGCGCGGCGACCGTCGCGGCGCTCGGCAGCACCTGCTGCAGGCCGCTCGCGATTCGGAGCGGCTCGCGGCGCAGATCCTCGACGAGCAATGGCGGGCGAGCTTCTGGGGGGACTGGGGCTGGCCGCACCAGGAGCTGGCGGCGCTCGAGATGGATGCGGGACACGTGGCGGCGGCGCTCGAGGCCCTCGAGCGCGGACGCGGCCGCGTGCTCGCCACACCGTGGCGACGGGTTCGCAAGCGCACCGCTCACGCGCTGCGCGCGTGGTTGGCGGGGCGTTCCGCGCGTGATCGCGACCGCGCCCTGCGCTCGAGCACCCCTTTGATCGCCCCACACGCTCTGCCGCCCCCGCCGCGCGATCTGGCCCGCACGCTCGCGATGCCGGTGTTGCCGGAGTTCCGGGCGCGCGATCTCGCCCGGGCACTCCCCGAGGACGCGGTGTTGCTCGACTACGCCGTTCACCGCGGAAGGCTGTCGGCCTTCATCGTGCGGCGGCGCTCGCTCGAGATGATCCCGGGCTGGCGAGCGAGCGCGAAGTGGCCCGCATCGCGCACGACGTGCTGTTCGATCTGCGTCGCATGGCACTCGATCCCGGACCAGAGCGGCGCGTGACGGCATCACTCGCCCACTCGCTCGCCGAGCTGGCCTCGCTGATCCTGTGGCCATTGCTCGAGCGCCTCGGCGGATCCCCCGCGGCCCTCGCCTTGGTTCCGTGCGAGCCGATCGCGCGGGTGCCCTGGGCGGCGCTGCCGCTTCCGGACGACCGCCCACTCTGCGCCGTCTCCACCCACGTGGTGGTGCCGGGTCTGCGCCTCGGACTCGCGCGCTCCGTGCGCAACCGGTCCGCGGGAGCGCCGCTCGTCGTGGCGGTCGGGGCCGAGGAGCTCGAGAGCGTCATCCCTGAGGCCGAGGCGGTGGCGGCGACCTTCCCCAAGGCCAAGCTGCTGGCGGGCGCGGAGGCCACCGCGGAGCAGTTTTTGCGGCTGGCGCCGCGGGCGTCGTGGGTGCACTTCGCCGGTCACGGGGTGTTTCAGGCCGGTCGGTCGGGGCTCAGGCTTCACGACCGCTGGGTGCTGGCCGAGGAGTTGGATGGACTCGGGATCGCGGCAAAGGGCGTGACGCTTTCCGCCTGTCAAACCGCGCGAGCCCTCGTCCGCCCCGGGGACGAGTGGTTCGGGTTGCCACGGGCGCTGCTGGTGGCGGGCGCTGGGGCCGTGCTGGCGGCCCAATGGGACGTGAACGACGCCGCGACGGCCCGCTTCATGGCCGATGTCTACGGAACGCTCGCGAGGGGCACGACCCTGGGCGCGGCGGTCGCCTCCACCCAGGCCGCCCATGCTGCCGCAGGTCTTCACCCGATCGATTGGGCCGGCTTCACCGTGCTGGGTGGACCGGCGGCAATCAGCACAAAGACTTCTGAGTTCGGGAACGCGCACATGTTAGGATCTCGTCCAGCCTCTCAGGGAGATATCTGAAAATGCGTTCCCCATCCAGGCGGGGGTGGCAGTTTCGCCTCCGGCCGCTTTCCGGATCGTCTCGCTGGTTGCAGCTCTGCTCTGCCTCGCCGGTTGCTCGGCCGAGCGAATGCCATCGGCTCCATCGTCCCCATCCTTCGGTCGGACCACCGGGGTCGAGTCGAGCTGGAAGAAGGAACTCGTCGCGATCACGCTCGCGCCCGGGCAGGACGCGGCGACCGTCGCCGCCGATCACGGCACGACCCTCAACGGCAACAGCTGGCGGGTGGCCGGACTCGACGTTCCTCCTGGGCGTCTCGCCAACGATGTGGTCGCCGAGCTGGCGCTCGATCCCCGCGTCGTCAGCGCCGAGCTGGACACGCAGGTCGAGACCGCGGAGACGCGGCAGAAGAGCTGGGCGTTCGACGACGGCCTGGGAAGTCCCATCGCCTGCGCGACCCAACCGGCGACCACCTCGTGCGGACTTCAGCAAGCGCTCCAGGTGAGCCGCGGACAGGGAATCCTGGTCGCGGTGCTCGACACCGGCGCCGAGCTGACCCACCCCATGCTCCAGGGTCATGTGGCCGGCGGCATCGACTTCGTCGATGGCGACACCGATCCGAGCGAGGGCAGCTACGGGGTGGACATGGACGGCGACGGGTTGGTCGATGAGGCACGCGGCCACGGGACCCACGTGGCCGGCGTGGTGAGCGTGGTCGCGCCGGATGCCCAGCTGCTGATCGTGCGCGTGCTCGACAGCGAAGGCCGCGGCTCGATGATGAACGTCGCGCGCGGCATCCGCTGGGCGGTCGCCAATGGCGCGAACGTCGTGAACCTGAGCCTCGGCGGACTCAACAAGAGTGACGCGGTGGAGCTGGCACTCTCCGAAGCCAGCGCGGCAGGTGTGGCGTGCATCGCCGCCGCCGGCAACGACGGTGGCCCGATCCCCGCTGGAATACCCGGCCAGCTCGCACAACGCCACGGCGGTGGCCGCGATCGACGTCAACGACGTGCTGGCGCCGTTCAGCTCCTACGGGGACTTCGTCGATATCTGCGCGCCCGGCGTGAGCGTTCGCAGCGCCTTCACCGGCGGCGGCTATGCGCTGTGGAGCGGCACCTCGATGTCCGCGCCGTGGGTGAGTGGAGGCGTCGCGCTGGTGCTGGCGGAGCATCCCGACATCACCGGCAGGCAGGCGGTTGGTCGGTTGAATGCCGCGGCTCGCAACATCTGGAAGATGAACAACGGTATCCGGAGCGGACTCGGCGCCGGTGCGCTCGATCTTGGTGCGGCGCTGAGGCGGGAGCTAGGCACCCCAGGACAGCTCCGACTCCCGGGCAGTCCTAACGGCGCGGCGGCTGACTGGGCCTCATCTCGATCCGCGAGAACAAGGCGCGCCGCGGCGTGCGGAGCAGATCCACGACCCCTTCGGCCACGTCGGCGGGCGTGAGCGCCCAGTCGGACTTGGCCGCGGACCCCCGACCGAACTCGGTGGCAACGCTCCCCGGCATCACGTAGGCGACTCGGATCCCGTCGTAGCGCACCTCCATCATGAGCGCCTCGCTGAATCCGTTGAGCCCGAACTTGCTCGCGTTATAGGCGGCGCCGCCCGCGAACGGGTTCTTTCCAGCCAGCGAGGAGATGTTGACGATGTCGCCGCCGCCGCGCCGGCGCATCTGCGGGATCGCCTCCCGGCAGCAGTAGAACGCCGCCGCTCAGGTTGGTGTCGATCACGGCGCGCCAATCCTCCGGGCTCATCTCCGGCGGCCGGGCCGAAGATGCCGATCCCGGCGTTGTTGACCAGCACGTCCGTGCCGCCGACCGCCTCGTTCACTTCCCGGAACAGGGCGGCCACCTGATCGGGGTGCCTTACGTCGCACCCGAAGCCCAGTGTCTTCCCACCCATCTCCCGAGCCGCGGTTCCGGCGGCCGACGACGTCCGCGCGGCGACCACCACCGTGGCGCCCTCCCTGGCGAAGGCCGTGGCGATCGCTCGCCCGATCCCTCGACTGCCGCCGGTCACTACCGCCACCTTCCCGTCCAGAAAGCCCATGTCGTCCTCCGTCCGATGGTCGCGGGCTTCGGAACCCGCGGGTTCGAGGCGCAACATAGCAGCGCCCGGAGGGGAGCGCACCTCGCCTCAGGGGCACAGGGACCGCTGACCGGATGTGCACGAGCGCCGCTCACGACCCTTTTTCCCCGCGTTGACGCTTGTGTGCTTGACGCCATAAAGACGTCATGTAATCGTTTACATGCCGGTGCGGGATGTCTGCCCGACTCCAGGCATGGGAACGCCGCCAACCAGGATGAAGCACGGCAAAGGATGCCGGCGAGGTCGCGGGCCTCGCGTCGAGCGGCCACCTCACGGCGCCAGCAGCTCGTTCTTTCTTCTTTACTCGGATCCGCGCTACTCACGCTTCGACCTCGGAAGGAGGAGCCCCTTCATGAAGCGGATCTCTCTCATCAGTCTGGCTGGTCTAGCATCTCGTCCTCGTGCCGCTGCTCGCGGCCGCGACCTCAACCCCAACAGTGCAGTCGTCAAGACCCGCCTCTTCAACGACTGCCCGTTCACGACGCTCACCACCGTGAACAACTACCCGTCGCTCATCTCGTTCGAGGATTCGCATCTGGCGTGCAACGGCTTCGCGAACATGAACAACTGGACGCTGTCGACCGACGGCGTCAATGGCGCTCAGTTCGCCAACGACTCCGACTTCGACATCTCCACCGACTTCGTGATGACCGGCAGGGGCGAGGGCGGATTGCGCCTTTCGCCGTGGTGGTCGCAGGACGTGGACGGGCTCTTCAACGTCCGTTCGACGGACGGTGAGATCGCCTGCTTCGGCGGCCGGCTGCCGTTCTACAGCTTCACCGCCGTGTACGGCCTGCACTACACCGCGGGTGACCCGATCCACCTCGAGATGACGTACAAGCCGCACGGCCTGAACGCCTCGAGCCCGGCCACCATCGAGTATCGCGTCACCTACGGCGGCAGCTACCACAGCAGCGGCGCGCTGAACTTCGACCAGGGCAATCCGGGCGAGGATCCGCCGCACGGGCTGTGGGGCTTGCTCAACTTCGGCGAGGTCGGCGGGCACATGAAGGCGTTCATGAGCCCTGGCGACTTCAACGCCTCCACCAAGGCGACGTTCACCAACATCCGGTTCCACATCTGCCCGATCGAGCTGGATGCGACGACGGCCGACGTCAAGACGCGGGTGTTCAACGACTGCCCGTTCACCACGCCTGACCGTCACCAACAACTATCCGTCGCAGATCTCGATCAACGACGCCGGTCTGGCGTGCAACGGCTTCGCCAACCTGCACGTGTGGACCATGGCCGACGACCGCGGCGCGGAGTCGGTGTTCAACAACGACGACGACTTCAGCATCTCCTGTGACTACCAGATGACCGGCAAGGGCGAGGGCGGTCTGCGTCTGTCGCCGTGGTGGTCGCACGACGCGGATGGGCTCTTCAACGTGCGCGCGACCGACGGCGAGATCGCCTGCTTCGGCGGCCGGCTGCCGTTCTACAGCTTCAGCGGGCAGAACGGCCTGCGCTACACCGCCGGCGACGTGATCCACCTGTCGATGACGTCACAAGCACAACGGTCTGTCATCCGGGAGCCCGGGCGACCATCGAGTACGGCGTGGTGTATCAAGGCAACACGTACTCGAGCGGCCCGCTCAGCTTCGATCAGGCCAATCCCAGCGAGGATCCGCCGCACGGACTGTGGGGCGACCTCAACAACGCGCGCGTCGGCGGCCACATGAAGGCGCTTCATGACCCCGGCGACTTCACCGCGCAGACCACCGCGACGTTCTCGAACATCGTCTACACGGCCGGGCACGTCGACGTGGCAGTGGACATCAACCCCGACGCGTTCAACCTGAAGTCCAACGGCAAGACCGTCACCGCGTACGTTCAGCCGCCGGCGCCGTACTCGGCGTCGGACATCGACCTCGGCTCGCTGCGGCTCAACGGCCAGGCGGCGGGTGGCGGCGTCACGGTCGGTGATGCCAATCACGACGGCATCCAGGACCTCACGGTGAAGTTCAACCGCGCCGACGCATTCGTGGCGATCGGCGACGGCACGGGCACGATCACTGGCTGCATCGGTGATTTCGGTCTGACGGGCTCCGACGCGGTCACGGTGCTGTCGGTGCACGGCCCCGCGGCCGGCGCTTCGATGGCGCCCGGCTCGACCGCGCATCTCGCCTGGCAGACTCCGGCCGGTTACGGCGGAGCCAGCGCAGCGATCCTGTTCTCCGGCGACGACGGCGAGAACTGGACCGTGCTGGCGGACAATGTCGTCAACGGCGGCTCTTACGACGCGACCGTGCGCCCTCGGGCAACACCAACAAGGCGCGCTTCGGCGTGCAGCTCACCGCGAACGGCAATCCCGCGATCGCGGGGATCACCGACGCGTTCATCGTGTCGACGCCGGTCGGTGTCGATCCGGTCGGTGTGGCGGTGGCGTTCGCCATGCACGGCGTGACCCGAACCCGACCAAGGGTGACGTCAACGTGAGCTTCAGCCTGCCCAACACGCAGAAGGCCACGCTCGGCATGTACGACGTGAGCGGACGGCGCGTGGCGTTCCGGGAAGTCTCGCTGGGCGCGGGCCGGCACACGGTGACGCTGGCGAGCCGGCTGCCGGCGAGGATGTACATGATCAAGCTCAACCAGGGTGATCTGAGCCTCACGACTCGGGCCATCGTGGTGAAGTAGTCGTAACAAACGGGAGCGCGCGAGTCACCCGCGACCGCGGGTGGCTCACCGCTCCGCAGCGGACCGGGGCCGGACTTGATCCGGCCCCGTGTTTCTCGGAGCGAAAGGAGGCTCCGTACGCGGCGAGGCGGCCGCGGCGGAGCACGACAGGAATCGTCGCAGCGCGTCGTGGCCGCGAACCCGTCGCGACTCTCGGTGCGAGCGCCTCCTCGCAGTCGACGAGGAGCAAGAGGATGAAAGCAGCGATCACGCTCACCGCCGTGCTGGCGCTGGTCGTGTCGGCGGGTGCCGGCGGGAGCGCAGTTACCGAGAACCGACGCCATCTGGGCGCGGCAGGCGCCGGGCGGCGTCGATCACGCTCGATGGCAATCTCAACGAGGCAGTGTGGGCGCAGGCCGAGAAGGTCAACGTCCACTACGGAATCAGCGCCGGCATCCCCGGGAGCGGCTGGAAGGCCGAGGGCGGGTTCGAGCCCGTCATGACCACCAACGACAGCACCAACGTCACGCTCCGCTTCCTGGTGGTCGGCAACAAGCTCTACCTGGGCGCCACCGTTCCCGACAAATCGATCGGCGGCGGCGGCGGCTTCAACTATTTCGACGGCTTCCTCATGGGCCTCAAGAACCATTCGTCGCCCGACTTCCCCAAGCCGATCGACGAGTACCTCTACTCGTGGTGGTACCCGCGCGAGGGTGGCACCGTCTGCCCGTGCGCGCAGGCGATCGACTCGGCGGTGGGGAATCCGCCGATCTTCAAGGGCCTGTGGGCGCCCGATCCGGTGTGCGACTGCGTCACCGGCCTGGTGGTGCCGCGCACGGCGACGCAAATCGCGAACTGGGACGCGCGGACGGTGGTGAACGGCACCACCAACCAGGACGTCACCACCGACGTGGGATATACGGTGGAGATGGTGTTCGACCTGGGTGTGATTGGCTATAACGCCACCAAGGCCGCCGGCGACACCATCGAGTGGAACATCTCCGTCTACGACACGGACAACTGGTGGAAGAACCCGCTCCAGACCGATCTCTCGCGCAATCGTACGTGGCTCCAGAACCCCTGGGGTCGCGACATGTGGTACGACGAGCTGCGCATCTACACGCGGCCGAACGTCACCACCGTCTCCGGCGCACTGCCGGCGATCGATCCCGACCTCCGCATGCCCATCACCGGCCTTCCAGCCCCGACCATCGACGGGAATCTGAACGACGCGGTGTGGGCCGTGGCGCCTGAGCTTCAAGATTCACTGGAACGACAACGTGCTCCGCGGCAATTACCCGAGCATCGGCAAGTACCGCTCCGGTCAGTTCCAGCCGCGACTGTCGGTCGACGACCCCGATCCCGCGCCACTGCCGTTCGTGGTCGACCCCGCCGACGCCACCGTGAAGTACGTGTGGAAGGGTGACTTCCTCTATCTCGGCTTCGACGTCAACGACCAGCGCGTGCAGAGCAACGGGCTCGAGGACGAAGTGGGACGGCTTCAACGTCTCGATCAACAGCCGCACCGAAGAGGTCACCGAGGACCACGGGGTGCTCAAGGGCAAGGCGCTCGCCTTCCACGTGGGCGCGGCCGGCAACGCGGTGCCGATCGACGACCTCCCGCGCTGATCACGGCGGGACAGGCGCAGGTGGCGCTGCAGCTGAAAGCCGGCACTACTGTCGATTCCACCGGTACGAGCCCGCCCGACGTAGGCTACACGGCCGAAATGAAGGTGGACCTCAAGGGGCTCGGCTATCCACCCGGGCTGGGCGATCACACCATCTTCTTCGGCTGCGCCCTCTACGACCAGGACCGCTTCGGCAACCCGCTCTCGGACAGCTACGGCACCCGCACCTGGTTCTTCCGCGAGCGCGAGGGGCAATGCTGTCCGGCATGGACGCTGCTCGATGGCACGTTCATCGTCGGCCCGACCACGGGTGTGGAGGACGGTCCGGTGGCGGCCGGCTTTGCCGCCCTCGGCAATCCGCCGAATCCATTCCGACTCATGACCACGCTGGGGTTCAATCTCGCCGTGCGGCGCGCGTCGGGGTCGAGGTGTTCGATCTGTCGGGGCGCCTGGTTCAGCAGCAGGATCTCGGTCGCTTCACCGCCGGCCACCAGACCGCGCCGGTGCAGTTGCCGTCGGTCAAGGCGGGGGTGTACCTGTACCGGTTGACCGCGCACGATCAGGCAACCGGCGCGAAACTGGCGAGCTTCTCAGGCAAGATGATGCATCTGCAGTAGCGAATCGAAACCATTCAGTCGCCGGAACGGGGCGGGCCGTGAACGGTCCGCCCCGTTCCGGCACCGCGATGGCGCCACGGCGGCGATGCGGAGTGACATGAACGGCAGGACAGTGGCGCGTAGCGTGAGGCTCGCGCTCGCCGGTTTCTCGATTCTCGTGGGCAGCGTGGGTCCGGTCGAGGCGGGCACGACCGGACGGATCACCGGGAAGGTCCTCGATCCCGCCAAGCAGCCCATGGCCGGCGCCAACGTCGCGGTGCCGGCGGCACGCACCGGGGCGATCGCCGAGGCCGACGGCAGCTTCAGCATCATCAACGTCCCGGCCGGCACCTACGACGTGCGCGTCAGCCTGCTCGGCTACCAGCCGGTGCTGGTCCAGGGCGTGGTGGTCTCCTCCGACAACGTCACCCAACTCGATGTCACCCTCAAAGTGGCGCCGGTCCAGATGCAGGAAGTGGTGGTCACCGCCGAGCGCCCGGTCGTCGACGTGAACCAGACCAGCCAGGTCGCCTCGGTCTCGCGCAAGGAGCTGAGCACGCTCCCCGTGCAGGACCTCCAGGACGTGGTGAATCTGCAGGCAGGCGTGGTCGAGGGACACTTCCGCGGCGGGCGCCTCGGCGAGGTGCAGTACCAGGTCGATGGGGTCACGGTGAACAACCCCTACGACAACACCTCGAGCCTCCGGCTCGATCGCTCGCTGATCGAGGAGGTCCAGGTGATCAGCGGCACCTTCGACGCCGAGTACGGGCAGGCCATGAGCGGCGTGGTGAACGCGGTGCTGCGGAGCGGCGGCGACCACTTCCAGTGGAACGGCGAAGGCGTTCACGGGCGGCTTCTTCTACGACGAAGGACGATGCCAGACCGCGATCCCGGCGCCCGGTGGCTACGAGGTGGTGACGCGGCGCATCGAGCCCACGCAGTCGACCCGGCAGCACTCCAGAACTACCAGCTCACGGTGAGCGGTCCCGACCGGACTCCCAAGACGGTGTTCCTGGTGACCGGGCGGTATTACAACGCCGACGACTACATCCACGCGCTGCGTCGTTTCATGCCCACCGACACCAACGATTTTCAGCACAAGATCGCCTACCCGACCGGCGACGGCGCGCGATGCCGCTCGGCTTCTCGCACGAGTGGTCGGGCGTGGCGAAGCTCGACAACCATGTCGATCAAGAACTGGGACCTGGACTATCAGGCGATCCTGAACCAGGTGCAGGCGCGACGCAGCACCTACGCCTTTCGCTTCGATCCCGAAGGGCTCTCCCGGCAACACACGCTTCTCGATCGTCCACGGCCTCGGGTGACGCGCACACGCTCGGCAAGACCTCGTTCATCAACGCGAGCGTGCGTCAGAACTACTTCGACTATCGCGACATGGCCTACGACGATCTCTACGACCCGCGCTACGACGCGGCAGGCCGCCCACTCGGGGATCAGGGCTACGAGAACGGTGCCTACATCCAGGGCGTCGACTTCACGCGCTTCACCCAGACCACCAACGCGCTGGTGGCGAAGGGGGTCTACGAGAGCCAGGTCAACCGGATGAACCACATGAAGCTCGGGGGCGAGTACCAGTACACGGTGCTCCAGTTCGGCCATCCCGGTTACCTGGTCTTCACCACCGATCCGGTCACGGGCAAGCAGCACCTGGTCCGCCACGTCGACGAGCCGCCCGACTATCCCGCCGTCGCGGAATACCGCCCGGTGATCGCGTCGGGGTTCGCACAGGACGATTTCGAGTGGAACAACCTGCGGCTGCGCGGCGGGCTGCGGCTCGACTTCTTCGACGCACGCTCGGCTTGCCCAGCGATCTCGCGAATCCCGCCAACTCCATCACCGGAGCCCCGCAGTCGAATACCGTGCCGACCTCGAACAAGATCACGCTGTCGCCGCGGCTCGGCGTGTCGTACCCGGTGACGCGCGACGCCGCGCTCTACTTCGCCTACGGGCACTTCTACCAGATGCCGGCGCTCGGCACGATGTTCGACAACGCCGACTACAACAAGCTGCGTCAGCTCCAGGCCGGCGGCATCGACTACGGCGTGCTGGGCAACCCCGACGTGAAGCCGGAGCGCACCGTGCAGTACCAGTTCGGCTACAAGCAGGCGGTGAACGCGTGGCTCGGGGTGGACGTGAGCGTGTTCTACAAGGACATCCGCGACCTGCTCGGCGTCGAGTTCATCGACACCTACAACGGCGCCGAATACGCGCGGCTCACCAACGTCGACTTCGGGAACGTGACCGGCTTCACGGTCGCGCTCGACCAGCACCAGGTCGGGGTGGGTGAGCGCGAGCCTCGACTACACCTTGCGAGTTCGCGCAGGGGAACTCGAGCGACCCGCGCGAGACCGCCACGCGCGCGTCGGCCGGGAGGATCCGCGCCCGCGCCTGGTGCCGCTCAACTGGGACCAGCGCCACACCTTCAACCTGACCATGAACGTGGCGCGACCCAAGAGCTTCAACGCCAGCGCCGTGCTGAGAATCGGCAGCGGTCAGCCCTACACGCCGCAGCTCACCACCGGGTTCGCGGGCGGGCTGGAGACCAACTCGGGCCGCAAGCCGAGCGGCCTGCTGCTCGACCTGCGCGGCGAGCACCCCGCCTACCTCTGGGACTCGACGCCGCGATCTTCGCGCGTGTGTTCAATGTGTTCGACTCGCGCTTCTGAATGGCTTCGTGTTCAACAGCACCGGCAGTCCCTACTACTCGCGCACGCCGACGGCGGACATCGTCTCGCTCACCGATCCGACCCGCTATTACCAGCCGCGGCGCATCGAGATCGGCATCGGAATCCACGGAAATGCGGCGCGCTGAGCATCGCGGAGCGCTCCTCACGGCGCTGTGCCTGGTGGTGGCGATGCAGGCCACTGTGGGTCGGACGCGTCCGCGCAGCCGCTGCCGGTGGTGCCCAAGGGCCAACGCGGCGGCTTCGATTCGGAGCGCGAGGGCACGCACGACGCCGCCAACATCCGCACGCTGTTCTGGAACTTCGGCATGGTGGGCGACTACCCCGCGGAGCCTCTGAATGTGGACCTCAGCGTGTTCCACTTCGGTCGAGGTGCCGAAGGGCACGGGGATGAACTACAGCGACGGCATCACGCCGTTCGTGCTCGCCAAGATCAACAACCGATTCGGCACTCCGGTCTATCTCATGGAGACCGGCTATCGCGAGCGCCAGACTTTGAGCCCGTTCACCAACCGCATCATGCGCTTCGAGCCGCGGCCCGGCTGGTTCCAGGCCGATCCGCTCATCAACCGAGGACGCTCGCCGGCGATGAGCCACGACCCGCGCACCTGGCCCCCGACCTGGCCCGACAAGCTCACCGATCCCGACGACCCGGGCTGGCCCGGCTCGTGGGACGGCTACTTCGGCAAGCGCCCGGCCGCCGACCAGGAGAGCTACACGGTCATGGACGACGACTACTACGACGCGTTCGCCTACTACCCGGACAGCCGCGATTCCACCCGTCACGGACTGGGACTGCGGGTCGGGGTGCGGCGGTTTCAGTGGTCGAATCCTCAGGCCGGCAACGTGATCTTCTGGCACTACGAAATCGCCAATGAGGGCACCACCGACTACGACCAGAACATCGTCTTCGGGCTCTACATGGACTCGGGCGTGGGCGGCTCGTCCACGTCCTGCGATTTCGGCGGCATCGCCGAGTCGGACGACGACAACGCTTTCTTCGACCGGTCGCTGGGCTTGAACCTCACCTATACCTGGGACACCTATGGCCACGGCGTCGACCTGGCCGGCAACTGCGAACACACCGGGTACCTGGGCTATGCGTACCTCGAAACTCCCGGCAATCGCGCTCAACGGGATCGACGACGACCAAGACGGCATCACCGACGAGACCCGCGACCCTGCCCCGCCGGGTACCTACCCGACCGCGTCCGAGGACACCACGGGATTCCACGAGATCGGTCAGGCAGCGATCTTCTCCTACTGGGCGGCGCACTACGACACCACCAAGTTCACCGCGTTCTATGGACCCCTGGTCGACCGTCCCGCTTACCGCGTGGGTTCGTGGTGGACCCGCGACGAGGACATGGACTGGCGCGCCGACTTCAACGACGTCGGCGCCGACGGCGTGCCGGACACGCACGACACCGGCGAGGGCGACGGGAAGCCCGAGCGAGGGCGAGCCCAACTTCGACCGCACAGATCTCAACGAGTCCGACCAGATCGGGCTCACCGGCTTCAAGATGAACCGCATCGCGCCGGGCGCCGGCAACCCCAGCCGCGTCACCGACGGCGTCCTGTTCTACACCGAAGGGCAGAACTGGCCGCAGCGTCTGTACGAGCAGTTCACCAACGTGGTGGAGGCGGCGCGCTTCGACTCGGCGGTGGTCAACAACTACAACATCGCGTTTCTGTTCGCCTCCGGGCCGTTCTTCGCTCAAGGTCGGCAAGACCGAGCGCTTCAGCCTGGCGCTGGCCTATGGCGCAGACCTCACCGAGCTGCGCGAGACGGTGCACACCGTGCAGCTCATCTACAACGCCAACTACCAATCTCGCCGTGCCGCCGCCGCCGCCCACGGTGACCGCCGAGGCGGGGATCGTCGCGTGCGGCTCACCGTGGACCGACAACTCCGAGCGCGCCTTCGATCCCGTCACCAACGAGTTCGATTTCGAGGGCTACCGCATCTACCGCTCCACCGATCCGACTTTCTCGATCCCAAGCGTGATCTCCGACGGGCGCGGGAACGGCCCGCTTCCGGGCGCCAACGGCAAGCCGATCGCCCAGTTCGATCTCGACGACGAGAAGCGCGGCTACACCAAGCAGACCATCGGCGGGGTCGCCTACTGGCTCGGCACCAACACCGGGATCACCCACACCTGGACCGATACCACCGTCACCAACGGCCAGCAGTACTACTACGGTGTCGCGGCCTACGACTTCGGTCGGTCCTCCGACATCGACTCCTGGCGATCTATCCCTCGGAGAATGCCATCCCGGTCTCGCGAACCCGCGCGGCGGCCTGATCCTGCCGGTCAACGCGGTGGCGGTGCGCCCCGAAGCGCGTGTCCAGGGTTTCGCGCACGCCGAGGCCGGGCCCGCCACCCACGTCGCCGGCACCGGAACCGGCACGGTCGACGTGCAGGTGGTGAACTCCGAACTGGTCCCCGACCACCATCTCTTCGCGATCACCTTCACCTCGGAGTCCCCCGACACCTTCCACGCCACCGCCTACACGCTGCGCGACAGCACGGCCCACCAGACCCTGTTCACTACCGGGACCGACTTCACCGCTTTGGGGATCGGGCCGACTGGCGACGGTCTGCTGCCGCGCGTCTACACCGCCGCCCAAGGTCACGGTGGACGGGCACGCACCCGCTTCACGTCGACCTCGACCACGACCATGAAGCTCAAGACCACATACGCCTTCGGCCTCCCGGCTCCGGGCTCTCGGACAACCAGAAGCGACCCGGCTACCCGGACGACTTCCGCATCGAGTTCGCCAATGCGGTCGTGACACCGGCATTCCAATCTCGGGAGCTCGATCGGAAGCTACGCGCCCGCCAAGTTCCGGGTGATCGCCGAGACTCCGCAGGGCGACCAGCCACTCGACTTCGGATTTCGCGATCTCGACCAGGACGGAGCCTCAACATCAAGCAGGAGCGCATCAGCGTCATCACGTACGCGCCGGGCGACACCTTCACCTACTCCACCTGGACGATCAACATCGACACGCTGGGCACGGTGCCACACGCGGGCGACGTGTATCGGGTGCGGCTGATCCGGCCGTTCAACGTCACCGACCAGTTCACCTTCACCACCACCGGCGCGCAGGTCGGGTCCGCGGGCGGCGGCTTCGCCGAGAAGCCCTACGTGGTGCCGAATCCGTACGTGGGATCGGCGAGCTTCGAGCCGGCGCGCTTCGCGGTGTCGGGGCGCGGCGAGCGACGCATGGAGTTCCGCGCCATCCCGCTCGGCAGCACGATCCGCATCTACACCGTGAGCGGCAATCTGGTGCGGACGCTGCGCCAGGACGGCGCGAGCGCCGGCTTCGTGGCCTGGGATCTGCGCACCAAGGACAACCTCGACGTCGCGCCCGGGCTCTACATCTTCCACGTGGACGCGCCCGGCGTGGGCACGACCATGGGCAAGTTCGCGATCATCAAATGACCCGCCCGCCGCGTCACCTCGTCCTCGCCGCGCTGGCGATGCTGGCGGGCCGCCCGGCTCTGGCCCAGACCAAGACCGGCACGTCGATGGGACAGTTCCTGCTGATCGAGCCCGCCGCGCGCACTGCGGCCATGGCAGCGCGGCGTGTCGCTATCGACGGGCCTTGACGGCGTCTACTTCAACCCGGCCACCATCGCCCAAGTCGATCGCTACGCCGGAACCTTCACCCACAGCTCGTGGCTCGCGGACATCACCTACGACTACGTCGCCGCGTCGATCCCGGTCGGCAGTGGGGCTGCGCCTACGCCGCGGTGACCTCGCTGAACTCCGGCGCGATCGACGTGCGCACCGTGTCGCAGCCGCAGGGGACCGGCGAGCAGCTACACAGTCTCCGGACGTCGGGATCGGGCTCGGATATGGCCGCCAGATCACCGACCGCTTCTCGGCCGGAGGTCAGATCACCTACGCGCAGGAGACCATCTGGAACAGCACCGCCAGCAGCGTCACGCGTGTCGGTCGGCACGCTCTACAAGCGTCTCGGACAGCGGTCTGCACATCGGTGCGGGTCTCGCCAACTTCGGCACGCAGAGCGGCTACTCCGGTCGCGATCTGCGGATCGTTTACGACAACGATCCGGCCGCGCACGGCGACAACGGCACGCTGCCCGGCGAGGTGGTGACCGGACAATCTCCGGTGCCCACGCTGTTCCGGATCGGGATGGGGGCGCCGTTCCAGCTCTCGTCGCAGGCGCGGCTCGAAGTCGAAGCCGACGCGTTTCATCCCAGCGACAACACCGAGAGCATGAGCTTCGGCAGCGAGCTGGCTGCTACGCGCGGCGCTTCGCCGCGCGCCTGGGCTGGGCGAATGCGTTCCAGCAGGACGCCGAAGGCGGGCTCACCGCGGGAGCGGGCTTCAACACCGAATGGCAGAACGTCGCGTTTCACGTCGGATTATGGGTGGGCGGATCACGGCCGACTCGGCAACGTGTCGCGGCTCACGCTGGGAGTAGGATTCTGAGGATCGGGCTCATCGATCGCGCGCTCGCGGCGCGTGAAGGAAGACAGGACATCATGCGCAAGACACTCTCGTCGTCATGGTCATGCTGACGCTGCCGGTCGCGGCGCTGGCGACGCCCGGTCGACCCGATCCTCGATCAGGTCCAGCAGACGGGTTTCAACTACTTCTGGAACGAGGCGAACCCGGCCAACGGGCTGATCAGCGACCGCAGCACGCCGGGGTCGTTCTGCAGCATCGCGGCCGTGGGCTTTGGGCTCACCGCGATCTGCATCGGCATCGATCACGGCTGGATCACGCGCGCCCAGGGCGCGGCGCGCGTGCAGACCACGCTCAACACCTTCTGGACGCAGCCGCAGGGACCCGCAACGACGGGGACGATCGGTTACAACGGCTTCTTCTACCACTTCCTCGACATGAACACCGCGCCTGCGCCTTGGCACGACAGAGCTCTCCGACATCGACACCGCGCTGCTGCTCGCTGGCATCCTCGACTGCGAGCAGTACTTCAACACCTCCGATCCGACCGAGATCAACATCCGCTCGCTCGCCGACCAGATCTACCGGCGCGTCGACTGGACGTTCTTCCAGAATGCCGCGCCAGAAGGGGCTGATGATCCAGTGGACTCCCGGAGAGCGGCTTCAACACCGGGTGTGGAAGGGCTACAACGAGATGATGATCATGTACATCCTGGCCATGGGCTCGCCGACCCATCCGATCCCCGGGCTCGACCGGCGACTGGAACACGTACATCAGCGGCTACCAGTGGCTGACGCTCTACGGTCAGACCTATGCGGCCTACGGCAGCCCTCTTCACCATGCAGTACTCGCACTGCTGGATCGACTTCCGCAACAAGCGCGATGGATTCATGACCTTCAAGGGCAGCGACTACTTCACCAACTCGCGTCGCGCGTCGCTGGCGCAGCAGGCGTACTGCATCGCGCACCCGGCCATCCGCCGTCGGTCAGCCGGCCGGACAATCCGCAGTACTCCGCCACGCTGTGGGGACTCACCGCCGGCGACGGCCCGAACGGCTACGCCGCTCACGGCGCGCCGGACGGGCCCCGGGGTTCTTCGACGACGGCACCATCCAGCCCACAGCCGCGGTGAGCTCGGTCGCGCTTCGCGTCCGAGATCTGTCTTCCCGCCATCCAGAACCTCTACGACAACTACCCGGCGCTGTGGGGCACCTATGGGTTCCGCGACGGCTTCAACCTCGCGACCAATCCCGACTGGTACGACACCGACTACCTCGGCATCGACCGGGTCCCGAGGTGATCATGATCGAGAACTACCGTAACGCCTCGATCTGGCTGCGCTTCATGCAGAACCCGTACGTCCAGACGGGCATGGGAGCGAGCGGCGCCCAGTTCGTGGCGACCGTCGACGCCGACGCTGCCGATTGCGACCGCGACGCGCGCAGGTGTGGTGCGACCGAACCCGTTCGCGGCCGAGACCGCCGTGCACCATACGCCCCCGGCAGCCGGCACGGTGCGGCTCACGGTGCACGACGTGATGGGACGCGAGGTGCGGCGCGGCTGCTCGACGGTTGGCAGCCGGCGGGGAGCCGCACGGTGCGCTTCCGCGGCGACGGTCTGGCGAACGGCGTCTACTGGTACCGGCTTCCACCAGGGATGGAGCGGTGGAGAACAAGGGTGTGTTGATGAGGTAGGGCGGTCGGGCCGCTCGCCGCACGGGTCACGGCCCGGAGGACTTCCAATGGCGACGATCCGCGACGTGGCGCAAGCCAGCAAGCGTGTCGGTGGCGACGGTGTCGCGCGTGTTCAACAATCACCCGCGGGTGAGCGAGGTAACGCGCGAGCGCGGTGGTGACGGCCGCGAACCGGCTCGGCTACTGGCCCAACGGCATTGCGCGGAGCCTGATCACCAATCAGACCCACGCGCTCGGCGTGCTGCTCCCCGACCTGCACGGCGAGTTCTTCTCCGAGGTGATCCGCGGCATCGATCTGGCGGCGGCGGCGCCAGCTCCACCTGGTGGTGTCGAGCTTCAGCTCGAGCGCCGACGACCTGACCGCGGCGCTGCGCACGGTGCGCGGCCGCGTCGACGGACTGATCGTGATGACTCCGGACACCGACGCGTCCGAGCGCGCTCCAGCGCGCGGCCGGAGCGATCCCCACCGTGCTGCTCAATCCCGAGGTGCTGGTGCCGGGCTACGACTGCATCTCGATCGCCAACCACGACGGGCGCCTACGCGATCGTCCGCCATCTCCTCGTCGCTCGGTCACCGCCGCATCGCCACCATCATGGGACCGCAGACAACATCGACGCGCGCCAGCGCCTCGAGGGCTACCGCGCGGCGCTGCGCGACGCCCGGCTCCGGTCGCACCCGAGCTCGAGGCTCCAGGGACAGTTCACCGAAAGCTCCGGCTACGAGGCGGTGAGCGCGGCTGGTGCGGCAGATGCCCGCGGCCGCACCGCGGTGTTCGTGGCCAACGATCACATGGCGGTCGGGCGTGCTGGGCGCGCTCCAGGACGCGCAGTCCGCGTGCCCAAGGACATGGCGGTGGTCGGTTTCGACGACATCCCGATGGCGCGCTACCTCACGCCGCCGCTCACCACCGTGCACGTCGACATGCTGGCGCTCGGGCAGCGCGCGGTGCAGCTGCTGCCTCGATCCGCGCGCCGAGTCGGCCGCGCCGCGAGGTGACTGCCGACCACGCTGGTGGTGCGGGCCTCGTGCGGCTCGATGCCGCCGACCGCGCGCGGCCGCCCGGACCCGCTGGGAAGAGGCGTCACGCGGTCGCCTCCCACCTCCACGGGGAAGATCGAGGCGTGACCCTGCCAGCGGCGTGGGCTGGGCTGTCACTGGCGCTGCTCGCCGCCGGGCCCGCGACGCTCCCGAAGGTGGCGCGGCGCAGGAGCCGCTGTCCGCGCCCGCGCTTCGCGTTCCTCGACACCCTGTCGGAGCGAAGCTTCCACTATTTCTGGGACCTGAGCGACTCGGCTCACCGGGCTCACGCCCGACCGCGCGCCTACCCCGTCGTTCGTGAGCGTGGGCGCGCGTGGGATTCGCCCTCACCGCATATCCGATCGGCGCGGAGCGCGGCTGGATCACCCGCGCGCAGGCCGCCGAGCGGGTGCGCCGCACGCTGCGCTTCTTCTGGAGGCGCCGCAGGACTCGTCGGCGCACGCCGCCGGCTACCGCGGCTTCTTCTATCACTTCCTCGACGCCAAGACCGGACGCCGCTTCGAGACGGTGGAGCTCTCCACCATGGACACCGCGCTGCTCATGGCCGGGCGCGCTGTTCTGCGGTCCTACTTCGGCCACGACGACCCGGCGCGAAGCCGAGGTGCGCGCGCTCGCCGAGAATCGTCTATCGCCGCGTGGACTGGAAGTGGTTCCAGACGCGACCTCCGGTGATCGCGCTGGCGTGGAGTCCGGAGCACGGGTTCGAGCCCTACGACTGGCGAGGCTACAACGAGGCCATGCTGCTCCACGTGCTGGCGCTCGGCTCGCCCACGCATCCAGTCGCGGCCGGAGGCGTGGAAGGCGTGGATCGGCGGCTATCGCTGGGGCACGTATCAGGGCGAGGCGCACGTGGGCTTCGCCCCGCTGTTCGGGCACCAGTACTCCCACGTGTGGATCGACTTTCGCGGCGTGCGCGGACGCCGTACATGCGCGTGCGGGGCATCGACTACTTCGAGAACTCGCGGCGCGCCACGCTGGCACAGCGCGCCTACGCGATCGCGAATCCCGGTGGCTTCCGTGGCTACGGCACCGATCTGTGGGGACTGTCGGCCTGCGACGGTCCGCTCGACGCCACGCTCGAGGTGGGCGGCCGTTCGCGCACGTTTCGCACCTATGCCGCGCGCGGCGCGCTCGTTCACCGAGGTCACCGACGACGGGACCATCGCGCCCACCGCGCTGGGCGGCTCGATTCCGTTCGCGCCGAAGCAGACGGTCGAGGCGCTGATGGCGATCCGCCGAGCCTACGGAGCGAACGCCTTCTCGACCTACGGCTTCGTTGACGCGCTCAATCCGACGCTCGATCGCGGGATGAAGGTGCAGCACGGCCGCGTGGTCCCGGGCGTGGGCTGGTTCGACACGGACTATCTGGGCATCGACCAGGGACCGATCGTGGCGATGATCGAGAACCACCGGAGCGGACTGGTGTGGCGCGTCATGCGCACCAATCCGCACCTGATCCGCGGCCTGCGGCGCGCGGGGTTCACCGGCGGCTGGCTCGACGAGGCGGCGAAGGAAAATGATGACACGCAGGACTCGTGAACGCGCTGGTTCTTGGTGGCTCGTGCTCTTCCTCCTGCCTCAATCTCGCTGCGCGCAAACACGCGACACGGCGTAACGCTGCGTTTCTGGGCCATGGGTCGCGAGGGCGAAGTGGTCCAGGAGCTGGTGCGCGGACTTCGAGCGCGAGCATCCGGGCATCCACGTCGAGGTGCAGCAGATCCCGTGGACCGCCGCGCACGAGAAGCTGCTCACCGTCGCTACGTCGGCCACTCGACACCCGATATGGCGCAGCTCGGTAACACCTGGATCTCAGAGTTCGTGGCGCTCAAGGCGCTGGCGCCGCTCGACCCGTGGGTGGCGCATTCGCCCGAGATCAAGGCCGAGGTCTTCTTTCCCGGCATCTGGGCGACCAACCTGGTGGACTGGGAGGCCTACGGCGATCCCATGGTACGTGGACACGCGCCTGATCTTCTACCGCAAGGACATCCTGCGTCGCGCCGGATACGATCTCGATCCCGCAGTCGTGGAGGGCTGGACGCGCGCGATGCGCGCGGTGAAGGCGCCAGATGGGTCCCACGCGCCTACGCCATCTTCCTGCCGGTCAACGAGTGGACGCAGCCGATGATCCTCGGGCTCCAGACGCGGCTCGCCGCTGCTCGCGGCCAATGGCACGCAGGGCGCCTTCTCCGGTCCGAGTTCACGCGCGCGTTCGACTTCTACGTCGACCTGTTCCGCGAGCGCCTGGCGCCGCCGGTGGCCGAATACCGAGATCGCGAACACTCTACCAGGAGTTCGAGCGCGGCTACTTCACCATGTGGATCACCGGCCCGTGGAACCTCGGCGAGTTCCGCCGCCGTCTGCCCGAGTCCGATGCAGGACGAGTGGGCCACCGCGCCGCTGCCGGGTCCGAGCGGCGCGGCGAGCGGACTCTCCATGGCGGGCGGCTCGAGCCTCGTGATCTTCCGCAGCGCTCGCGTCACCGCGCCGCAGGCCTGGGAGCTGATCGAGTTTCTGTCGCGACCGCGAGCAGCAGGCTGCGCTTCTACGCACCTGTGCGGCGATCGCTGCCCGGCGCGCCGCGAGGCGTGGCAGGACACCGACGCTGGCCGGCGATCCCAAGCTCGCGGCGTTCGAGGCCCAGCTCCGGAGCGTGGCGCCGTGGCCGATGGTCCCGGAGTGGGAGCAGATCGCCATCACGGCTGCAGGAGCTCTGCCGAGACGCGCGGTGCGCGGGCACACGCCGAGCGACTCGGCGCTGGCCGAGCTCGACCGTGACGTCGAACCGCATCCTCGAGAAGCGGCGCTGGCTGCTCGAGCGCGGCGCGGCGCCGGCGCGCGCCGTGAGGGCCGGCGGATGAAGCCCCCGCTCGCGCGGCGCGAGGCGCGCGCCGCCTGGGCGATGCTGTCGCGCCGGCGCTGTCGCTGATCGGCCGTGTTCTTCGTCGTGCCGGTGATCGTGGTCGGGCTGCTGCTCAGCTTCACCGACTTCGACATCTACGCCATCGGCGATCCGCGAGTGGTGCGGATCGTGGGCCTCGACAACTACCGCGCATGCTCGTGACCGACCGCGAGTTCTGGCAAGCGCTGCGCAACACGCTCACCTTCGTGCTGGTCGGCGGGCCGCTGTCGGTGCTCGCGTCGCTCGGCGCGGCGCTGCTGGTGAGCGCGCGGCTGGCGCGCTGCAAGGGCGTTCGTTCCGGTGATCTTCTTCACGCCGGTGGTGACCACGCTGGTCGGCGGTGGCGATCGTGTGGCGCTACCTCTATCACCCGCGCTACGGGCTCATCGAACCACGCGCTCGCCGCGGCTCGGGTACCTGCCGATCGACTGGCTGGGCGATCCGCACTGGGCGATGCCCGCGATCATCCTGTTCGCGGTGTGGAAGAACTTCGGCTACAACATGCTGATCTTCGTCGCCGGGCTGCAGAGCATTCCCGAGGACCTCTACGAGGCGGCGCGCATCGACGGCGCCGGCGGCTGGGCGCGCTTCGTCACGTCACGCTGCCGTCGCTGGCCCCGACCTTCCTGTTCGTGGGCATCATCACGATGATCGGGCAGTTCCAGCTCTTCGCCGAGCCCTACGTGATGACGCAGGGCGGCCCGCTGCGCAGCACGGTGACGCGTGATCCTGCTGATGTACGAGCAGGGCTTCCGCTGGTGGCGGATGGGCTACGCGGCGGCGATCGCGTTCGTGCTGCTCGGGATGGTGCTGGTCGCCACGCTGGGTCCAGCTCAAGCTCGCCCCGGGAGAGCGGCGATGAAGCGGCGCGCCTCGGGATGGTGGGTCCACATCGGGCTGATCGCGCTGGCCGCGCTGACCGTGACGCCGCTCCTGTGGATGGTCTCGGCCTCGTTCATGGCGCCCGGCCAAGCGAACACCCTGCCGCCCCCGCTGGTGCCGCCCACGCCCACCGCCGAGCAATACGTCACGCTCTTCACCCGGCTCAACTTGTTCCGAAACTTTCTCAACAGTCTCCTGATCGCGACCGTGACCACGGCGGTGTCGCTGCTGCTGAACGCCATGGCCGGCTATGCATTCGCCAAGCTCCGCTTCCGCGGCCGCGACCGCGTGTTCGGCGCTGCTGCTGGTCGGGCTGGTGGTGCCCGCCGCAGGTCGGCATGCTGCCGCTGTTCCTCATGGTGCAGAAGATCGGGCTGGTCAACACGCCGTGGGGCGTGATGATCCCCGGGCTCGCGAGCATCTTCGGCATCTTCATGATCCGCCAGTACGCGCCTGAGCATCCCCGACGAGCTGCTCGACGCGGCGCGCGTGGACGGCGCCAGCGAGTTCCGGATCTTCTCGACCATCGTGCTGCCGTTGCTCATGCCGATCCTGGTCACGCTGGGCGGCGTTCAGCTTCATGTCGCAATGGAACGACTTCCTGTGGCCGCTGATCGTGCTGAGCGACGAGGCCAAGTTCACGCTGCCGGTGGCGCTGGCGAGCCTGTCGGGCGAGCACGTCCAGGACACCGAGCTGATGATGGCCGGCTCGGTGGTCACGGTGATCCCGGTGCTGATCCTGTTCCTGGCGCTCCAGCGCCACTACATCCGCGGCGTGATGATGGGGGCATCAAGGGCTAGCGTGATCCGGTTCCCGGCGGTGGCGCTGGCGATCGGCGCGATAGCGTCGCTGGCCCGGACCGGCGCGAGTGCCGGTGCCGCGCCGCCGCTGCGACCGCCCGTGGTCATCGACGCCTTCGACAGCACCGCCGCATGGGCCGCCTTCCCGGCCGACGGCGTCCAGATGAAGCTCTCGTCCGATGCCGGTGCGCAGGGCAAGGCGCTGCGTATCGACTTCGATTTCGAGAAGGGCGGCGGCTACGCGGTGGTGCACCGCGCGGTGAATCTCACGCTGCCGGACCGCTACGCGTTCGCCCTCACGATGCGGGGCGAGCGCCTGCGCAACAACCTCGAGATCAAGCTCATCGATTCGACCGGCGCCAACGTGTGGTGGTGCAACCGTCGCGACTTCGACTACCCGCGCGCGTGGACCACGGTGCTCACCCGCCACCGCCAGATCACGTTCGCCTGGGGACCGACCGGGGGTGGCGACATCCGGAGGGTGGCGGCGATCGAGTTCGCGGTCACCGCGGGCCAGGGCGGCAAGGGCACGGTGTGGCTCGACCAGCTCGAACTGCGCGATCTGCCTCCGCCCGTCGAGGGAGCGCCCAAGGCGCGCGCGTCGTCGGCGCAGCCGGGGCATGGCGCGGCGCTCGCCGTGGACGCCGACTCCCTGACGTCGTGGCGCAGCGCTTCCACCGACAAGCGCCCGTGGATCGAGCTCGACTTCGGCGGCGAGCGTGAGCTGAGCGGGCTCGTGATCGATTGGGCGAAAGGGCGGCATCCGCGCCGCTACTCGGTCGAGGCACTGAGCGAGGAAGGTGGCTGGCGCACGTTGCGCACGGTGGAAGGCGACGGCGGACGCGACTGGATCTTCCTGCCCGAGACCGAGAGCGCGCGGCCCTGCGCCTGAGCGCGGCGTCGGCGCCGTCCGGAGGCGTCGCACTCGCGGGCGTCACCGTCGAGCCGCTCGCCTGGGCGCCGACGCGCGAGGCGTTCTTCCAGAAGCTGGCGGCGGAGTCGCCGCGCGGCGATCTACCCGCGCGGCATCTCTGGAGAGCAGCCGTACTGGACAGTGGTGGGCTCGACGGCGACGCCGACGAGGGACTGGTCTCTGAAGACGGCGCGGTCGAGGCGGGGAAGCGCGGGTTCTCGCTCGAGCCATTTTTGCGTGTGGACGCCAAGCTGTGGACGTGGGCCGACGCGACCATCGAACGCTCGCTCCTCGAGAACCGCGATCCCGTGCCCTCGGTCGTCTGGCAAGGCCGATTCGCTCGACCTCCAGATCTCCGTGACGCCCGTGGGTGCGATCGGGGCTGGCGCGCTCGAATGCAGGTACCAGGTGGCGAACCGCTCGGCGCGGCGCCGCGACGTGACGCCTCCATCGCCATCCGTCCGTTCCAGGTCAACCCGCCGGCGCAGACTCTCAACACCACCGGCGGCGCGTCTCCGATCCGCGCGATGCGCCGTGACGGGGTCACGTGTGGCTGTGGACCGATCGCGGCGAGATCGCGATCGAGGAATCCGATTCGAATCCTCCGTCCCATTTCGGCGCGCTGACATTCGATCGGGGCAACATCGTCACCGCGCTGCGGAGCGGCACTCTGCCCGCGACGCAGGCGGTCACGGATACGTTCGAGTTCGCGTCGGGAGCGCTCGCCTACCGACTTGTCATGGCGGCCGGAGTCGGAACGCGGTGGTGGTGCGTGTCGCGCTCAGCCCCGGCGCGCTCGAGAAGATGCCGCGGCCGGTGCGGCACGAAGATGGCGAGTTCTGGAACCTCGAGCGACGGGTGACGGTCGACGCTGCCTGGTACGGCCCGCGAAGTGGCCGATGCGCTTCACGCCCAGCTCGGGTTCATCCTGGTCAATCGCGACGGACCGGCGATCCAGCCCGGCTCACGCGCCTACGATCGCTCGTGGATCCGCGACGGCGCGCTCACGTCCACGGCCTTGCTGCGGCTGGGCCGCGCCGATGTCGTGCAAGCGATTTCATCGAGTGGTTCGCGCGCATTCCAGTACGACAACGGCAAGATCCCGTGCTGCGTCGATCAGGCGCGGCGCCGATCCGGTGCCGGAGCACGACAGCCACGGCGAGTTCATCTACCTGGTCGCCGAGTACTACCGCGACACCGGCGATCGCGAGTCCGCGGAGCGCTGGTGGCCACGGCGTGGCGCGCGCGGCCGCCTATCTGGACTCGCTGCGCGCGCAGCGGCTCACCGCCGAGTACCGCACGGCCGATCGGCGCGAGTTCTACGGGATCCTGCCGCCCTCGATCAGCCACGAGGGCTACTCGGCCAAGCCGATGCACTCCTACTGGGACGACCTCGTTCGCGCTGCGCGGTTATCAGGACGCCGCGTACCTGGCTGGCACGCTCGGCCATCGTGATGACGCCCAACGGCTCGAGCGCGCGCACGCGACGAGTTCGCACGCGATCTCGGCGCCTCGATCCGCGCCGCCATGGCCGCGCACAAGATCGACTACGTCCCGGGTTGTGCCGATCTCGGCGACTACGACGCGACGTCCACCACCATCGCGCTCGAGCCGGTCCAGGCGCCCGAGGCGGTGATCCCGCGCGCGGCGCTCGAGCGCACCTTCGACGGCTACTGGGAGTTCTTCACCAAGCGGCGTGACGGCCGTGAACCGTGGGAGGCCTTCACGCCCTACGAGTGGCGTGCCGTCGGCGCCTTCGTGCGGCTCGGCTGGCGCGACCGCGCCGTCGCGGCCCTCGACTGGTTCATGAAGTTCCGCCGGCCGCCGGGCTGGTCCCAGTGGCCGGAGGTGGTGTGGCGCGACGAGCGCGTGCCGCACTTCCTCGGAGATCTCCCGCATACGTGGGTAGGGTCCGACTTCGTGCGCTCGGTGCTCGACATGCTGGCGTACGAGCGCGAATCGGACGACGCGCTGGTGCTGCTGGCGGGCGCGCCGAGCGACTGGATCCCGCTCCAGGTGCAGGGTCTCGTGAGTCGCAGTACGGAACCCTCGACCTCTCCGTCACGCATCCGCGAGAGAACTCGAAGAGCATCGAGGTGAAGCTCCGTGCCCGCGCGTGCCGCGCGGCGGCTTCGGTGATCGCGGCCCCCGGAGTCGACCGCTCGTGGCGGGCCAAGGTGAACGGCGCCTCCGTGCCGGTCTCGGCAACGGGAGAGGTGAAGGTGAAAAGCGCCGAAGCTGCGGTATTGCTGACGCCTCCCGCCGCTCGGAAGTAGCTCGCGCCGCCGCGCGTTCATGGCCACAAGTCAGGCTTCTGTCATAGCCGCGAGCGGGGGTTGCTTCGGCCCGTCCTCCGCGTCATCCTAGCCGCCACTGGCCGTGGCAATGGCAGCGATCGGAGGCAGGCGGCACCGGCATCCGCCGGATGCGCCACCTCCACAAGCAGAAGGGACACCATGAAACGGATCATCGTATCGTTCGTGCTCGTCGCAGGACTCACCGCCGGAGTCGCTGTCGCCCAGCAAGCCCACCCGGCCCAGAAGGCCGCGAAGCCTGCCGCGGAGAAGACGGTCACCGGCGAGCTGGTCGACATGGGCTGCTACGTCGGCCACGGCGCGAAGGGCGAGAAGCACGTCGACTGCGCCACCAGCGCATCGCCAACGGCATGCCGATGGGCGTGCTGACCGCCGACGGAACTCTACCTGGTCACCCTGAACCACGACAATGGCGACCCCTACAACGCGCTCAAGAACATGGCCGGGAAGAACGTGACCGTGACGGGCACGGTCGCCACCCGCAACGGGATGAAGGCCATCGACGTGACCGCGGCGAAAGAGATGGCGGCGAACGTCAAGTAACGGACGCCACGAGGAGCGCGTGGTCCAGCCACGCGCTCTCCGTCTCGCATGAGGGTCGCGCTCGGATTACTCCTGCTCTTGGTGGTTGTGGCCGTGCCGCTGGGGCTCGCGGTACAGCCGCACCTGCCCGCGGCCGAGCGCGGGCGCCGCCTCGCGGAGCGCACCGGCTGCTTCGCGTGCCACGGCCCCGGCGGTCAGCACGGAGCGGCCAATCCGGGTCGCAACGACAAGACCGTCCCGGACTTCGACGACGACGACATGATGATGTACGCCAAGTCCACCCAAGAGGTCCGCGAGTGGATCGAGGACGGCGTGACCAAGACCAAGGCCAACAGCGCGACCTGGCGGGAGCAGCGCAAGCGCGGCGCGCTCAGGATGCCGCCCTTCGAGCGCCGGCTGGGCCCGCGGCAGATCGATGACCTGGCGGCGTACGTCGCGGTGATGGCCGAGATGCACGAGCCGGACGATTCGACGGACGCCCGTCACGGCCTCGAGCGCGCCGAAGCGCTCCGGCTGCGTCGGCTGCCACGGTCCCGGAGGCCGCCTCGCGCAGCGCAATCCCGGATCGCTCAGGGGTTACGTGCCGTCGTGGGACGGCGCGGACTTCCCGACCTGGTGCACGATCGCACCGAGTTCGGGGAATGGGTGGAGCACGGCATCAGCAAGCGCTTCGAGAAGAACGCGCTCGCGACCCATTTCTCCGCCGCGCGGTGCTCCACATGCCGGCGTATGGCGAGCGGCTCGCGGCCGGCGACGTGGACGCGCTATGGACCTACGTGCGCTGGCTGCGCGAGACACCGGCCGCTGCGACCTCGGCGCCGGTCGAATCGACGTCGGCGCACCACGAGGAGTGGAGCCGCGGTGCTCGAGCTTCAGACGATGCGCTCGGCCCCGTGGCTGGCGATCACGTCACGATAGAAGAGCGCGCTGCGCTTGAGCGTGCGCTTCTGCGGTGGCGTAGTCCACGCGGACGATGCCGAAGCGCTTGCGAGTAGCCGTTCTGCCACTCGAAGTTGTCGAGCAGCGACCAGACGAAGTAGCCGCGCACGTCGGCGCCTTGCTCGATGGCCGCCTGGGTCGCGGCCAGGTGATCGCGTAGATAAGCGACGCGCCGCGGATCCTCCACCACGCCGTCGATCTCCGGGGCTGGATCGTCGTAGGCGGCGCCGTTCTCGGTCACGTAGATCGGCACCTTGCCGTAGCGCTCGGTGACGCGCAGCAGGGTCTCGGTCAGGCCCTCCGGATAGACTTCCCACCCGGTGCTCGTCATCGGTCGCCCGTCGGCAGGCACGCGCGGCGCCATCGCCGGAACGTCGCTCGGTCGTGACGGGTGATGCCGCGCGAGTAGTAGTTGACGCCGACGAAGTCGATCGGCTCCGCGATCTGCGCGCGCTCCGCATCGCTCGGGGCGCGGCTGGCGGGGCCGAGGATCGCCTCCAGCTCGTCGGGCCAGCGGCGGAGCAGCACCGGATCCAGGTACTGGCGGTTCATGTAGGCATCGGCGCGTTGCGCCGCCGCCACGTCCGCCGCGGCGTCGCTCGCCGGGTGCTTGGGCTCGAGATTGACGACCAGCCCGATCGATCCGCGCGCGATCCTCGCGGAACACGCGCACCGCGGCGCCGTGGGCGAGCAGGAGATGGCGCGGCCACCGCCGCGGCCTCGGACGACGCTGTGATGGCCCGGAGCGTGAGAGCCGTCGACGTAGCCGGCGTGCGAGATCATGAACGGCTCGTTCCAGGTCGACCACATCGGCACCCGATCGCGCGAGTCGGTCGAAGAGGAGCCGCGCGTAATCGGCGAACCACTCCACCGAGTCTCGGGTTCAGTCCATCCGCCGCGGTCATCGAGGGCGGCGGGCAGGTCCCAGTGGTAGAGCGTCGCGAACGGCTGGATGCCGGAATCGAGCAGGAGATCGACCAGGCGCGCGTAGAAATCCAGGCCCTTCATGTTCGGACGGCCGCGACCCTCCGGAAGGACGCGGCTCCACGACGACGCTGAAGCGATAAGCCGGCAGGCCCAGCTCGCGCATCAACCCGACGTCCTCGCCGAAGCGCCGGTAGTGGTCGCACGCGACGTCGCCGGTGTCGCCGTTCATGATCGCGCCGCGCAGTGCGGCAGAAGCGATGCCAGTTGCTCGGTCCCGCGCCGTCCGCGAGCGGGGAGCCCTCGATCTGGTACGCGGAGGTCGCCGCGCCCCACAGGAATCCGTCCGGGAATCGCGACATTAGGAGCCGAGCCTCACATCCACGGAATGCACGCGGTCGTCATGGAACTCGGGCAGGAGCTGGCCCTCGAGTGGACAGCCGTCGACCGTGATCGTCGTGGGGCCGCGGACGCTCGTGACCTCGATGCGATAGATGCTCCCGCGGAAGCGCCGCGTCATGCGGAAGCGCTTCCACTCGGGCGGCAGGCACGGATCGATCAGCAGTCCATCCCAGGTCGGGCGCACGCCGAGCAGCCATCTCGGTCGCGACGCGAAACATCCACGCCGAAGAGCCGGTGTACCACGTCCATCCCCCGCGCCCGTAATACGGCGAGCTCGGCCCGTCCACGTTGCCGGGCGAGACGTAGGGCTCGGCCTGGTAGAGGTCGGGATCCATGCCGCGATGCGGGGGCCAGAACTTCTTGAGCAGCGCCCAGGCCTTGCGCCGGCGCTTGAGCACGCACTCGGCCTGCACCGCCCACACGCCGGCGTGGGTGTAGAGCCCGCCGTTCTCGCGCGCTCCCGGCGCGTAGCGGGTGAGGTAGCCGATCTCCGCGTCGGGCGTGGTGTAGGCGGGCGCGAGCAGCAGCGGGCCATAGGCCTTGTAGAGGTGGCGCTCCATCGACGCGCATCAACGTCGGGATGCGCTCCGGCGTGGCCAGGCCGTGGATCACCGCCCAGGTTTGGGCGTTGATGAAGATCTTCCCCTCGCGGTTTCGGCTCGACCCCACCACCTCGCCCGAGTCCTTGGTGGCGCGCACGTACCATTCACCGTCCCAGAAGTGCTCGTTCACCGCGGCGCGCATCGCCTCGGCTTCGCGCCGGTAGCGCTCCATGACTTGCCGGTCGGGTCGCGGCAGCGCGCGCCTCGAGCTCGACCCAGCCGTCCAGAATGCCGACCAGGAAATGCGCGAGCCACACGCCTCGGACTGGAGCTTGAGCCCGATCGCCGAGAGCCCGTCGTTCCAGTCGCCGGCGCCCATCAAGGGCACGCCGCGCGGGCTCATGCGGCTCCAGAACGAGTCGATCGCGCGCCGGCAGTGGTCGTAGAGCGTGCCGGTCTCGGTCGAAGGCTTGCCGCCCTTCTCGAGGAACGGCACGCGCTCCTCGAGCACCGCGAAGTCGGCGGTCTCGCGCAGATAGTTGAGCGTCACGAATGCCAGCCACAGCAGGTCGTCGTTGTAGGGCTTCTGGACGCCTTCCTCGGTGAGCGGGTGCCACCAGTGCAAGGTGGTGCCGTCGACGAACTGATGCGCGGCGTGCAGCAGGATCTGCCGGCGCGTGTGCTCGGGTTCGAGCGGCAGGAACACCTGGCTGTCCTGGAGCTGATCGCGATAACCGTAGGCGCCGCCGGGCTGGTAGTAGCCGCTGCGCCCCCAGATGCGGCCCGACAGGGTCTGGTACTTGAGCCAGCCGTTGACCATCATGTCGAAACCGCGATCCGGCGTCTCGACCTGGAGCGGCGCGAGCAGCGCATCCCAGTGACGGCGCATCGCCACCCAGGCGCGGTCGACCGCGGCGGGCGCGAGATACTTGCGCGCGAGTCGCAGCGCGGTGGCGCGGTCGTCGGCCACCCCCAGGGTGAAGATCACTTCCTGGATCTCGCCGGGACGCAGCGTCACCGGCACGTGCAGCGACGCCATCGCGTCCTGCCATTTCCCCGGGTGTTGACAGCCGCGGCGCGGACAGCTCCTGCGGCTGCTGGCGGCGTACCGTTGCGGCCGAGGAAGCGCTCCTTGTCCGTCTCGAACGAGAGCGGCGCGACGCTCGAGGCGTGGAAGGCGACGTGGGGCCACTCGACGTTCCACGGCTGACCGCGACCGTGCTCGGCGATGGTGCTGAGGCGCTTGGTGGCGAGGAGCGCATGGGCGGACGGCACCCAGGCCTGCTCGATGAAGAGCTTGTGGAACTCGCGATGCGTATCGGGCGCGGGACCGAGGTTCCACTCGAACGCGGTGAAGAGGTCGAGCGTTCGCCTCGCTCGGGTGCGGTTTTCGAGGCGCACGCGCCAGATCTCGAGGGGCTCGTCCGGCGGCACGAAGATCGTGTAGTCGCTGCGGATTCCGTGGTGCTCGGACGTGAGGGTGTTGTAGCCGATGCCGTGGCGGCATTCGTAGCGGGTCGGCTTGCGACGCACCGGCTGGAAGGCCAGCGACCAGAGCTGCCCGCGGGCGCGATCACGACAGTAGAGGTGCTTGCCCCATTCGTCGCGAACCAGGTCCTGCTCCCAGCGCGTCAGCCGGTTCAAGGTGGCGTGATCCAGCCACGAGTAGCCGCCGCCCGGCCTGGCTGATCACTGTTCCATAGCGCCCCGGGCAGATCACGTTGACCCAGGGCTTCGGCGTGTCGGGACGAGTGATCACGTACTCGAGCCCGTCCGGGGTGAAGTGGCCGTATTTGGTCTCGAAGAGTCGTGACATGCGCGGCGTTGACGCTTTCATGGAGGAGTCGGCGCGTGGGGAAGGTGTGAAGCGCAGAGGGTACCGCACGGCCCGTCGGGACGACAGGCGGGTTCAGCCCACGCGCTCAGGCCGCCACTGCAGCTCGAGGACCGCGCCCGCCGGTGCGATCTCCTGCTCGATCCGAAGGACCACCAGGCCCGCGGTCGGGACCGATGGCTCGGGCCCTCCGGTGCAGGTACGCCGCGAGCCGGACCGAGCAGCGGCTGATGCCCCACCATCACGACGTGCGGCGGCAGGACGAGCGGGGCGACAGCGCACGACGCCTTCTGGCGTGCCTTCGGCAGCAGGGCATCGAGGATCTCGTAGTCGGGCGTCGGTGCGATCAAGTGTGTGAGGATCGTGGCGCTCTGCCGCGCGCGCCGTAGCGGGCTGGCGTAGATCCGCTCCGGGTGCCACCCGCGCCGGATGTACTCCTCCGCCACGAGCGTCAGGCGACTTGCGCCCGGCATCAGAGAGCTGGCGCTCGCCATCGCCGCCCTCGAGGGCAGCGACAGCCTCGCCATGACGGAGCAAATCAAACGAAGCGGCACGGAGCGAGATTCCCGCTCCGTGCCGCTGAGTGTCAAGCTCGAGCGCTACTGTCCGCCGCCCGAAGCCGCCGCGAAATCCTTGGATGACTCGTCCACGGTGATGAAGAAGCCGTTGGTGCCCTTGAACTCGAACGCGTTCTGGCCGAGCCGGTAGGCCTCGACCTCGTTCGGCATGAGCACGAAGCCGTCGTGGCGCGGCGCGCCCCAGTACTTGAGGTTCGTGATGGTCACGGGTCCGGTGGTCTTGTTGCGGTTCACCGCGGCGCTGTTCAGCACCACCTCGCCGGCCTTGCCGCCGTCGAGCTTCGCCACCGCCTTGTCGCCGGTCTTGTCCCACGAGATCGGCAGATCCTCGCCGATCTGGACCGGCGTCTCCCACTTGACCGGGTACAGGTGATTGATGGCGACCACGATGCCATCACGCTGTTCCTTGGTGACCGACGGGTCGAAGTGGATCACCGCCCACTTCATGGTCCCGTCCGAGAAATCGTCGCCGAGGTCCATCGCAATCCAGAACTTGGCGCCGTCGAGCTTGGTCTTGCCGTACATGCCCTTGTTGACCTTGAACACGTTGTTCGCGCGGCAGTAGTGCTCCTCGGCCATTCCCTCGTGGCCCGCGTGGGCCGAGGGCTTCGTGGAGAAGTAGCACTGACAGAACATCTGACAGGAGCAGGCCTCGATGATCGAGGCGTTGAAGGACCAACTCTCGCTCTTGGTCTGGTCGGCGGCCATGCACAGGGTGGCCCCCACCAGGATCGCCAGGAGCGCTACAGCACCCACCAGCTTTCGCATCGCACCCTCCTCCGTTGACTGCGGGACGCGGCTCAATGACGGTCGCTTAGGCTAATCGCGACACCGAACGCCCGCAATGACGATGTGCACGACCACGGGGGTCGAGGCGCGCCGGTTGCCTCGCCGACGGGGGTCCGTGTAAGGTCTTCAGCCACCCTTGAAGGCAGGTTCCGTCCGGATGAAAAGCCCCTCTTCGATATCCTGAACGAGCGCGTGCTCGTCTTTGACGGAGCCATGGGCACGCAGATCCAGGCCGCCGGGCTCGGCCCCGACGACTTCGGAGGCCCCCGCTGGGAGGGGTGCAACGACTACCTGAGCCTCACCCGGCCCCGGGTGATCGAGGCCATCCACGCTGCCTATTTCGACGCCGGCGCCGACGTGGTCGAGACCAACTCGTTCCAGGCCTCGCCGTTGCGGCTCGCGGAGTGGGGGCTCGCCGACCGCGCGCTGGAGATGAACGCCGCCGCCGCCGCCATCGCGCGCCGGGTGGCCGACCGCTACGCCGCCCGCGACGGCCGGCCCCGCTTCGTGGCAGGGCTCGATCGGCCCTTCGGGGATGCTGCCTTCCTCGGACGATCCCGACCTCGGCAAGCTCGGGCTGCGCGACCTGGTCCCGGTGTTCGAGGAGCAGGCGCGCGGGCTCCTCTCGGGCGGCGCCGACCTGCTGATCCTCGAGACCTGCCAGGACATGCTGGAGATGAAGGCCCAGATCCTGGGCGCGCGCGCCGCCATGGAGCGGCTCGGGCGCACGGTGCCCATCCAGTCCTCGGTGACGCTCGACCCCAACGGTCGCATGCTGCTCGGCACCGACATCGGCGGCGCCCTCGCCACGCTCCAGGCGCTGCGGGTCGACCTGATCGGGCTCAACTGCTCGACCGGTCCCGACCTGATGCGCGACAGCGTGCGGTACCTGTCGCAGAACGCGGGCGTGCCGATCCATTGCATCCCCAACGCCGGGCTTCCGATCAACGACGGCGGCCGCGCGCTGTATCCGATGCGGCCCGAGCCGATGGCCGAGACGCTGCGTGAGTTCGTGACCGAGAACGGCGTGAACATCGTGGGCGGCTGTTGCGGCACCACGCCCGATCACATCCGCGCGATCGTGGCGGCGGTGGGCGGCGCGCAGCCGCACCGCGGCCGGGACGCGGGCCGTGGATGGTGTCGAGCGGCATGACCGCGGTGGCGCTACGCCAGGAGCCGGCGCCGATGATGATCGGCGAGCGACTCAACACGCAGGGCTCGCGCAAGGTGAAGCAGCTGGTGCTCGAGGACAAGCTCGAGGAGCTGGTGCCGGTCGCGCGCAGCCAGGTCGACGGCGGCGCGCACACGCTCGACGTGTGCCTGGCGCTCACCGAGCGCACCGACGAGGCCGCGCAGATGAAGCGGCTGGTGAAGAAGCTGGCGCTCTCGGTCGAGGCGCCGCTGTGCATCGACTCGACCGAGGCGCCGGTGATCGAGGCCGCGCTCGAGACCTATCCGGGGTGCGCGATCGTCAACTCGATCAATCTCGAGAACGGCCGCGAGCGCGTCGATGCGGTGATGCCGCTGGTGATGCGCTACGGCGCGGCGGTGATCGCGCTCACCATCGACGAGCAGGGCATGGCCAAGACTGCGGAGCGCAAGCTCGCGGTGGCGCGCCGCATCCACGACATCGTCACCGGCGAGTTCGGCCTGCCGGCCGAGCTGCTGATCTTCGACGCGCTCACCTTCACGCTCGCCACCGGCGACGCGGAGTTCGTGCGCTCGGGCGTCGACACCATCGAGGGCATCCGCGCGATCAAGCGCGAGCTGCCGGGCGTACTCACCAGTCTCGGCGTATCGAACGTTTCCTTCGGCCTCTCGAAGGAGGCGCGGGCGGCGCTCAACTCGGTCTTCCTCTACCACTGCGTCCAGGCCGGTCTCGACATGGCGATCGTGAACCCGGCCGACATCACGCCGTACCCGGAGATCGGCGCGGAGGATCGACGGCTCGCCGAGGATCTGGTGTTCGGGCGCGACGCGGAGGCGCTGTCCCGCTACATCACGCATTTCGAGGGACGCACCCCGGGCGCCAAGGCGCGCGAGGAAGAGGTCGAGGTCGCGGCGATGACCGTGGAGCAGCGCATCCACTACCAGATCCTCCACCGCAAGCCGGCCGGGATCGAGGACCTGATCGACGCCGCCGTCAAGAACCAGGACCCGGTGCAGGTGCTCAACCGCGTGCTACTCCCCGCCATGAAGGAGGTGGGGGACAAGTTCGGCGCCGGCGAGCTGATTCTGCCGTTCGTGCTGCAGAGCGCCGAGGTGATGAAGAAGGCGGTGGCCCACCTCGAGAACTACCTCGAGAAGAAGGAAGACGTGTCGAAGGGCCGCGTCGTGGTGGCGACCGTGTACGGCGACGTGCACGACATCGGCAAGAACCTGGTGAAGACCATCCTCTCCAACAACGGCTACACCGTGCACGACCTCGGCAAGCAGGTGCCGGTGACCAAGATCCTCGAGAAGGCCCAGGAGGTGAACGCCACCGCGATCGGGCTCTCGGCGCTGCTGGTGTCGACCAGCAAGCAGATGCCGATCTGCGTCGCGAGCTGCACCGCGCGGGTCTGCGTTATCCGGTGCTGATCGGCGGCGCGGCCATCAACCGCAACTTCGGCCGGCGCGCGGCGCTGGTCGACGGCGAGGTGTTCTACGAGCCGGGCGTCTACTACTGCAAGGACGCGTTCGAGGGACTCGACACGATCGACGCACTGATCGATGCCGCCCAGGCGCCGGCGCTGGTCGAGCGCATCAAGCGCGAGGCGTTCGAGTTCAAGGCCAAGTCGACCGAGTTCGAGGCGCGCTCGCAGCAGGCCGCCCAGGCGCAGCGTGACTTCAAGGTCACCGTGCCGCGCGACGTGAGCATTCCCGCGCCGCCGTTCTGGGGCGCGCGCGTGACCCCGACGATCCGAGGTTTCTTGGGAAGGTATGTACGAGGGCATGGACCTGAAGACCCTCTACCGGCTCCACTGGGGGCGCGCGGCAGTGGGCCTGAGTTCGACCGGCTGATCCGCGAGGACTTCGAGCCGCGCCGATTGGCGCTCCAGCGCGAGGCGCGCGCAGCAGGCCTGGCTCACGCCCCAGGGGGCATACGGCTACTTCCCGTGCCAGAGCGAGGGCCAGGACCTGGTGATCTACGACCCGGCCGCCTTCACCGGCGGATCGCTCACGCCGCGCGGCAAGCTCGAAGAGATCGTGCGCTTCACCTTCCCGCGCCAGAGCGAGCGCGAGGGCCTGTGTCTCTCCGACTACTTCCTGCCCGCCGACATGAGTCGCTTCGATGTCGTGGCCTTCCAGGTGGTGACGGTGGGGGGCGAGGTCGACGCGCTCGGCGAGCGCCTCAACGCCGCGGGCGAGTACTCGCAGGCGCTGTTCGTGCACGGCCTCGGCGTCTCGGCGGCCGAGGGGCTGGCCGAATGGCACCACCGGAAGATCCGCGCGGAGCTCGGACTCGATGCCGAGCGCGGCAAGCGCTACTCGTTCGGCTACAGCGCCTGCCCGGATCTCGCCGACCAGGCCAAGCTCTTCGAGCTCCTGAAGCCCGAGGCCACGATCGGGGTGACGCTCACCAGCGCCTACCAGCTCGTGCCGGAGGCGTCGACCAGCGCGATCGTGGTGCATCACCCCGCGGCCACGTACTACATGGTGAAGGTGTAGGACGCCGTTCCAGCCATCGAGCTGCTGGCGTCCTCAGGGGTGCGCCTACCGATAGATCGATTTGATCTGACCCCAGCTCGCCTTCTTGATGGGCGTGGTCGCGTCGCAGAAACGAACTCTGAAGCAAAGATCGGCGTCGCTGTAGCGCCCTGGATTGATTCTCAACGGGCATCCCGGATTGATGGAATGCCCGCGAAGCCAAAGACATCCTTGTGGGTAGTGGTCGACGTTGGTGTCGAGGATGTCCCATATCCCTTCGCAGGGATCCGACTGGACCGCAAACTCATGCAAAGGCCGGGCTTTGGGAGCTCGGAACGGCGGATCGAATACGAACTCGAACGGTGTGGGGTGGATGCCGTCCCCGTCCGCGTGAACCAGCGTCGGGCCGTCGAGAAGCATGTGAGAAACGTCCGGATTGCCCAGCGAGTCGGTCGGCATGATGAAGAGATGGATACCCCAGATGTGAATTAGCCTCGCCGTATGTGCGCCACACGGTGATCGATTCGATGAGCCGCTGATCGGCCTGGAAGGTCTGACCCAGGCCTCACCGAAGATTGGGCTGCCGGAGCTGTTAGCGCTGTCCGGGGGCACGCCGATCTCGAGCAGGGGAACACTGCGCGATGTGCTGGCGGTGCCATCAGGAGGACCAAAGCGACGAAGCACAATCTCAGAGAAGGCATAGTTGCCACTCCGCTTCCCGCCGTTGCTGCCAGCATTGCCGCGGATATCAAGAATCAGGGCGGGGTTGGGGGTCTCGACCTCGACTGTAAATTGTGCTTGCGTATCCTTCCCCTGCAAGCCAAGAAGATGGTCCTGCTACCATAGGGTACTTTTCGCTCAACGTTCCGATCGAGTTGGCTGGGGCGAGCGGGTAGAGTCCCGCTCGCCCCGCTGCTCCAAAGCCAGGGCGGGGAAACGAGGCAAACTGGATGAATCGTCCATGAGCCCCGACCTCAAGGCACCGATGCAGGTCGAGCCCATCACCCTCGAGGGCCGGAGGGTGCGCTTGGAGCCGCTCGACCTCGCCAAGCACTCGAGGGGCTCACGGCGATCGGTCTCGATGACGACCTGTGGCGCTGGACCATCAGTCATCCGAAATCACCCGACGACCTGCGCGGCTACCTCGAGACCGCGCTACGCGAGCAGGAGCAGGGTCGCTCGCTGCCTTTCACGACGATCGACAAGGGCAGCGGGCGGATCGCGGGTGCACCCGCTTTGGCAGCATCGACGCGTCGATCCGCAAGGTCGAGATCGGCTGACCTGGGGTGGGGCGGCCGTTCCAGCGCAGCCACGTCAACACCGAGGCCAAGTACCTGATGATGCGCCACGCCTTCGAAGTGTGGGGCTGCGTGCGAGTCGAGCTCAAGACCAACGTGCTCAATCGGCGCTCGCGCGACGCGATGCTGCGGATCGGCTGCGTCGAGGAAGGCATGCTGCGCAACCTCGGCATCAGCGACGCCGGCGTGCCACGCGACACCGTCTACTACAGCGTGATCGATCGCGAGTGGCCCGCGGTCAAGGCCAAGCTCGAAGCGCATGATGGACCGCGCCTAGCAGATCGACCCTGCCGCGCGCTACTTCATCACCCCGAGCGGGAACCACCTGCGCCTGGTCGATCATGCCCTGCCCGACCAGGCGATCCGCCATGCGCCTCGGCGCGGCTCGACGTGCTGAACGAGCCGAGCACCACGTGGTAGGTCTCGCCGCCCGACCGGCCGGTCTGCAGCACGCGCGCCGACAGTCCCGTGACGCCGGCCAGCCGTTCGCGCTCGGCCCCCGCGCGATTGGGATCGATGTACGTGCCGACCTCGATGCCCGCCAGCGCCGCGGCGTCGCGGCGGAATCGGCGGCGGGCGTGGTGTCGGCGGGGGCGTGTCGACGGCGGGGGCCGTGTTCGCGGCGGGCGTCGCCACCGGCTCGGGCGAGGAGGACTTGGCACGGCTGCGCTTGGCGCTCGCGGTCTTCTCCGTCGCGCGCTCCGAGCCGGAGTCGCGCTTGTGCTTGGTCGCCTTGCCTGCGGTCGGCGGGGACGTCGAAGACGGAACCGCGGCGTTCATCTCCGTCTCGGCGTTCCGCGGCGGGCCGAACGGGAGACGCCGGATCACCAGGAGCGCGGCGACCGCGAGAGCTGTGGCGGCCGCCACGGCGATCCAGCGAGAATCCAGCCGCCGCCGGCGGCGGCGGCGCGCGGGCGGGCCGCGGCGGCGGGTGCGCCGGGGACCCGGCCGGGGCGCCGGAGCCGCGCCGCCTCCGCCTTCCCCGTCCCCCGCGTCGCCGTCCGAGAAGCCTTCGTCGAAGCCGCCTTCCGAGAGCTCGGCGAGGCGTTGGGGCCGCGAGCGCCTGCGCCCCGATCTGGAGCGGCTTGTCAGGATCGACGAAGCGCGAGACCCAGGCGCGCACGTCGGGGTCGCTGCTCCGGCGCGGCTCGGTCATGGTGCCGGCCAGCTCCGGTGACTCACCCGGCACGTCCTGCGTTTCCGCAGGGGTGACGGTCGGCGGAGCTTCCGGTCGCGGTGTCGCTCCTTCGGGCATCAGGGCGCCGCGGCCTGCACGTCGCGCGACGGTCAGCCGTGTGGCGACGCCTCGTGCTCGGCGGCGAGGCGAGCGCCTGACCGGCGAAGCGTGTTGATGGCGCGCGGCACGCCGCGCGTGAGTCGATGAATCTCGCGGCAAGTCTCCTGGGGAAAGCGCTGGGCTGGATCGCCGCCCGCGGCGGCGGACGCGGTGATGGAGATAGTGCTCGGTCTCCGTGACATCGAGCACGCTCACACGTCCCTGGACGCCGATCCGCTGCCTGAGCTGCTCCAGCTCGGGCTGCGCGAGCCGCGCCTCGAGCTCCGGCAATCCCACGAGGACGATCTGGAGCAGCGGCTTGCCGTTCGCCTCGAGATTGGACAGCAGCCGCAGCTCCTCCAGCAGTTCGAGGCTCAGTGGTGTGCGCCTCGTCGACCACCAGCACGGCGATGCCTTCCGCACGGATCTCGGCGAGCTGCCGCTCGAGGCTCGCGAGCATCTGGGGCTCTCGACGACTTTTTCGGCAGATCGGCGCCAGAAGCGGGTGCAGACTTCCTCGAGCAGCTCGGGCGCGCTGGCCAGGGATGGTTCGATCTGCGCGGCCCAGATCCGGCCGTCGTCGAGCAGCTCGGTCACGATCGAGGTCTTTTGCCGACCCCGGTCTGCTGCCGGTGAGGAGCAGGAAAGGCTCGCTCGCTCGTGAGCCCATGCCGCGCGCGCGCGAGGAATTCCGCGCGCTCGCTGGTGCCGCAGACGAATCGTGCGTCGTGGCCGGCGGCGAACGGGTTTCTCGCCAGAGGCCAATGAGGTCGGCGGACATCGTGGGCTCCGGAACTTGGCTGGCTCGCCCGGTTATCGGCCAGGCGTATGGCCGCGATTGAGTGCGATCACCCAACCAGCTCTGCTCCAGGAGTAGACGGCCCGCTACGGGAGCCAGGGCTCGCCGAGCCTCACGCCCGCAGGATCGAGGTGTACTCGTCGATCGTGCACTCGGCCATGCAATCCACATCGAATCCCTGAACCGAGGCGGCCCGCTTCGCTCGAGAAGCACGCCTGAGGCTCGGGGACGAAAGCGCTCTCGATGAGGGCGGCAGCCAGCGCCTCCTGGTTCCGAGGTGGCACGAGCCTTCCGGTCTGGCCGTTCCGAATGACCTCGGGCACGCCGCCCACGGCGGTCGCCACCACCGGGACTCCCAACGCCAGAGCCTCGATGAGCGCCGTGCCCAGGCCTTCCTCGGTGGACGCGAGGGCGCACACGGTGCTTTGGCTCAGCAGCTGCTGGGCATCGGGACGATGACCGAGCAGATGCACGCGAGCGTCGAGGCCCAGCTGCGCGCGGCTGGCAAAGCAACGATTCACGACACCGGCCTCTCCCAGCCACACGAAATGCGTCGCGGGCATCTGATCCACGACGCGGGCCGCGGCCTTCAACAGGTCCGCGTGCCCCTTCTCGAGGAGTGAGCGCCGCGACGGTTGTGACCAGCGGCGCATCGGAGGGCACCCCGATCAACTGACGTCAAATCGATCGCCCGCGGTCCCGAGACCAGCTCGAATGCATCGGGCACGAGAGCGAGCCGCGTTTCCCGAACGCCCGCGGTTCGCAGTCGCTCGATCACCGCTCTGCTCACGCACAGATAGCGATCGACCGGCATACGGTACTTGAGTGCGCTGAGCGGATTCGAGGCGACAGGGAAGGCCACGCGGCGGGACACCACCACCGCCTTGACCCCGCCATTCGGGCGGCCGGCACTCCGGTCGCGTGCGACTTGGCGTCGTGACGGTGCACGACATCGGGCCGCATGGACTTGAGCCGCTGGGCGGCTCGCACCATCGCCCCAGGTCCCGATGTCTCCTTAGGCGACCAGCGCTCACTACTCGAAACCGAGGTCGCGCGCGCGGTCGAGACAAAGGACCGGAGGGCGCCAGCATGAGGTTCGTGACGCCGCGGCGCGCCAGCCCCTTCATGAGCATCAGCACCTGCGCCTGACCACCCCGCCAGTCGCGGCCGCAATCGAGATGGACGACTCGAAGCCCAGACCCTCCGATCGAACAGTCCGCGCTCTTGTCGGAGCCCTGACGGCTGACCACAGGGCGGCGGCTGAATGCCTCGGCGTCGTCGTCCGAGTCGTCGTCGAATGGGCTGGTGGCAAACAGGATCGCCACCATGAGGAGCAAAGATGGGAGTGCTCGGTTGATTCTGCGCACCCTGGCTCTGAAGGATGTCTTGGACACGGTGCCTCCGATCGCGCGTGGGGGATCTCCGCGCGGTAACCGCTAGGGCTCCAGCACCAGCATCGGTGAATGTGCCCGGCAGGATCGTCGGCCGCGGGTGCGGACGGTCCGGTGTCGGCGCCGGCGGCGAACCGAACGACGCGGTCACCACGTACACGCGCCCGGTCTCCTCGTCGAGCGCCATGGTGCGCGCGCCGGCCTGCGTCGAGATCGGTCTCGATGACCGCAAAAGCACCCTGCTTGTCGGCCGCGGCGACCGTCAGCGTGCCTTCGCCGTTCGACGAGAACACGCGATCGCGCTTCGCGTCGTAGGCCACGGCGTCCACGCCGTTGCCGATCGGGAACGAGCCGACGACATGTCCGTCCGCGACGCTCGTCACCACCATCGTCTTGTTGCTGCAGCCCGAGAACAGCACCCTGCGCCTGTGATCCATCGCGAGGCCCGACGGTTCCTCTCCCGCGCGAGCGGCGAGCGGCGTGCGACTTTCAGCGTCTTCGCGTCGAACAGGACGACGGCGCTCAGAATCCTCGAGATTCACGAACACGCGGCCCGCACCGTCGGCCACGCAGAACTCAGGCTTGCCGCCCAGCGCCAGCGAATCCACGAACGCACCGCTCGCGGCGTCGAACGCGCAGGTGTTCGCGCTGCCACCGTTGAACGAGAACACGCGCTTCGTCACCGGCTCGTAGAGGATCGCGTCCGGCCCGCGCGCGGGCACGTGAATCCGGGACACCACGCTCAGGGTCTTCCAACCGAACACCACGATCGCCGAGTCGCGGCCGCTCGTGATGTATCCGCGATTCAGCGCCGGCGCGAGCGCCACCCCGTGCGCGCCGACCGTGCCCGGTATGGCGCCGAGCTTCTGCCGCTATCGAGATCGAGCACCTCGACCTGCGTGTTGTGCGTGACGTAGAGGCGCCGCGTCGCCGCGTCGGCGGTGAGGTAGTCCCAACCGCCCTCGCCGCCGATCGTCCAGCGCGCGACCACGTGATACGCTGCCGCCGCGACGCGATGCGGAAGCGCGGCGAGCAGCGAGAGTGACGCGAGCAGGGCAAGTCCGGCCCGCGCGCTTCGTGATGACGACCCAGTCATGTTCGCTTCCCTTTCTCTCGAGCCGGAGTGCGCGCTCCGCTGAATGCAGGCGCCACGTCGCGATCATGCGGACTGCTGAAAATAGAGCCATAGCTACCCGATCGCGTAGCCATCGGTTTAGACTCCGTTCAGGTCACCGGCCGAGATTCGAGAAGCGATGATCCCGCTCACGACACCTTTCCCGCCGCGGTCCGCCCCGGCGCGGGCCGTGTTTCGTCTCGCGACCGGCCCTCGCGCTCGCGTCCGCCGTGCTCGCGGTGGTCACTTCGGTCTGGGCGCCGCAGGCGCAGGGCGCCGGGCGCGACTCCGCTCACGGTGGCGCAATGCGTCGCGGCCGCGCGCCGCATCGCACCTGCGGTGCGCGCCGCTGGCCTCGACGTCGCCGCCGCGCGCGGGGACTCGTCGGCCAGCGCATCGAACCGCAAGCCAACGGTGGCGCTGATCGCCGGCGCGCTGGTCGCGCCGCAGAGCTTCTACGATCCTGTGATCACGAATCTCGGCGAGTACGAGCTCAAGCTCGGGCTCGACTGGACCGCGACCGACGGCGGGCGGCTCTCCGCGTGTGCGCCGCCGCAGCACACTCGATCTGCTGGCCGCGAACCAGCGCGCCTCGATGGAGATGCGCGACGCCGGGCTCGAGGCGGCGCGGCTCGCGATCCAGACGCTGCGCGCGGAGGAGGAGGTCGGGGCGCAGCGCGGCGCGCTGGAGTGGCTCGATCGGCTCGCGCGCCTAGTGCGCGCGGGAGTCGGCGCCGGCACGCGCAGCCCCGCGGACACGATGCGCATCGATCTCGAGTCCGACGCCGCGGCGAGCGCGCTCGAGTCCGCGCTCCTGGACCTGCGCATCGCGCGCATCGATCTGGGCGAAGCTGATCGGCGTTGCCGACGCCGAGTCGGTCGCAGTGCGCCCGGATAACGGCGAATCCGATCGCGCGCCCGACGCCGCCGACTCGACGCGCCTGCTCGCCACGGTGGAGGGCCGTCCGGAGCTCCGTCTTGCGGGGCTGCAGGCCGAGCGCACAAAGCTCGATCTGCTCGATGCGCGGAGCGCCAAGGCGCCGACCCTCGACTTCTCGCTCGACGCCGGCCTCGCGGGCGCCGATCTCACGCACGCGGTGCCGCCCGATCTGCTCGCGGAGGATCCCAACGCGACGTTCTCGGACCGCCTGCGCCACGACCTCGGCGCGTCGGCCGCGCTCCATCTGCGCCTGCCGGTAGTGGACGCGACCGCCCGCGGCAGCCAACGCGCGCGCCAGTCGGCGCTCGAGGCGCAGGGCGTGCGCCGCGGCGGCGAGGCGACGCGCGTGCGCGCCGAGGCGATCGCGCTGTTCGAGCGCTGGCGCGTGGCGTACCGCCGGCTCGAGCTGGCGCGCGCATCGCCTCGGGCGCGCCGACACGAACCTGCTGCACGTGAAGAGCCTCTGCCACCGCCGGCGCCACGCCGCTGTTCGACGTGCTCGACGCGCGGCGCGTGTACGAGGACGCGCGCGCGCGCTTCGCCGACGCCCGCGCCGACAGCCGCGCGCTGCAGTTCGAGGTCGAGGACTATCGATGAGCGCGCCGCGTCCTGACGTCGGCGCCCCGCGCCGCGCGGCGCCGGAACGCGTGCTCCTGCTCGCGCTCGCGGCCAGCCTTGCCGGCTGCGGCCACCGCGACGATGCCGCGGGGAAGCTGTGTTGCGGGTCGCGGTGCACGTGCATCTCGCGCGCCTCGAAGAGCGAGAGTTCCCCGATGTCGTGACCGCGAGCGGGCAGTGGCGCGCGGCGAACGAGGTCGTCGTGAGCGCGCCGTTCGCCGCGGCGGTCGAGAAGCTGCGGCCGCAGGTCGGCGACCCCGTCGCCGCGGGCGATACGCTCGGACTGCTCGTCACGCACGAGTCGCGCGCGGCGCTGCGGGGCGCGGAGCTGATGATGCGCTCGGCCGCCGACGCGGCGGCGCGCGCCGAAGCCGCGCGCGCGCTCGAAATGGCGAAGCAGGACCTGGTGCGTGTGCCGATCGTGGCGCCCGCGGGCGGCATCGTGGTGCGGCGCACCGCCGAAGTCGGCACCGAGCCGGCCGAGGGCGCCGAGCTGCTCGCGATCGTGCCGCTGCGGGCACTGGTGTTCGAGGTCCACGTGCCCGCCGCGGCCGCCGCGCGCGTGCGGCCGGGGCTCGCGGCCAGCATCGTCCCGGAGACGGGCGATCCCGTGGCCGCGTCCGTACAGCGCCGCTTGCCTGGCGTGAGCGCCGACGATCAGACGGTGCTGTTCTGGCTCGCGCCGCGCGCGATGCCGAGCATCGGGATCGGCCGCTTCGGCACGGCGCGCATCGAAGTCGGCTCGTCGCGGAACGGCATCGCGGTGCCCGACTCCGCGGTGGTCGAGGACGATCTGACTGGCGAGAAGCGGATCGTGCGCGTCGGCGCGGACAGCGTCGCGATCTGGACGAACATCACGCTCGGCCGCAGTGCGGAGGGGGCGCACGAGCTGCTGTCGCCGGCGCTCGCGCCCGGCACCGCCATCGTGGTTTCCGGACAGCGCAGCCTGCCCGACAGCGTGAAGGTAATCGCGGAGTGACGCGGTTCTTCGCCACGGTCCACGCCCAGCGGCGCGCGCTCGCGCTCACGCTCGCGGCGGCGACGGCGATGGGCTTGTGGGTGGCGCGCGGCATGCCCGCGTCGATCCTGCCCGAGGTCACGTTCCCGCGCATCACGATCCTCGCCGACAGCGGCGAGCTGCCGGCTGAGGCGATCCTGCGGTCCGTGACGCGGCCGCTCGAGGAATCGCTGCGCCGCGTGCCCGGCATGCGGCGACATCCGCTCGACCACGAGTCGCGGCTCGGCGGAGATCACGCTCGACGGCGCGTGGCGCTCCGACATGAACCTCACGTTGCAGCGCGTGCAGGCGCAGATGGAGGCGGTGCGGCCCGAGCTGCCGGCCGGCACGCGCCTCGACGCGCGGCTCATGAATCCCGCCCTGTTCCCGGTGCTCGGTTTCTCGCTCACCTCGGACACGGTAGTCGCTCGCGCGAGCTGCGTGATTTCGCGGTGACGACGCTCAAGCCCGAGCTGTCGCGCCTGCCCGGCGTCGCGGAGGTGATCGTGCAAGGCGGCCGACGGCTCGAAGCGCGGGTCGCGCTCGACCCTGGCGCGCTGCAATCGCGCGGCCTCGACGCCGCGGGCGTCGCCGAGGCGATCCGCCGCTCGTCCGGGCTCGAATCCGTCGGGCTGCTCGAAGCGAACTCGCAGCTCTACCTCGGCCTCTGCCGACGGCCGCCCGCCGATCTCGCCGCGCTCGAGGCGCTGCCGATTCCCGCGGGCGCTGGCCCGCCGGTGACGCTCGGCACGCTCGGGCACGTGACGCTCGCCGAGGCGCCCGAGTTCGTGCGCTACCAGGCGCGCGCGCCGCGAAGCGGTGCTGATCAACCTGCTGCGCCAGCCGCTCGGCGAGTGCGGTGACTCTGTCGGACGCCGCGGCGCGCTGGTTCGTGGAGAACCACCGGCGGCTGCCGCGCGGCGTCACGGTGCAGACGTTCTACGACCAGGCCGAGCTGGTGCGCGCGTCCGCCGGGAGCGTGCGCGACAGCCTGCTGGTCGGCGGGCTGCTCGCGATCTTGGTCGTGATCCTGTTCCTGCGCAGCCTGCGGCTCGGACCTCGCGGGGGCGCTCGTGCTGCCCGCCAGCGTCGCGCTGACGCTGGTGGCGCTCGCTGGCCGCCCATCAGTCGCTCAACATGATGACGCTCGGTGGCATCGCGGCCGCCGTCGGGCCTCGTGCTCGACGACGCGATCGTGGTGGTCGAGCACCTCGCGACCGCGCGCGTCAGGCCGCCGCGCCGGTGTCGCGCTGGGAGGCGATGGCGGAGATCGCGCCGACGCTGCTCGGCTCGAGCTTGTGCACGCTCGCCATCTTCCTGCCGTTCGTGCTGCTCGGCGGCGTGACCGGTGCGTTCTTCCGCGTGCTGTCGCTCGCGATGGCGCTGATGCTGGTCGCGTCGCTGCTGCTGTGCCTGACGGTGGTGCCGCTGCTGAGCCCCGCGGGCGCATCGCGACGCGCGCGCCGAGTGTGCTCGCGCGGCGCTTCGACGCGTTGCTCAGCTTCGCGGTCGCGCGCCGCGTGGCTCGCCGGTGTTGCGATCGTCGTGCTGATCGCCGGGCGCGATCGTGCTGCAGCTCGGACTCGCGAGCGGCTTCCTGCCCGAGATGGACGAGGGCTCGCTGATCCTCGACTACATCGCGCCGCCGGGCACGTCGCTCACGGTCACGGACCAGATGCTGCGCGACGTGGAACGCGAGATCGATGCCACGCCCGAGATCGCGGCCTGGTCGCGGCGCACCGGCGACCAGCTCGGATTCTTCGTCACCGAGCCCAATGTCGGCGACTACGTGCTGAATCTCCGGAGCCGGCGCTCGCGGAGCGGCGCGGACGTCGCCGATGACCTGCGCGCGCGTGTCGAGGCGCGGCAGCCGACGCTGCAGATCGAGTTCGGGCAGCTGGTGGAGGACGTGATCGGCGATCTGATCGCCACGCCGCAGCCGATCGAGATCCGGATCTTCAGCGAGGACCGCGCGGTCAGCGAGGCGAAGCGCGCGCGAAGTCGGCGCGTTGCTCGAGACGTGCGCGGCGTGGTGGACGTGAACACCGGCATCGTGGTGAGCGGGCCGGCGCTGCGCATCGTGCCGCGCGGCGCCGCGGCGCGCGCGGGCCTCGGCGCGGGCGATCTCGCCGACGCGGTGGCGCCCGCGATGGAGGGATTGCGGTGGGCGAGATCGTCCGCGGCGCGCGGGCGTGGCCGGTGCGCGTGACGCTGCCGCCGCCGGGCGGGCTGAGCGGCGCCGCGGCGCTCGCCGACCTCCCCGTGCCGGTGCACGGCGGGCGCGTGCGGCTCGGCGACGTCGCTGCGGTCGAGACGAACGCGGGCGAGACGGAGATCCATCGCGTGAACCTGCGCGGCGCGGTCGCGGTGACCGCGCGGCTCTCGGGCCGCGATCTCGGCTCCGCGGTGCGCGAGATCCAGCACCGCGTCGGGCGCGAGATCGCACTGCCCCCGGACGTGACCATTCAGTATGGGGGCTGTGGGCCCAGCAGCAGGAGTCGTTCCGTGATCTCGCGGTGGTGCTGCTCGCGGTGACCACCCTCGTCGGGCTCGTGCTGCTGGTCGCGTTCCGCTCGTGGGGGCAGCTCGCGGCGGTGCTGCTCGTGGTCGCGGCGTCGCTGTGCGGCGTGCTCGCGGCGCTTCAGATCGCGGGGGCATCGTTCAACATCTCGAGCTTCGTGGGCGCGATCATGACGGTCGGCATCGTCGGCGAGAACGCGTTCTTCCTGGTGGCGGCGCACCGCGCGGGTCGCGCCGCGGGGCTCGCGCCGCGCGATGCGGCGCGCGCGGCGCGCGCACCGGCGCGCGCGGCCGGTACTGATGACCGCGGCGGCGGGCGTCGCGGCGCTCGCGCCCCTGGCCCTGGGGCTCGGCTCGCGCGCCACGCTGCTCCAGCCGCTCGCGATCGCGGTGATCGGCGGCTTCGCGGCGTCGGCGCTGCTGCTGCTCGTGGTGCTGCCGCCGCTGCTCGGGGTGTCGCGGGCGGGAGGGGAAGCGGAGTGATCCGCGTGCTGGTCGTCGAAGACAGCGGGCCGACGCGCGACCTGCTGGTCCGCTCGCTCGCCGACGCGGGGATGATCGTTTCGACCGCGGCGCGGCTCGCGACCGGCCTGCGCCAGGCGATGTCGGAGGCGTGCGACGTGATCGTGCTCGACATCGGCCTTCCGGACGGCGACGGGCTCGATCTGTGCCGCGAGCTGCGCGCCAACGGCATTCGCACCCCCATCCTGTGCCTCACGGCGCGCGCGGACGTGGCCGAGCGCGTGCGCGGACTCGACGCCGGCTCCGACGACTACTTGCGAAAGCCGTTCGCGCTCGCCGAGCTGCACGCGCGCCTGCGCGCACTCGCGCGCCGCGGCGGTCAGGCGCCGCCGCGCCACATCGAGGCGCGCGCGATCGCGATCGACTTCGGCGCGCGCCGCCTCACGCGCGCGGGACGCGAGACGCCGCTGACCGCGAAGGAGTGGGCGGTGCTCGAGATCCTGTCGGCACGCGCGGGCCGCCTCGTCACGCGCGACGAGCTGCTCGAGGGTGCTTGGCACGACCTGTCGGGCGCCGCGTCGGAAAGCCTCGACGTGATCCTGAGCCGGCTGCGCCGCAAGCTCGGCGACGCAGGCTGTACGATCCGCACCGTGCGCGGCGAGGGTTACGTGTTCGAGGTGACTCCCTGAAGCCGCACTCGCTGGTCCAGCGCCTGGCGTTGCTGCAGAGCGTGCTCGCGGGCGTGCTGGTGCTCGCGTTCGCGGTCGCGGCGCTCGCGATCTCGTCGCGCACGCTCGAGCGCCAGGAAGCGACGTTTCTGAACAACACCGCGCGGCGCATGGTGGAGAGCTTCGAGCAGGAGTGGGAGGAGGAGCACAGCGCGCCGGCGACCGCCGCCGCGGTGCTTCAGGAAGACGCGCCGCTCGGCATCCGCGTGGACATCATGGACCAGCAGGGCCGGCTGCTCGCGTCGACCGCCAACGGCCCGCGCGCGACGCACGAGATGCGCGCCGTGCGCGTGCATGCGCCGCACGGCGCGTGGATCGAGGCGTCGCTCTCGACCGCACCCCGGCGGCGCGCCTTGGAAGCGCTCGGCCTCGCGCTGCTGCTCGCCGGCCTGCCGCTGTGGATGGCGATCTCGTTCGCCGGCCAGTGAGCTCGCGCGCCGCGCGCTCAGTCCGCTACCGCGCATGGCGGCCGAAGCCGACGCGATCTCCGCGAGTGGCGCCGTGCGGCCGCTCGGCCGCGCGGACGATCCTGGCGAGGTGGCGGTGCTCGCGGCGTCGTTCGACCGGCTCGTCGCCCGGCTCGACGAGATGGTAAGCGCCGAACGCCACTTCGCGGAGGACGCCGCCCATGAACTGCGCACGCCGCTCACGGTGGTGTCGGGCGAGGTGGAGTACGCACTGTCGGACGCGGCCCTGGCGGAGCGGCACCGGGACGGCCTCACCCGGGCAGCCGCGCAGATCGCGGCGATGAGCGAGCTGGTCGAGGCGCTGCTGTTCCTGCGGCGCGCCGCCGCCGGCCGCGACGACCTGGGCGCGGAATTCGCGCCCGTCAATCTCGCCGACCTCGCACGCGACACCGCGCGGACGCTGCTCGCCGGTCTGCCGCAGCGCGCGGCAGACGTTCGTGTGGATGCGCCGGACGAGGTGCTCGTGACCGGGCATGCCGTGCTGCTCGCCTCGGCGCTGCGCAACCTGATCGGCAACGCGCTCAAGTTCACCGACGCAGGCCAGCCCGTGCGCGTGACCGTTCGCGCGGCGAACGCCGCGAGCCTGGTCCGCGTGGAGGACGGCGGGACGGGTGTGCGCCGGAGGATCGCGACGCGATCTTCGATCCGTTCTACCGCAGCCCCGAGGCCCGCGCGACGCAGGCCGGGTTCGGTCTCGGCCTGCCGATCCTGCGCCGCGTTGCCCGTGCGCACGGCGGCGACGTGACGTTGTCCACTGCGTCGCTCGGTGGCGCCGGGTTCGAGCTGCGCCTGCCGGCCTGGCGACCGTCGGCGTAGCGGGCACGCCGGCGCTCGGCCGCACCCGTTACTGCAGCCAGGGATCCTTGTAGTCGGGCCCGATGCCGAACTCCTGGATCGCCTGGGTCACCAAACCCGCCGGCACGTGCCCCTGCTGGCACAGCGACGAGAGCGCCGCCACCGCGATGTGCTCGGCATCCACCTCGAAGAAACGTCGCAGCGCCTCGCGCGTATCGCTGCGGCCGAAGCCGTCGGTGCCGAGCGAGGTGAACGGACGCGGGATCCAGCGCGCCACCATGTCGGGCACCGCCTTAGTGTAGTCGGTGGCGGCGATCACCGGGCCGGGCGCGTTCTCGAGCGTGCGGCGTCACGTACGGAACGCTTGCGCCGGCTCGCCGGGATGGAGCCGGTTCCAGCGCTCGCAGCGCAGCGCGTCGTCGCGGAGCTGCTGGTAGCTGGTGGCGCTCCACACGTCCGCCGCCACGTCGAACTTCTCCGCCAGGATCTCCTGCGCCTCGCAGCGCGGCGAGCAGCGATCGGGTCCGCTGCCGAGGAGCTGCGCGCGATGCTTCGCCTGCTGCACGGCGCCGCGGTAGAGATAGAGCCCGCGCACGATGCCTGGCCTCGACGCCGGACGGCATCGCGGGCATCGGATAGTCCTGGTTGTAGAGCGTGAGGTAGTAGAAGACGTCCTCGCCCTTCACGTACATGCGCTCGAGACCGTCCGCGACGATCGCCGCCATCTCGTAAGCGAAGGCCGGGTCGTAGGCCAGGATGCACGGCACCGTCGCCGCCAGCACGTGGCTGTGACCGTCCTCATGCTGGAGTCCCTCGCCGTTCAGCGTGGTGCGGCCGGCGGTGGCGCCGAGCAGGAAGCCGCGGCCGCGCGCGTCGCCGAACGCCCACATCAGGTCGCCGGTGCGCTGGAAGCCGAACATCGAGTAGAAGATGTAGAACGGAATCATCGACTCGCCGTGGGTCGCGTAGCTGGTACCCGCGGCGGCGAAGCTACGCCATCGAGCCGGCCTCGGTGATGCCTTCCTCGAGGACCTGGCCATTCTCCTTTTCGATGTAGGAGAGCACGAGCTTCGAGTCCACCGGGTCGTACTTCTGGCCGAACGACGCGAAGATGCCGACCTCGCGGAACAGCACTTCGAGGCCGAAGGTGCGCGCCTCGTCGGGGATGATCGGCACCACCCGCTTGCCCCACTACCGGGTCGCGGATCAGGTTCCGCAGCAGCTTGCCGAACGCCATGGTGGTCGACACCGCCTGGTCGGCGCGCGTGCCCTGCGTGAACTCGGCGAACACCTTGTCCTGGGGCTTCGGGCAGGGGCCTGGCCTTGCACGATGCGCTTCGGCACGCAGCCGCCGAGCGCGCGCCGGCGCTCCATCATGTACTGGACCTCGGGACTGTCGGCGCCCGGATGGTAGAAGCCCGCGTCGGCGAGCTTGCGATCCGAGATCGGCAGCTCGAGGCGGTCGCGGAACTTCTTCAGCTCCTCGAGCGAGAGCTTCTTCATCTGGTGCGTGATGTTGCGCGCCTCGGCGCCGGTGCCGAGCGTCCAGCCCTTGACCGTCTTGGCCAGGATCACCGAAGGCGCGCCGCGATGCGCGGTGGCCGCGGCGTAGGCCGCGTAGACCTTGCGGTAGTCATGGCCGCCGCGGCGCAGCTTGGGCAGGTCCTCGTCGCTCACCGACTCGGCGATCTGGACCAGCCGCGGATCGCTTGCCGAAGAAGTGCTCACGGATGTAGGCGCCGCTCTCGATCGAATAGCGCTGCCACTCGCCGTCGACCGTCTCGCCCATGGTTTCGACCAGCGCGCCTTCGTAGTCCTGAGCGAGCAGCGCGTCCCACTCGCGTCCCCAGATCACCTTGATCACGTTCCAGCCCGCGCCGCGTGAACAGCGCTTCGAGCTCCTGGATGATCTTGCCGTTGCCGCGCACCGGACCGTCGAGGCGCTGGAGATTGCAGTTCACCACGAAGGTCAGGTTGTCGAGCTTCTCGCGGCCTGCCAAGGCCACTGACGCCAGGGCCTCCGGGCTCGTCCATCTCGCCGTCGCCCAGGAACGCCCACACCCGGCTCTTCGAGGTGTCGGCGATGCCGCGCTGATGCAGGTAGCGGTTGAAGCGCGCCTGATACGCGGCGTTCAACGGTCCGAGGCCCATCGACACCGTGGGGAACTCCCAGAAGTCCGGCATCAGCCGCGGGTGCGGATACGACGAGAGTCCCTGGCCGCGCACCACCTCGCGGCGGAAATGATCGAGCTGGCTCTCGCTGAGCCGGCCCTCGAGGAAGGCTCGCGAGTAGATGCCGGCGCGCCGTGGCCCTGGAAGAAGATCTGGTCGCCGGGCCCTTCGTCCTTGCCGCGGAAGAAGTGGTTGAAGCCGACCTCGTAGAGACTGGCGGTCGAGGCGTAGGTGGAGAGGTGTCCGCCGATCCCCGGGTAGCGCAGATTGGCGCGCAGCACCATGACTGCGGCGTTCCAGCGGATGATGCGGCGCACCCTGAGCTCCATGCCTTCGTCACCGGGGAACGGGGGCTCCTGCTCGGGCGAGATGGTGTTGATGTAGGGCGTGTTGACCAGGTAACCCAGGCCGAGGTCGAGCTGGCGGGCGCGCTTCAGCACCTTGCGGAGCAGGAAGTAGCCGCGCTCCTTGCCGGCGCTCTCGACCACGGAGTCCAGCGCGTCGATCCACTCGGTGGTCTCCTGCGGGTCGGGATCGGGGAGCTGGCGCTTGAAAGCGTCGAGTGGGCTCGGAGCCGTGGCGCGACGCTCGTCTTCGATCATCGTCATAGGGGTCTCCTCGCGGTGGGAGCGGCTCGGGGCTGTCATCGGCAGCGGACCTGGAGGCGTCCACACCCGCGCGCAGTCTAACACGGTCGCGCTTGCCCCCGCGTCGCTCCTGCCTAGACTCGCGCTCTTCCAGCCGCCACCGGAGGTTGCCGATGACCGTACTCGCCAACGCGTTCACGACCATCCATCCGGCCCGTAACACCGGGCGCGACGCGCAGGCCTCACGGCGGGAGGACCTGTGGACGATCCCGCGGGTGGGCGCGCCGGTGCTCTCGCCCGACGGCGCCACCCTCGCCGTGACGGTCACCACTTACGACCTCGAGAAGAATCAGGGTCGCGGTCGCATCTGGCTGATGTCGGCCGCGCCCGGACGCGAGGGCGGCGATCCGCGACCGCTCACCGCCGCCGAGGCATCGAGCAGCGAGCCGGCCTTCTCGCCGGATGGCACGCGGCTCGCGTTCACTCGCAAGGGCGAGAACGGCAAGGCACAGCTCCACGTGCTGCCGCTCGCCGGCGGGGAGTCGCAGAAGCTCACCGACCTGCCGCTCGGCGTCTTCGACCCGCGCTGGCTGCCCGACGGCTCCGGCATCGTGTTCGCCGCGACGTTGCTCAAGGATCACTGGACACCCGAGGCGACCCGCGCGGAACTCGAGCGGCGCGAGAAGGATCCGGTCAAGGCGCACGTCACCGAATCGCGCGTCTATCGCTTCTGGGACACGTGGCTCACCACCGGCGAGACGCCTCACCTGTTCGTGATCGATCTCGGGAGCGGCGCCCTGCGCGATCTCACGCCTGAATCCGTCGCGTGGTTCGACTGGATGGACCCGCAGGGACAGTTCGATGTCTCTCCCGACGGAACGGAAGTGGCGTTCTCCGGAACGATCCTCGACGGGCCGGAGGAGCGCCTGCGCTCGGCGCTGTTCCGCGTTCCGCTGGCGGGCGGTGCGGTCGAGTGTCTGACGCCCGAGCATCCCGCCGACGACCTGCGGCCGCGCTACAGCCCTGACGGTGCGTCGATCCTGTTCAGGATGACCCAGGACCCGTTCTTCTACGCGGACCGCGTGCGGCTCATGAAGCTCGATCGCGCCACGCGGCAGGGTTTCCCCGGTGCTCGCGGACTGGGATCGCTCGCCCTCGCACTGGGACTTCGCTCCCGACGGAACGCTCCACTTCGTGGCGGAGGATGCCGGGCGCACCTCGGTGTTCACGGTCGATCCGGCGCGCGTCGCGGCCGAGGCGCGCGAGGCGGCTGCGCGGCGGCACGGTGACCGCCCTGGCGGCGACCGAGGACCAGCGCCTGTTCGTATCGCTCCAGAACCTGTCGCAGCCCACGGAGATCTTCGTGGCCGGCGAGGGCGCGCCGCGGAGGGTCACGCATTTCACCGACGCGGCACTCGACCGCGTGTCGCTCGGCGAGGTGCGCGATCTGCCGTTCGAGGGGCTCACGGCGAGACCGTGCAGATGTTCGTCGTGCTGCCGCCCGGGTTCGATCCGGCCCAGCGCTACCCGCTGGTGCACGTGATCCATGGCGGTCCGCACGGGATCAGCGGCGATCTATTCCACTTCCGCTGGCAGCCGCACCGATCTTCGCGGCGCCCGGCTACGTGGTCGCGCTGGTGAACTTCCAGGGCTCGACCTCGTGGGGGCAGGATTTCGCCAAGCGCATCCAGGGAGGTTGGGGCGATCGGCCCTTCGAGGACGTGATGAAGGCCACCGACGTCCTGGTCGGCTCGGGCTTCGTCGACGAGCGGCGCATGGCGGCCGCCGGCGGCTCGTACGGCGGCTACCTGGTGTCGTGGATCGCCGGGCACACCGACCGCTTCCGTTGCATCGTCAACCATGCTGGCGTGTACGACCTGCTCTCCCAGTACGCCAGCGACGTCACCCAGGGACGCGCCCACTCGATGGGCGGCGAGCCCTGGGACGGCCTCGAGGCGATCGAGCGGTGGAGTCCGGCGCGCTTTGCGCAGGGCTTCAACACCCCGATGCTCGTCCTCCACGGCGAACGCGACTTCCGCGTCCCGGTCACGCAGGGCCTCGAGTGTTACGGCGTGCTCAAGGCCAAGGGTGTGCCCGCGCGCCTCGTGTACTTCCCCGACGAGAACCACTGGGTGCTCAAGCCGCGCAACTCGCTGCTCTGGTACCGCGAGGTCCACGCCTGGTTGAAGCGCTGGCTGACCAGCTGAGCCACTGAACGCCTGCCCGCCTCGGATCCCCTCCAGGTCGGCCGCAGCCATGAGTGACAAGTTTGCTTGACATGATGACAAGGAAGCTTTACATTGGCGGTGAAGCAAGTCCCTTCACCGGAGAACCCGTCTATGACGCTCGAAGCCGGTTCGACCTCGAAGCCCCGCGCGCGCGGAACGAAGGCCACCGCATCATCCTGATCGCGCTCGCGTGCGCCGCGATCATCATCGTGCTCGCGCTCCTGTCCAAGCAGTTCCCGACGCGCTCGCCGGCGCGCATCGCCTGCGCGCTGCTCCAAGGCATCGCCTCGGCGATCGTGGTGGTGGTGACCCTCCGCGACATCCATCGCCTCGACGAGTTGCAACAGCGCGTCCACCTCGAGGCGCTGGCGCTCGCGTTCGCCGGCACCGCGATCTTGTCCACCGGTTACGGCTTCCTGATCAAGGCCGGGCTCCCCAACATCGAGTGGGCCGCGCTGGTGTGGCCGGTGATGGTCGGCCTGTGGGCGGTGGGGCTCGTGATCGCGAGCCGGCGCTACCGATGATCCCCGTCGAGCCATTGCGGTCGCGATCCTCCTCGCGATCGGGGCGCTGCTCGTCGCGCCCGCCGCGGCGGACCGCTCCGTCGCGGGGATCTGGCGAGGAACGCTCCAGGGAATGCTGAGGATCGTGGTGCACGTCCGCCAGGCGGCAGGCGGGTACTCGGCAGTATGGACAGTCCAGACCAGGGCGCCATGGGTCTGCCGATCGACACGCTGGCCTTCGATCGCGACACGCTGCGATTCGAGATGCGCACGATCCGCGGCGATTTCACCGGGGTGATGAACGCGCAGGGCGACGAGATCGCGGGGCGGTGGCACCAGGGGAGCGTCACGCTTCCGCTGACGCTCAAGAAGACTGAGGAAGGAGCTGCAGCTCCGTCGCCCGCAGGAGCCGCAGCGGCCCTATCCCTACGCCGAGGACACGGTGAGGGTCGAGAACCGCGCGGCTGGGGTGAGCCTCGCCGGCACCTTGACCACCCGCGGGGCGCCGGGCCCTTCCCAGCGGTGGCACTGGTCACCGGATCCGGTCCCGAGGACCGGGACGAGACGGTGTTCGGGCATCGCCCGTTCCTGGTGCTGGGAGACCATCTCACGCGCGTGGGGATCGCGGTGCTCCGTCTCGACGATCGCGGCGTCGGCGGCTCGAGCGGAAGCTTCGCGACCGCCACCACCCAGGACTTCGCGAGCGATGCTGAGGCGGCCATGAGTTTCCTGAGAGCCCGCCAGGGAATCGATGCCGGGCGGATCGGTCTGATCGGCCACAGCGAGGGCGGCCTGGTCGTGCCCATGGTCGCGGCGAGATCGAAGCAGGTGGCTTTCATCGTGCTCCTGGCCGGCCCTGGCCTGCGCGGCGACTCGCTGCTCACGCTGCAGGTCGAGCGGCTCACGCGCGCCGCCGGCGCCGACGAAGCCACAGTCCAGGCCGAAGTGCGGCTCAACCGCAGCCTGCTCGCCGCGTTCCAGCAGGGTGGAGACTCGGCGGCGGTCGCGGCGCGGGTCCATCGGCTGATGCGCGACCGCCTGGCGGAGCTGGCGGCCGAGACACGCGCCCGCCTGGGCGATCCCGATTCGCTCGCGGAGTCGCAGCTGGCGCGTCTGCGCACGCCCTGGATGCGCTTCTTCCTGAGCTACGATCCGGCCCCTGCGTTGCGCCGCGTGCACTGCCCGGTGCTGGCGTTGAACGGCGAGCGAGACGTCCAGGTCCCGCCGCGCGAGAACCTGAAGGCCATCGGGGACGCGCTCCGCGCCGGAGGCAATCGCGATTTCGAGACGAAGGAGCTCCGGGCCTCAACCACCTGTTTCAGACCGCCACGACCGGATCGATCAGCGAGTACGCGAGCATCGAGGAGACGATGTCGCCCACCGCGCTCGACGAGATCGCGCAGTGGGTCGCGAGACACACGAAGCGATGAAGAACCGGCTGCGGGTGCTGCGGGCCGAGCGCCAGTGGTCCCAGGGCGAGCTGGCGGAGCGGCTCGGCGTCTCGCGTCAGACCGTCAACGCGCTCGAGACGGGGAAGTACGACCCGAGCCTTCCGCTCGCCTTCAAGATCGCGCGGCTGTTCGGCAAGTCGATCGAAGAGGTCTTCGTGCACGACGGCCGAGCGGATCGCTGACCACGGGGCGCCTCGAGTCGTGATGGTCGCGACGGCTGCGGCCGTCTCAGCGCCTCACCGCCACCCACAGGCCGTCTCCCGATGGGCACGATCACGCTTTGGAGCTCGCGCACCTGTGTCATGTGCTCGTTGAACGCGCGAATCGCCCCGACCTCACGGTCGCGCGGAGACTCCGCGAACAGCTCGCCGAAGGCGAAGGCATTGTCGACCATCACCAGCCCGCGCTCGCGCAGCAGCGCGCATCCCCTGCGAGAGATAGAGCGGATAGCTCGCCTTGTCGGCGTCGAGGAACAAGGCGTCGGCCGAGCGCCTCGGCGAGCGCCGGCAGGACTTCGGCTCCCGGTCCCACTCGCACCTCGACCCGATCGGCGACGTCGGACCGTGCGATCCAGCGGCGCGCGAACTCGGCGCGCTTGGGATCGATCTCGATGGTCACGACGCGTCCGCCTGCGCCAAGAGCGCGCGCCATGACGATCGCCGAGTAACCGGCGAGCGTGCCGACTTCCACCACGTCGTGCGCGCCGGCGAGCCGCAGCAGGATCTGGACGAAGCTGGCCTGCTCGGGCGAGATCCAGATGGAGGGATGCCTGCGGTGGTCGCATCGCGCTTCAGGTCGCGCAGGAAATCGTCCTCGGCGGCCGTGTGGGCGGCGATGTAGCGAAGTGCTCGGCGGTGACGAGCGTGGACTGTTCGGACATGGGCACTCCGTGAGGATCGAAGAGGATGCGTGGGTGAGGGCCGCCCGCCGGCTGCTGGCGCGGGGCGCCGAGGTCGACGGATCGAGCGCCAGGAACCTAGGGCGTCCGCGGGACCCGAGGCAAGCGGCGCCGCGCCCCCGAGCTTGACCGTACGTCCGGGCGCTGATAACCGTTCGCTCCCGCCCATCGTAGGCCGGCTCATCCCGAGGACACCGACATGACGATTCGAGCTCTGGTCTTGCTGTCCGGGGGTCTCGATAGTGCACTGGCCGCTCGAATGGTGCTCGACCAGGGCGTCGAGGTGGTCGGACTGCACCTCGAGTCCCCGACGGCGTGTCGCAGCGACGTCCACGAGGTGGCGCGCGAGCTGGGGTGCCGCTGGAAGTGCGCGAGAAGGGCCAGGCGTACCTCGAGCTGCTGCGCCGCCCGCGCTTCGGTTACGGGAAGAACATGAACCCGTGCGTGGACTGCCGGATCTTCATGTTCCACATCGGACGCGACGTCATGGACCAGGTCGAGGCGCAGTTCCTCGTGACGGGCGAGGTGGCGGGCCAGCGCCCGATGTCGCAAGGCAAGAACACGCTCGCGCTGATCGATCGACAAGCCGGCCTCGAAGGCTGGGTGTTGCGCCCGCTCTCCGCGCTGCTCCTGCACGAGACCGAGCCCGAGCGGCGCGGATGGGTGGCGCGATCGTCGATGCTCGGGATCTCGGGCCGCGGGCGACTCGAGCAGCTGGCGCTCGCGGATCGCTACGGACTCACCCACCACCAGTCGCCGGGCGGTGGCTGCCTGCTGACCGACACGCGCGTTCTCGGTGAAGCTCGAAGATCTGTTCGCCCACTCGGACGAGAAGCACACCGGGATGGACGACGTGGCGCTGCTACGCGTGGGAGACACTTCCGTGTCCGCGACGACCTCAAGGTGGTGCTCGGGCGCGACCAGCTCGAGAACGCGCGCCTCCCCGGATCTGGAGAACGGCTCGCGCTGGCTGGTGGTGCCGAACGGCTTCAACGGCCCCTCGGCGCTGGTGTGCGGGCCTCGCGGCGAGGCCGAGCTCGAAGTCGCGCTGCGACTGATCGTGGATTACACCCGCGAGCCGAGGCCCGACTACGAAGTCCGCTGGAAGAGCGAGGACGGCCCGTGCGCCCGCAGTCTCGCGGCCGTGATCCTCGAAGGGCCGTCGGCATAAGCGAGCCACATTTCGACGGGCGTCGCGGCCCCGCAACGCAAAAAGGACGACTCGTGAGAGTCGTCCTTCGCGTTTTGCAGCGACTGCGGATTACAGGCCGGGGCTCGGCGACGGCGACGGATTCGGCGACGGCGACGGATTCGGCGACGGCGACGGATTAGGCGACGGGCTCGGCGAGGGAGACGGCGAGGCGCACGGATGATGGCTGAGCACGAACTTGCCGCTCCAGTTGTCCGGCAGCTGGGCGGTCGCGTCGATCAGATCTCCCGGCAGACTCGCGACGCAATAGTGCGCGTTCTTGTTCTGCAGCTGGCAGAGAGGGACTTGGATCGTCCCGCCCGTAGTGACGACGGTGATGCTCGAGGGTGCGTCGCTGCTGCTGGCCAGCTGGTTGATCACCCAGAGCCACTCGTCGCCGCAACTCGAGCCACCAACGGTGTTCATCTGATGGACGGTCTGAGACGCGAGGGGCGACCGCCCCAAACGAAATGATTCCCACGATCACCAACATCGACAGCGCAATGGTCCACTTCTTCACGATGCTTCTCCTTCCGCGGGCGCAGCACACTGGGGTCTCTTGCTTCTCTGCCCACGGAACCATCCACCGATCACGCCCCTCGGTGTGCGGCCCGCGGCAGTTAGCAGGAGACAAGAGTTTCCCAAGTTCGCTAAGGAGCCGTCAATGAAAAGCTCACAGGACGTGATGAATTGGCGCACCCCGATGATTTGAGCCGCGTGCTGCGCGTCTGAAACTCAGATTCACTCGTCGCGTCTCTCTGAGCGCCGCCACCGCGAGCGTCCCGCGCGAGCGATCGCGAGCGTGGAATGGGCGCCCTCGCTCATACGACGCTCCTGCCCGCCATACCGGACCTGCCCTGCCAGGGTGTCAGCCGCGGTCATTCATAGCAGCCCCATCGAGCGGGTCGAGGCTCACCTAGAACCCACAGTGCCCCAATGAGATCCGTCGTGGGTGTCCATGCCCGGAAGGTGGGCATAGGCGTTGCTCTTCCGTAGAAATGCTGACACCCGAAAAACCTGGGGCATGCCATGAAGCCGACCACCAAGCCGCTGAAAGCCGCGCCGCTCGTCGCGCTCGCGCTCGCGGTCTTCGCGGTTCCCGTGGCCGGCTCTCACATGACCAAGCCGGTCGCGGTGATCTGGGGATACGCCGACCGCTCGGTTTTCAGCAACCCGCGCGGGATCGCCTTCGACCCGATCGACGGCGCGATCTACGTGGCCGACACCGGCAATCACCAGATCGAGGTGTTCTCCAAGACCGGACGCCGGCTCGGCCGCTTCGTCCATCGCGTCACGACCCCATCGGGCGTGATCGACGGCAGCCCCTGCGCGCTCGCCTTCGACCGCTCCGGCCGGCTGCTGGTAGCGGATCAGAGCGTCCTCTACGTCGACGTCATGGACCGCCGCGCCCGTTCTCTGGCGCGGCTCGCGACTCCCGGCGGCCATCCCAACGCGCTCGCGGTCGGTCGCGACGGGACCATCTACGTGGGAACCACGGCCGAGGAGTCGAAGGTCTATCGGTTCGGCCCGGACTACCGCGCGATCGACTCCTGGGGCGACCAGGGTCAAGCGGCGGGGAGCCTGTTCGGCGTGACGGCCATCGGCGCCCTCGGGGACACCGCCCTCGCGGTGGTCTGCGGGCGAACCGACCTGGGCATCCAGCTCTTCACCCGGGACGGAAAGTACCTGCGCGGCTTCGGCGCCCATGACGTGGGCGACGGGAACATCTCGCTGCCCTCGGGGGTGATCGTGACCACCCAGGGACGGCTGTGGGTCACGGACGAGATCCGCGAAACGATCCAGATCTACGACCAGGACGGCAATTACCTGGGCAAGGCGGGGAGAGCGGCGTGGCCCCCGGAGAGCTCTCGCACCCGAGTTCGCTCGCGTTCGACGGCCGGAGCCTGATTGCTCTGACCGATCGGGGAATCGGGCGGGTTCAGGTGCTCGCGATTCAGGATTCACCGCAATGAGTGTCATGAGCTGCGTGGAAGCAAACACGAGTCAACTTGGCGGGAGTTACACCGGAAGACCGAAAGGGAGGCAACGATCATGAGGCGCGTCTTAGGAGTCCTGGTGGCGATGGCCGCCCTGGTAGGCCTCGCGAATCTGGCGATGGCGGGGGACTATCACGTCGGCAGGCTGCTGGTCTGCAGCGACTGCCATACCCCTCACGCCAGCATGAAGCACGGCTTCCAGCCGGGCACGCCGGCCAGCGATGCCGACACGACGTGGCTGGGCATACACACGGAGAATCCTCCGTACGCGAAGCTGCTGCGCGGCGAGACCGTCAACAACGTCTGTCTGAATTGCCATGAGGGTAGGACCGATGTTCCCGACGTGCTCGGCCCCAGCTCGAATCCACCGGCCCATGGCCGGAGCGCGGGCGCGCTGAACGTGATCAATGCGGGAGCCCATGGCTACACCAACACCCTGCCGTACACGCAGGGTGCGGGGCACTCGCTGTGGTCGACCGATCCGCCTCCGGGCGCCACGGCCGGCGCGCCGCCGATCGCGGCGGAAGGTCTGGAGTGCACGGACTGCCATCTGGCACACGGCGGCAAGTACTTCCGGAACATGGTGGGAACGGTCGCCACCAGCACCGCCACCTTCATCAACCCGGCGTGGCGCGGCAAGGAAGTCACCTACGAGATCGGCGCGACCCCGAGCAGCCCGACGCCCACGGCGTGGGTGCTCGAGAAGACCGCCCACGACTACGCACAATGACAACGTCCAGTACCTCGAACATGCGGGACAGGACTCCAGCATGTACGGCGAATGGTGCGGCACCTGTCACGGGAACTTCCATGGCAACACCGCCTCGGCCAACATCGAGGTCGGCGGCGAGGTCGTGCGTCACCCGACCGCGGGCGTGGACTTCGCGACCAGCGGGTGGTCGGTGGCCGACCCGACGCGCCGCGTCAAGGTCATGAGCCAGTCCGGTGCGTGGGCCCTCACCTCGGGGCTCCCGACCAACATGACGCCGTCGTGCTTCTCGTGCCACAAGTCGCACGGTAACGCCAACAAGTACGGGTTGATCTACGTCATGCCGAACCGGAGCAGCAGTGCACCGGCGGGCTCTGATCCGCGGTTGATGGATCCCGTGCAGACGGCGATGACGGAGCAGGGCACCGGTGGTGAGTATCGGGATCTGTGCCGCAATTGCCACGGCATGGGCTCCTGGCCGACCGGCAACCCCACGAACATTCTGCCGTAGCCTCCCTCACGACCCGGCCGGCTCCACTCGAGGAGCCGGCCGGGTCTTCCGGTGGCCGCGGATGCCGCGGGCGATGAGCTTCTCTTGGCGGAAGGGGGCGTAGGATGCCGCGGATGCGGCGCATCGGCGGGACGATGGCGGGCGCGATCACGCTCATCCTCGTGACCCTCGCGATCGTCGGGGCGAAGCCGGCCAAAGAAGACGGCGGCGAAACCGCTCCACCCGTATCGAACCGTCGCCGGAATCACCAGCATCATGGGCACGACCGGCCATGCCGGGGATTGCGATCAGTGCCACACGATGCACGGCGAGGGTCCGGTGGTCTACGGCCACGCCCTGGTCGGTCCGAACGAGAACTCGCTGTGCGACCGCTGCCACACCACGCCGTGGTCCGGCGGCAGCTACGGTGGAACCGATCTCTATCTCGGCTCCTCGCACGCCGCGGGACCGGGGACGATCTGGCCAGGCCCCAGCCCGCCGCCGCGCACGGAGGCCGGCGCGGCAGGCAAGTGCCTCAACTGTCACGATCCGCACGGGTGGACCGACGGGAGCGGCCCGATCCCGATGCTCGCGATCGGCCGCGAAGAGGGCCTGTGTCTCACCTGCCACGACGGGTCGCCGGCGACCACGAACATCGGCATCGACGTCGCCAAGCCGTACGCGCATCCGGTGTCGATGATGTCCGGCATCCACACCGGGCCCATGGAGTCGACGCCGCAGGACTTCGGCGTGAATCCTTCGAACAAGCGCCACGCCGAGTGCGCGGACTGCCACGATCCGCACGTCGCCACCGTCGATCGCGGAGGCATCCCGGCCGCGCCGGAGCTGGCGCGCGTGAACCTCGGGGTGAGCCGCGTGCTAGTCCAGAACGGCGGTCCCGGCGCGCCACCGGCCTTCGTCTTCGTGCCGGGGTCCGACACGCTGACCGCGCCGCGCGCGGAGTACCAGCTCTGCTTCAAGTGCCACTCCTCGTGGACCAACCAGCCGACCGGCCAGACGGATCTCGCGCTCGCGCTGAATCCGGCCAACGCTTCGTACCATCCGGTCGAGGCCCCGGGCCGCAACCTCGGCATCCAGCCCAACGCGTTCGTGCCCGGCTGGAGCGCCCAGAGCATTACGCGCTGCGGCGATTGCCACGGGAGCGACTTCCCGGCTCGCCGCGCGGGCCGCACGGCTCTTCTTATCGATACATCCTGAGGCAGCCGTACGAAGCCTCGTCCCTGCCGCGCCGCATGACGCCGGACGAGGCGTGCTTCGCCTGTCACAGCTACGACGTCTACGGGAACCCGGCCTCGCCCGCGCCGACGCTCATGGCCTCGCGATTCAACCCGCCGGGCGTCACGTCCGGACATGCGGCGCACACCGAGCAGAACGTGCCCTGCTTCGCCTGCCACGTGACGCACGGCGCCGCGTTCCAGCCGCACCTGATCGCCACCGGGCGGGTTCCAGGGATCGTGGCCTTCACCGAGACGCCCGGCGGCGGCACGTGCACGCCGACGTGCCACGCCCCGCAGTCCTACACGGTGAGCTATGCGCGATGACGGCGCTCGAGCGTGGGTTTGGATGGTGGCGGCGGTGACGAGCCTGATGGTGGCGGGGACCGCCAATGCCCAGAGGCTCAATGGTTCGGCGGAATGGAACTACCAGAACGTCGATCAGCTCAGCCTCGACGAGCCGCAGGAGTCGGTGATCCAGACCTATCGGTTGAATTACTCGAACCGCCTGCGGGGCAACATCGACCTCACCGCGCAGGGACAGTTCAGCCAGCAGGACGTGCTCGGCGGCAGCCAGCGCGCTGCGCAATCCGCAGGGGAGCGTGCGCCTCGCCCACGCCTATTGGGGAGCTTCCGCGGCCTACCTTCCGACCGAGACGCGCGACGCTCTCGGACTCACGAACAACTACCAGAACCTCGTCCTGACCGGTTACACGCAGAAGCCCGGACTGCCGACGCTGGCCGGCTCCTGGATCCGCAGTCACGTCGACCCCAATCCGCTGTCGACCGGATCCGCGACCGTCACCCGCAACCTCTCGAGCGTCTACAACATTCCCCGGCTCAGCCTGCATGGCGCGTACGGCGACCGCTTCCTCGAGACCGATCTCGATCCCAATCCGCGCAACACCGAGACCCACGTGAACCTGGGCGCCACGTCGAACTTCCAGATCTGGAGGGCCCCGTCGTCGCTGCGCTACGACTTCGGTCAGTCCGAGACGCGTCCGAGCCCGACCTTCTCGCAACAGTCGCGCGTTCATACCGCGGCGGCCTCGACGAACTACCATTCTCGCCCAAGACGTCGAGCAGCCTCGCCTACACCTATCAGCGCAACGCCAGCACCCCGGGCGGCACCTTGCTCGAGGATCACAACGGAGCGCTCGCGCTCTCGCACCAGCCGAGCCGCGCGGTGAATCTCTCGATCGCCAGCGGCGTGCGGAGCGTCAACTTCCTGGGTGGCCGCGAGACCGAGAAGTTCCTCGCGGCCTCGGCTGCTGCGCAGGGGAACGTGCGGACCGGCTGGCACGGGTACGCGGGAGTCAGTCGCTCGATCAACTGGCTTCCCGGCATCGAAGCGCGCCCGGTCGACACCTTCCAGTCGAACACCACCATGCAGCTCACCCGGGGCCTGAGCGCGCGTGCCGACCTCACCACCACGTCGAGCCAGGTGGCCGAGCCGATCGGTGCGGACACGACTGGAACCTTGAGCCTGAGATCGATCCAGGGCGGCGCCGGGCTGACCGCGGTGCCACTCAAGCGGCTCTACCTCGACGGCAGCTTCCACGCGAGCCGATCCGGAGCGTCGTACTTCTTGGGTGGCGTCACCTCGACCTCGTACGCGGCCAACGCGCGGCTCACGCCGTCGCCACGGCTCACGCTGAATGGCAACTGGACGCTCAATCAAGGCTTCCGCACCAAGGGCACCACGTCGCAGGCCGGCTTCCAGTGGATCGTCGGCAGCGCTTCCAGGCGTCGGGTGCCTATAGCCGTTCGCGACAGGAGCTGCTGTTCGCGAGCCCGATCAACGGACTCCAGGAGAGCTATGCCGGATCGATGGCCATGGCCCTGGCCCGGGACCTGAGAGGGACGCTTCGGTACAGTGTCGCGAATCCGCGCCAAGCCAGTGAGGTGCGACTGTTGAGCGCGGGCATGAGCTACAACTTCGGGAGGTAGCATGCCGGTCCCACGTCGATCTCGGCTGCAGGTGGCGCTGCTGGGGCTGGCGCTGGCGCTGTCGTGTCTCTCCTGCGCGTCGGGGATGCGCGTGTACGTCAATCCCGACGCCGATCTCGCGTTCTACAAGAAGATCGCGGTGCTGCCTTTCACCGACGTGGGCTCGCAGGGCATGGCCGGCGCCCGGGTCACTCGCGCGTTCGTCACCGAGATGATCATGACCGACCACTTCCAGGTGGTGGAGCCCGAGGAGTTCGTGGGCGCCCTCCACCGCATGGGTGTGTTCCAGGGCCAGGACGGCTTCTACGACCCCGAGAAGGTGAAGAACGCGGCCACCGAGATGGGCGTGACCGGGATTCTGCGCGGCGCCGTGACCGAGTTCCAGATGGGACGCTCCGAAGGCGGCGTCGAGTATCCCGTGATCGCCTTCGACGCCGAGCTGGTCGACGTCAACAGCGGCAATGTGGTGTGGCGCTCCTCGATCTCCAAGCACGGCAAGAGTCGGATGCCGGTGTTCGGCGGCGGCAGCCGCTCGCTCGGCCAGCTCACCCAGCAGGCCTGCGCCGAGCTGGTGGGCGAGCTGCGGAGGAAGGCGATCTAGCCATGCGAGCGTCGCGGTGGGCGGGCGAGCGCGGAGCGGTGGCGGGTGCCGCGCTCCTGGTGCTGCTCCTGTGTACCGCCGGTGCGCCGCCGGTGCACCACTCGGTGGGAGGCAAGGTGCCATCCGATCATCCGCGCGTCGCCCTCATGCCGTTCGAGAACCTGGCGGGCCGCGAGGAGCAGAGCCAGCTCTTCACCAAGGTGTTCTTCGCGGGCGTGGTCGCGAGCGGCGCTTTCGAGATGGTCGATCCGAGCCGGGTCGACCTGGCGATGGACTCGCTCGGCGTGCGCGCCTCGGGCTCGATGACGCCCGCCGAGATCCGCGCGATGGGCGACACGCTCCACGTGAGCTACCTGCTGCTCGGCAGCGTGCTCGAAAGCGGCACGGTAACCAGCGAGGACGGTCCGTTGCCAGCGGTGGGCGCCGCGCTGCGGCTGGTCGAGGCGTCGAGCGGGCGCGTGGTCTGGGCTGGCGTGCACTTCCGCTCCGGCGATGATCGCGAGAGCGTGTTCGGCTGGGGGCGGGTGAAGAGCCTGGAGAAGCTGGTCAATCAGATGGCCACCGAGATGCTCGCCGACTTCCGGTCCGCCGGCGCGCGCTACGCCAAGACGGAGAAGAAATCATGAGACGTGCGGTCCTGCTCGCGGTCCTGCTCGGCTTCCTGGTCGTGCCGTTCGTCCCGCGTGCGGGTCATCCCGCTACCGGCAAGCCCGCTCCGAAGCTGAGCACGGTGACGCTCGGCGTCCGTCATCGCGTCTTCCACGACTTCAGCGATCGGCACATGGTCAAGCTCAACCAGGACTTCCTGCTGGGTGACACCGAGTACTCGGCGCGCGTGGTGCAGTACATTCCCGATTTCCAGATGGACCTCGAGCGCCACAAGATCTTCTCGCTCTCGGAGCAGCCCAACAATCCGGCATTCCGGATCATCGTACGCAAGGGCAAGGCGCCGCAGGACACCACGTGGGCCTTCCTCAAGAGTCCGCCACATTTCGGAGCGCGTTCCTACTTCGCGTTCCAGGTCCTGCGCGTCGACTTCACCAACCATGCGCCACTGGCCGCGGACACCGTGGCCTCGTCCGGCTCGGCCATGCCGAAGCCGGTCGGTGAGACCGCATCGAAGCCCGCGAGCCGCGACACCACCAAGCCATGAAACATGCCGTGGGGCTGCGTCGCGCGTTCGTGGCGGTGGCCACGCTGGCGACCGCCCTGCTCGTCCTGGCGCACGCCGAGGCGGCGAAGCCCAAGTCGAAGCCGAAACCGGCGGCGGCCGGCCGCCCCTGCTACGACTGCCACAAAGACGCCAAGCAGGAATACCTGTCGAAGAAGTTCGTGCACGCCCCGGTGGCCAAGAGCGACTGCGCGGTCTGTCACCAGCGCCACGGATTCTCCAACAAGCTGATCCTCACCAAGGAAGTACCGGCGCTGTGCTTCGGCTGCCACGACGCGGTGCGCACGGCGGCGAAGGCGGCGCACCCCACGGCGCGTTCGAGCAGGGGAAGTGCCTGGGCTGTCACGATCCCCACTCCAGCGATCAGGCGCATCTCGTCCGCGACGGGGGCCGACCGCCTCGTGCTTCGTCTGTCACAAGGACGCCGGGGAGGCGGCCAAGAAGCCGCACGTTCACGCGGTCTTCGCCAAGGGCGACTGTTACTCGTGCCATGAAGGACACGGATCCGCTCGTCCGGCGCTGCTCAAGGCCGACGGCGACGCCGTGTGCAGCGGTTGTCACAAGCCGGCCGACACCTCACGCCAGCATGCCAAGGTGGTGACGGGAAGCCTCGGTTGCATCGAGTGCCACGAGCCGCACGCCTCGACCGGCGAGCACCTGCAGCGCGAGCGCTCGCACGCCCCAATGGCCGAAGGCAACTGCGACGCGTGCCACCAGGTCGAGGGCGGCAAGCCGGTGGCGAAGCTCACGGCCGCCGTGCCCGAACTCTGCCTCAACTGCCACTCCGACAAGGCCGGCGCGGACAAGAAGCCTCACCCGCACCCCCGGTCGCGGAAGGGGACTGCCTCCAGTGCCACGATCCGCATCGCGGCGTCGCGCAAGGCCTGCTCAAGGACAAGCCCGCGGCGCTGTGCGGACAGTGCCACGATCAGATCGCCGAGGAGCTCAAGCAGCCGGTGGTGCACAAGGCCTTCGCCGACGGCCGGTGCGCGAGCTGTCACGAGCCGCACGGCTCGGATCGCGAGCACCTGCTCCGCTCGGACGACGGGTCGATGTGCCTCTCGTGTCACAAGGACCAGGAGAAGGCGACGACCCCGGCGGGCGGCAGCGTGCATCCGCCGTTCGCGAAGAAGGACTGCCTGCGCTGTCACGTGCCGCACGCGGGCACCGAGCCGCGGCTGCTGCGCAAGCCGCAGAACACGCTGTGCCGCACCTGCCACGCGGACCTCACGCAGAAGCTCGCGGGACGCGAGGTCCACCCGCCGTTCCGATCCGGTCAGTGCACGGCCTGCCATTCGCCGCACCAGTCGAGCCAGAGCCACCTGTTCCGGGACGTGCCCGGCCGGGTGTGCACCGACTGCCATTCGCTCGTGCCGGGACGCGTGGAGCATCCGCACAAGCCGGTCGCCGAGGGGCAGTGCCTGGCCTGCCACGGAGGCCACGGCGGCGAGACGACCCACTACCTGGCGACGGCCGGGCCCACGCTCTGCACCCGTTGCCATCAGTCGATCGCCGCCAAGGTGACCGGTCCGAACGCCCACACCCCGGCGGCGCAGGGGCTCTGTTACGCGTGTCACGAGCCGCACGGCGGGAATCGCGACAAGTTCCTCAAGGACGAGCCAAACGCGCTGTGCGGCAGCTGCCACGCCGACATCGCCAAGGGAGCGAACGTCCACCCGCCGGTGGGTCAGGGCGAATGTCTCGCGTGTCACGATCCGCACGGCGGCGCCGCCGCGCCGGCGCTGGTGAAGAAGGCGCCCGCGCTGTGCGCCGACTGCCACGATTTGACCGATCAGGACCTGCGCGCCAAGCACGGCGGTGCCGCGCTGACCGAGGCGAAGTGCCTCGGCTGCCACACGCCGCACGCCTCGGAAAAGCCGGGGCTGATCTCGGCGCGCACCCATCCCGGCTTCGCCGAAAAGGACTGCTCGAAGTGCCACGTGGCCGGGCAGCCCCCAGGTCCCAAGAGCACGCTGGCGCCGGTCGCCCAGCTCTGCGTGCGTTGCCACGACGTGTCCAAGGCCAAGAGCGCGTCGGCGGTGATCCACCCGCCGGTCAAGCTCGGCGCCTGCCTCACCTGTCACACCCCCATGCTTCCGCCCGTGAAGGCCTGCTCTTGAGCGATCCGCGCCGGCTGTGCCGCACCTGCCACGGTCAGGTGGCCAAGGATGCGGCGATGTCGCACGGGCATCCCCCGGCGGCCAAGGGCGAATGCATGCAGTGCCATCAGCCGCATCAATCCACGGTGAAGGGACTGCTGGTGCAGAAGCCGACCGAGCTGTGCGGCAAGTGTCACGCCGATCTGCTCAAGCGCGTGGCCGCGGGCAAGGCGCATCCCCGGTGGCGATGGGCATGTGCCTCTCGTGCCACGCGCCGCACGGCTCCGAGAATCCCGGCATGCTCCAGCAGGCCGGAGCGGCGCTGTGCACGCGTTGCCACTCGATCCAGAAGCTCGGACTCGAAGCCAAGCATCAGGGGTTCGCGCTCGCCAAGGCCAACTGCGCGGGCTGCCACGATCCGCACGTCGACTCGCGCGGCAAGACCACGCTGCTCAAGGCGCGCGCGCACCCGCCGTTCGCGCAAGGCAAGTGCGCGGAGTGCCACGGCCAGAAACGCGACGGGACCACCGTGCAGTCAGTGCCCGAGCTGTGCTTCAGTGCCACGAGCCGGCGCGGGCGTGGATGTCGTCCGCGGTGGTGCACGCCCCGCTCCAGACCCGGAAGGCCTGCCTTTCGTGTCACCAGGCACACACGGCGAACTCGGACGCGCTGCTCGATCGTCCCACCGAGGAGCTCTGCTTCACGTGTCACGACCGCAAGGGCTTCGAGCGCAAGAACGTCCACGCCGCGCTGCATTCGGGCTGCCTCACCTGTCACAATCCGCACGCGGCCGGAAAGAAGAAGCTGCTGCTCGACGACGTCAACGCGGTCTGCCGCCAGTGTCACGGCGACATGAGCAAGCATTTCCACAAGGTCGAGGGCGTGACGGACCCGCGCACCAACGAGCCACTGACCTGCGTGGGATGCCATCTGCCGCATTCGAGCGACGAGGTCGCCCTGCTCACGCACGAGCCGACGCGCGAGCTGTGCATCCAGTGCCACGATCCGTCGATGGGCGGGCTGAAGAAATAGGGCACGCCCAGGACCGGGCCATCAGGGACGGCGCTTCTCCCCGGCTTGTCGAGCTGCCACACGGTCGGCACCGAGGGATCGAACACGATCACGGGCACGCGCAGGCGCTCGTTGAGGCTCTGGACCAGGCGCTGGCGCGAATCGTCGATGATCGACTTCTGCTCGGCGAGCGAGAGCCGCGAGGAGAGCCGCGGCGGCTGGAATCCCTCGATCGGGTCCACGCCGAAGCGCTGCGCGAACGCCTGACGGATGCGCGGGGCGAACAGGAGGTCGGGAGTCACGACCACGAGCGCCGGCTTCTCGCCCCGCAGTCGCTGATACTCGACCAACCGGCTGAAGCGATCGTCGGTCCACGACACGACCGCGGTGTCGGGCGGGATCGACGACCACATCGAGTGGATCACCCGATCGTAGGAGAGCGTCGCGAGGCGTTCCTCGTTGGCGTCGCGGAGCCACGGCACGACCAGAGCCAGTGCCAGGAATCCCGCGGCGGTGAGCGCGGTCGTGCCCGCGCGGCCGCCGATCCTGGGGATCGCCGTCAGAGCGCTCGCGGCAGCCGGGACCGCGAGCGCCATGGCGGGCAGGAAATACGGGGCGGGATCGGGGACGCCATAGCCGAACGTGAAGAGCGATACGAGCGCCACCGCGGCGAGCCAGGTGATCCACACGACTCGCGCCAGCGTGTCACGGGCGCGCCACAGGTCGAACAGGAGCAGCGCGATACCCGTGAACAGGAAAGGGAACACCGCGCTGTTGAGGAGCTCTTCTGCCACGCTGAGGGATCGAAGGACCCGACGAACAACCGATACTGCGCGCCGGTGATGTGGGACATCACGCTCGCGAGGCTCGGCTCGAGCCACGCCCACTGGATGCTCGCGGGATGCCAGGCGCGCCAGGCGATGAGGGCGTAGCTCGAGAGTGGCAGCAGCGCGGCGACGAGCGCGATCGCGGGCAGCGCGGCGGAGAAGCGACGGCGCCGGATCTGCATGGCGATGAGCCCGGCCGTGAGCGGCGCGGAGAACAGGATCGAGGTGAGATGGTGGGCGAGGCCCAGGCCGCACACCACGCCCCAGGGCCGCGGCGCCGCGCCGTGCGTCGCGCTCGCTCGTGACACCGGCGAGTCTCCCGGCCAGCGACAGGAATGCGAACGCCGCGCCGCACGCCCACGCCAGGCTCCAGATGTTGATCTCGGCGGCGGTGGCCTCGCCAAGCACCGCGGGATGAAAGGCGAACAGCGCCAGAGGGATTCCAGCCGCCAGGCGGCGCGTGGCGGGGGCACGGCCCGCATTGCGATCGCGTCGGTCGCGAGCGCATGGAGGAAATAGAGCGCGACGGCTCCACCCACCGCGCTCCACAGCCCAGCGGCATAGGTCCACGAGATGCCGAGCCCGTGCAGGAGCGTCACGAAGCCGTGCCCCAGCAGGGTGTAGAGCGGGTAGCCGGTGGGATGAGCGACGCCGTTGGTCGCGAGCACGAGCGCGAACTCGCTCGAATCGCCCATGCCCGAGACTGGAGGGCAGAGGATGGCGTAGAAGGCCAGGCCCGCGAGCGCCACCAGCGCGGACTCGCGCCGCACGATCGGTCCACCGCGAGGTCTCGAATCGACCGTGGCCGTCTCCATGCGAACGCGCAGTCTGACACAGAACGTCCCGGGCCGGCTGCCTGCGCGCGCAGCGCTTCACGAGCGATCTCACGCCGGGCCGCCACTTTGGCAGCCGGGCTGCCAGGCTGACGGGCCAATCCCGCGGAACCGACCGTCCCGGCCCCTGTACAGCACCGTCGATCCACCGGGATGCTCGGGCACGAATTTCCGCCTAAACGTTCGGCAGCGGGCCATTCACCGCGGCGGGAACCACAACGAGGCTCATCGTGAATCTTGGTCTGTGGCTGGTGAGGATCGCGTTCGTGCTGGCGCTGGCCGGCATGGTGCAGCTCGCCCCCACCTTGCGTGACGAGAGGCGCCAGGCCCGCGGAGCGGGATGGCTCCTCGTGCTCCACGCGCTCGCGGCGGTTGCGGCGCTCGCGCTGCTCTGCTTCTACTTCGTCGCCCACCGCTTCGAGTTCGAAGTCGTGGCGCGCTACAGCTCGCGCGCTCTCACCGGCGCTCGCTCTGGCCGCGACCTGGGCGGGGCAGGAGGGCAGCATCCTGCTGTGGGCGGCGCTGGGCGCGGGGGTCGCGCTGGCCTTGTGGCGGCAGCCCGGCGCACTGGCGCGACCGGCGCTGTTCTTCGTCTACGCGAGCCAGGCCTGGCTCCTCGGACTGCTGCTGCTGATGCGCAGTCCGTTCATGCGCATGGCGGTCACGCCACCGGACGGGCTCGGCCTCAATCCACTGCTCGAGGATCCGTGGATGGTGATCCATCCCCGGTCCTGTTCGTGGGATACGCGGCGCTGGTCGCGCCGTTCGCCCTCGCCGCAGCGGCGCTGGTGCGCGGCCGTTACCAGGACTGGAATCGCATGGCCTGGCCATGGGCGCTGTTCAGTGTCGTCTCGCTCGGCGCGGGTATCGCGCTCGGCGGCGTGTGGGCGTACAAGACGCTGGGATGGGGCGGCTATTGGGGCTGGGATCCGGTCGAGAACGCGTCGCTGGTGCCGTGGCTCATCGCGGTGGGGCTGGTGCACGGACTCCTGATCGAGCGCACCACCGCTTCGCTCAAGCGCACCAACCTGCTGCTCGCGACTCTCGCGTGGGGGAACGGTGGTGGGCGGCACGTATCTCGCGCGCAGCGGCGTGCTCCAGGACTTCTCGGTGCATTCGTTCCAGGATGCCGGACTCAACCTTCCGCTGCTCGGCTTCCTGATCACCAGCCTGCTGGCGGGGCTCGTGCCGCTCGCGTGGCGCTGGCGCACGATCCCCGCCGGTCGCGCGACCTGGGTGGACCTCTCACGTGAGTCGGCGCTGTGGCTCGGTCTGATGACCGTGCTGGCGCTGGCCGCCTTCGTGACGCTGGGCACGACCACGCCGATCCTGAGCGCCATCGCCGGACAGCCCGCATCCGTCAACGCGCGCTTCTACGAGCTGGTGAGCGTGCCGGTCGGGATCCTGCTCGTGCTCGCGATGGCCCTCGCGCCCGCGCTGCGCTGGAGCCGCCAGCAAGGATGGAGCTGGCTGAGCGCGATCACCCCGGCCTGATCGGAGGGGTGTTGCTGCCCGTGGCGCTCGCGCTCGCTGGGGTGCGCTCGGTGGGAATGCTGGCGCTCGCGGCGGTGTCCGGGGCTGGCGCTCGGGGTGAACGCCTGGGTGTCGGCGCGGCTCTTCCGGCGCGGCTGGAGCTTTGGGGCCGGATACCTGGTGCACGTCGGGATCGCCGTGATGGTGTTCGGCATGATCGCTTCGAGCGTGCTCGGACACTCGCAGCGCGTGACGCTCGCGGCCGGCCAGCCGGTGGAAGCGCTCGGCTACACGCTGGCGCTCGACCGGATCGAGCCGGGGCGCGCGGCGAGCGGCAGCTCGTGGTCCACGTCTCGAAGGGGATTGGAGCCGCGAGGTCCGGCCGGTGCTGGTGTCGGCTCCCGGGAACGAGGGTGTGATGCGCAAGCCCGCGCTCGATGCCGGGAAGGATCTGTATCTGTCGCCCATCGAGACCGCTGAGGTCGGCGGGCACGCGGAGCCGCGATGGCTCGAGCGCGGCCGCGAGGTGGTGCTGAGCGGGACGCGTGTCACCTTCACCGGCTTTCGCATGGAGTCCCACCAGGACCTGATCGTCTACGCGGACCTACGCGTCGAGCGCGACGGAAAGATCGAGACCGTGAGCCCGGGACTCAAGGCGGGACCGGGCGGCAGCGTTCCGATTCCAGCCGAGATTCCGGGAGTGGGAGCCGTGCATCCGGCGCGCATCGATGCGGACCATGCTCGCGTGGCGCTCGCGCTGCCCGAGGGCAGGCCGGTGACCGTCGCGATCCTCGAGTTCAGCACCAAGCCGCTGGTCAACCTGGTGTGGATCGGGGCGCTGCTCGCGCTGCTCGGCACCGCCCTCGCGGGCCTCCGGCGCGCGCTCGAGTCCAGGCCCGCCCGCCGCGGCGTCCCATCGCCATCGCTCGGGCCTGAGGTCACCCCCACCGCCCGTTGAGCTGGAGGGGTGACCCCATTGGAGCGGTGGCAGCGCGGGCGCGCACACTCGCTCAGCCCGCCGCTTACTCGAAGCGCAGAGCTTCGATCGGATTGAGCGCGGCCGCGCGCCGCGCCAGCCAGAACGCCGAACACGATCCCGACCGACGCCGCGAAGGCGAATGCGATCAACAGGGAGTTGAGGCTCATCGCGGTGGTCCACTTGAACAGCACGTGCAGGGCGATGGTGGTAGGTCTGATACTGGACCTGGAGCTGGCGGGACATCTCAGGCTGCACCGCCACGAAGCTCACCCCACGGTTCTCGAGCGCCTGGGCGTCCTCGAGCGTAAGGGGCGCCGGTCCGCGGCCGAGGCCACTCCGCCCGGAGCGCGCGTCTGCCCCGGCATCACCGTGAGGAGGGTGGTGCCGAGGGCTGCGATCCGGTCGTTGACCGACTGCTGCGCGCCACGGCCAAGGGCGACCATGGCGATCACGGCCGAGACCCCGATGACGATCCCGAGCATGGTCAGGAACGAGCGCAGCCGGTTGGCCCTCAGGGCTTCGAGCGCTACGGTGATGGTCTCCGCGAGGTGCACGTCACCGCCCTCCACCGCTGGCCCGGCCGGCGCATCCGCTGGTGCCCGTGCTGCCCGGGAGGCCGTTGCCCATGCGCTGGGCGAGCTGAGCTTGCTGCTGTTTCCGCTTGGTGGCCTGCTCGGCGACGCTCAGAAGGACGACCACGTCGCCCTCTTTCACACCGCTCAGGACCTCTGCATAGTCGAAATCGCCGATCCCGAGACGCACCAGCCTTGGCTGTGAGGCCCGTGGCAGTCTGCACCACCTGACGATCTGGGCGCCCGATGCCCCCAGACCGGTGGCGACACGGCCGCCGGCGCCTTGTCCAGCGCCGCCGGAGCCAGCGCCGGCGAGTGCGGGCACTGTCGGGAACCCCGTGACGCGCTCCGGGGTGCTCGCGCCCATCTGCCGCTGCACCTGGGCACGCAGCGAGTCTGCGTTGAGGCCCAGGGTGGTCGCGACCGTCGGCAGTTCGCGCATGCTACGCACGGCATCGAGCGGCACCGCCACGACCTGGGTGCGCCTGGCGATGTCGATGGTGACCTCGCCGTTCATGCCCGGGAGCAGCTCGCCTTTCACGTTCTCGATGGCGACCAGCACCGGGAACATCGTCACCGACTGCTGAACGATGGCCTGCGGTTCGATCTTGATCACGTGACCCGGGAACGGACGGTTGGGAACGCGTCCACGGTGACACTGGCCGGCATGTCGGGGTGAGGCTGCCGACGTCGGTCTCGCCGACCAGCGCTTGCATCTGGATTCGACTCAGATCCGCCGTCTTGAAACAGCGTCGTACCGCCGCTGGCCGAGGACGTCGCCGAGCTGATGACCATGCCCTGGGTGGCGTCTTGCTCGACGATGGTGCCGGCCGAAGGGGCTCGCACGGTGGCGTCGTCCAGCGCCTGCTTGGCGATCTGCAGATCGGCCCGGGCCTTGGCTAGCCCCGCTTGGGCATTGGCAGCGCCGAGCTCGGCGCTTTCGTTGTCCGCGGCGACGATCACCTCGCGCGAGAACAGCTCGTCCGCGCGCTTCTTCTGCGCGCTCGTGATCGCGACATTCGCCTGCGCCGCCTGCAGCGCCGCGAGCAACTGATTGTACTGATTGAGCACGGTCAACGGGTCGATCTGCGCGAGCAGATCACCGGCCTTGACCACGGAGCCGATTGCGACCGGCATCTTCAGAGATCTGCCCGGATGCCTTCGACTTGATCTCGACCACCTCGATCGCCTGGACCGTGCCGGTGGCGTCCACCGTCTGGGAGATGTCGCGACGTGCGACCGCTTCGGTGACGACCATCTCCGCGGCCGCGGGGCGCGCCACCAGGTGTCGCACCACGAACACCGCCGTGACAACCAGCGCTAGCCCGACGAGCAGGAGCGGCATCCGCGCTTGCAGCTTCCATGAACCTATCTTCACAACGCCCTCCCTCGGGCGACGACCACGCCAACGGACGGCGCCGCCCGCCTGCGCATCCACCCCATCCGCCCCTCTTCGTCTGGCATCATCAGCCGACCTGTCAGCACACCAAAAAGCGGGCGCCTAAGGGCGACGCCCGCTTCGCATGCCAGCGCCGTGTAACGACCAGGTGGATGATGCCGGCCGTCGTCGCAGCGATCTCTAGTGTTGCTGGCTGTGGTTGTCGGAACGCGGACTGCCATATTGATCCGCCCATCCCTGCGGATAGTTGCGCCAGTGATCGCGCGGGATTTTGGACAACTCACTTGGAACGGAATGATCCTCGACATAGGTGAAGCGACCGCTCGATTGGCGTGACGTGTACCAGCGGTTGTTGTTGTAGACGTAGTAGTTGCTTCCGTAGTGGAACATGTCGTAGTCCGGGCGCTCCCTTGGCGGATCTCCTTGACGTGCGTGCCGTGAATGCCCGTCCAGTGCGGCTTGGTTCCAAAACTGACCTCCATGGACATGGACATATCCACGGATCCCTGGGTCTGGGGATCGCTGTTCCCGACCGCCCATCCCGAGGGGTACGTGTGCCAGTGTTCGCGCGGAACCCTGGACGATCCGCTCGGAACGGCGTCGTGGTCAATCGCGGTGAAGTCGCCGTGATCCTCGCGGGACATGTACCAGCGGTCGTTGTCGTAGGCGTAGTAACTGCCATCGATCCGGAACATGTCGTAGTCCGGGCGCTCCGCTTGAGGCATCTCTTCGACGCGGGTGCCACTGATGCTCACCCAGTGCGGTGCGCTTCCAAAGCTGACCTGCAGCGTCCCTACCGCGCCGCCCGATCGCTCGCCCTGAGAGCTCGCGGTGACCTCCCACCCCGACGGATAGCTGCGCCAGTGCTCGCGTGGAACCCTGGACAATTCTGCTTGGGACGGCATGATCGTCGATCGCGGTGAAGTCACCGTGATCTTCGTGGGACATGTACCAGCGGTTGTTGTTGTAGGCGTAGTAACCGCCATCGACACGGAACACGTCGTAGCCCGGGCGCTCCCGCTTGCGGGATCTCCTCGACCCGCGTGCCGCTGATGTTTGTCCAGTGTGGTGTAGTTCCGAAGCTTACCCGCAGAGTTGCGGTCGTGCCGACCGCTCTCTCCTGCGCGTAAGATTGCAGGCGCTAGTGCGAGGATCACGCTCAAAGCTAGCAGCGGGATTACCAGGTGCGTCCTTCGACGATTGATCATGCAGCTCTCCCTTCTGGTGAGCACTGCGTCGGCCATTGCGACTGTTCGGACCGCAAGCGTTCGCGCGCCGGCCGTGCCGAGGCATGAGCCGGCTTGCACGCGAACGAAGGCGATCCCTTCTCGAACATACGGACACGCGATAAGCGTGCCACGTGTGGTCCGACCTCCGATCGTGCTGCAAGGCACTGCTGAAGAAGACGGTGAGGAATGGGGCTGCGACGTTGAAGCTCAGCGTGAGCTCTTGGAAGCCGACTGCGGCCAAACGATTCTTCAAAGCGAGGAAGGGCTTCCAGACACTGGTGTGGCATTGACTCACGCAACAAAGAGCGGGCGCCTGGAAGCTGCGCCCGCTTCACTGCAACGGCGATACAACGATGACTTGGATGATACTTCTACTTGTGATCTGGATACCCGAGTTGCCGTGGCGGTGACCTTCGGAATGATCCTGGTAGCCGTTGTCGGGATGAGGATTGCCGCTCTGGTTCCCCCATCCCTGCGGATAGGTCTTCCAGTAGTGTTGAGGCACCCTGGACAGTTCAGTCGGGACGTTGCGGTCGTCGACGTAGGCAAATTGACCCTGCGATTGGTGTGACGTGTACCAGCGGTTGTTGTTGTAGGCGTAATAGCTGTTCCCGTAGTGGAACATGTCGTAGTCCGGCCCTCCCTGGCTGATCATCCGGACATTCGTGCCGCGGACATTCATCCAATAGGGCGCGGTGCGATAGCCGACCTGGATGGTCGCGTACGAACCGTTCGACCCCTGCCACTCAGACGGATAACGCCGCCACTGGTGGCTGGGCACTCGGTACAATTCACTCGGGACTTCGTGATTGTCGATCACCATGAACTGGCCCTGCGATTGACGGGACCTGTACCAGCGGTTGTTGTTGTAGACGTAGTAGTTGTTGGAATAGCGGAACATGTCGTAGTCGGGGCGCTGCGCCTCGCGGATCACCTGGACATGCGTGCCACTGACATTTGTCCAACGCGGTGCGCTGCCAAGGCTGACTTGGAAGCTAACGGAGCTGCCACCCGATCCCTGGTGATAGTTCTGCGCGCGCACCGGCGCCGCCATGGCGACAGATCACGCTCAGAGCCAAAAGCGGGATCAAGAGGTGGGTCTTGGGGCGAATCATCATGTGCGTCTCCATTCGTGTGAGCTGCGTTTCGATGAGTGTGATTGGGTCGGAACTCGTGGGTCCGCGCACGCACACCATGCGATGAGGAGTGCTGCGCGCCTCGAGCGGGAAGGAAGCAACCTTTCGCTGACGAGAGTGGCGAGAAGCGTGCCACGATTGGTCTCTGATCGATTTGCCCTGTAAGGCGCTGCTGAGGAGAGCGGTATGGGATTGGGCTGGAGCAGTGGGCGCCTATAGCGATCCCCGGGATCTCGGGACGACCGAGAATTCTTCAAAGTGAAGAAGAACTTGCTGGCGCCAGCGTTCCTGGCGCGCGGGGCAGGGAGGCCCTTTGGTGTCAGTCCCAAGAGAACAGAATCAGGGCCTGAGCTGAGGGATCGAGTATGACTGACTCCCCAAAGCAGTTTTGGCTGAAGGGCTGTGGGCCGCGCGAGTCCGCGCCACGACCGACCACCGCACTTGCTCTGCGACCCGTGCTAGGGCGGGGAACTGCTCGACGAAGAGCGCTGGCAGCTTGAACACATATCCGGGCAGCAGATGTGTGTCGGTTGGGCTACCCATCGCGAACGGGTAGTAAAGCGGCTCCCGACCTTTGTCCTCGAATGCGCCGCAACGCGGGAAACAGGTCCCACTGGATGCGAGCGATCTCGTCGAGGGGTACGACGTTGTCGAGGGGAGTCGATCCTTCCAGTCCGATCGTCCAGCTAGGCAGCAGCCCGGGCGGGGCGTCCTCGGGGTGCTGACCTTGCCCGCCCCTTGACCAGTCGAGCCGCCGCTTCCGCGCCCGGCCGCGTGAGGTCGACCACGCCACGATGGCCCGTCGCGCCTCGTCATAGTGGAACACCGCGTCGCCATCCTTGACATGGGTGATCTGGGGGCGCGTCCAGCCGGTGCGCCGCGCCCACACGGCGCCGCAAGCACTCACTCTTGCCGTCACGGCGGGCAATGCCGAGCCAGAAGCGCTCGCCAACCATCTCTTCCCACCAGGTATTGATGCCTTCCATGCCACTCTCGCACGTTCCGCTGAGGAGTCACTTCTCTCGGCGCCGGCCAACCTGGGAGCTCGCTTCAGCTCCGCGAAAGACGTCAAGCGGCCCCTGCCACGTCTCTCCGCTGGCACAAGGCCGCAAGGCTTGTGCCATGCGGGCGCGGAACGCCGGGCTCGTGAGGGGTAGTGGGGCCGTGGGTTTGCGGGTCGCGGCGACCACTTCCTGACGCCGATCGAACATGTGGTGGGTCGTGACCCGAAGGACCTTCAAACCACTTGAAAGAAGGGCCGGCCTGACCAGCTCGGATCCCGACCCATCCGCAGGTGCGCCACGACGTGCCGCGGCTGCGAGGCTACTGATGTTCGAGGGGCGCGAGACGGGTTGTCACCGCTGCAGGCATCGGCCATCGGTGGACGATCGCTGACAACCAGACTGGGTCATGGCGAACACGATCGCCACCCCCGTCGTTCGTCCGGCAATCCGACGCGGCCGGTGGCGTTCTTGCTCAGCGGGGAGATGCGAGGGCCTACCTGACCGCACACCAGCCGCACGGGGCGTGGCCGATCCAGAACCACGGCGAGCTGGCCGTGCTCAATTCGTTCATCTTCTTGTTCCTCGCCGCCAATGGCGCAGGCGGGGAGCCTAGACGCCTGGCTCCATCGGGCGCGCGCGCGAGCGGCAGGCAGATCGAACGAGGCGTCTCCACGGACCGAGAGAGTCCCCGCGACGGAGTTCGCGCACGGCGTAGCCGCAGCACGCCGATGAGGTCCACGTAGTCCGCGAAGACCTCATCGAACCGCTGGTGGAGCGCGCTGAGCTGCGGTCTCAGAGCGTGCGGGTGGGTTGCGACTTGTCCGCCTGCGCGATCCGCGAGGACGGATGCGCCTCGTGCGACTCGCCATCGTGTCGGAAGGCTTCCCGTCCGGCATCGACGGCAGACTTCACGTCCGCTCCCAGGCCGCTCACGGTATCGCGCGCCTCGTCGAGGGTATGTCGTGCGTTCCGGCTCAACCGACGCGCGGCATCCCCGAGCCTGCGGCGCGTTCTGTCACCACTGGCGGGTGCGAGCAGGAGGGCCAGCGTCCCACCGACAACCGCGCCGAGCGCAAATCAATTATGGGGGCGAGGCTGAGCGCGCCATCGTTGCGCTGATTGGTGTCATTCATGGTCTTGGTCTCCGTTTTTCGAGGAACGGCCTTGGACAAATCGGCGAGTCAGCAGATCGAGCAGCTGGGCGGTGCCAGTCTTGACGCCGCGCGCAACGGCCGCCGCCTTGAAGACCGGCTCCTCGATCTCGTCGAGGACCGCGGTGGACAGATCGGCTGCACGATCTCCGAGCCGTCGGAAACGCTCCACGACCCGCTGGGCGGGGGGCAGGATCTCGCGCACTGCAGCCAGCAGGTCCTGTGTCTCTTGCGCCAAGCGCTCCACCCGAGGCACTGCGGCTTCTGCCGCGGCGGTCCACCGCGCTGCTGCCTTCCCGAGGCGAATCAGAGCGATGATGGTTGTCGCGACGAGAGCGACGAGCGCCACGGTTACAATTACAACGCAGGTCTGAACGAGCGCAGGCATCGCGGACTTCCCTTCGTGGGTGATCTCTTCAACTTGGGCTGAGAAACACTCTGTGTGGCGGTCGATTGGGCCCGAGCACTGGAGAAATACCGCAATATCGAGGCCACTCCGGGTAATGAAGCGTCGCAGCGCTCACCGATGTGGAAGGCTCTTCGCCTGCGCCGGTGCCGAGGCCACGGGCGTGGGCTCGTGCCGTGGGAGAAGCTGTCTCAGTCGTCGCGGAAGTTGGCGCGGCCTCGAGGTTCTGCGTGGCCGCGGGCGAAGGTTCTGGTGCCAGTTCGCCGATGGCCGCTTGGAGCACCGCAGCACCCGGTAACGCCAATAGTGCGCCCGCGGGACCCAGGAACTGGGCCCCGGCGAGGACGCTCACCGTCACGACGAACGGATGCATCCTGAGGTAGCGGCCCATGACGCGGGGGTGACGAAGGCGCCGGTCGCCCAGTTGAGGACGATATAGACCGCGAGCCCTAGCAACGCCTGGAGTGGGCTGACGGTCGAGCCCGCAAGCGCGATCGAGATCGCTGCGACCATGAAGCCGAGGTAGGGGATCAACTCCGCGGCTCCCGCCAGGAGACCGAGAAGCAATGCGACAGGGTGGTGTAGCAACGCGAGGGCGGCGCTGACCAGCACCCCCATCACGAGGCACACGATCGCCTGCCCGCGCACATAGCTACGCAACGCTCGGTCCACCGCACCTCCCAGCCGAGTGATCTCGCTTCTCGCATCTTCCGGCAGGAATCGCAGGGCGCTCACCCGCACGGCTTCGGAATCGGTCAAGAGGTAGAATGCGAGCAGCGGCAGCAGCGCGAACCCGAGCAGATGCCCGATGCCGCTGAACAGTCGGCCGGCGCCGTGAGCGATCGTGCTCCCTAGGTTCTGGACCAGCCCGGTCGCGTCGGCACGCATGCTTTCGACGACCGGGTCGAGCCAGTCGCTGAGGCCGCGCGCGGCCGCGTAAACGCGTAGACCCTGAACGACTCGAGCCAAGGCTTGGGGCGCGTTCGAGGCGAAGTGCGCCGCCTCGGCTCCGATCCGGGGGACCGCGAGTGTGACCAACCAGCCGACGATGGCCACCAGCGCGAGCATCAGGCCACCTGCCACGATGCCTCGCGGCAGGTGGCGCCCTCGAGGATCGCGCACGCGCTCGATCGCTTTCACGGCGGGGAGCAGGGCATAGGCGAGCAACACCGAGTACCCGACGAGCAGGGCGAGGTCCCGCAACGCCCATACCACGCCCACCGTAACGATTGCGATCCAGAGCAGCGTCGAGCGAGCCGAAGCGAGTGTGCTCTTCATGCCGCGGGATCCTGGTTGAAACCGCATCGCGTTTGGAGCCGAGTCAGCGCCGGCGGGTGAGCCCCTCAGCTCTTCGATGGGCTCACCGCGCTCCGCGCCAGGCATCCCTGACGTGGGCAGTATCGGTGCTCGCTCCTCTCCGACCCATCATGGGCCTAGAAACTGATTGCGAGCCCGGAGCGTCGTGCTCCAGAAGTCAGGGTTGAACGTCGTCGGCAATGCCGGGTCGCTGTTGTCCTTCTGCATGAAGATATACCGGCCGTTCAGATCGAGGCCCAGGTGTGGCGCGATCGGGATATCGAGTCCGCCTCCCAGATGAACGCCTATCTTGTCGGTAGTCGCGTCCTCGAAGGGTAGGCTGCTGCGATAGTCGTATGTCGTTCGGTACCAGCCGACGCCACCGCCCATGTATAGCGCCGGGAGCGGGGAGGCCCACAACGATGCCGTCACTGGCCACTGGCGCACAGTGACGTCGCCATTGGAAAACGAATCCTGCCGATATGCGACACCACCCTCGGCCTTGAGAAAGGGAAGCAGGGAGGCGCGGATCGCGAGTCCGCCGTAGCCTTGGGCGTCGCCGGCGTTCGTGTCCGTGGATTTCGTCATGCCGTACGACGGGATGATCTCCACGGACGCGCGCGCGACGCCTGCCGTCGCAAGTACCAGCGAGGCGACCGTGAGAGCCTTGATAAGCTGTCGAGCGCGGCGACAACGCGTCTCACGTCTTTTCTATTCGTTGGCTGGCGATCACGCGCGCGTGAGTCATCCGACCTGTGACGAAAATCACGGACTGGAAGTACGGCAGACTCTTTTCGCTTTCTGGAGGCCGATTGTCTGAGATCGAACATATTTCAACAGGCGACGTCGCTAATGCCGGTGGCCTGGCTATCGATGCAAACTCCCATCTCCCAGCGACGTGATCAGGCTGACGCCGGCTCTATCACCCTTCAGCATTGCGACAACAAAGATTCATCTGGGAGAGATAGGCCTCGTCTTGGAGACGACATTTGACCCGCGTAGCTTACTAATCGTGTGGGTCGAGATGACTGCCATTGCCACGTCGAAGTGCCTGGCGCGAGCCAGCGCTGAGGGGAACGCCGGCTGTCAGCACCAAACGCGATGCGGCCCACGGCATGGCGCCGCTCGCTCGCTCGGCACTGCTCACAGATAAATAAATCCCGGCAGTGTGGCATGTGGTTCTCTCTGCTCGTCGGAGGCACTCAGTTTCGCCTATACACACTCGTGGCTGGCGTGTCCTCAGAGCCTACCTGCATGGGCAATCGTGGCAGATGGCCTGGGCTGGTGACAACTGTACACTCGCGATCCCGGATCATGCCTCGGGCAGCGCCCAGGCCAGCAACTTCAGGTCAGAGGCCTCACTACACACGACACGCGCAGCCTCAGCACAGTACAGTGCGTCAGAAGCTATGCATGCCGACACCGACCGGAGGCTGGTAGAACCTGGGGAGCACGATCGCTCACGGCACCGGCTTGTTCAGCGGCATCGAACATCTGCTCGAGTTCACCGCTAGCATTCTGCCTGCTCCGGAGCACCCATTCAGCGGTGGGATACCAATTCTACCGGAAAAGATGGAAGCAGATCGCCGGCGGAAGACACGGACCGGCGTTGCGCCAACTTGGGCAGGCGATCGTTGTTGCTTCGTGATGAGGCCAGCTTTGGTCAGCCGCCCTGCGCCTTCTCGTGCAGGTTACGCATCGCGGCGATCTCGTCGTTCGACCGTCGGCGCTGCAAAATCTCAACTGGCGCGCTAATCTTGCGATAATTACCTCGGGATATTCGGCTCGCCGATAATTTGCGTTCGCGCCGGGCCCATTGCGGGTCTCCCGCGAAGGCTATGTTACCAGGTGCTGCATTCCAAGCTGAACTGTCGCCAGTACCTAATATCAGCTCGGCGACTGAGGGCAGCTTCTCCCGCATTCCCCGCCCGATGATCTGCAGCACCGGCACGACAGTGCTTCCACGTCGGTGACGCTGCGACTCGTATTCAACGGCTCCACTATCAGATTAACTCGGGCTGATCGACACGCAAATCTCGGCAAGTTGAAGAGACCCTCACGCGTAAATTCAGATTTGTTATGTGAGCTCATCTCGTCGCACGACAATATCATCTTCTGGTCTGCGGCTGGCACGGTACCAGTGCTCAGTGTAATGACTACAGGGCTGCAACGGCCCCGTCACGTAGATCCTGCCACCGCTGCCAGTCATGGGCGTTTCCGACGGCTCGAATCTGATATCCACCGCGGTCCTCGGCGGGGATCGAGAGACCAGTCAGCCAGGCGGCGAGCCGCGGCGATCAGAAGCCGCCCGGCGCCGTCTGACTCTGTGGGCCTTCGCCTGAGATAGACCTGTTTGTACCAATCAGCAGTGGATTGCGCTCGGCACGGCCTGCTCGCGCCCGCAGTCGCCTTGCGCCACCAGCGAGATCTACGCGTCGGTTTATTCCCCACCTCGACAGGCGCCGTGGTGGCCTGGGCTTCCAGACGTATCGTGCCGGAAATTCCGATACGATGGCAATGCGTTATCCGTCACTTCGCTGTCCGCGCTGCGGATACGAAACCAGCGCTCTCCACCAGCGATTCGATGAAGATCTTCGCGGATTTCCCCCATCGGACACCTCGGCATTTCATTTACGCCGTGCCGCAGTCGCGGATCGATCCGTGGAGCATTTATCATTCTGCCTGCCGCTTCGCGCGCCAGATGAAGGCATCTGGGCTCCCTGCGATTGGCGGCGATGAAGATGAACAGATTGAGCGCAGCCCGGCTTTCGCTAGTGGTTTGGATCGACACGCGGCGCGGTCAGACCCACCGCATCTCCCCGCTGAGCGCATCAGATGTGGCGGGGTGACGTCGATATTCGCCAGCATGACTTATTGACCCGTCGGCGATCCGCCGATAACCACGGCGGTAAATCTCGCGCCCCTCGGGTATCCGTAGCCTCGCGCTCGGCGGCGGTCGGGATTGAACCGACTGAGAAGGTCACTTCGGATGCGACCCACTGCATCGATTCGACGCGTTCCACCTATACCACGGCGCGTTCGCCACGACCTTTTGCGACTGATATAACGGGAGACGTGGCAGGCCTTGACATCTTTCAGCGGAGAACTGAGGCGGCTGACCGACACCAGATGACTCCTCGAGGACGTGCGAGATGCATGGAAGGCGTAATACCTGGTGGAAGATGGTTGGCGCGGCGATACCCACCGTGACAGCCTGGAAATGTGGCGCCGTAATAGGCGCACCAGCTGGATATCATCTGGATGGCGCGACGCGGTGTTCGCGGCTGGGTATCGTGAATGTTCAGGCGCAGCTTCATTTAATATGCCCGGGCGCGAAGGAATGCCTAACGAACGATCCGGACTGGAAGATCGCTTTCGCATCCAGTGAGGACCTGACCACGCGTTGCGCAACGAAGGACAGATCGAAACCAGCGCACTACCGTTCGCGATGGGTAGTCTGCTGCTGATCTCGTTAGCGCCAGCGCTCGCGGCAGTTCCCCGCTGGTCTGGCGATGGTCGGTCGTGGCGCGGGCTCAGCGCGGCTACCTGGGAATCGGTCGATCCTCAGCTCGTTTCCGCGCCGAACGCTGGCGCCAGCAGTCTGCGGGTGTCACAGCCCTGCCGATAGCCCGGCAATCCCAGCGGCACTGCGTCGATCGAAACCAATCGTGTACGCCTCGCCGCTCTGGGTCGGCTGGCTTCCTTCCGCTCGGGCGCGACGCCATAAATCGCGTGGTGATATACAATCGTCGAAACACCAGCTCGCACCAGATGAATTCGCCAAAAGACCACCTCGATCCGCTTTGTCTGAGGCGAACTGCATGGCGAATTGCGCGAAGATATCGCCGGATCAGTCGATCGGCTGGCGGCACCGCTGGAAATCTGGCAGACCGATCCGGCGCATACGGTATCGATTATTCTTTGCGTCGGCAACAACAGCTGGGCACCTGGGTCCATCGATCGGGGCCAGTTCATGGTGATTGTGGTCAACGCCGAGTTGTGGCGCCGCCGTCTTGTCGTTGAACGGTTATCCAGGTCACGGCCATCACCTGGCGCGTATAATGGTTGGCGCAATGTCCCGGATGATGAGGAAGAACGACATCGGGCCCGCTGCGGAGGCAATAACACGGCAACAACCGCTGTTACAATCTGCCGCCAAACTGGCGTCGTTCCGACGCATCCCGACTGGTATCAGAACCCTTCGGCCTTACTGCTCGCAATCCCGACTGGCAGCTGCGGTCATTCCGAAGGTCTGCCATCCCCAGTCACGAGTAGCGAAGTCATCGTTGTATCGCCGTTACTGAAAACGAGCGCGGCACCCGTGAGTCAATACCGCACCGGTACAAAGTCGCCAGCTTCACGCTCACGTACCGTCTTCTTCAGCAGTGCTACGGCGATCGGAGGTCAGTTCCCGCGTCTGTACGAGAATCG
>ERZ1370068.7651-contig-6557_pt1 | contig 102396 bp, 97 predicted proteins | sample MGYA00561227_ERZ1370068 | MGnify/ENA primary metagenome ERZ1370068 (study PRJEB38410, sample SAMEA6850437) | metagenome | study: Metagenomic assessment of the ecological functions of the soil: analysis of the soil microbiota associated with the...
GGTACTTCGTTCAGTTACGTATTTGCTGCAGAGCCGGGCGACGCCGTAACGGCCCCATCTCCCTGAGGCGATGGCTCGCGCTATGGTCCGGCGCATGGCGCTCTTCTCTTCCGCGAAGCTCCGCATGCCGACGACCGACCGAGGCCCTCCCCGGCCGCACGCAGCGCATGCCCGTTCCGAGGCGCACTTCGTGTCCGGCGCCGCATCGTGCCGCCGTTTCCGAGGGCATGCGGCCTCGCGCAGTTCGGGCTCGGCTGCTTCTGGGGCGCCGAGCGGCAAGTTCTGGCAGGTGCCCGGCGTGTACGCGACCGCGGTCGGCTACTCCGGCGGCCTCACGCCGAACCCGACCTACGAGGAGGTGTGCTCGGGCCGCACCGGCCACACCGAGGCCGTGCTCGTCGTGTACGACCCGAAGGTGGTCTCGTACGACGAGCTGCTGCGCGTCTTCTGGGAGAGCCACGACCCGACCCAGGGCATGCGCCAGGGCAACGACGTCGGCACGCAGTACCGCTCGGCGATCTACTGGTACGACGACGAGCAGCGGCGCGCCGCCGAGGCGTCGCGCGACGCGCTACCAGGCAGGCGCTCGACGGCAGCCGGCTACGGCGCGATCACGACCGAGATCGCCGCCGCGCGCCGAGTTCTACTACGCCGAGGACTACCACCAGCAGTACCTCGCGAAGAATCCGGGCGGATACTGCGGGCTCGGCGGCACCGGGCGTCAGCTGCGCCGCCTGGATCGCGACGCCCGGCCCGTTCCGCATGAGCCGCGCGGCGCTTGCCGTCGTCCTCGTCCTCGCGATCGCCGGCGTCACATGGTGTGAGGCACGCGCCTCGCCCGTCACCGGCGCCGGCGACGTCCTCGGACCGCCGCGCACGCGCCGTCGCGCGCCGACCGCCGCCGCCACGACAGCGCCAGCGCCGCGCGAGCCGGCGCCGATCGCGCTGCCCGCGCCGCCGTTCGACGAGTGGTGCGACCCGGAAGCCGCCGCGCCCGCCCGCGCGCACGCGCCTCACGACGGTCAACACCCGCACAGCGCAGAGTCCTCGAGAGCGACGACGACTGGCTCGCGCCGGCGGGCTCGCGATCTCGAGCTGGCCGATCCCGTCGCACGCGCTCGTCCCCCGACGATCGACGAGCGCCCGCTCGAGACGTTGATCCACGCGCCCCGGCGGGGCTCGCTCGGCATCTACGGCGGTCGCTACTTGCGCGTCGCCGGAAGGCGGCGATGCGCTCACGCTCCCGACCTGCACGCGTGGCTCCACAGCCCGTCGGACCGCGCGAACCACATGCGCGACGTCTTCAGCGACGCCGACTACGCCGACTCTGATCGCGCAGAAGGTCGGCTGGGCCGCGCAGGCGGGCTCGATCCTCTACTTCGACAACCATCACGAGACCGTACGCAGCCGACTCCGGCAATCACACGCGCCTACGTCTCCGCGCGTTCGATCTCCAGCGCCGCGCGCTCGTCTGGCGGTCGCGCCCGCTCGTCGCGCGCGCGCGGAACTTCCTCGTGCTGGGCGACGTCGTCGTCACGCGGTTACGGCATGACGCGCGAGCCCGACTTCGTGCACGTGATCGACGCCGGCACGGGCCGCGTACTGCAGTCGATCCCGGTGCCCGAGCGCACCGGCGCTCCTCGCGACGAAGGACGATCCGTGTGGGTCGCGTGCTACGACGCCGAGGTCGAGCTCCGGCGTCGGACGCTGACGCCGGGTCAGGGACGTCTTCATGGCCGCGCCGGCTCCGAGCTCGACGCGCACGCCGGGATCGCCCTCTCGGCCGGCCCGGCGGCGGAGTTCGCGCGCGCGATCTGTCCGGCCGGGAATGCCGTACTGCTCGCGCGAGCGCCTTCTCGACGAGGCGCGAGGCGCGCGTCGTCGAGCTTGGCGGATCGTCTCGGCGGACGGCTTCGGGACGTCTCTCGAGGTACGCCGTCGAGCGCTTTCGCGTCGTCGGCGTCGAGCGTGCCTTCCTCGCCGCTGCGCGCGGGCGTCGTCAGCGCGTCGATGATGCGGCCGCGCGCGCCGACGTTCCGGATCGTGCCGATGACGCCCTTCCGCGGGCCGAGCTGCGCGAGCAGCGCCTGCTCGCGGAGCGCGCGGACGTCGGACGCGGTCGCCGGCGACGCGCAGCGTGACGCCGAGCGCCGGGCGGCCGGCGAGGAACGCGGCGAGCTGCTTCACCTGCTCCTCGCCCGCGTCGTCGACGCGTGCGCGAGCCCCGGCCGGAAGCCGATCGGCTTCGGCGCGAGCGATCGCCGCCGCCGCCGCGGCGGCAGCACCGCGCCAACGATCTTCAGCGGCGACATGAGCGTGCCGATGAGCGCGCGCACGAGCGCGCCCGGTGACGATCGTCGCCGAGTCGCGACCGCCGCGCCCTTCTCGTCGACCGTGCACCGGGATGGTGAGGTCGATGTTGCCCTTCCAGTCGCGCATGAGCGCGACCGCGACCGTCAGCGGGATGCCGAGCTGCTCGAGCACGACGTTCTGCCGGCTGCGGCTCGCGAGATCGAAGTCGGACAGCGTCAGGTAGCGTCGTGGTGTCGTACTTCGGGCCGTCGATCTTCGCGACTTCGTCGTGACGAAGAGCTGCGCCGCGCGAGATGCTGTAGCGGCGATGCGCCCGTCACGTACGGGTTGAACGGGCGTGAGCGCGAGGTCCTTCACGACGATCGTCGACGTCGCTCTTCTTCGTGAGCGCCGTCACCGTGATGCGAGCCCTTCGCCTTGCTCTGCGCCGTGAGGTCGATCTTCTGGATCTGGAGATCCGGCACCGTGAGCTGCTCGAGGTCGCCGACGAGCGGATCGAACGCGTCGAAGTAGAACGGCTTGTCGTGCGGTCCATGCACGTCGAGCGCGGCCGGCCGCGTGGATCTTCGCGACGCTCGACCTCGCGGTCGCCGTCGACGCGGGCGCGGTGACGCCGCCGGCGGCGGAGCGGACGCGGGCTCTGCGCGGGCGGACGGCGGTGCAGCGGTGGGCGGCGTCTTCGAGAACGACGGCAGCACGACGCCCGCCTCGGTACGCGTGACGCGCGTCGTAGAGCGCATCGACGTCGATGCCGTCGAGGCCGACGACCATCAGGCGGTTCCCGCAGCCCTCCTTCGCGAGCGCGCCCGGCACGGTGACGCCCTGCATCCCGACGGCGATGCGTCTTCGCGCCGAGCGGAGAACGCCCTCGGATCCTCCGCCTGACGCCATCCAGAGGTCCGACGACACCCAGCCGTGCCCGCGACGCGTGACGTCGCCGGCCGTCGGCGCCGTCGAGCCGAGCGTCGACGTCGACGTCGGCGTCGAGCTTCGCGACCTGCAGCACGTTCGGCGCGATGCGCGCCGACGGCGTCGACGATCTTCGGGCACGTCGAGCGCGCGGCGCGTGATCTTGCCGCCGTAGCCGAGCGGCTCGATCTGCAGCGTGCCGTCGATGCCTGAGCGTGCCGTCGCCGACGCCGACGTCGAGCTTCACGGGCGACGCGTCGTGCTTCGGTCCGGAGAGCGCCTTCGCGCCGAGCGAGACGCGCGAGCGTCGAGCGGCGGGATCGGCGAGCAGCCGCGCGCGTCTGCGTGGCCGATGCCGACGTCGTCGACGCTCCAGCTCCACGGCGCGCGGCGGCTCCGGCGTCGGCCGGCGGCGTCTGGCCGGCGCCGGCGCTCGCCGCGGCCTTGGCGGCCGCTTGCGCGGCCCGCGCCGCCTCCATCACCGGCAGGTACATCGGGCCCCTGCGGCTGCACCGGCACGACGGCGCCGTCGAGCGCCACGCGACTTCACGCGCGGCGTGGTGCTTGCACGAGGTCGATCTTCGTCGAGGTCGACGGCGAGCGACTTCCACGCGAGCGCGGGCTGATCGAGGCCCGCCGACCCAGACGGTCACGGTCGTCGAGGCGCGATCGTCGCCGCGTCACCTCGTTCCGTCCGCCGGTCTCCAGCCGGTAGCGCAGAGCCGAGCGACACGAGCCCCGTTGAGATCGCTCCACGCCACACCCGGCACGTAGACGCGCGAGCGGTGGATCGGCGAGCTTCGTGCCGTTGAGCGGTCACGTCGACGGCCACGCCGCCGTCGCCCTTCAGCGGCGTGAAGCGCGCGCGGGTGCGGAGCGCGCCCTGGTCGAGCTTCACGACGAAGCGGATGTCGCTCGGGCTCGCCGTAGACCTCGGGCTCGAAGCGCGATGTCGCGCAGCCTCGATCGACTCGAGGTTGAGCGCGAGCGGCTCCGGCACTGGGGATCGAGCAGGTCGCGGAAGCGGACGCCGCCGCGCTGGAGCCCGACGTAGTCGATCGCCGAAGTGCCAGCCCGACGGCTCCGGCTCGGAGCCTTCTCGCCCGCGGGCTTCGCCTCCGCCGGCGCCGCCTCGCCTCTTCGGGACCAGCGCCAGGAGGTTGATGTCGCCCGACTGCAGCCGATCGAGCGCCACGTGCGGCTCGATCCAGCTCGACGGTCGCGAAGCGGATCGTCTTCCTGAAGAGCTGCAGCCAGCGGAGATCCACCGCGAAGCGCTTCCACGCCGATGATCGGCTCGTCGTCCGGCGCGCGCATCGAGCGCGCGGACGGACACGTCGTTCGAGCGCGACGCCGCCGGACGAGGAGCGCGAGGTCCGACGTCGCCCACGTGCACCTTCGCGTGCAGCGCCTCCGAGGCGCGGGTCTCGATCTGCGACCGCAGGATGCTCGGCAACGCGCCACGCACGACGATCACGATGACGGCGAGCAGGATCGCCCACCACCACCGCCGCACGGAGCTCGCATGCCAGCGCCCCATGTCACGGTAGCAGTGCTCGTCGAGTCCCGCCACCCCAGTCGAACTGCGTGCGCCGCGGCGCGATCGCCACTGCGCTATGACGGAGCCATGGCCGACCCCGTGCTGCCTCGACCGAAAGTCCGATGGCGTCCTGACGCTGACGCTCAACCGCCCATCGCGCGATGAACGCGCTCTCGCGCGAGCTCCGGCGCGCCATCGTCGCCGCCTTCACGAGCCTCGGCGCACGGATCGCCGACGATCGGCGTCGTCATCCTGACCGGCGCGGGCCGCGCCTTCTCGGCCGGGCTCGACCTGAAGGAGCTCGGCGGCGAGACCGCCGACCGCGGCCGACGTCGGCGAAGCCGTCGCGACCGGCGACCTGATCCAGACGATGTCGCGCTGCGACCGGCCGATCATCGGCGCGGTGAACGGCGTCGCCGTCACCGGCGGCTTCGAGCTGCGCGCTCGCCTGCGACGTGCTGATCGCGTCGACCGAGGCCCGCTTCGCCGACACGCACGCCCGCGTCGGGATCATGCCGGGCTGGGGGCTCTCGCAGAAGCTCTCGCGCCTGATCGGCATCAGCCGCGCGAAGGAGCTGTCGCTCACCGGCAACTACTGCATCGGCCGAGCAGGCCTGCGCCGTGGGGCCTCGTGAACCGCGTCGTCGTCGCCGGCCGAGCTCTTGCCGACGTGCCGCGCGCTCGCCGCACGACATGCTCTCGTGCGACCCCGACGTGCTGCGCGCCTACAAGCGCGTCATCGACGACGGCTACGCGACGACGTTCGGCGAGGGCTCCGCATCGAGAAGACCGCAGAACCGCGAGCACGCCGAAGACGGTCACGCCCGAGAAGATCGCCGCCCGGCGTGCGGCAACGGCGCGCGGCTGCACGCGCGCGCTGGCGGAGCGCTCGCGGACTGGGCAGCACCGGGCACGCAGACCGCTGGCTTCGAACGTGGCCGTGCGCTATGCGCGGAGCGAACTAAGCGGAACCCCCGCGGCCGCTACGCGCACCGACCGATCTCGAAACGCTATTCGCAGCGCCACTGGACCGAGCACCCGTACGGCGCATTCAACGGATTGCACCGCGCCGGATGCCCGTCCGGGATCTCGACGAAGTAGCCCGTCCCGAACGCCGGGTTCGGCACCGGGTAGTCGGTCGACACCCACTGCGCGCCGCTCGCGATCGCCGCATCGCGCGGTCGACGTGTCGTTGACGCGCGCCTCCTCGCGTGTCGCGCGTCGGCGCGCGTGCGTACGACGTAGCCCGCCGGCGACGCGCGCGCGCGATCGGGTCGTCCTTCGAGCTCGTTCAGCTTGATGAACGCGGCGTCGTCGTTGCCCGGATCGGCGCTCGTGAAGAGGACGCGGCCGGCGAGCGACGGATGCCCGGCGCAGGTAGTCGCGTCCGGTAGTGCCCGCCGTTGTCGAGCAGGAACATGATCTTGCCGCGCGCCTCGCCGAGCGTCGGCCAGCCGCGATCGAGGACGGCGTCCTCGAGCGTCGGATAGTCGCGGCGCACGTCGTCCGGCGTGATCAGCTTCTCGGGCGGCAGGACGGAGCGGATCTCGGCGTCGAGCGCGTCGAACTGCGCCGGGCCGAAGCGGAACCGGCGTCACGAAGCCGACGCCGAGCGACGTCGGGCGTCGGGTCGTCCTTCGCCTCGACGAGCACCGCGATCGGCAGGTGGCTCGGGTGCGCGTCGGACCACGTCTTGATGACGGTGCAGGCACTCGTTGAACGTGAAGCACGTGCTGACTGGAAGTCGACGTCGGCGATGTGCAGGATCTTGAAGCCCGGCTGGTCGAGCGCCGGAACGCCCGACGCGGTCGGCAGCGCCGACCACCGACATCGACGTTCCGGTTCGCGTAGAGACCGCCTGCGGGATCGGCCCACACGTCGAGCTCGATCTGCCGGATGCCCTGCGTGTCGAACTGCTGGTCGAGCGGGATGTGCGTGTAGTCGATCTGGTAGAAGACCGAGCATGAAGGCGAGCAGCGCCGACCAGAGCGGCTCGAGCGGCCGGATGTGGTAGCTGTTGTGGCTGCCGAGCACCTGGATCTCGTTCAGGTGCACGCAGCGGGTGGCGATACTTCCGCGCCTGCTTGTCGAAGCGCTTCTGCGCCTTCGGGCGACGTCGGCTGCGCGCTCAGCTTGATCTCGGCGACCCGGACGCGCCGCCGAGCCGCAGGCACTGGCCTTCGGTGGCCCGGAGCACCTCACGGCGTGCCATGGCGGATCGCAAGTCGCCGAGGACGCATGGCCGAGCGCGAGCAGGAGGACGATTCGTCGCATGCCATCGAGGCTACCGTGACGATCGTGTTACCGTCAACCGAAAACGGCCTCAGCGCGGCTCCAGGATGCACGACCGGGATGTGGCGCGCCGTGATCTGCTCGTATTGGCCGAAGAACGGATTCACGGCCTTGAGGCGCGGCCAGAGGACGCCTCCGCTCCTCGGGCGTCGACTCGCGCGCCGTCACGGCGACCTTCCGCGCGCCGACCTCGACCGTCGCATTCGGATCGTGCCGCAGGTTGACCCACCAGGACGGCGGCCGATCGGAGCCGCCGTTCGACGCGACGACGACGAAGCGCCCGCGCATCCTCCATGTAGGCGAGCGGGACGGTCGCGCTGCTGCCCGGACTTCCGGCCCGTCGTGGTCAGCAGCAGGTTCGTGATCGCGCCCGCGGCGTGGCCGACGCGCCCGCCGGTCGCCCGGTAGAGGGCGCGTGTGGAGGCGTCCCGTCACGCGCCAGAAGGGGCTCTCGCCGATCGCCTTCAGGATTCGCTGGGTGGGTCCCATCGGATGCGGGTAGCGCAACGGGCGCGCGAGTGAAGTGAATACCTCTCCGGCGCTCGCCGTCAGACCCCTGACGCTGCCGCTCGACGCCAGAGGCTCGAATCATCACCGAGCGGCAGCGTCCCCTCTCTTCGGCAGCAAGCGGGCCTCACCTCCCGGGGCCCGCTTGCTGCTTCAAGCGTCCGTGACGTCGAGGGCGGCGCGCAGACTTGTCCGCGACTCCTCGGGCTCAGCTGAGAGGCGGGACTATAGTCGACGGACCGCCAGGCGCCTCGTCGACGTAGCTTCGGTCGCCTGGAGCTGCGAGTTGAAGACGTGGCGGACGATGCCGTCGCGGTCGATGACGAAGGTCACGCGGCCGGGCAGCAGGCCGAGCGTCGCGGGAACGCCGTAGCGCTTTGCGGACGCGTGCCGCCGGTGTCGCTGACGAGCGTGAACGGGAGGTGGAACTTCTCGGCGAACTTCTGGTGGGACGCGCCGTTGTCGGAGCTGACGCCGACGACCTCGGCGCCGGCGTCGGTGAACGCCTGATAGCTGTCGCGGAAGGAGCAGGCTTCCTTCGTGCAGCCGGGCGTGTCGTCCTTCGGATAGAAGTACAGGACGACGTTGCGCTTGCCGCGGAAGTCCGAGAGGCGGACGCTTGCCGGCGGCGTCCGTCAGGTCGAACTCCGGGGCGGCGTCGCCCACCTTGATGCCGGGTTCACCGGTGCCGAGCAGACCGTCGAGCAGTCCCATGCGTCGCCCTCCTCCGGGCGCGACGAGTAGCACGCGCGTCGCAGCGCGGAAAGTCAGACGCTGCAGCAGGACCGGACGCGCCGGCTTGCCGCGTCGCCGCGGCGCAGCGCCGCGCGCGTAGAGGCGACACCTGGCGGGCGTACTCGTCGCGCCGGCCCGCGAGCTCGACGTCCGGTCTTGAAGTCGACGACCGTCCAGCCGTCCGCTCCTCGAACGCGACGTCGACGACGCCTTCGACGAGCGTGTCGTCGTCGAGCCCGAGCGCGAGCGGCGTCTCGCGCGCGACGCGCACGGCCGTCGCGGCGCGGCGGGCAGCGGGTGCGCGAGCGCGCCCGTCACCGCAGTCGACCGCGGCGGCGATCTCGTCGGCCGTCGCGCCGAGCAGCCGGCCCTCGATCGCGGCGACCGCGCTCACGTCGCTCCGCGCGGCGCCGAGGTCGACCGACCGCGAGCGTCGCGTGCACGAGGCGTGCCGAAGCGCCGCCCGCTCGGCCGCGTCGGCCGCGCGCTCGACGCGCTCGATCCGGGACGTCGCCGGCGCCGTCGACCGCGACCTGCGCGTGCTCCGTCGCCGTCACGACGCGGATCGACGGCGCCGCCGCGTCGGCGCGCACGGCCGCCCGCGCGGCCTGCCACGCCGCGTGCGTGCGGATGCCGCTCTCCGAGCGCTCGCCGCTCTCGTCGATCGACAGCAGGCGTCTGCTGCTTCAGCCGACGGTCTCCAGGACCGACAGCTCGAGCACGCCCGGCGCCCACCAGACCGACGCGGTGCTCGCCGGCCTGCGGGCGGTGCAGTCCGGGCGTGACCGCCAGCCGGCAGCTGCACGACGTCGTCCGGCCGCTCCGACGACGCAGTCGCCCGCGAGCACGGGGCAGCCGTCGGGCGCGCGTCGTCTCGGGCATGCGGACGCGTGTCGGGCGCCGGGTAGATCGCCGGGATCGAGCGGCGCGAGCCAGCTGCTCGGCTGCGTGCGGCGTCGCCGACCGCCGGCACGACGAGCAGGTCGCGCGCGCGCGTCGCCGCGACGTAGAGCGAGCCGCACGGCCTCTTCCTCCTCGCGCAGGCGCTCCTCGTGCGCGTGGTCGACCAGATCCGGCGGCGCGGCGCCGGCGAGGCGCATCGCGCAGAGCTGGCGCGTCGGGTCGACCCAGCGCCACGGCTCCTCGGCGTGCCCTTCGCCGTCAGGTCGGCGAGGATCACGACCGGGAACTCGAGGCCCTTCGCGCGGTGCACGGTCATGATGCGGACGCCTTCGGTGCCGTCCTCGACGATCGGCGCCTCGCCGGCCTCGCCGCGCTCGGCGTCGTGCTCGAGGCAGATCGACGAAGGCGCGGAACGACGTGACGCCCGCGCCGCTCGGCGCGCGCGCGCGAGGTCCATGAGCGCGAGCCGTTCGCGAGCGCCTGCTCGCCGGTCGGCCAGATCGCGAGGCCCGCGTGCGCCCGCACCGCGCCGAGGAAGCCGCGCGATCGTCTCGGCGAACGGCCGGCGGTTCCGTCGCGACGTGCAGCTCGCGCAGCAGCGCGAGCGCGTCCGCCACCTCGGCCAGCTCCGGGCGACAGCGTCCGGTGGCGGCGAGCGGAACGGATGCAGCGGCGTCAGGCGATACGCGTCGCCGTACGCCGCGCGGTACGCGAGCAGCTGCGCCGTCGCCGAACGCCATGAGCGGCCCGCGGAGCGTCGCGAAGACCGCGAGCGCGTCGTCCGGGCCGCTCGATCGCCGCGAGCGCGGTCGGAGCGCGCGCGACCTCCTCGCGCTTGTGGAACGACGAGCTGCCGCACGAGCACGTGCCGGAGCTGGCGCGCCTCGAGCGCGCGCGCACGTAGGGCCGCGTGACGTCGTCGCCCCACGAGCGCATGCGCCGGAACAGCAGGCACACGTGGCGCGGCGCGACGCGGCACGCGCTCGTCCGGCCGCTCGCGCTCCGTCACCGTCCAGCCGCTCTTCGTGACGAGCCAGTCGACGAAGCGCGCCGACCGCGTCGGGCAGCGAGTCGCTCGATGCGGAAGCTGACGATCGCGCCGGAAGTCGCCGTACGGCTTCGGCACCGGCAGCGCGACGACGCGCCGGCTGCGTCGTCGACGTTCGCGCGGAACGGCTCGAGCGGCACGTACGCCGCCTGGCCGTCGCTCGTCCGTCCATGCAGCGGCGCGAACGCGGCGTTCACGACCGACTGGATGTCGGGCACGCTCCGGAAGCTCACCGTGAGGTGCACGACCTCGGCGCCGGCGGCGACGAGCTGCCGCTTCACGCGACTCGTAGAGCGTCACGTCGGCGCGCCGGAAGCGGTAGATCGACTGCTTCGGGTCGCCGACGAGGAAGAGCTTGCCCGGCGTCGGCCGAACGCTGCGCCAGTCGCCCTCGCGCGGATCGTCGGCCGCGAGCAGGAGCAGCAGCTCCGCCTGCAGCGGATCGGTGTCCTGGAACTCGTCGACGTAGAGCTGCGTGTAGCGGCGCTGCAGCTCGGCGCGCACGACCGCGTCGCCGCGCACGAGGTCGCGCGCGCGGCGCAGCAGGTCGAGGAAGTCGAGGCAGCCCGCGCGCGCCTTCAGCCGCTCGTACTCGTCGACGACCGGCCAGAGCTCGTCGCGGAGCATCGGCGCGAGCTCGGCGCCGGCGTCGCGCACGAACGCGTCGAGCCGCCGCCTTCACGGCGTCGCGCCGGTCGCGCCGCTCCTTCCGCGCGCCGTCGTTCGCGCGCACCCAGCCCTTCCAGCGCCAGTGCCTCTGCCCGGCAGAGCTCGACGAGCTCGGCTTCGAGGCCGTCGTAGTCGCGGCCGCGGAGCTGCTCGCGACGCGCGACGTGCTCGACGAAGCTCGCGACGTCGTGGAGCGAGCGGCCGAGGACGTCGCGATCGGTCGCCGGCAACGCTTCGGGCCCGAGCGCCGCGAGGTCGGCCACGATCTCGTCGATCTCGCGGTCGCGGTCGAACGGGCGGCGCGTCCACGGCGCGGTGAAGTCGCGCCACTCGACGAGCTCGCGCGCCGCGCCTTCGAGCAGCGCGCGCGGCCGCCCGTGCGCGTGCGGCGTCGCAGGATGCGCCGCACCCCGGGCCCGGATCGCGCGAGCTGCCGCTCGAACCAGCGCCCGAACGCGCGCGCGAAGAGCACGCCCGCGACGTCGTCGGGCGCGACCTGGAAGAGCGGATCGACGCCGGCCTCGATCGGCCGCTCGCGCAGCAGCTCGGCGCAGAACGCGTGGATCGTGCCGATGCGCGCCTCCTCGAGCTTCGGCAGCGCGTCGCGGAGCCGGGTCGCGACGTCCGGCGGGCAGTCCGGCGCCTGGCGCATCCGCTCGAGCGCGGTGCGGAGCCGGAGCTTCAGCTCGCCGCGCCGCCGCTTCCGTGAACGTGAGCGCCACCAGGCTCTCGAGCTTCGCGTGCGCCCGCGGCGAGCGCGGCGACCATGCGGCTGACGAGCTCGGTCGTCTTGCCGGTGCCGGCCGCGGCCTCGACGACGAGCGTCGTCGCGAGGTCGCTGCCGGATGCGGTCGCGGGCGTCCTGATCGGCGAGCGCGCGCTCATTGACCTCCAGCCGCGCAAGCGCGGCTCATCGCATCCCGCAGGCGGGCGAGCGCCGCGAGACGGTCGGCCGGCTTCCGCTCGACGCGCACCTGCTCGTACGGGCCGCACACGGCTTGATAGTCGCACCACGTGCAGCGCGTTCTTCGCGGGCGCCGCCGGCAGGAAGCCCTCGCGCAGCGCCTGCGCCGACGATCTCGGCGACGGCGGTCGCCGCCGCCGTGCTCTGGATGTCGAGCGGCACGACGCGCTCCGTGTACGCGCCGACCGACGTGCAGTAGTAGAGCCGTCCCTCGACGACCGGCGCGTCGAGCAGCGCGCCGCCGCGAGCGCGTAGAGGACGGGCTGCAGCACCTGCCCGCCGCCGACGACGACGCCGTCGGGCGCGCTCACCTTGCCGGTCTTGTGGTCGGTCACGCGCAGGCGCCCGTCCGCGCGCCGCTCGACGAGGTCGATCGCGCCGCGGAGCCGGAGGCCGCCGGCGATCTCGACCGGCGCGTCGACGCTCGCCGGATCGGCGTGCGCGCGATCGCGCTCGGCGACGTCGAACGACAGCTCGAAGCGGTCGGGCACCCAGCCGTCGGTCGGCGCCGGCCTGGCGGCGGAGCCATTCGCGACAGGTCGGCGCGGATCGCGTCGAGGCCGTCGTCCCACACGCGGTCGATCGCGGGCGCGAGCTGGTCCGCCCGGCGCGCGTCGCCTCGGCGTCGAGCGCGTCGTCCATGATCGTCGAACGCGCGCGTCGAGCCGCGCCGGCGCGAGCGGCAGCAGCCTTCGTCGCGGAGCTGCGTCAGCACGTCGAACTGCACGTCGTGCACGAGGCTCGCCGCGCGTCAGCGGATCCATCAGCCTCGATCTGCACGGGCTCGTCGCGCGGCTCGAGGCGATGCACGGTGTAGAGGAAGAAGCGGTACGGGCACGCCGCGAAGTGCTGGAGCGCCGTCGGCGAGAACGCGCGCGCGTCCGAGCTGATGCGCGGCCAGGGCGGCCGTCGCCGCGGCGTCCGGGTCGACGAGCCCGTCGGCCTGGCGTCCAGCGGCGGATCCATCGGCGCGCGCGGGCGCGGAGCGCGCGCGCGGAGGTGCGGGTTCGCGTCGAGGAGATAGCTCGCCGTGCCGACGGTCGTCTCGGGATCGGCGCGCGAGGAGCGGCGCCAGCAGCGCCAGGTCGTACTCGGCCTCGTCGATCGCGTCGGCCGGCTGCTCCGGCGCGGGCCAGCCGAGCCGCGCGGCCGCGGCGCGCTCGGCGCGCTTCGCCGAGGTCGTCGAAGCCGGGCAGCTGCCCTCCGCCGCGCGCAGCACCTCGAGCGCGTAGAACGACGGCACGCGCGGGCGCGACTTCTCGACGTCGACGCGCGGGTACGAGACGTAGACGCGCTCGCGCGCCGCGCCGACGGCGATGCGGAGCGCCAGCCGCTCGCGCCGCGGCGCGGTCGGCCTGGCGCACAGAGCCGTCGCCGCCGGCGAGCCGTTCGCGCGCGGCGTCGAGCAGGATCGGATCCTCGACGATCTTCTGCGGGAAGAGGTTCTCCGCGAGCCCGGGCACGAACACGACGTCGAACGCGAGGCCGCGGAGCGCCGCCGTCGACGCGACGAGCACGGCGCCGTAGCGACGCCGCGGCGGCGCGCACCGTGAGATCGCGGAGCCGCGGGCCGAGGACGAGCCGCACCTCGTCGAGGTCGACCGGCCCGACCGGGCCCATCGGCGCCAGGTCCTGCAGCGTCTGGAGGACGAGCTCGGGATGGCGGAGCGACGCGGTCGCGAGCTCGCGGAGCGCCGCGAGCCACTCGCCCCACGTCGCCGAGACCGGCAGCGTCGCGAGCCGCTCGACGAGCGGCAGCGCGAACGCGCGCAGGTGCCCCAGGTCGCGGACCGCGCGCGCGAGGCGCGGCGCGCGCGCGTCTCCTGGTCGTCGGCGATCGCGGCCGCCTGCTTCTGCTTCGAGCTCCGCCGCGAGGCCGTCGAGCCGCCGCCGCCAGCGGTCGACGCCGCCGATCACCGCCGCTTCGACGATGAGCTCCTCCCAGCGGCGCGGCGCGTGCAGCGTGCCGGCGACGGCGGGCGTGCCGCCGGGATCGGGCACGGGCACGTTCTCGTCGCGCGCCGTCGTCGACGGGCGGCGGCTCGGCCGGCACGAGGTCGTTCTCGGGCGGCACGAACGGATCGGCGGGCGCGGCGGCGCCGGCCTCGGGCACCTGGCCGAGCGAGAGGTACTCCGCGAAGCCGCGCGCCGAGAGCCCGTCCGCGGCGCAGCCGAGCAGCGCCAGCAGCGCGCGACCCGACGGATGCGGCCGCGCCGTGCCGCGCGCGAAGAAGTACGGGACGTCGGCGCGCGCGAACGCCTCTTCGAGGTGCGGCGTGTAGTCGCGAACGGCGTGGAGCGCGACCGCCATGCGGTCGAACGGCACGCCGCGCGCGGCCTCGGCCTGGATCGCGCGCGCGATCTCGACGCACTCGCGCGCCTCGCCGGGCCACGCGGCGAGCCGCACGCTGTCGTCGAGCGGCGCAGACGGCGGCGTCGTGTCGTCGAACAGGAAGGCGCTGCAGGCGGCCGAGCGAGGTCGCCGTCGGCGACCGCGCGCCGGTTCCGGCTCGGCGCCGCACGCACGCCCGAGCGCGCGCGATCGTGCGGACGTCGCCCGTGACGGCGGTCGCGAGCACGCGCGGCGCGCGCGCGACGAGCGCGGCGACGAGCGCTTCTTCGGCGACCGTCGCGAGCGGCACGTCGAGCAGGAGCAGCGGCAGCCGGCGAGCCCGGCGGCGTCGGCGACGCGACGGCGTCGCGCGCGGTCTCGAGGACGAGCGCGCGATCGGCCAGCCGATCGGCCGCGAGCTCGTGCGCCGACGGCGCCGGCGATGCGCGCGAGGTCCGGGCCGAACGGCTCGAGCGCCGCGGAGCGCGCCGGCATCGATGCCCGCGAGCCGGAGCTCGTCGAGCGTGCGGCCGAGCGCCTGCGGCAGCCCGGGATGGCTCGCGACCGGCGTGAAGCGTCCGAGGTCGTTCTGCCGCGCGCAGCCGGTGCACCGCGCGCGCGACGACCGCCGCCGATCGCGAGCTCGGCCGGCGGCGTCAGCTCGCGCCGCGCGAGCGCGCGCACGGCGAGTCGGAGCGCCAGGCGATCGAGCGTCAGGCGCACGATGCCGAACCGCGCGCCCGCCGCGCGCGTCACGTCGCGCGCGAGGTCGTCGCACGCCTCCCATCCCGGCGCGACGACCAGCGCCGGGGCGTCGCGCGGCAGCGCGCGCGAGCCACGCGCGCGCCGCGTCCAGATCGCGTCGCCGCCGCGGGCGCGACCAGCACTCGCACGTCCCCCGCCATGGGATGCTCGGCATACCACGCTCGCGCCCGCGTGCTATACCCGCGCGATGCGCGTCGTCTCGCTTCTGCCCGCGGCGACCGAGATCGTCGCCGCGCTCGGGCGGCTCGACGACCTCGTCGGCGTGAGCCACGAGTGCGACTTCCCGGCCGAGGTCGCCGCGAAGCCGCGCGTCACGCACTGCGCGATCCACGGCAACCAGCTGCCGAGCGCCGAGATCGACGAGTGGGTGCGGACGGAGCTCCGCGAGACCGGCACGCTCTACACGATGGACGAGCCGCTCATCCGCGAGCTCGCGCCCGACGTCATCATCACGCAACGCCTCTGCGACGTGTGCGCGGTCGGGTACGGCAGCGTCGTCAAGTTCGCGGAGACGCTGCCCGGCCCGCCGCAGGTCGTGAACCTCGAGCCGCTCCGCCTCGGCGACGTGTCCAGGACGTGCTGAACGTCGGCGCTCGCGATCGGCGCGCGCGAGGAGGCGGCGCGCGTCGTCGGCGAGCTGCAGGCGCGCGTGAACGCCGTGCGGCGCCGGACGAGCGCGCTCGCGCGCCGGCGTGCGGTGCTGCTCGAATGGATCGATCCGCCGTTCCGCACCGGCCACTGGGGCCCGGACGTCGTCGCTGCGGCGGGCGGCGCCGAGATGATCGGCGTCGCCGGCACGCCGGCCGTGGCGATCGACTGGGACGCCGTGCGCGCGGCGAAGCCCGAGGTGCCTGGTCGCTCGCGTGCTGCGGCTTCGACGTCGCGCGCGACGATGCGAGGACCTGCCGCTCCTCCGCGAGATGCCCGGCTGGACGCGAGCTGCCGGCGGTCCAACGCGGCGACGTGTGGGTGATGGACGGCAGCGCGTACGTGAGCCGGCCGGGCCGCGGCTCGCCGACACGGTCGAGCTGCATCGCGCAGTGCCTGCACCCGGAGGCGTTCGGGGCGCCCGAGGAATCGGCGACGTCGTGCGGATCGCTGCCTAGCGGCAGCGGAACGTCGCGCGAGGAAGCGCGCAGCGACCGGCGGCGAACGCGTGCGTCCCGCAGTCGCCGACCGAGCTCGCGACGGCCGACGCGCCGACGACGATCGTCACCCGGAGTGGACCGACGAGGGGCGCCAGGCTGCGAGCGCTTCGTCTTCACCACGAACGCGATGCCTTTGCCCTTCTTCCGGCGGTCCTTGAAGCGGAACGCTCGGAGACCGTTCGCGGAGCCGGCGGTGCACGCCGGCGGATCGATGCGGCCCGACGCGTTCGCAGTAGCGCGATCCGGTCCACCCGTCGCGCGCGTCGCAGCCCGCACCGCCCGGGATCGGCTGACGTGCGATGCGAGAGGTCGAAGACGGCGCGCCGCGGTTGCCGAGGTCCTCCAGCAGCACCTGCGCGCCGGTGTGCGCCGGATCGAACGCCGCGGGCTCGCCGGCCGGGAACACGAGGCGTGCCGGCGAGCGTCATCGCCTCATCGCCGCTCGGCAGACCCACCTTGCGGACGACGAAGCCGCGGACGCGCGATCGCGACGCCGCCGGCGCACACCGGGCGCGAGTGTCGTCGACGTGGACGACGACCTCGACGACGGTGGTCGTCGTCGTGGTCGTCGTGGTGGACGTGTCGCCGGGCACGGGGATCAGCCTCGAACGCGCCGATGTCGCACACGGCGCCGCCGAGGCCGTCGCCGTCGTAGTGGCGCGGCTCGCCGCGCTGGTCGGTCATGAGCTTGACGGGCGGCGTCGAGAAGTCGGTGCAGCCGCCCGGCGGCCCGGCGTCGATCGCTGGGCTGCCGGCGACGAGCGCCATCGTGGACATGAGACCGCCGTTGTCGGCCGAGCTCCGCCGAGCCCGGGCGCGATCGGCGACCCGGACGTGCCGACCTGGTCGCCCGTCGTCGTGCCGAACGTGCAGCCGGCATTGTTGCCGATCAGGTTGTAGCCCTGCGACGTGACCGCCGAGACGCAGTTGGGACCGGTCGGCGCGGTGTTGCCGGCGATGATCGAGTTCTTCACGACGACGCTCGTGCCGCCGCCGCGGACCCCGCCGCCCGACGCGGTCGCCTCGTTGCCCGAGATGGTCGCGTTGCCGAGCGAGAGCGCGTTCGGCAGCCCCGGCACGTCGACGTAGATGGCGCCGCCGCTAGCGGCCCTGTTGAGAACGAACGTGGTGTTCAGGATCGTCATGCCGGTCGCGCAGATCGCGCCGCCCGTGCCGGAGGTCGGGTTGAGCACGAACAAGCAGCGCGTGCAGGTGAACCCGGTGCCCGGCGAGAGGATCGCCCCGCCGTTCTGCGACCCCAGACTGGCGTCATTGTTGCCGAAGGCGGAGTCCCGGATGTCCACGGCCGGGATTGAAGCTCAAGATCGCGCCGCCGCCGTATCCGGTCCGCAGGGCATGGTTGTAGAGCGAAGCTGGATTCCGCGATCTCGAGCGATGCCGGCACCGTCCATCGATCGAGATCGCGCCGCCGCCGCCCGCCGTGTTGGATCCGAGGACGCAGCCCCGGACCGCATGCGCGCGGCCGGTCCCGGTGCCGCTGATCGCGATCGCGCCGCCGAAGCCGAGTGGATCGCCCGTGTTCCCGCTGAAGAACGATCCGTGGAGGTCGAGCACGTAGCCGTCTGCGGCCGCGAGCGCCGCTGCCGCCCGTGTTCTCGACGAACGACGATTCGTCGGTGAAGATCCGCGCCGGAACGGCGAGAGCCATCGCGGCCTCGCCGAGCACGGCGCCGCCGTCGTTGCCGGTGATGGTGACCTTGGTCAGGCGGACGTCGCCGCCCGTCGCACGGATGGCCGAGCCCGGGCCCGACCGCGGCGTTGGTGAGCTCCACCTGGAAGAGCCGCAGGATCCCGCCCGCGGGCACCTCGAAGAGCCGCGGCCGCCCGGCGTCGCTCGCCCTGATCGTGGTGTTGATCGTCGTCTGGAAGTCGGCGCCGGCGATCGTGACGTCCTGCACGATCGGCGGCAGCGTCGCGCTCTGCACGTAGGTACCCGTCGGCAGGTTGATCGTGTGCGCGCGCCGTCGAGCGCGTTCGCCTGCTCGATCGCCGCCCGCAGCGTGCAGACCGCGCCCGCGGTCGCACGAACGCCGTCGCTCGTGTCGGCGTCGCTCGCCTCGCCGGCGTCGTCGACGGCGAACGTCGCCGCCTGTGCGCCGCGACGGTCAGCGCCAGCAGCGCACAGGCGCGCGGCCGTCGAGCGGAACCGCATGCGTCCGGCATACCGTACGCTGCCGGCGCCGTCAGCTCCGGGCGCGTCCCGCTCCGGACGCGCCGGACTGCGCGAGCTCGGTCGCGCAGCGCCTTCCCGAGGACGCTGTGGTGCCGGCCGTACGCGAAGTAGAGGACGAGGCCGATGAGCAGCCACACCGCCGAGGCGGAGCCAGTTCTCCCAGCCGAGCATCAACATCATGCCGAGGTTCATGAGCATGCCCAGGATCGGCACGCAGGGCACGAAGGGCGTGCGGAACGGCCGGTGGCACGTGCGGGATTGGTCCGTCGCATCACGATGACGGCGGCGCACACGATGACGAACGCCATGAGCGTGCCGATGTTCACGAGGTCGGCGAGGAGCTTCAGCGGGAAGACGCGCCGCGATCGCCGCGACGAGCGACGCCGGTCAGGATCGTCGCCTTGTGCGGCGTCCGGAAGCGCGGGTGGACGGCGGCGAAGAAGCTCTTCGGGATGAGCCCGTCGCGCGCCATCGCGAGCAGCACGCGCGCCTGCGAGAGCAGCAGCACGAGCAGCACGCTCGTGATGCCGACGACGGCGCCGAGCGAGATCAGGAACTCCGCGACGGGGAGCCCGCGGGCCTTGAACGCGTGCGCGACGGGCGCGTCGATGTCGATCTGGTCGTACGGGATCATGCCGGTCAGCACGGCGGCGACCAGGATGTAGAGGATCGTGCAGAGCACGAGCGACGCGATGATGCCGATCGGCACGTCGCGCTGCGGGTTCTTCGCCTCCTCGGCGTGCGTCGAGACCGAGTCGAAGCCGATGTAGGCGAAGAAGATGTACGCCGACGCCCTTGCCCACGCCGGTCCAGCCGTATGGGCATGAACGGATGCCAGTTCTTCGTGCTCGACGTAGCCGGCGCCGACGACGATGACGAACAGCACCACGGCGAGCTTCAGGATCACCATGGCGGCGTTGAACCTGCGCGCTCTCGCGGATGCCGATGACGAGCACGATCGTGCACCAGCAGCACGACGAGGCACGCGGGCAGGTTGCAGATCGTGCCCGTCGACGATCCACGACGCCGTCGCCGGTATCGAAGTCGAACGGCGTCGGCGATCCACGCCGCGGGCAGCGTGATCGCCGAAGATGCCCGAGGAACGACATGAAGTAGTGCGACCAGCCGTGCGCGACCGTGCTGGACGCGACGGCGTACTCGAGCACGAGGTCCCAGCCGATGATCCACGCGAAGAGCTCGCCGAGCGTCGCGTACGCGTACGTGTAGGCGCTGCCGGCGACCGGCACCATCGCGGCGAACTCCGCGTAGCAGAGCCCGGCGAGCGCGCAGCCGAAGCCGGCGACGACGAACGAGAGCACGAGCCCCGGCCCGGCATACTCGCTTCGCGGCGAGGCCCGTCAGCACGAAGATGCCGGCGCCGATGATCGCGCCGACGCCGAGCGCCGTCAGGCTGACCGGCCCGAGCACGCGGCGGAGCTGATGCTCGCCCGCGAGCTCGGCGAGGAGCACCTCGACACTCTTGGTCCGGAAGAGCCCGTTCATCCCCACCTCCGCCGCGTCGCGACCGTCAGTGCAGTCGGTCGTGTCCGTCCGAGTCCGACGCCGGTTGCGCCGTCGCGAGCGCATCGGCCGTGGCGTAGATCGGGACCGACCGCGCGCGGCCAGCCCGACGCCTTCCTGCGGCGTGCAGGCGAACACGTCGGTGTCGTCGCCGCGCGTGATCGACGACGAGCGCGCGAAGCCCGCGCGCGTCGGCGTCGAGCACGACCTCGCGCACGTCGCCGCCGCGCGCCGCGCACCAGCTCGAGCGAAGAGCGCCGACAGCCACGGCACGTCGTCGCTCTCGCCGTGGCGCTCGAGCTCGTGCGCGCGCGGACCGGGTCGACCGGGATCGCCAGGGCGGCGCCGTCGCGCGCCCTCGAGCTCCGCCCGACCCCGACCGCAGCGCTGGCAGACCCGGACGCGGACGAGCTCGAGCCGTTTCACGGGGTCCGTCGGTAGCCGCGTCCTCCTCGCGGGTCAATTGCGCGCGGGCTCTCCGGTAGCGTCGGACGCGGCTGCGGCGAGCACCGCACAGCGGTCACGACGGCGGTCGCTCGGTGCCCCAGGCTCCAACGAGCTCCTCGACGACCTTCCGCACGGCGATCTCGTACGCTGCTCCGAGCGTCACGCTTCCCGGTGTCGCGACCGGGCTCGCACGCCGGCGGGTGTGCCACAGCACGGTTCCGCTCGACGGCTCCACGAGCGCCGCTTCGAGGGCGACGATCACGAAAGTGGGCTGGGTCGGCGCGTCGGGTTGCCATTGCTCGACGACCACCATGAGGACCGGCTCGTCGAGATGCCCGTGACGCGCGAGCTCTGCCGCGGCGTCGGGACTGTAGACCGGGTGCCCCTCGGTGGCGGCCACCACCAAATCGGGCGCGACCACGGCATAGCCGCGGCGCGCGAGCGCGGCCCGGAGCTCGATTGCGAGCACCTGGGGACCGTCACGCGCTCGGTCCCGAAGGCGTACCGCTCGAGCACCGAGGTGCCGGCCACGAGAAGCTCGTCGCCGGTGCGATTGCCGGGCATCAGCACGGCGACGGTGCGCACCGTCGCGGGCGGTGCCGGGCACCGGCGCGACGCCACACCCGAGCGCGAGCAGTCCCAGACAGCGAGCCAGCACGCGGGGCGTCATCGATCGTCCTTCGCAGAGGTCCGACAGGCGGCGCTGCATGTCGCTCATTTCCCGACGGAGCTCCAGACTTCCTCGGCGTGCAGGCGACCAAGCGCCTCCGTCGGATCGAGGGCGAGGGCGGTGCCTCGTCGGATGGCTCCGCGCTCGCGACCACGTCCGGCACGAGATCTCGCACCTTCGCCTCCCATCGGCTCGCCGCCCCATCGTCGTGCCTTGCCGACGCGCGTTGGCATAGCGGAAGAGCGCGAGCCCGGCCTGGCGCGCGGCCGTGATCCTCGTCGCTGGCGGCGAGCGCAGCCGTCGGCATGGCCGGCTGCGCCTCGAGCATCTCGTAGAATTCCGCGAGGGCGTCGCCGGTGAACCCAATCCTTGTCGCCCGCCTGGCGACATGCGCGTCAGGCGCGGCGCCAGGAACTCGATGACGGGGCGGTCGTCGGTGTTGAACGGCGCGGCGGCGAAGCGCTCGGCGACGGCGGAGAGATCGCCGGCGTAGAGCATCGCGAGCGCGCGCGGCGACGCCACCATGGTGTCGCGCATGGCGCGCGGCAGCGCCGCGACCCGCGCCGGCACGGCGTCGAGGTCGATCGCGCGCGGCGTACGGAACCCGACGAGCGCCACGACGGGGCGATCGGCGTAGAAGTCCGCGCGCCAGAGCGACGCGGCCGGGAAGACGTCGAGAAAGGTGTGGGCGATGACGTCGAACTCTTCCCGGGTGAGCTGGTAGAGCGGCAGCCACTGGCAGAAGAGCCCGTCGGGCTCGAGACGCGCAAGCGACCGTCTCGTACATCTCGCGCGCATAGAGGCTGCCGGTGCCGGCGTGCCACGGGATGAAGAGATCCGACACGATGACGTCGTAGCGCCGATCCGGTCGTGGCGAGATGAGCGACGCCCGTCGTCGACGACGAGATGCACGTCGCTGCGTTCGAGCAGGCGCTCGTTCGCGGTCGCGAAGTGTGCCCGCGTGGCGTCCACGACCTCGGGCACGAGCTCGATCACCGTCGTATCCGGCACGCCGAGCGCCGGCGCGACGCTCGCGGTGATGCCGGTCGCGAGGCCGACGAACGCCACGCGGCGCGGATCCGGATGCAGCAGTAGCGGTACCAGAGCCCTGCCGTCGCTCGTTCGCGGCGCTGCCGCGTGCCCCGAGCGTGTAGAAGGTGTCGAGACGGAGCTGCACGTCGTCTTTCGCATCGACGACGGTCACGATTCCGGACGGCCCTCGATCGTCGTCCGCGAGGACTCGTTCGCATCGCGCAGGTGGGTCGCGGCGCGCGCAGTGGATCGGCGACGACGACGCGAGAGCAGCACAGCCGCGGCGGCGAGGCGCGTGCCATCGCGTCCCGGCAGGGCGGACCGCGGAGGCGAGGAGCACGAACGCGACCGCCACGAGCAGGAACCCGCCGCGGACGCCGAGCGCGCGGCACGACCACGAAGGCCGCGACGAGCGCGCCCGCCGCGCCGCCGGCTGCGTTGGCCGCGGGAGGCGTCCGAGCGCGTGCGCCGGCTGCTGCGCGGCCCCGGCCGCGTGCCAGCAGCGCCGGCAGCACGGCGGCAGCCAGCGAGCGCGGCCGGACCCGCGGTCAGCACGGCCAGCGCCACGATTCGCGTGACGTACTCCGGCGAGCCCCGTCGTCATGCCGACGTAGTCGAGGCCGCCCGTGACGCGGACGAAGAGCCAGTAGCCGGCGACGGTCGCGGCCCCGGCCACGAGGAGCGCCGTCGCGGCGACCGGCGCGCCGCCGGCGCGGTCGACGACGCGCGCGGCGATCGCTGCGCCGAGCGCGATCGCCAGGAGGAACGCGATCGTCACTGCCGTGAACGAGTAGACCGAGTTGTGCAGCACCTGGGCGAACAGGCGTATCCACAGCACCTCGAGCCCGAGCCCGAGCGCGCCGACGACCGCGGCGATGCCGAGCAGACGCGTCGACTCGGGACCCGCGGACGAAGCCTCCGCTCCGTGCGTCGCCGCAGCCGGCGTCTGCGACGGCATGCCCGCTCGCGCGACGAGGAGCGCCGTCACGCCGGCCCCGGCGCTCGCGACGATCGCGACCGCGTAGCTCGCACGCACGCCGATCGCGGCCGGCAGGCCGAAGCCCGCGGCAGCCGCGCCGAGCACGGCACCGAGGGTGTTGATCGCGTACAAGATGCCACCGCGTCGGCCGACGGCGTCGCGCGCGAGCGCACGCCACCGAGGATCGGCAGCGTCGCGCCGAGACAGATGGTGGCCGGTAGAAGCGCGGCCGCGAGGACCAGGAGCGGGTGCGCCGCCCCGCGGCTCGAGCCGGCGACGCCGTGGAGCACGGCGCTCGACCACGCGGCACCGAGGGCGACGCCGATCTCGAGGCGCCCGTAGTCGCGCACGGGATCGCGGCTCCCGCGGCTGGCGACGAGCGCTCCTACGGCGAGACCGGCGAAGTAGCAGCCGAGCACGCTCGCACCGGTCACCGCGGTGGCTCCGAACGCGAGCGCGGCCGATCGCATCCACAGCATTTCGAGCGCGAGCCCCGCCGCGCCCGACACGAGAAAGCACGCGTGCAGGACGATCGTCATGCCGGCCTCGGGCGCCGGAGCGCCCGGCCAGCGCCGTCACTCGCCGAGACGACGACGAGCATGGCGGCGGCGAGCGCGACCTGGCGTCGGGCCTGAGCGGCAGATCGGCGCGGTATGCGAGGTAGAAGCCGAAGAACGCGGCCGCGCCACCGAACGCGGACGCCGCCAACGAGAACGTCAGCATGTGGCGCGTGACCAGCCGGGCGGTGAGCGGTGGGACGACCAGGAACCCGAACGCGACGATCGGTCCGGCGGTCGTGACGCCGAGCGAGATGGCCACGCCCATGACCAGATAGAGGAGTCCGTCCCAGACCCAGACGCGCTTCCCGAACACGAGCGCGAGCTCGCGGTCGAACGAGACGAGGAGCAGCTCCTTCCGGAAGGCGAGCAGCGCGACGACGACCACCGCCAGGACCACTTCCACGACCCGGAGGCTCGCCGCCGTGGTGGCGAGGATGTCACCCTTGAGCAGATTCACCATCTGCGCGTCACCGTGCGGATCGTTGGCGAGGAAGAGGATCGTGAGCGACGCCGCCGTCGCGTACGTGAGACCGATCCGCGCATCGACGGTCTCTCGGCCGCGCCGCTCGAACGTCGCCAGCAACAGCAAGTCCGCCGATCGTGAATCCAGAACGAGCCGATCATCGCGAGCGCGCGCTCGCCGATCGCACCGTGCTCGTGCGCGCCGACGATCATGCCGTAGGCGAGGAACGCGAACGCAGATGCCGGCCGCCGAGAGCTGCGGGAGCGCGACGCCGAGGAAGATCATCCGGCGCAGCACGAAGTAGGTGCCGACCAGCGGACAGACGAGTCCCGACGAGCACGCTGCCGACGAGGGCATCGCGCAGGAGGAAGTCAGGGCGCAGCATGTCGACGAGCGTCGTCATCCACCCCGCTCCGAACACCTCGGCGATATGCTCCGGGGAAAGCATCGTGGCGGCGGGCCCCTTCACGCGCGGTTCCGTCGCTCCACCCAGATCACCGAGCGGACGACGCGTCGCGCCTGGCGGAGCTGATGGGTGACGAGCACGACCGTGAGGCCCTGCTCCCGGTTCAGACGCGAGATCACCTCCATGATCGCCGCCGACGGCGCCGGGATCCACGCCGGCCGTCGGCTCGTCGAGGAGCAGGACTCCGGGGCTCGGACGCGAGCGCGCGCGCGATCAGCACGCGCTGCTTCTGCCCGCCCGACAGCGACCAGAACGGCGCTTCGGCGATGGCGGTGAGGCCGACCTGCTCGAGGGCGATCGCGGCGATGCGATGCTGCTTCCGGCCGATCCGGATGGAACGGGCCCAACCGTGCATACGGTCCCCATGAGGACGACCTCAGCGGCGGTCAGGGGAAGATCGGATCGAGCGAATCGCGCTGCGGCACGTATCCCGGTGGCGACGTCGCCGCGATCGACGCCGCACTCCATGCGTCCGGAGAGGATCGGGATGAGACCGAGGATGCCGCGCAGCAACGTGCTCTTGCCGGCACCGTTCGGACCGAGCAGCGCCAGGAACTCGCCTTCCTCGACCTCGAACGTCAGACGCTGCAGGACGGCGTCGCCGTCATATCCGATGCTCACGTCGCGGAGCGCGAGTACGGCTTTCGCCATCAGCCGCCCTGCACCGCCTTCAGCATCGTCCGCACGTTGTAGTCGACGAAGCTGATGTAGTCCTTGGTGTCGGGGAGGCCGCCCGCCATCACGGGCAGCTCGACGAGCTTCGCGCCGGTCGCCTGCGCCACCGTCTCCGCGAGCCCCGCCGGATAGTTGAGCTCGCGCACGACCACGTCGACCTTCTCGCGACGCATCTGCTCCTCGAGCTGCCTCGATGTGACCCGGCGTCGGGTCGACTCCGGCGCGGATCTCGATCGTGCCCACCGGCTCCATGCCGAAGCGCTCGGCAAAGTAGAGCAGGTCCGGATGGTAGCTGACGAGCTTCTTCCCTGCAGCGGCGCGGCGCCCTTCTCCCAGCGGGCGATCGCGGCGTCGAGCTTCGTCGAAGATACGCCTTCAGCGTTGGCCTGATAGGTCGACTCGTGCGTGGGATCGAGGCGGGCGAGCCCGTCGGCGATCGCGCGCACCATGTCTTTCGCGATGACGGGATCGAGGTTGATGTGCGGGTTGCCCATCGGATGCTGGTCGCCGAGCGCGCGGTCGATGCGCGTCGGGACGTCGAGCGGTGTGACGTAGACCGACGTGTCGATGTAGCCCGGCTGATCGCGCTGGATCTTCGGGTTCGCGCGACGCGTCGAGGAGTGCGGGCATGAAGGCATGCTCGGCCTCGAGCCCGACCACGACGACCGCGTCCGCCTTGTTCAGCGTGACCGCGAAGCTCGGCTTCATGGGAACGGCGTGGATGTCCTCGACGCCGGTGGCGATGCTCGTCACGTCGACGTAGTCGCCGCCCACCTGGCGCGTCATGTCGGCCAGGTCGGGGATCGTGGCGACGACCTTCAGCTTGTCGGCAGCCAGCGCGCGCTCGACGCGACGCGCGCCGGCGAGTCAGTGCGGTGAGAAATCGTGTCATGGTGATGCTCCTCATCGATCCTTGAAGCTGTGGACGTGGCTCCGAGGATGACCGTCCACTGGACGAAGAATTCGTTCTCGTGCAGCCCGGGCGACTCGAGCCGCGTGTACTGCAGCCGCAGCCGCTGGAACTCCGACGCCCAGATCGTGAAATATGGCGAGTACGCCAGGGTGTCGCCCACGCCCGGGTTGATGTCCTGCACCCACTCGAAGAGGAACCCGGGATAGAAGCGCCGGGTCAGGCGCGGCTCGAGGTAGCTGTAGAGGCCGACGGCGTTCTTGCGCCGGAAGTCGAGCGGCGTGGCGGCTCGGCTCGTCCGGAAACCCGCCGACGGGTCGGTCCTCCGAGTTCATCAGCACCTCGGTGCCCCACACGAGACCACGGTAGCGCCGCCTCGCCGAGCGGCGTGTACCGATAGGTCAGGTCGACGCCGGAGAGGATGCGGTCGGCGCCACCGTCCTCCTTCACTCTGGGCGTGAAGCCGCCGCTCACGCCGAGATCGATCGAGTTCGCGTCCGAAAGCGAGAAGAAGGTGGCCGCGCGGCCGAGGTAGGTGTTCTCCGAGAAGTTGCGCGGCACGTCGTTGCTGACGCGCTCGTTCTCGGCGCCGATCTTGTTGTACGGTGCCCGCGGTGAGCATCAGGTACTGCGGGATCGGCACGAGCCAGCTCGCCTCGACGCCGTCGGCCTGCGACTCGCCCCCACGTATTCGTCGAGCACGTGCGGCCGGTTCACGAACGGCAGGTCGTGATCGTGGAACTTCGAGAGCCGGCCGAAGTCGGCGAAGAAGCGGCCGCCCTTGAGCCCGAGGTTGTAGGGCAGCGACGTGGTCACGATCGCCGCTTCCTCGACCTCGACGCCGTCCTGCGTCCCGTTGATGATCGCATAGCCACGGAGCGAACGGATCGACCGACGCGGAGATGCCGAGCTCGCCCGAACGGAACTCGAAATTGCTGCCGCCCTGCTGCCCTTGTACGAGCCGACCGCTGTCGATGATGAAGCCGATCGCCGGGTTGAACTGCGATGCGAAGGTCTTGTTCGCCGCCGGCCAGGCTCGGCTGGATGCGGCGCATGATGTTCTCGGTCACCTCGCTGCTTGAGCGCTTCGTCGTGTGCGCTGAGGTCCGTCTCTCGCGACGGCGGTCGGCTTCTCGGCCACGCCGGTGGGCGGCTTCCGCGTCGCCACGGCCGCCGGGCCGGCAGGGCGTCAGCCTTCCGTCCGCCGGTCAGCTGGCGGATCGTTTCGTTCTGTCGTCGGATGGTCTGCTCTTGCTCCTGCGTCCGCTTCTCGACCTTCTCCATCCGTTGCTTCATCGCCTCGAGCTCGCGCACGAGCTGCTCGACGGTCGCCTGATCGGCCGCCGACGCCACGCGTCCCTTCAATCCTCCGGCCACGACGAGCGCCACGCTCGTCGCCCGAAGCCACCTTCGCCTTCTCGTCATCGGACACTCTCCTCTGTGGAGACCACGGGTATCGACCACCCGGGCACGCGCAGCGGAGATGCCGACGGCGTCGAGGTGGCGGTTACGCTTCTCGCGAGAGGAGGAGCGCCGGGGGACCGCGGCTGGTCGCGTGACGGAGGACCGGTCCGACGGGAGCCGTCGCCGTGACGGAATCGACCACGACCACGACCGGCACGACGGTGGGAGCTGCAATCGTTGCCGGGGTGACGACCGGGGTGTGCCGCGTGACGGCACAGACGGCACAGGGCGACGTGGCGTTGGCGTGGTGATGCCCGCTCGCCAGCACCGGGGCCAGCAGCAACGCGGCGAGGACGAGCGCGCCCAGGATCCGCTGCTGCCGGATGATACGCATGAGCCGCAGGGACTTAAGCCGCAGCCGAGCGGTGCTGTCAATTCACCGCAGCGTGACCGTCGTGTCCGCGCGGGATGGTCGCCGTCGCGCGTCGCGTCCACGTCGATCATGGACTGCCGCCGCCGCGTCGCGTACGAAACGTCCGATGCCGGGACTCCATGCGATCATCGTTCTGCTCCTCGCCGGCGTCGCGCACGCGGACCCGGTGCGCGTCTGCGCGACCACGCCGGATCTCGGCGCCATCATGCGCGCGATCGGCGGCGACGACGCCGTCGTGACCGTCTTGACCAACGGGCGCCGAGGACGCGCACTTCGTGGAAGCAAGACCGAGCTTCGTGAAGGAGCTCGCGACGGCGGACCTGCTGGTCGTCGGCGGGCTCGACCTCGAGGCCGGCTGGCTGCCGTCGCTCCTCCACGCCTCGCGCAACTCGGCGGTGCAGCCCGGCTGGCCGGGTTACCTCGACGTCTCGCAGACGATCGTGCCGCTCGACAAGCCGGACGGCCCCGTCGACCGCTCGCAGGACGTCCATCCGCACGGCAACCCGCACTATCTCCTCGACCCGGTGAACGGCATCCGCGTCGCAGCGCTCGTCCGCGACCGGCTGGTCGCGTTGCGCGCCGACGCGCACCGACGAGTTCGACGCCCGCTTCGAGGCGTTCAAGAAGCGCGTCGGCGCCGCGCTGTACGGCGAACGCGGTCGCCGCCAAGTACGACATCGACCAGCTCGATGTGCTCGCCGACGCCGGCACCCTGGACCAGTTCCTCGATTCGCAGGCCGACGGGCCGAAGCTCGGCGGCTGGCTCGCGCGCATGAAGTCGGCGCGCGGGGACGAAGGCGGTCGACGACCACCCGCTTTGGGACCTACTTCGCGCACCGCTTCGGCCTGGAGGTGGTGGGGCACATGGAGCCGAAGCCCGGCATCCAGCCGAGGACGAAGCAGCTCGATGAGCTCGTCGAGATGATGAAGCGCGACGACGTGCGCCTGATCCTGGCGTCCGCGTACTACGATCCCCGCCATGCCCGCTTGCTGGCGGCGCGAGACGGGCGCGCACATCGCGAACCTCGCGAATCAGGTGGGCGCCCGCCCTGGCACCGGCGACTACGTCGCGATGATCGACTGCGACGTGCGAGAGGTCGTGTCCGCGATCGGGGAGCCTGATGCGGCCGGCGCCGAGCTGACGCGCCCGCTGGACGGCGCACGCGAGCGTCGCGTACGGAGGCGGGCCATGATGCGTCGGTTCGGCGTGGCCGCTCTCGTGCTGCTCGGTCGGCTGCGCGGCCGCGGAGCTTGCCGCCGCCGCCGACCGGCGTCGCCGCGATCGGCGTCGCGCCCGTCGAGAACAAGACCGGCAACAAGCTCGTCGTCTCCGGCGACTCGTACGTCGCGAAGTGCATCGGCATGGGAGAAGCGAGACCGTGCCGGACGTGCTCGGCGAAGGGCTCGAGACGCGCGCTCGCCGACCGCGGCTTCGCGGCCGGCGGCAGCGTCGTCGCCGAAGCTCAGGTCGTGCTCCGGCGCTTCGAGCCCGACATCCCGCAGCTCGCCTGGGTGAGCGTGTCGCTGACCGCGACGCTCGCCGATCCGGACGGCACCGTCCGCTGGTCGGGCGAGCGCTCGTCGTGGTTCGTGTCGACGTCGGGCTCGCCGTCGATCGAGTCGGCCTACGGCACGGCCGCGCGAGACGATCGCGCGCCAGCTCGTCGACGGCTGGGAGCCGAAGGCCAAGTAGTGGCGATCGCTCGGCGACGCCGCGCTCGTCGGTCTCGGCGGCGCGCTCGGCTCGATCGGCCGCTGGCTCGTCGGCGTCGCGGTCGCGGCGATCGACGGGCCACGTTTCCGTGCGGCACGCTCACGGTGAACGTCACCGGCGCGTTCGTCGCGGGCGCGCTGATCGGGCTGGCGGACGGGCGCGGCCTCGCGACGCCCGCGCGGCTCGCGCTCGTGACCGGCTTCCTCGGCGGCTACACGACGTTCTCGGCCTTCGCCGGTCGAGACGATGCGGCTCGCCGAGCAGCAGGGCGCCGAGCGCCGCGGCGCTCAACGTCGCCGCGAAACCTCGCTGATCGGGCTCGCGGGCGGCGGTGGCGGGACTCGCGCTGGGCCGCGCCTACTGATTGCAGGTGAGCGCGGCCGGACAGGTGCCGCCGCCGCACATCGAGATCTGGTGCCCCTCGCCGGGCCACCACGTCGTCGAGACAGCACGCCATGCGCGGAGCGTGTCGCCGTACGGGACCGCTCTCGTCCGACATGAGCGCCGCGAACGGACCGCCTTCGTGGACGCGCGTGCTCGTCGGGGTCGAGGAAGAGATCGGTCATGTCGGCGTTGCCGCCGTTGTCGTACATCTTGAAGCGGCGCGCCTGGCACTGGCGGTGACACGCGGACCGCCTGGCCGTTGATGCGTCGGACACGCCGGGCAGTCGGCCGCGCGTCGTGCACGCGCGTCGGGCGCGTTCGCGCACCACTTCTGGTCCTTCGCGACGCAGCGTCGCGCCGGCGCCGAGGAGATTCTTGCAGACGCCGTCGTCGGCGCACGGCGGACCCGCCTGGCACTTGCCGGCGAGACAGATGCCGCCCGCGGGACAGGCTCAGCTGCTCGAGCAGGCCTGCCCGCCGCGCGGCGTGCAGTGGCCGCCGAGGCAGAACGCGTTCGGTCCGCACGTGAGGTCGTTCAGCGCACGAGCGCCGCTCGTGAGCGCGCAGCGTCCGACCGCGCCCGGACCCGTCAGCAGGTAGCGCCCGCGCGACGGCCGCACCGGGCGGCGCGTCTCGTGACCGCAGAGCGAGCGGCGGAGCGCCGGCGGCCGGCGCCGACGGATTCGGGCCGAGCTGTGCGCGGAAGTCGCGGCCGTCGCACGGCGTGCCGTCGAAGTCGCTCGTGGGACACGCCTGCGTGCCGGGCTGCGAGTCGAGCGCGAAGCCGAGGCACGCTCGGCAGCACGTCGGTCGAGTGCACGAGCGCGTCGCTCTGCGTGCCGGACGGCTTCCGCGGATCGTAGACGATCATGCGCGTGCGGTAGCCGTTCTCGGAGAAGTTGTGCTTCGAGCTCGGGCAGCTGCCAGCCGTTGTCCGGACATGTAGACGATGATCGGTGTTGCCCTGCCGGATCGGGCGAGTGCCCGTCGCCCACGTGCCGTGGCACGCGGCGGGCGTCGTCTCCTGGAAGCGGCTCCGGCCGTTCGCGCCGATGCAGTGCGGCGCGCTCGTCTTCGTCGAGGTAGCGGCGGAGCTCGCGTCAGGTTCGCATCCATGAGGTAGACGTTCGCGTAGTACTCGCGGACCGTGCCGAAGTTGTTCTCGTCGAACGCGCGGACCGTCTGCGGGCAGTTCGCGCCGTTGCAGAGCTGCGCCGAGCTTGAAGAGGCCGCTCGTCGCCGTCGGCGCCGAAGAGATACGTGCCGATCGGCGACGGGGCGCGCAGCGGCTGGTGCGGGATGCGCGGGGCGTACCACGTGAAGAACTGCTGCATGGCGAACTCGCCCGCGGCGCCGCCGGGCTTCTTGTAGACCATGCTGTCCACGAACTCGAAGAAGTCGTGCATGTTCGCTGATGGACGAACGGGTCGTAGACGGTCTCGCCGTCGGTGCCGCACTCGCGGCGGCCCGCCCTGCGGGCCCGACCGTGCAGTCGATGCGACCGAGTCGCTGCTCGCCGACGCCGATGCGCGCGTCGAAGCCGGTCTCGCGACCGGACGACGCGGTGAACTTGCCGCCCTGGAGCGTGCAGTAGCCGCCGATGCGCGCGTCGGCGTCGAACGGATCGACGACCGTACCCGGCGCGTTGCCGAGCTGGCGCAGCGAGCGCGGGATCGTCGCGTAGCGCTCGGCGATGCGGCTCCGGAAGCCGCCGAAGCTCTTCTGGTAGCGGCCGGTGAGGATGCTGTTCAGCGACGGGTAGCACCACGACGCCGTGTTGTGCGCGATCGCGAACGTGCGTGCCGCCGGCGGCGAGCGCGTCGAGCGCGGGCGTGGCGGGCGCGGGGATCGGCGTGCCCGTCTGCGTGCTGCGACACTCGCCCGCGCTGCCGTAGTGGCACTCGCCCTGGTCGTCGGAGATGACGAGCACGACGTTCGGCCGCGCGACCGCCTGCGGCAGACACTTCGCGCCGCTCGCGCACGATGCCGGAAGCCGGACACGACGCCGCCGCCGGGACACACGCCGTCGTCGGACGGACAGCACGGCGGCATGCCGCCGACGTGCTTGGCTCGAGTAGAAGACGTTCGGCGGCTCGCACGCAGCCACGCGCCGCTTCTCTCCCACAACGACGTTCGCGTGCTGACGGCGCGGCGAGCGCGAACGCTCCCATCACCGCGAGGCTCGTCCACGCAAGGCGCAAGCGTCGCGACATCGGTCTGTCCTGGGTACGTCGGGGTCCGATTCGGTGTCAAGAACGGAAACGCGAACTTGCAGCGTTTTCACGGCGCTTCGTGCACGGTCGCCCGATCGGCCGCCGCCGCGTGCGACCGAGGTCGTAGCCCAGCGCGATCTGCCGCGCACTGGAACTTGCGCGGTGCGAGCCGTCAGAGCTTCCGTGGGTGACGTTCCAGGTGATGTCGCCCTTTGTGGAGCGGCGCCAGCGACCGTCTTCACGAACTTGCCGTCGCGCCAGACGGTACTGGCGGAGCTCCGCTCTGGTCTTCCGACGCGACGTAGATCTCGAGCTTGCCGTCGCCGTCGAGGTCGGCGAGGTCGACCGGATGCTCGAAGCCGGACGACTGCGTGTCGATCGACGACGACCTTCCAGCCGATGGCGCCCTGCTCGACGAGCCAGAGCCCCGACGACAGCGCGCCCGCGACGAGGTCGATCTTGCCGTCGCCGTTCACGTCGCCCGCCTGGATCGCGCGCGTCTGCCGATCCTGGATCGTCGCGACGACCGACGACGTCCACGTGCCGTCCTTCCACCGGTACTGCTTGATCGTCACGGGCCGCACGAGCGCGCCGCCCTGCGCCGATCGCGCCTTCCCACACGACGTAGAGCTCGCGCGATGCCGTCCCTGTCGACGTCGGCGGTGAGGATCTCCTTCGCGTGCGTGTCGCCGGGCGCGTCGACGATCGACTGCGTGACAGCCGTTCGGCGCGTGCTTGTACATCCGCACCTCGCCCGGCTGCTCCTGCGTCGAGCTTGTTCGGCTTCGACGGCGTCGCGAAGAACTCCGGCGACCTTGTCGCCGTCGACGTCGCCGATCTCGATCTCGTGCACGAACGTCGACGGCTGGCGGTCGACCTCCTCGACGCCGCCAGTTCTCGTCGGGATGCAGCGACGCGCGATGACGCCCTGGTCGTGCGTCGCGATCACCCAGCTCGGGCTTGCCGTCGCCGTCGACGTCGCCCTGCTCGATGTCGCGGAGGCGATCGAACTTGCCGCCGAACGTCGGGTTCCAGTGCGTCACGCTGCTTCCACGCGCCGTCGGCGAAGCGTCCACGTCTTCAGGAACGCCTTGTTGCGCGCCGATCGTCAGCAGGCCCTCGGGCGTCTGCACGGCCTTGTGGAAGACGTTGCTGTCGGGATCCTCGAGACGCTCGCGATCCAGCCGGCTCGGCGTCTGCCGCACGATCGTGAGCTTCGCCGGGCCGGGCACCGACGTCGGCTTGCCGTCGGGACCGACCTTGTCGACGAACTGCGCCTGGGCGACGAAGAGCGCGGGATACGGGCCGCCGGTGAGCGCGTCGCGACGCGGCGTTGCGGCGTCGGCCGGGCCGCCGGCGCCGTGCGGCGGCGGGCGCCGCGGCCGGTGCGGTCGTCGTCCGTGGTCGCCGCCTCGTCACGGCTCGCCGCACGCGAGCACGCCGACGACGACGGCGAACACGCCGCGCCACTGCAGCGCACGAAGACCACCGGCGATTCGCATGCGCGTCTCGCTGCCGGCTCGACGCGTGAAAGTCAATCGCGCGCGCGGCGATACACGCGGACGTCGCCGTCGCTGCCGGCCGCGCCCGCGAGCACGCGCGCGCCGCGCGATCGCGACCGCCCAGCCGACCTGCGCGGTACCCGCGCCGGCGCCGAAACGACGCCAGCGGCCGGCCCGTCGACGCCGCGAAGCACGTGCACCGCGCCGGTGGCGCGCTCGCCTCGTGCCGCGCCCCGACGACGATCGCGCCCGCGCCGAGCGCGATCGCGCCACCGAAGAAGTCGCAGCGCCCGTGCTCGGCGCCGAGCATCCGCAGAGCGTCTTGCCCGTCGCGCGATCGAGGACGAGCACCAGCCCGGCGTCGCGTCGTGCCGTCGCGGCACGGCTGCGCCGACCACGACGTGGCGCGCATCCGCCGCGACCAGCGAAGCCGAACAGCCGGTCGGCAGCCGACGCGGGCGCGCTCCGCGTCCAGCGCACCGCCCCCGTGCGGAGCGAGTACGCCGTCACCACGCCCGTCGTGTTCTCGGCAGCAGCGCCGACGATCGCATCGTCTCCGGTGATCGCGACCGCCGTGCCGAAGCGCGCGCCGCGCGTGCGCGGCTGGGCGCAGCGCAGCGCGAAGCGCAGGCCCGCCGGTGGCGCGATCGAGACCCAGACCGCGCCGGCGGCGTCGACGCCGTCCGCGTCGGTCGAACGGCGCGCCGACGACGACGTCCGTCGCGCGCGAGCGCGAGCGCACGGCCGAACTCGTTCACGTCGCCGCCCGCGTGCGGATCGTGCAGCGTCTGCGACGGGCTCGCCGTGCGCCGGCGCCGAAGACAACACCGCGCGCGACGTCCGGCGCGCCCGACGGCGCGAGCGCGCCGCCCGCGGCCGACGACGGAACGGCCGAAGTCGCGGCTGGCGGCCGGCGCATCGAGCCGCGCGAACACACCGCCGGTCGAGTCGTCGAGGAAAACGCGCGCGCCGACGCTCTGCGCCGGCACGCCGACGAGCAGCGCCGCGCGGGCCGCCCGCGAGCGCGGCCGCGAAGTTGCGGCGAGCCTTCTCCGCAGCATCGCGCGACCATGCGGCGCTTCGAGGCGCCACTCGCCGCCGGCCGCGTGCGCGAGCCGCCGTCAGGAGCAGGAGCGCCAGTCCAGTCCGCATGCGCCGACTCTAGACGCTGCCGCGGACGGCGTCACCCTCGCGTTGCTCGGCGTCGTCGGATGATAGCGGCGCTCATGGCGACCCGTGTTGCTCTCGATCGTCCTGCGCTGGGACTCGTCGCACACGGCGTTCGCCGGCCCAGTCCGCCGGACACGTCCGCCGACGCGTTGAGCGCCGCCGACCGCGCCGCGATCTTCAAGGCCGCCGGCTTCAAGCAGAAGGGCGCCCAGTGGCTCCGGTGCGAGGAGGATCCGCCGACCGCGTCGTACCAGGCGGGCCGCATCGAGCTGGAGGACGCTGAACGGCGACGGCAAGCCCGAGGCGTGGGTGAAGGAGTCGAGCACGTTCTGCTACGGCAACACCGGCCGAGATTCTTCGTCCTGCTCGCGCAAGGGCGACGACGGCACGCTGGCGGAAGGCTCCTCGAGGAGACCAGGCGTGCCGACGGTGCTGAAGACGAAGCGCCAGGGCTGGCCCGACATCGAGGTCGGCTGGTCCGGGCTTCGGCAAGTTTCCCGTCCGGCACTGGAACGGGAAGACCTACAAGTAGTCAGCCCGCGGGCGTCGACAGCGTCGGCACCCGGAACATCGGCGTCCACGACTGCATGTCGTGGCCGTGGTCGCCGATGAACGCGTCGAACTCGAGGCCGAGCGTCTCGGCGCTCGGATCGTCCATGAAGCGCGCCAGCGCGCGCTCGTCGCGGAAGCCGAAGACCGACGTGTACGGTTTCTCGGCGCGCGTATAGTCGACGTAGGTGTCGACGGAGACGAGGCCGTCGAACGCGAGGAAGCGTCGCGCGCGCCCTGCTCCTTCCACCACTGTCTCGAACGCCGGGAGCTGGCCGGGCTTCACGTCGTAGGACTGGACGAAGAACTCCTTCGCGGCCGACTCGGGCGGCTTCGCGCGCAGCGCTCTCGCGGCCACGAACGGGCCGCGCGGGCGGTCCCATGACGTGGCCGGCGTGCGCCGCGCCGGTCTTGAGCGACGAGAGATACGCGACGAGGTCGCCGAGCTGCTGGAGCGACATGTCGGGATAGTCCGGCATCGTCGAGTGGCCAGTCGGGGCCGATGTAGCCCGGGCCCTCGATGAGGATCGCGTCGGGATTGAGGATCGCTTCGGCGAAGTACGCAGGCGGATGATGCGCGCCCATGCCGGTCAGAGGTCGGGACCGATCTCGCCGGCGCCGGGTCTTCGCCGAGAACGATTCGCCATCGACGCGGTGGCAGGACGCGCAGCCGTAAGTCGACGAAGAGCGTGCGGCCCGTCGCGACGTCGCCCGCGGGCGGCGTGAGCTTCCAGCCCGGCGGCACGCCACCCATGCGGTGCAGGTCCATCATGTTGAGCCGGACACCGGGCGTGCGCGGCCGCGGCGCGCTGGTCGTGCGCTCGCTCGATCCGCGCTGCAGCCGACCGCGACGGCGAGCACGAGCAGCGCGACGCGACGCATGTCACTCATTCGCCACACGCCGTTGGGTGTAAAGCGCGGCAAAGCCCGTCGTCAAGCTGCGCGTGGACTGGTCGCGCCGACCACGCCGTCGCGCATCGTGACGAGCCGGCTGCCGCGCGTCGCGGCCTTCGCGTCGTGCGTCACCATGACGACGGTCGCGCCGCGCTCGCGATTCGCGCTTGCGGATGAGATCGAGGATCTGGTCGCCGGTCGCGGAGTCGAGGTTGCCGGTCGGCTCGTCGGCGAGGATGAGCTTCGGCTCGATCGACCAAGCGCCCGCGCGATCGCGACGCGCTGCATCTCGCCGCCCGGACAGCTCGTCGGGCCGATGTCGCGCGCGGTGCGCCGAGCCCGACGGCGTCGAGCGCCGCCGCGACGCGGTCGCGGACGTCGCGCGGGCGCTTGCCGTCGAGCAGCAGCGGCAGCGCGACGTTCTCCTCGGCCGACAGCGTCGGCAGCAGGTTGAAGAACTGGAAGACGAAGCCGATCGAGCGCCGGCGGAAGATCGTCACCTCGTCGTCGGACATGCGCGCGATCGGCGCGCCGTCGATGAGGACGTCGCCCGACGTCGGCGCGTCGAGCCGCCCATGAGATGCAGCAGCGTGCTCTTGCCCGAGCCCGACGGACCGACGATCGCGACGAACTCGCCCGCGGCGACGTCGAGCGTGACGCCCGCCAGGGCTTTCACCTCGGCCTCGCCCTGGCGGTAGCTCTTCGTGGCGTCGCGAACCGCAGAGCATGGTTGGTCGGAGATGGTCGCACCAGGACTCCGAACCTGGGACCTCCTGCGTGTGAAGCAGGCGCTCTAACCAACTGAGCTATGCGACGCCTTCGCGGAGCGCTGCGTCGTAGCGGACGCCCCCACGCCGTCAACGCCGAGCGGCCGCGTTCGGATGCCGGACCAGCGGGATTTCGAGCCGAAATCGGCCGCGCCCCCTTGACCCGGACGGCCGTGAGCCCTACTTCTGACGCGCCGCGTAAGCATGAACAGAGGCGCCAATGGAGACGCAGAGGGAGGCATTTGCCATGGCAGACACCAATCAGCCCGGATTTCGCTCGAGCGACGTCGCGGGCCTCGGTCCAGCGCATCCGCGATCAGGGGCGAGAAGCTCGTCGATCGCATCCGCACGGACGCCAGCGACCTGATCGCCTAGCGCGCCGAAGGTCGTGTCGATCGACGAGACCCGCAAGCGTCTCGACGAGGCGCGTCAGCGCGCCGAGGACGCCGTGAAGGTCGTGCGCGACCTCGCGCAGCCGTCGCGACGAGATCGTCAGCGACGCGTCGTCACCCGCGCGATCACGGCGCCTCGGGCCTCGCGAAGGCCGAGCAGGTCACGCATCTCGAGACGCGCCTCGCGGAGCTCGAGCGCCGCGTCGAGTCGATCGCGATGGCGCACGCGGCCTGACGTGCGCTCAGGCGCGCGCGCCTGCGCGTCCGCGTCAGTCCCGGCGGCGGCGGCCGAAGCCCGCCGCCGCCGGGCGCTCTCGACTGACGCGCAGCCGATCGCCCGGGCGCACGTCGAGCGTCACCTTGCCCGGCAACGTCGTCGTCGCGCCTGCCGCCGCGCACGAGCGCGTTGCGACCCGCAGCGCCGGCCCGCCGCCCGCGAGCCCGTACGGCGCGACCGTCCGCCGCTCCGTCAGCAGCGTCACGCGCGCGTCGGCACGAGAGCTCGAGCTCGCGCACGAGCGCCGTCGCCGCCGCGCCACCGGCCGCGCCGCCCGAGCCCGGTCCGCAGCGCGCTAGCGCCGCACGCGCAGCGGATAGTACGCCTCGAGCGCCTCGATCGGCGTGTTCATCGTGTTCGTCATGTGCGTGTGCACGGCCGACGCGCCCGGCACGCCGGGCCGCCGCCCGCGCCGCCCGCGAGCGTCTCGTAGTACGCGAACGCGCGGCCCGTCGACGATCGCCGCCGAGCGCGACGTTGTTCATCGAGCCCGCGCTCGCCGCCGGGATGCGGTCGGGCGCGCGCCTTCGCGAGCGCGCGCAGCAGCACGTCGACGATCCGCTGCGACGTCTCGACGTTGCCGCCCGCGACCGCGGCGGGCAGACCGCGCGTTCACGACGCGTGCCCTCCGGCGCGACGATGTCGAGCGGCCGCGCGATGCCGTCGTTCGGTCGGCACGCTCGCCGCCCGCGAGCGCCGCGAACACGTACAGCACCGCCGAGCGCGTGCACGGCGAGGTTCGGCGTTCACCGGGCCGCGCGACCTGCGGCGCCGTGCCGGCGAAGTCGACGCGCGCGCGCCCGCCGCGCAGCGTGATCGCGACGCGCGATCGGCAGGCTGCGCGCGCCGATGCCGTCGTCGTCGAGCACGTCGCGTCGCGCGATACGTGCCCGCCGGCAGCGCGGCGCAGCGCCGCGCGCATGAGCCGCTCGGCGTAGTCCTGCAGCGCGCGCGAAGTCGCGCGCGAGCCGCGCCGTGCCGCCCGGCGCGCGCGGCGAGCTCGTGCGAGCCGCGTCGCGCCGACGCGCAGCGCCGCCGCACTGCGCGTCGAGATCGCCCGCGCCGCTCGTGCGGCGACGCGCGTGTTCGCGAGGAAGAGCGCGAGCACGTCGTCGACGACCGACGCCGCCGGCGACGAGGCTGGATCGGCGGGATCCGGACGCCCTCCTGGAAGATGTCGGTGCCGACCGGCATCGAGCCCGGCTCCATGCCGCCGATGTCGGCGTGATGCGCGCGGTTCGCGACGAACGCGAACGGCCGCCGCGCGCCGCGGCGGTACACCGGCGCGCACGACCGTCACGTCGGGCAGGTGCGTCCCGCCGGCGAACGGGTCGTTCAGCACGACGACGTCGCCGGGCGCCATGCGGCACGGCCGCGATCGCCGCGCGCACCGAGAGCGGCGTCGAGCCCAGATGCACGGGGATGTGCGCCGCCTGCGCGACGAGGCCGCCCGCGCGCGTCGAACACGGCGCACGAGTAGTCGCGGCGCTCCTTGATGTTCGGCGACAGCGCCGTGCGCCCGAGCACGACGCCCATCTCCTCCGCGATCGCGCGCCAGGCGATGGTTCGCGAGCTCGAGCGCCGATCGGATCGCGCGCTCATCGTGCCGCGCTCCAGCACGAGGCCGCCGGTCGCGCTCGACCGCGCACCGCCAGCCCGGGCGGGACGACGGTCGTCGCGCTGTACTCGCAGACGATCGCGGGCCGCGCGCGCGCGCCAGCCGACGGGCAGCTCGTCGCGCCGATGGACGGCGCGTCGGCGACGCGGCGGCCGTCGAACCAGACGGCGCGCCGCGTGAGCGGCGCGTCGCGCGGCCGCGGCGCGGCAGCGGATCGCGCGGGCACCGGTGCGCCGCCGCGCGCGCGCGGAGCGCGCAGCCGTCACGACCTCGACCGGGCGCGTCGCGTCCGCGTGCCCGAAGCGGTCGGCGATGGAGCGCGTGGAACGCCGCGCGCCAGTCGCGCGCCGAACGGCACGGTGAGCTCGTACGACTGTCCCGGCGTAGCGGACGTCGAGCGCGCGCTCGAGCGCCGTCGCCGCGCACGCCGCTCGCCGACGAGCGCCGCCGCGCGCGTCGCGCTCGAGCGCGGCGAACGCGGCGCGCAGCACGGCCGCGTCGGCGTCGACGGCGCGCAGCGTGCGCGCGAAGTCGCGCACGACCTCGCGCGACGAGCATGCCCCACGCCGAGAGCAGGCCCGGATGGCGCGGCACGAGCACGCGCGGCGATGCCGAGCGCGTCGGCGAGCTCCGCCGCGTGCAGGCCGCCCGCGCCGCCGAACGCGACCAGCGTGAACGTGCGCGGATCGTAGCCGCGCTCGACGCTGATCACGCGGAGCGCGCGCTCCATCGCCGCGGTCGCGATCGCGACGATGCCGGCGGCCGTCGCGTCGAGCGAGTGCGCCGAGCTGCCGCGCGACCGCGCCGACAGCGCGCCGCGCGCGCGCGACGGTCGAGCGCATCGTCGCCGCCGAGGAACTCGGTCTCGACGAGGCCGGCCGAGCACGAGGTTCGCGTCGGTCACGGTGGCCGCGGTGCCCGCGTGCCGTAGCACGCGGGCCCGGGTCCGCGCCGGCGCTCTCCGGACCGACGCGGAGCGCGCCGCCCGCGTCGACGTCGCGAGCGAGCCGCCGCCGGCGCCGACGGTGTGGATGTCGAGCGCCGGCACGCGGATCGGGCAGCCCGTCGATCGTCGTCTCGGTGCGATACGCGAGCGGGCCGTCGACGAGGCTCACGTCGGTCGACGTGCCGCCCCATGTCGAGCGTCAGGATGCGCGTCGAACCCGGCGCGCCGCGCGCGATCGGCGCGGCGCCGACGACGCCGCCCGCCGGGCCCGAGAGCACCGTACGCACCGGCTCGCGGCGGCGGTCGCGCGCGCCGACGAGGCCGCCGTTCGACTGCATCACGCGGACGCCGCCGCGGCACGACGGCTGCAGGCGAGCGCAGACGTGCTCCGTCATGAGCGGCCCGACGTACGCGTTCACGACCGTCGTCGAGACGCGCTCGTACTCGCGGTACTCGCGCAGGAGCCGGTGCGACGCCGTCACGTGGAGCCGAGCCGTGCGAGCGCGCGCGCGAGCCGCGCCTCGTGGCGCGGCTCGAGGTACGCGTGCAGGAAGCAGATCGCGACCGCGTCCGGCGCGCGCGCGGCCGACGGCGCGACGACGCGCGCGACCTCGCGCGCGCGCGAGCGGCGTCTCGATCGCGTCCGTCGACGAGCACGCGCTCGACGACGCCGAGGCGGCGGGCGCGCGGCACGAGCGGCGGCGGCAGCACCGGCATCAGGTCGTAGAGCCGCGGCCGCACCTGGCGGCCGATCGCGAGCACGTCCTCGAAGCCGGCCGTCGTGACGAGCGCGACGCGCGCGCCGCGCCGCTCCGAGCAGCGCGTTCGTCGCGACCGTCGAGCCGTAGTGCAGCCGCGTCGTCGCGATCGGCGCCGACGGCGGCGAGCGCGCGCGACGACGGCGCAGGCTCGGATCGCGCGGCGTCGAGCGGACCTTGTGGACGACGAGCCGTCCGCCGGCGACCGCGACGAGGTCGGTGAAGGTGCCGCCGGTGTCCGCCCCGGCCAGGACGACCCGCGGCCGTCAGGACGCCGCGGCGGACGCGGTCGTGCGTCGCGCCCGTGGCGTCGCTCTTCGATCTTCGACTCCGGACTTCGAGTCGGACTTCGACGTCGGTCTTGGACTCGGACTTCGACTCGGACTGCGATCCGACTTGGACTCGCCTTTGGTCTCGCCGTCGACGACTCGGACGACGGCGCGTCGCCGCCGTCCGTGCCCTCCTTCTGTCCGCGCCGGCGCGCGCGTAGTCGGTGACGTACCAGCCGGTGCCCTTGAGCTGGAAGCTCGTGCTCGAGATCAGGCCGCCGCAGCTTCCGGCGGCAGGTCGGACACTTCGTGAGCGCGGGCTCGCTGATGCGCTGGGACTGCTCGAATACCCCGCATTTGCCGCTCGTACTCGTAGATGGGCATCAAGCGGGCTCTAATCAGGGGTCCCGCCCTTGTCAACGAAAGGGGCGAGCCGTGCGCCTGCGCGGCCACGGCGATCCCGTCGACCGCCAGCAGCGCTTCTCGCGGCCGTGCGCGCCCCGACGACGCTGACGTCGGCGGGTCGCACGGCGAGCGCCTCGGCAGGACCTCCGCGAGCGCGCGGTTCGCGGCACCCTCGACCGGCCGCGCACGCACCTGGATCTTGAGCGCATCGCCGTGGGTGCCCGCGATGCGCGAGCGCGCGGCGCCCGGCTGCGCGTGGATCGCGGATCACCACGCCGTCGGGCGTGGCGCGGCGATCCACGGCGGCGGCGCTCACGATCAGCCGAAGCCAGACGCCGGATGGGACGCGTCAGGCCATCGCGAGCTGGCTCAGAGCGACTGTACCACGACCATGTCGACGACCTGTACGAGGAGCACGACGATCGGCGACAGGTCGATGCCGCCGATCACGACGAACGGCGGCGTCGCCGGATCTGGGAGAAGACCGGCTCCGTCACCGAGCGCAGGAACCGCACGATGCGGATTGTACGGATCCGGGTTCACCCAGGTGAGCAGGACGGCGATCACTCAGGATCCACAGCAAGACATGTTCAGGGAGAGCGGTGGAGCACCGTCGCGATCGCGACCGTGACGTTCTGCCAGGACCACGTTCCACCATCACCGCCTCCTAGGACGCCGCCAGCTCGTGTGCGCGACGCGAGGCCGCATCGATCGCGGCGATCACGGTGTCGCGAAAGCCCGCTGATCGAGCACCGTCAGCCCGGCGAGCGTCGTGCCGCCGGGTGAGGTGACCATGTCGCGCAGATCGCGCGGCGACATGCCGCTCTCGAGCAGCATGCCGCGGCGCCGGAGAGCGTCTGGAAGCAGAGCTTCGTCGCGAGCTGCGGCGAGAGCCCGCCGCGCACGGCGCCGTCGAGCGAGCGCTTCCGGCGAAGAGATAGACGAACGCCGGGCCGCTGCCCGAGAGCGCCGTGACCGCGTCGAGCAGCGCTTCGCCCTTGATCAGACGGCCTCGCCGCACGCGGCGAAGAGCTTGAGCGTCTCCTTCCAGATCGGCGGGCGTCGCGTGACGCGCCGGCGACCGCGACGGACATGCCCTTGCCGGATCAGGCACGGCGTGTTCGGCATGACGCGGACGACGCGCGCGCCACGGCCGAGTCCTGGTCGAGCCGCTGCAGCGGAAGCCCGCGGCGATCGAGACGAAGGCTTCTTCGGCGACGCATCGAGGCGGGATCTCGTCGAGCACCTGGGCCATGATCTGCGGCTTCACCTGCCAGCACGATCGTCTCGCGCCGCGACGACCGCGCGATTGTCGCGCGTCGGTCTCGATCTTGCAGAGCTTCTTCAACCGACGGAGCTGCGGCGCGCGGCGGCGTCGCTCGCGACGATGTCGTCGGGCAACCACTTCCCAGTCCGCAGAGGCCCTTCACGATCGCGCCCGCCATGCTTGCCGGCGCCGATGAAGCCGATCCGGTTTCACGTCCCTCCGCCAGGAGGCCCGACCGGCGCGTCCCGAACAGCACGCGTCCGAGCCGCACGAGTGTCGCCCTTCCTCCACGGCCACTGCGAAGTCGTCGCTCATTCCCATGGAGAGGTGGGGAGTTCAACTCCAGAGCCGCCAGCGACGTCGTCGCGGACGTCCGCAGCAGACAAAGAACCAGCGGCGCGCGGCTTCCGCGTCGGCGGCGAGCGCACCGTCGATCCGTCATGAGGCCGTCGAGCGCGAGCCCGGGCAGGCGCAGCACGGCATCGGCCAGAGCTCGCGCGCGCTGTCCGCGTCGACGCCGCGCTTCGCGTCGTCGCCCGCGACATTCCACCTGCACGAGCACCGGCGGGCGGCATCCGCGGCGCGCCGCGGCGTCGACGGCAACGGCGAGCCGCGCGTCGTCGATCGTGTGGGCGGTGTCGAACGTGGCCACTCGCCGCCCGCACCTTGTTCTGCTGCAGGCCGCCGAGTGCGGTGCCATCGCCCACCGCGACACGCGCGTGCGCTTCGCGCGCAGGCCTCCTGCACGTGGTTCTCGCCAGGACGTCGCGCGAGGCCGGCTGCGAGCGCGCAGTCGACCGCTTCGGGCGGGAACGTCTTCACCGATCACTGGCGCGACGGTCGTGACGTCGTCGACGCGGCGCGCGTCCGCGCGCACGCGTGCTGCGGCGTCGATCGCGGTCACGCACGGTCCGCGAGGCGCTCGGCGAAGCCGGCACCGGCGTCGTTCTACGCGCGTACGGCCGCGGCCGGGGATGGGGCGCGACGGCAGCCGTCAGTCCCGAGACGACTCATGGAACATCGACAGGACGATACCATGCATGTCGCCGAACGCGATTGCTGTTTGCCGACCCGGCGGGCGCTGGGCGCAGCCGCGTGAGTCGGGGTGATGCGTGGCGTGTAGTCGCGGTGGTCGGTGGCAGCGCTCGCGGTGGTCGGGGCGTCGTGCGCGCCGCCTCGGCTGGGCCCTGCGCCCACCGACGGGTGCGATCGTGAGGCCTCGTCGGCGTGGGTGGCGCCGACGCGCCGCTCGCCGCCACGGTTGCTCGGGACGGTGCGCGGTCGGCCCGGAGGTGCGCTGACCTGGTCGCTCTACCTCGAAGCCCGCGAGGCGGCGCACGCCGGCGACGACGCCGTCGCGATCGCGCGGTCGGCGCGCCCGGCGAGCGGTACCCGGACTGTTGCGATCTGGGTGCCGAGCGCGCACGGCTCCTCGCGGGGACTGCCTCGCCGCAAGACCGGCGACCTCGCCGGCGCGCGCGGCTGGCTCGCGGCGGCGCGCGAGGGCCGTCGTCGAAGAATCCGCGCTGGGCGACCGCCGCGACGCTCGCGCTCGCCGACGTGGTCGCGCAGTCAGGGCGACGACCGCCGAGCGCGCTCGAGCTGGTTCGTGCGGCGCGCGCGACGAAGCTCGAGGGCGTCGCGCTCCGGGCGCAGCGGACGACGGCGCGCATCCGCGCGCACGCCGCCGAGCTCTTCGAGCCGCATCGCCTCGCACGTCGCCGAGGGCGAACTGCTGCTCGGCGAGAACGACGCGCCGGCGCGCCGCCGAGCGGCGCAGCGCGCGCACTCGCGCTCGCTGGCGCTGAGCGTCCGAGGAGCGCGCGCGAGCTGTGGATCCGCGCGCGGGCCGAGCGCAGCTCGGCGAGCGCGGCGACGCCGAAGCGACCTGCCTCGAGGTCGCGTCGCTCTCGGCGGCACGCTCGGGCCGAAGGCGCTCTCCGGCAGCGGCGCTGGTGGCGCTGGAACGCGGACGACGACGCGCCGGCGCGCTCCGGCTCTATCGCCAGGTGACGACGCGCTTCCCGCACGTCGCCCGACGCCGCCGAAGCGCGCTACGCGATCGGCCGCATCCAGCAGGAAGTCCGGGCGCTACGACGGAGGCGTTCGACACGTACGATCGCGCTCGCGCGCGAGCTAGCCGCGCGCGTCGGTCGCGAGCGAGGCGCGCTGGCGCGCCGGCTGGGTGCGCTATCTCGGCGGCGACCTGCCGCGGCGCCGCGAGCTGCTGCTCGGCGTGTCGCCGACGACGGTCCGCCGACCCGTGTCACGCCGCGGCGAGTACTGGGCCGCGCGCATCGCGCGATGCTGCAGGACCGGGCGCCGAGGACGCGCGCTCGGCCGCGTCGCGAGCGGCCATCCCGGCGACGTACTACGGCGGCCTGGCCGCGCAGCGCTCGGGCCAGTCGTCTCCGACGCCACCGCCAGAACGTCGTCGCGCCGCCGACGCCGGCGTTCCCGAGCGACCTGCGCGGGCGCGCACGCGGCGCGCGCAGCGCGCTCACGCGAGCTCGGCGCTGCGGCCTCGCGCGCCGCGAGCTCGACGCCGTGTCCGGACGATGGACGCGCGCCCCGCCCTCGTCGCGCAGGCATTCACCGCCGTCGGCGCGCCGGGCGACGCGCTCGTGACGGCGCCGCGCGGCGTCGGGCCGATCCCGACGACGCGACCCGCCGCTTCCTCTATCCGCTCGGCTACTGGCCCGGTCGTCGAGCGCGAGGCGCGCGCGCGCGGGGCTCGATCCGCTGCTCGTGATCGTCGCTCATCCGGCAGGAGAGCCTCTTCGATGCCGGACGCGGTGTCGCCCGCCGACGCGCACGGGCTCATGCAGCTCCTGCCGCGCACGGCGCCGCGACGTCGCGCGCGCGATGCGGGGCTCCGCCGCCGACGACGCGCGCGCTGCACGCGGTGCCGACGAACGTGCGGCTCGGCACGACGCTGCTCCGCCGGCTCCTCGACAAGTACGACGGCTCGACGCGCGAAGGCGCTCGCCGCCTACAACGCGCGGCGAGGACGCCGTCGCGAAGTGGGAGACGCCGCTACGGCGCCGCGGCCCGACGACGAGTTCGCCGAGCTCATCAGCTACCGCGAGACGCGCGACTACGTGAAGCTCGTGCTGCAGAACCTGCAGGTCTACCGGCAGCTCTATGCGCTAGGCTCGCGTGAGCGGCCGGTCGCGACGAGCTTCGGCAGCCCGCCGAACGCGCCGTTCGACATGATGACGACGACGTCGCCGGCCGGCGCTCGTCGCGAGCAGAGTAGTCGCGGATCGCCGGCACGCCGTCGATGAGGCCGCGCGCGCGTGCCGCGCGCGCTCGACGTCGGCGACGATCTCGGCGGGATCGAGGCGCTCCTCGGCAGGATCGGATCGCCGGGCTTCGCTGAAGACCGCCGCCAGCACGGCCTCGTCGGCGCGGGCGAGCGCGTCCGCGAACTCGCGCTGGAAGACGCGGCGGCGGCTCGTGTTCGAGCGCGGCTCGAACACGGCGCGCAGACGCGCGGCCGCGGATAGCGGAGCCGCAGCGCCGCGAGCGTCCCGGCGACCGCCGTCGGGTGGTGCGCGAAGTCGTCGATGACCGTCACGCCGCGCGCCTCGCCGACGACCTCCTGGCGGCGCGCGACGCCGCGGAACTCGCGCGAGCGCCGCTGCGACCGACGTCTCGAACGGACGCCGCACTCGCGCGCGACCAGCATCGACGCCGAGCGCGTTCCGCGCGTTGATCGCCCCGGCCGTGCGGAGCGCGACGTCGCAGACCGCCGCGACCGCGCTCGCGGATCGGTGAAGCGAGCGCGACCGTCGTCGCGCGAGATCGGTCGACGCGCCAGGCGTTCGTCGTCGCCGAGCGCCGAACGTCACCAGCCGCGCGCGCGACGCCGGCGGTCACGTCGAGCACGTGCGGGAAGTCGCCGCAGGCGACGAGCGGCGCGTCGGGCGCGAGGAGCGCGAGCAGCGTCCGGAACGCGCGCTTCACGTGCGTCGAGGTCGCGGTAGATGTCCGCGTGGTCGAACTCGACCGCGTTCAGCAGCACCGCGCACGGCCGGTAGTGGAGGAACTTCGCCTCCTTGTCGAAGTACGCGGAGTCGTACTCGTCGCCCTCGACGACGAACCACGGGCCCGTGCCGAGCGTCGCAGTTCGAGCCGAGGTCGGGCGGCGCGCCGCCGATCAGATAGCCCGGGTGCGCGCCCGCCTGGCGCAGCACCCACGCGAGCATCGACCGACGACGTCGTCTTCCCGTGCGTGCCCGCGACGACGAGCGGCTTCCGCGCGACGAGGAACAGCTCCTCGAGCGCCTGCGGGAACGAGACGGTGCGGAGCCCGCGCTCGCGCGCCGCCGTCGGCTTCGACGTTCGTCGAGCGGACGCGCGTTGCCGCGCACGACGAGGTCGGTGCCGTCGAGGCGCGCCGGATCGAAGCCTTCCTGCACGGCGACGCCGAGCGCGCTCGAGCAGCGTCGACGCGGGCGGATGAGACGCCCTCGTCCGACCCCGTCACCTCGTGCCCCGCCTCCGTCAACAACCCCGCCAGCGCGCTCATGCCGACGCCGCACGCGGCGATCAGGTGGATCCTCACGCGTCGAGCGCCTCCCACACCGCGTCGTGCACGCGCCGGGCGCACGGTCTTGATGCGCTCGTTGTCGCGCCGCGGATGCACGCGGTTCGTCAGGAAGACGACGTGCGCGCCGCGCTCGCGGTCGAGCCAGACGGACGTGCCGGTGAAGCCGAGGTGGCCGACCGTGTCGCGCCGACGCGCGGCTGCCGGCCATCGAGCCGCTGGCCGCCGGCGTGTCCCAGCCGAGCGCCCACGTCGAGTCGGCGACGGTCGCGTCGCGCTTCCAGAACTCGCGCGATCGAGCCCGGCGGAGAAGTCGTCGCGATCGGCGGCGCAGCGCCTCGAGGCGCGCGACACGATCGTGTGGATGTCGGCGGCGTTCGTGAACGACGCCGGCGTGCCCGGCGACGCCGCCGATCGCGTACGCGTTGTCGTCGTGCACCTCGCCGCAGAGGACGCTTGCCGCGCCACGGGCAGCGCTCCGTCGGCGCGATCAGATCCGGCGACGGGCGACGAGCTTCTGCGCGCGCAGGCGATCGAGGTCGATGAACGCCGTCGTCGCGAGCCCGAGCGGCCGGAAGATGCGATCCAGGCAGAACTTGTCGAGCGGTCTGGTGCGTCACGCAGCTCGAATCGAGCTCGCCGAGCAGCAGAAAGCCGAGGTCGCTGTACACCGACTTCGAGCCGACCGGCGTACTCGGGCTTCTCGCGATGGATCGCCTCGAACACCATCATGCGGATGCCGCGCAGCCCCGAGAAGCGCGTCGTGCCCTTCTTCTCCGCCTTCGCGACCTCCTTGAAGCGCGGCCGCCACGCGGGCAGGCCCAGAGCAGTGCGAGAGAGCAGATGGTGGATCTCGACGTGCGTCTTCCCGTGCACGCCGAAGTTCTGGAGGAAGCGCGTCACGCGGTCGTCGAGGCGGATCTTGCCCTTCGCGCACGAGCAGCATGATGGCGGTCGTCGTCACGAGCGCCTTCGTGAGCGACGAGACGTCGAACACGATGTCCTTCGTCATCGGCGAGCGCGACGGCTCCGAGGCTGCGGTGCCCGAACGCTTCGTGGAAGAGGATCTCGTCGCCGCGGCCGATCAGCAGGACGGCGCCGGGAACGCGCCCGCCGCGATCCCCTGCTCGATCGCCGCCACTGCCCGACTGGGATCCACCGTGAGCGTCCTACACGACCGCCGGCTCGAGCGCGACGAGGCGACCCGCATCGACGTCGAGCTCCACGTCGACGCCGAGGGGCAGCGTCAGGTTCTCCACGTCGGTCTCTTCGGACGCGATGTGCCGGCGGGCAGTCCGTGAAGCCGACCGGGAAACGGCGCGTCCGCGAACGCGTCGCGCACGGCGTCGAGACGGCCTCGACACCCTGCGCGCTCGGGCACGTCGCCAGCGTCCCGAAGACGACGACGCCGGCGACGCGGTCGAACGCGCCGGCCTGACGGAGCTGCAGCAGCAGGCGATCGAGCCGATACGGCCATTCGTCGCACGTCCTCGAGGAACGAGGATCGCGTCCGTCGTGTCGACGGCCCACGGGCGTGCCGAGCGTGGTCGCGAGAGACGGACAGGCAGCCGCCCGCGAGCCGGCCGCGCGCGCGGCCGCCGCGGATCGACGCGTCGGCACCGGCGCGGCGAGGCGCGCGCTCGGGATCGGAGAGCCCTGACCACAGCGAGATCGACCGAGCGTCGCGGTGAGACCGCGCGCCATGTCGCTCGCGACCATCGGGCCGTGGAAGCTCGCCACGCCCGCGCGGCGACGGCGCGCCGTGCAACGGCGGTGATGTCGCTGTAGCCGACGACCGGCTTCGGATCGTCGCGCAGCGCCGCCCAATCGATCGCCGGGACGATGCGCTGGCTGCCGTAGCCGCCGCGCGCGCAGAAGACGGCGCGGACGCTCGGGATCGGCGAGCATCGCCGCGAGGTCGGCGCGACGGGCGTCGTCGGCGCCGGCGCGATATGCCGCGGCGCTCGAGCACGGCCGCGCCGAGGCGCGGACGCAGGCCGAACGATTCGAGCACCGCCAGGCCGGCCCGGAGGTTCGGCTCCTCGATCGGACCGGCCGGCGCGACCACGCCCACCACGTCGCCCGCGCGCACGCGCCGAGGCCTGACGATCGCCGCACCGCCCGCCACGCGCTTCGGTATCCCGGAACTCGCGGGCCATGAGCAAACCGCAGCTTGCCAACCGGGAGGCGGCCGACTAAGCACCCGGCATGCGCACTTCGCCCGCGCAGATCGAACGCGTCGCGGCGACGCTGGTGAAACGCCTGGTCGAGAAGGACGTCGTCGCGCTCGACCGTACCCGAGGCCACCGTCAAGGCGAAGTTCGTCGCGCTGCTCACGAAGAACTTCGCCGACGAGGCCGAGATCGAGACGCCTCGCGATGGCCGAGGCCGGAGAAGCTCGTCCGCCAGGGCGCGCCCGGCGTGAAGCGCGAGGACCTCGACCTCCGGAAGGTCGAGCATGCTCGTGAAGCAGCGCCTCGCGAAGGCGCGGGGTTCGTCCTGTGACGCCTCTCCGAAGGCCGCCTCTCGCACCTCGCGCAGCTGCTGCATGCGGGCCGTCGCCGACGGCAAGCTCGGCACCGTGCAGAGCGATCATCAGCTTCCTCACCGAAGCGAACGCTGGCGCTCACGGACGAGTTCTCGCTCGACACCGAGCTCGATCGCCTCGCCCGCGCCGCGCATGCCGCGCCACGTGATGCCGGGCAGCCGCGACTGGGACGTGCGCTACCGGCAGTACTACGAAGAAGAGCGACGGAAGCTCGGCCGCTGAAACGCGCACGAGGCCGGCGCGTCGGCGTCGTCGCGGCGCGACCTCGCCGTCGGCGGCGAGCGTCTTCGTGAACGCGACCGCGCGCTCGCGGCTCATCGCGGCGACGATCGCGCCGATCTGCTTCGGCTCCATGCGCGCGAACACCACGCGCAGCGTCTCGTCGTCGAGCTGATCGAGGATCTGCGCGGCCTCTTCCGGCCGCATGTTCTCGTAGATGCGCGTGACGCCGCCGTGGAGCCGGCACGATCCGACGTCCTGCGACGCCGGCACGCGCGGAGTGCCGCTCAGCGATTCGGCGACCGCCTCTTCGAGCGACTCGAGCGCGGCGGCGCGCTCCGTCACCTCGCGCTCGCGCTGCTCGAGCTCCGCCGTGCGACGGCGCACCTCGTCGAGCGAGCCTCGGAAGCCGTCGTCGTCGGCGCCGATCGTCGCCGGCGCCTCGGCGCGCGCGCTCCGATGCCCGTCGCCGCCGCCCGCGCGCCCACCAGCCGCCGAGGATCGCCACGCCGCAGCACGAACGCGCACCAGATCGTCGCCCGCATCGCTTCACCCTCCCCGTCCGACCGCGGCGCGCCGGCGCTTGCTGCTCGTCGACCTGCGTCTTCGCGATCGCCGTCGCCGCGCGCCGCGAGCAGCGGATGCGGCGACTCGGCGAGCACGCCGAGCGCCGTGCGTCGTCGCCTCGGCGATCGGCGCACGCGAGCGCCGCGCGCACGAGCCCGGCCCCGGCCGCGGCGTTCGCCGTGCGGCCACCGTCGGCGTCGAGCGCCTGGTCGTGAACGCGGCGACGCCGCGCTGGCACGACGCGCTCGTCGCTGGCCGTCGCGGCCGACGGCGGGATCGCGGCGTCCGCGAGCTCGCGCGCGCAGCTCGGGACTCGCCCGGTTGCCGATGCCGGCGACGGCCGCAGCCAGGTCGCCGCGCGCGAGCGCCAGCCGCACCGCGACGCGGCGGAGCTTCGGCGCCAGCATCGGATCGACCGTGGCGCCTCGTCGAGCCCGGCGACGAGCGCCGCCGCGTCGTCGGGCGCGCCGTCGCGCGAGCGCCAGCTCGGCGCGCGCGATCCGCAGCGCCGGCGCTTCGTTCGGCGTACGCCGGGCCCGAGGAGCTTTCGCGCCGAGTGCGACGAGGCCGAGCTCGCGGAGCGCATCCACCACGGCGGCGCGCGCGTCGCCGAGTCGGCGTCGTCGCTGCACCGCGCGCATGTCGGCCGCGTAGAGCGCGACCACGCCGGCCCAGTCCTCGTCGGCGGCGCGCCGTCCGATGCGCTCCTGAGCGACGTCGCGGCGCGGTCGGCGGCTTCGCCGAGGCGCGGCGATCGCCGGCTCGGCGATCGGCTCGGAGAGCGGCGCGTCGGCGCGGATCACCAGGAGGCCGCGGCGACGTCGGGCGGCAGCGGCGTCGTGGCGCATGCGCGTCGGCGTCGCTGACGGGCGCCTGCGGCGATCGCGGACCGGCGTCGCGGACGGTTTCGCTGCCGGCGCGCGGCGTCGCGCACCGGCGCGGCCGCGGTCCGCGGCTGCCGACGACGAGGGACGAAGCCCGTTCGCGCTCGGCTCGACGTCGACGGCGACGGCTCCGCGAGCTCGACGACGACCCGCGCGGTCGCGGCGTCGAACTGGCCGAGCCGCACGCGCTTCCGACCGCGCCCGTGCCCGCGAGCGACGCGGCGCCACCTGCGCGGCGAGCGTCGTGTCCGGCAGGTCGACGTAGACCCGCGGCGGGTTCGCCAGGCGGTGCACGGCGGGCGCGACGCCGCTCCGTGAGGCCGAGCTCGATCGCCGGCGGGTGCCGCGCCGCGCAGCGCGACCGGCGCGAGCACCGCGCGTCGCCGGCGCCGGGCGCGGCCGCGCCGCGAGCAGCGCCGAGCCGAGTGTCAGCGCGCTGACCATCGGTCGCGAGACGAGTGCCATCGACCGGTCGTGCGTAGCAAGGCGACTGCCATGCGCCACTGCTCCGGAAACACGAGCCTTGCGCGCCACGTCGGTCGAGGCCAGAGGCGCGGGCGACGCGTCAGACGCGACTGACGCGACGGCCTTCCGCGCCCGGATGCCGATCGACGAGCTGGTACTCCGGATCGTGGTGGGCGAGCTCGTCGGCCGTGAGCTCGTCGGTCGACGAGCCCGTGCAGCGACGCGATCGCGACGACGACGTTGCCGAACGTCTCGACCTCGACCGTGCCGCCGGGAAACGCCTCCGCGACGAGGTTCGCGCGCCGACACGCGCGTGAAGCCCCACGCCCAGCGCTCGCCCCAGTCCGCGTGCGGGCTCGTCTGGCTCATCCCGGGCACGGTCGCGAGCAGCACGCCGCCCGGCTTCAAGACGCGATGGATCGTCGCGAGCGCGCTGCGCACGTCGTAGATGAGCTGCGAGCGTCTGGCGTGACGATCGCGCAGTCGAACGTCGCCGGACGGGATCGTGCGTCGGCCGCGACCAGATCGCCGACGATCGTCGCGTGCGGATCGTCCGCTTCGAGGCAGAGCACGTCGCTGCGGCCGCACGCGCGCGCCGCCGAAGCGCCGCGTGTAGCCGTCGTCCTTGATCTCGAGCACGTCGCCGGCGACGTCCGCCGCGTGGCGCCGCGAGGAACGTCTCGATGTAGTGCCGGTCGATCGGCGGCCGCGGTCGAAGCCGTACTCGCGGCTGATCGGCGACGAGCCGGCGCAGGCTCCCGAAGCGCACGAGCCCGACCGGGCGGCGCCCACTCGCCGCGCGTCCCACTGCGCGCGGAGCCAGCGCGCGCGTCGCCTCGGGCAGCGCTGCGCTTCGCGAGCCATCGCATGCCGGCGTCGAGCATCGCTCAGCCCACCCACTCGTCGAGCCAGCGCGCGAACGCCGCGCCGGAGAGGTTCGGCACCTCGACGCGCGGCAGGTCGAAGCGGATCGACGTCGCCCGACGATCGGCGCGCGCGCGCTGCCGCACGCGAGCTCGGAAGCCCGCCGCGCGCACGCACGCGACCGTCTCGGGCTCGTGGTCGCCGTGCGGATACGAGAAGTGGCGCACCGGACGCGCCGACGATCGCCTCGAGCGTCCGCTTGCTGCCCGCGATCTCGCGCTCCTGCTCGTCGAGAGGCAGCGCGCCGAGATACGAGTGGCTGACGGTGTGCGCGCCGATCGTGATGCGCGGATCGCGCGCGACCGCCGCGAGCGTCGCCGCATCGAGCGGCCGATGCGTCGGCCGGCAGCCGGGCCGCGACGCCGGCCCACTGCGCGAGCGCGTCGAGCACCGCCGGTCCGCGCCGCGCCCGCGAGCCGTCCGATGCGCCGGTGAAGCGCGTGGTAGAGCGCGCGCCGGTCGCCATCGATCGCACGCGTCCACGCGAACGGCGTTCCGCCGAGGTCGATCGCCGAGCGACGGCCGGCAGCGTGCGCCGGCACGATGCACGATCCGCTCGAGCTCGTCCCACCAGAACTCGCGCGCCGCCGTCGAGCGGCGCCGCTCGCGACGAACAGCGTCGCCGGAATGCCGTGCGCCGCGCAGGCCGGGCAGCGCCGCGTCGGCGAAGTCGGCGTAGCCGTCGTCGAACGTCGACGACCGGCGCGCGCCGCGGCCGCGGCCGCCGCGACGTCCTCGACGAGCGCATCGAGCGGCCGCACGCCGCGCGCGGCGAGCACGGCCAGGTGCTCGCGGAAGTTCGCCGGGCTCACGCAGAGCGACCACGGGTCCGGGAAGCCCTCGGCGACGCGATGGTAGAGCAGGATCGGCGACGCCGCGCCGGCCAGCGATTCCTGCGTCGCGCCGGACCGTTCGACGAACCGAGCGCGCACGATCCCTCCAGGCGGCGTCCGCCGCGGGCGCGTCCAGGTTCATGCGGTCCGCCGGAGCGCGCTCGGGCGCTCGAGGTAGAAGACGTGCTCGCGGAGGTACTCGGTGTTCGTCGCGACCGTCTCCTCGCGCCACGCGAGGCCGTCGAAGTGCGCGACCAGCTCGTCCTTCCGGAACGCCAGGTCGGGGATGCCCTGCCACGACGCGATCTCGTGCGTCTCCGGCGGCGAACGGCGTGAAGACGACGAGCGACCATGCGCCGGCGGAACGACCGGAGCGCGTTCTCGAGGATGCGCCGCCAGTCCGCGTTGTGCTCGAGGACGTGGCGCAGGAGGATGCAGTCGGCCTCCGGAGCGATACGTCCGCAGGTCGACCACGCCGTCGACCTCGAGGCTCGGGCTGCCGTCGATCGCGCGATACGCGCTCTGCTGGACGAAGCGCCGCGCGTAGCCGGTGCCCGCGCCCCAGTCCTCGATCGTGCCGTGCCCGTCGAGGTACGCGATCGCCTTCCGGTACGTGACGTCGTCGCCGTACGGGAACGGCGCCGCGTTGCCGTACTGCCAGCGGCCGACGATCGTCGCCGTCCAGTCCGGCGTCGGCTTGACCGCGCGCACGCCGAGCACGACGGCGTAGCTCGCATCGCGATGCGCGAGCTCGCGCGGGCGCAGCTCTTCGGCCGCGAGGCCGTGCAGCGACCGCCGTCGCCGCGAGCACGTTGCCCTCCGGCTCGACGGCGATCTTGAGCGACGGAAACGTCTCCTCGAAGAGCGTCTGCGCGGCGAGCGGCGTGAACGTCCAGTACGTGTCGTGCGCGGTCGTCGATGCCGACGTCGCCGGCGCCCGGGCAGCGTCGCGAGCAGCACGCCGCCGGGCTTCAGCACGCGATGGAGCGCCTTCACGAACGGGCGCACGTCCCAGATGCGATGCAGCACGTGCCCGACGAGGATGCAGTCGAAGCGATCGGCCGGGGAGCTGGCTCAGGCGGAAGCGCGTCGTGTCGTCGAGCGCGATCGCCAGTGGCTCGTGACGCCGGGCGGGCGCCGGCCGTGCGGCCACGCCGTCGCGCCGACCTCGAGCACGTCGCCCGCGACGTCGTCCGCGTGCCGCGCGAAGAAGCGGTCCGTGTAGTGGCGGCCGATCTCGGTGCCGCGATCGGCGCCGCGGCGGCGGCTCACCGGCGTGCGCCGCCGGAAGCTCCCGAACCGGACGAAGCCGACCGGCGGCACCCACTGGCCGCCGTCCCAGCGGCGACCGGAGCCCGCGATACACCGGTCCCGGCAGCAGGGTCTCGAGCGCGCGCACGAGCGCGCGGCGCGCGAGGCGACCGGCGTAGCGGACGCGCAACTTCGAGCCGTAGAGGAGCGCGTGGTCGTACGGCACGCAGCTCTCTTCGCGAAGCGCGGCGAGCAGCGCCGGGATCGTCGACGCCCTCGTGCGCGAGGTAGCCGCGGCAGCCACTCGAGGTACGTGCGTCGCGCCGGATGCGGCAGCTCCGGATGATAGAGGCCCGTCTTGAGCGCCTGGGCGCAGCACGAGCCCTCGTGCTGGCGATAGCGGTCCGAGCACGTGCCGGTGACGAAGATGCGCGTCTGCAGGAACATCTTCGCCAGGAAGACCTGATCCTCGTACGCGCCGCGGAACTCCTTCCTCGAACGCGCCGATCTGCGCGAACGCTCTGCGCCGCACGAGCGAGGCTGCAGATGCCCGGCATCGTGCCGCCCTCGTTCTGGAGCGCCATCGTGAGCAGCGTCCGCGGCTCGGCGATCGTGTCCGGCGCGAGGCCGATGTCGCCGTAGTGGTCGCGCGCGGACGTCTTCCGGACGGCCGGTCCAGCCTGTACCAGTACTCCGGACGGCCCGTAGACCATGGACGACGTCAGGGATGCGCCTCGAGGATGCCGACCTGCATCGCGAGCTTGTGCGGCAGCCAGACGTCGTCGGCGTCGAGGAACGCGACGTAGTCGCCGCGCGCATGCCCGACGCCCGCGTTCCGCGACGCGCTCATGCCCAGGTTCTGGTGGCCGGCGTGCTCGAAGTAGCGGATGCGGTCGGGATGGCGCTCGACCCAGCGGCGCGCGATCGCGGTGCCGCCGTCCGTCGAGCCGTCGTCGACCGAGGAGGAGCTCCCAGTTGCGCCACGTCTGCGCGCAGACGCTCGCGATCGCCTCGTCCATGAATGCGCTCGGCCTGATGGAAGATCATGATCGCGCTGACGAGTGGCTCGTGCCGCATCACGCGCCCTCCGCGAGCCGCGTCCGCTCGACGCCGAGGAGCCGCGCGGCAGGCCGTCGCCGGCGAGCACGCGTGCGCCGAGCCGGCCTCGACCACCCGCCCGCCGTCGAGCACGATCACGTCCTGCCGCGCCGGCGACGGCGGCGGGCGATGGCTCACGACGAGCACCGTGCGCCGCGCCCGAACTCCGCGAGCGTCCGCTGGATCAGTGCCGGCCGAGATCGCCGTCGACGGCGTTCGTCGCCTCGTCGAGGACGAGCACCTCCGGATCGCGGAGCAGCGCGCGCGCGAGCGCGATCCGCTGGCGCTGCCCGCCCGACAGCCGCACGCCGTCGTCGCCGAGGCGCGTCGCGCTAGCCGTCGGGCAGCGTGCGGATGAACGGCGTCGGCGTCGCGCTTGCCGCGCGGCCGCTTCGACCGCGCGCGTCGTCGACCGCGACGTCGCTGCCGTGAGGCGATGTTCTCGCGCACCGTCGCGTCGAAGAGCGGCAGGTCCCTGCCCGACGACGGCGACACGCGCCCGCCAGCGTCCGAGGTCGACGTCGTCGAGCGGCACGCCGTCGATCGCGATCGTGCCCGCCGTCGGCCGCAGCAGGCCGAGCAGGAGCTGCACGATCGTCGACTTGCCCGCGCCCGAGCGCCCGACGAGCGCCGTCGTGACGCCGGCGCGCAAGCCGGAACGACGCGCCCGCGAGCGCCGCCGAGGCCGCGCGTCGGCGTAGCCGAACGTCACGCCGTCGAAGCGGATCTCGTCCGTCGACGCGCTCGACCGCCGCGTGTCCTGCCGCGACGGCCGCGGGCGTCGCGAGCAGATCCATCACCGCGGCCGTCAGCGCGGCGGCAGCCGCAGGCTCACGCGCGCGCCGTCGAGCTGCTGCACCTGCGGGCTGCAGGCGATAGAGGAGCGCCGGGAACGTCAGCACGACCTGGCGGCAGCTCGCCCGGCACGCCGGCGCGCACCCACGGGACGGCCGAGCATCAGCGCCGCGACGAGAGCTCGGACGCCGGCGGCACGAGCGCCTGCACGCGCTGGAGCCGCTCGAACACGCGGCGCTCGCCGTCGGAGCTCGCCGCGAAGCGGCGCCATTTCGCCGGCCTCGCGACCGAACACGCGGATCGTCCGCCGCGTGCGCAACATCTCGACGATCCGCTGCGCCATGCGTCTCCACGCGCGTGTCTCCGCGCGGCCGAGCGCCTCGATCCGCCGCGTCGCGAGCTGCGCGGTCGCGGACACCGCCACGAGCGCCAGCACGACGGCCGCACGTGAGCCGGCCCGACAGCGCCAGGCCCGAGCGCGAAGACCGCGATGCGGCAGGCGCGCGTGAGCACGCCGACGAGCGTGCCGAGCGCGCGCCGCCGTCTCCCACGTCTGGCTCTCGAGGAGGTTCAGCCACGCGCCCCGGTGTCGCGGTGGTCGAGCACCGCGTCGTCCGCGCCGAGGACGCGCGCGAATGCCTCGCAGCGGAGCTCGTGCGCGGCGCGGGTCGTGAGCCGCGCGAGCAGCGCGCCGTGCGCGAGCACGAGCAGGTTCCGCGCGAGCACGAGGCCGAAGATGACGAGCAGGACCGCGCGCAGCCGCACGTCGGGCGACAAGCCCGGCGAACGGCGCGTCGAGCAGCGCGCCGAGCCATCCCGCCGGCGGCCGCGGCGCGCCGGGATCGTCGAGGCTCCGGAAGAGCGGGATGAAGAGCCCGAGGCTCACGCCTTCCGTCACCGCCGCGACGGTGCCGAGCGCGACGAGCGCGCCGACCGCGCGGCATGACGCCGCACGAGCGGCCGCAGCGTGCACGCGACGGTCCCTACTCGCTCGTCATGCGCCCCTCGTCCGATCGCCGACGGCGACCGTCTCGATCGCGCGGGAAGGCGATCGGCGCGCCGGCGACGCGCGATCGCACAGCGCGTCGCGTACCACGCGCCCGCGAGCGCGGCCGGATCGTTCTCGGCGACGAACGCCTGCCGCGCGGCGCCGCCCATCCGCGTCGCGCAGCGCGGATCGCGCGACGAGCGCCGTCATCCGGTCGGCGAGCGCCGCGACGTCGCGGGGCGGCACGAGAACCCGTGCGCTCGTCCTGGACGAGCTCGCGCGGCCCCACCGCGTCGACGGCGACGACCGGCACGCGCGCACGCCATCGCTTCGAGGATCGTCCGCCGAGCCCTTCGGGTCCGCGGCTCGCCTGCACGAGCACGTCCAGGTTCGCGATCACGGCGGCCGGCATCGTCGCGCTCGCCGAGGAAGCGGACGCGCTGGTGCGATCCCGAGCCGCATGCGCGCAGGCGCGTAGCTCGGCGCCGAACCCGCGGCCGGCGCCGGTCGCATACGGCTCGCCGCCGACGACGACGAAGCCGCACGTGCGGCGCGACCTCCGCGACGCGCGCGGCCGCGTCGAGGAAGACGTCCTGTCCCTTGAGCGGCGTGAGCGCGCCCGACGATGCCCAGCCAGACCTCGTCCGTCGGCTTCGTCAGGTCCCGCGGCAGCGGCAGGCCGGACTGCACCGCGGCGGCGTCGACGATGTTCCGCACGACGTGGATCGGCGCGGGACCCGGCACAACGGGCGAGACCTCGCCGGCGACGTAGCGCGAGATCAGCGAGCACGCCGTCGCAGCGGCGGCCGAGCGCGCGCAGCCCGACGCGCGAGCGTGCCGGTCCTCGAGCCCTTCGCGCGCGTACCACACGAGCGGGCAGTCGAGCGCCGGCCGCAGCAGCGCGCCCAGGCCGTGCGCCTTCACGCCGTTCGTCAGCAGCACGTCGGGCGCGAGGCGCGCGGAGCTCGCCGCCATGCCGCGTGCGGAGGATGCCGACGCTCGACGCCGCGCGGACGAGCCGCGCCGACGCCCTTCCGCCCGGCACGCTCGCCGAGGCCACGAGCAGACGCTCCGGGCCACGGCACGACACGTCTCGCCCCCGGCGTCGCGCACGGCCTCGACGAGCGAGGCCGTCCTCGGGCACGAGCACCGTGAAGCGAAGTCGTCGCCGGCGCGCCGCATCGAGCTCGACGAGGCTCCGCTCGGCGCCGCCGAGGCGCCGAACGTCGCGAGCGTCACGACGATGAGAGCTCGCGCCTCATGCCCGGATCGCGCTCGCCGCGCATCCACGCGGCGTCCGCCGAGATCTTCGAGGAGGTGGACGCGACGGGTGCGCCGCCGAGCCGCGGCGGAAGCCGCGAAGGCTTCCGCCTGATGCGTCCAGCGCCCGCGTCGGGACCATTCCACCAGGACGAAGCGCGACCAGAGCTGCGCGCCAGCCGACGCGCGGGTCGTGCCGCGCGGAACGCGCTGCGAGCGAGCCGCGGGTCCGTCCGCAGGGTCGAGCCAGAGCGCTCGTGCGCGTCGCGGTCGCGCGAGCGTCGCCGCCACGTGCTCGCCGAGCGGCCGCGCGAGCCATGCGGCCCACGGGAAGACGAAGCCCATCTTCGCGCGCGCGCCGATCGGATGCTGCGGCTCGAGCCGGTGGAGCAGCGCCTTCAAGCAGGCGCTTCCGCGCGCCGCCGCGGCCGAGATGCCGCCGCGCCGGCAGCTCGCCATGCGAGCCGCAGCACCTCGAGGTCGAGGAACGGCACGCGCAGCTCGACCGGAGTTCGCGGACGCGAACACGTCGGCGTCGTGCAGGAGCTGGCTCCGGAGGTAGAAGCCGACCTCGAGCGCCGATACCGCGCGGAACGTCGCCTGCGGACCGCGCCCCGCGAGGCCCTCCCACGTGTCGGCAGGCGGCCCGCAGCGGCGCGTCGTCGGGCACGTCGGCGCCGACGCGCGCTGCAGGAGGTACGCCGTGCGCAGATCGCCGACGTCGCGCGCGCTCGCGATCTTCGCCCACTGCGCGACGTTGCCCCGACGCCGAGCGGCGCCCAGGAGCCGCGCGAACGGCGCCAGGCGACGCGCGTGGGCGGCGAGCGAACGGCGCCTTCCGGAACGTCGTGTAGCCGCCGAAGAGCTCGTCGCCGCCGAGCCCCGACACGAGCACCTTGATCCGCGCGCGCCGCCGCGGCGCGTGATGACGTAGGTGTTCACGCCGTCCGCGGTCGGCTGGTCCATCGCCGCGAGCGCGTCGGGCAGCAGCGCCGAGCACGTCGTTCGGCCGCGAGCGGCACGACGTGAGTGCGTCCGCCGAGCCGGAGCGCGGTCGCGCGCGCCGCCGCCGCCTCGTCGAAGCGCGGGCTCCGCGAAGCCGACGGTGAGGAAGTGCGGCTCGACGCCGTGGCGCGCGCGCGAGGCTCGCGACGAGCGTCGAGTCGACGCCGCCCGGAGCAGGAGCACGCCGAGCGGGACGTCGCTCACGAGGTGCGCAGCCCACCGCGTCGCCGAGACGTCGCGCGCGCCGCACCGTCGTCCGCGTCCGACGCGCGCGCTCGGTGCTCGCGCCGACGTCGTCGAGCCGCAGCGACCGGCCGCGGCCGGCGGCGCGCCGCACGCGCGTCGAGCCTCGAGGACGTGCCCGGGCGGCAGCATCGCGATCTCGCGCCGCGATCGTGTGCGGCTCGGGCACCGCGCCGTAGGTGCAGGTAGGCGTCGAGCGCCGCGCGATCGAGGTCAGCGGCGCGCGCACGCTCGCGCGCGGATCGCGCGCAGCTCGGACGGCGAACGCGAACGCGCCGCCGGGCCAGCCGTAGAGGAGCGGCTTGATGCCGAACGGATCGCGGCCCGAGCACGAGGCGCTCGGCGCGGCCGTCCCAGAACGCGAACGCGTACATGCCGCGGAGCCGCGTCAGCGCCGCCGTGCCCCACTGCACGAGCGCTGCGAGCAGCACCTCGGTGTCGCCGGTCGAGCGGAAGCGGTGGCCGCGCGCTTCAAGCTCCGTCGCGCAGCGCGCGGAAGTTGTAGATCTCGCCGTTGAAGACGAGCCACGAGCCGCTCGCGTCGTGGCGCATCGGCTGGCTCGCCTCGCCGCTCAGATCGAGGATCGCGAGACGGTCGAACCCGAGAGCAGAGCGTCGACGTCGCCGGTGCGCAACGACCGCCGTGCGCTGCTCGTCAGGCCCGCGATGGCGCTGGCTGCTCCACCATGCGCTGCGACGGCGCGCGACGATGCCGTCGACCCGCCGCCCTCGCTCAGATGCCGGCGATCCCGCACACTGACGTCAGGCCGCCCGCCGCGCGCCAGCAGGATCCGGCACGCGGTCCACACCGCGTGCACGTCGATCGCGGCGAGACGGCGCAGCCCTTCGACGGTGCACTCGGTCCAGGCAGCAGTTCGCGCACGGCACCTCGTCGCGCCGGAGCACGACGTGCGCCGTGCCGTACAGGATGCCAGCTGCGGCCCGGCTCGCGCGCCGCGAAGATCGCGACGCACGGCGTGCCGACGGCCGCCGCGAGATGCATCGCGCCCGTGTCGTTGCCGACGTAGAGCGTCGCGCGGCGGAGGAGCTCGGCCGACTTCGAGCACCGAGCGAGGTCCCGCGAGCACGGTCCAGCGGCCCGCCGGCCAGTCGCGCGCGACGGCGCTCGGCCGCGCGCGCCTCGTCCGGTCCGCCGATGATCGCGACGTCGGCGCCGCCCTCGGCGATGAGCCGCGCGCCGCAGCGCGGCGTAGCGCTCGAGCGGCCAGCGCTTCGCCGCCTGCTTCGAGCCCGGGCACATCGGCGACGAGCGGGCGCTCGCGGCCGATCCGCGCGCCCGCCGAGCGCCGCGTCGACGCGCTCGGCGTGCGCCGGACGCCGCGGCAGCTCGAAGCGCGCGGGACCGACCGGAATGCCGCCGCGCCGGACCGCGTCGAGCAGGCGGTCGACCTCGTACGGATACTCGCGCCGCTCGCGCCGGGCCGGCCGAAGAAGCTCACCTTGTCCGACGACGCCGCGACGAAGCGCGCGGCGCCGGCAAGCCGGAAGAGAGCGCGGTCGCCGGAGCGTCGGAGGCCGAGTTGTGGTCGCTGCCCAGGTACACGACGAGCTCGGGCCGGAGCGCGCGAGCGCGCCGCAGGACGCCGACGAGGCCCCGTCGGCGTCGCGATGTCCGACGCGCGATACGTCACGACGTGCGCGAACCAGCCGAAGTCGCGCAGCACCTCGTCGGTCCAGAGGATGCCGGCGCCGTCGTTCGCGGTCGCTGAGCGCGAGCTCGGCGTCGGGATACGCCTCGCCGGACGGCGCGGATCGCCGGCAGCGCGACGATCGTGTCGCCGAGCGCGCCGCACCGGTAGACGAGGTGCGTCGCGGCGCCGTCATGCGGCCGTCCTCTCCGCGCCCGGGGCGACGAGTTTCGTCGAGGATCTCGCTGGCAGGCGGTCGTCGTACGCGTAGCCCGAGCGCAGGCAGCGCGCGCGGTCCGCCGCGCCGCGATGCGCGCGCCGCGCGTCGTCTGCCGCCACCCAGTGCGCGACCTTGCGGACCGAGGTCGTCGGTGCCTTCGAAGAACACCGCCTCCTGCGCCGTCGGCGAAGTGCAGGCGATGCTCGCCCGTGCGCTCGGCGAGCATGAAGCGCGCCGCACGCCGGCAGCTCGATCGAGCGCTGCGTGATCGTCGCCGGCCCACGCCGAGAGCAGGCCCGAGGTTCACCTTCGCGCCGGCGATCGCGCGCGACGTAGTCGTCGCCGTAGATCGCGCCCGGCTCGCACGCGGCAGCGCGCACGAGCGGCGCGAGCGCGTGCGCTCCCACCCCGGGCCGCGGACGCGGGCTGGACCGGGCAGCGCGGCGACCGCGTCGAGCAGCCGTCTCGCGTGACGCGGCTCCCAGCGGCCCGACGAAGCGACACGTCGGCGCCGTGCGCTGCGCGCGCGGCGTCGTAGGACGATCGGCCGGTGCATCTCGGATCGAACGCGTTGCCGGAGAGGAGCACGCCGGCGCGCCGGCCGCAGCCGAGCAGCGCGACGTTCGAGGCGCTTCGTCGTGACGACGAGGTCGTAGCTGCGAAGCCCCGCGCCACAGATGTCGCGACGCGTTCTGCTGCAGGAGGTAGTTGTCGCGGCGAGATAGTGGACGAGCCAGCGGACGCCCTGCAGCGCGCGCGGCGTCGAGGACGCCCCGGCGGCACGAAGATGCACCTTGTCGACCCAGAGCACGTCGGGCCGCGTCGTCGCGAGCGCTTCGCTGGAGCGTGCGCTCGTACTCACGCGCACGAGCGAACCCATGCGGAGCCGCCACTGCACCCGGCGCGCGAAGCGCGACCGCGACGCTCGACGATCGGCAGATAGATCGACCGCCGTCGTCTCGTGGCCGAGGCGGCCCGAGCGCGCGGAGCCGCAGCTCGCACGTGTCCCGCGCGCGCAGCGGTCCCGTGTAGAGGGATCCTCACGCGCCCTCCCGCAAGCGCGTGCGCGCCTCGCCTGATCGCGTCGACCGCGTCCGCGAGCCGCTGCCGCGCGCGCGCGGCACGGCGTAGTACTCGACCGCCGCACGCGCCGTCTCCCGCACCGTCGCCGCGAACGCCGCGTCGTCGAGCACGCGCGCCGCCGCGGCGGCCGCGCGCGTCGACCGTCGTGCCACCGGACGGTCGTGTGCGGATAGAGCGTGCGATGCGTCTCGATCTCCTCGCTCGCGACGAAAGCGGATGCCGAGGCACGCCGTCAGCGAGCGCCGTCCGGCCCTGGATCACGGCGTGCGGCAGGTTCATCGCGAGCCGGCACGTCTTCACGACGTCGAGGAAGCGTCCGAGCGGGCGCGCGAACGGCCGCACCTCGGATGCGCCTCGGCGAGGTCGAGGTCGCGCAGCATCGTCTCCGCCTGCCGCCGCTCCTCGTCGTCGTACGCGAAGCAGAGGCCGCGGAGCCCCGGCCGCTCGGCCGCGAGCCGCCGGAACGCGAGGTGGCGTCGTGATCGGGAGCTGGCTCGCCGACCCGCAGAAGCGCGCGTGGGCGCCGTCAGCAGCACGACGTCGTCGCGTTCGGCGGGTGGCGCGGCGATCGCCGCGAACCGTTCGACGTCGACCGGCACGGGCATGTGGAACACGTGCGCGGTGCGGCGCGAGCGCCGCGTACGCGCTCGCCGTGTCGCGCAGCATCACGCCGACGCCGTCGGTCGCGGCGAGCGCCGCCAGGTGCGCCGGCACGTCGGCGGGATCGACCTCGCGCCAGAAGCGGTCGAGCGGACCCGGGAAGACGATCATCGGCAGGTCGCAGAAGCGACGGATCTCCTTCGCGCGCGCGGCGGGCACGCCGGTCCATCCCCACTCCCAGATCAGCAGGTCGCGGCGGGCGAGCTCCGCGAGACGGGATCGGCTGCTCCGTGCCGAGCACGAGCGGGTCGTCGTCGAGCGAGCTGCGCGGAACGCGTCGAACTCCGGCAGGGGATCGCCCGATCGCCGCCGCGCCCGCAGGCGGCCTCGTATGCCACGCGCGAGCAGCCACTTGCCGGAACGTGCGAGCACGTGCGCGGCCGCGGTTTCAACAGGATCGCGACCTTCACGCGACGGCCTCCAGCGGCACGCACGCGCGGACCAGTGCCCTGCGCGGGCGCCACACCTGCGCCAGCGACGCGCCGATCACCGCGAGCACGACGAGCGACTGCAGCATCGTCGCGACGCAGTGGACGAAGTCGCGCTCGACGCTCGGCGCCGCCTGGGTCGCGAGCAGCACGAGCACCGCGACGCGGCCGCCGGGCGCGAGCGCGTCCCTTCCAGCGGTCGACGAGCCCGAGCAGGAGCCCCCACACGAGCGCACCGAGCGCGACCGTCGCCGTGCCGCCGGCGTGATAGAGGTCGCCGGGCATCGACGGCGCGATCGCGGCGCCGCTCTCGACGCCGCTGTCGTACGCCCAGATCGTGCGCGCAAACTCCGGTCCGCGGTCCGAGAGCTCCTTGTTCGGCATGATAGAGCCGCGGCACGAACCCGCGCACGAGCGCGTCGGTGACGACTGCCTCGTCGCGATAGAGGAAGCACCGTGGGCACGAGGTCGACGGTGAGCAGCACCGAGATCGAGCCCGTGGAAGCGGCGGAGCGCCACGAGCCAGTCGGGATCGGGCTCGACGAACTCGTCGCTCTGCTTCACGGCCTCCTCGACGACGACCTCCGCGGCTTGGACGCCGCCCCACAGGAAATCGCGGTACGCCTGCACGGCCGTACCGACGAGGAGGAACGCCGGCACGATCGCGGCGAGCGCGAGCCGATGGCGGCGCTCCAGCCGCCCGTACGTGCAACGCCACGCGAGCAACGGGATCAGCGCGAGCGGCACCACCGTGCTCGCGGAGACGGGCTCAGCGAAGCGGACGAGCGCGGGCGCGAGCACGAGCCAGCGGAGCCGCGCGAGGCGCGGCGTCGTTCAGGTTCGCCGACCACTCGGCCCCAGACGTAGCGCCGCCGGGATCACCCACAGCGTGCCGGCGATGCCCATCGGCGTGAGCAGTGCGATCGGCAGCGGGAACATGCCCGACGCGAGGACGGAGCAGACGGTCGAGGCGACGAAACACGATCGTCCGTCGGCCGGGTCGGCCATCACCGCCGAGCGTCACGACCGCGGACAGCGGGCCCGGCGTGCGCAACGCGCCCCGCGCCAGGCCGAGGACGAAACAGCCCCAGTAGAGGCACGAGCCCGAGCGCCTGCTCCACCGTCGCGCCGGCGAGGTCGGCGAGCCGGAACGTGTGTCGTTGCCGAACTCGACCGAGTCGAGCGCCAGGAGCCGAAGCGGATCACGAAGTCGACGCCGAACCCGAGCCACACAGAAGCCCAGGAGCGACGTCGGCAGCGCGCGCCAGCCGCCGCGCCGGATGAGCGCGATCGCCGGCGCGGCGACGCGACGACGAGCAGCATCGCGAGCGCCCAGCCGCTCTCCGTGCACGCGAGTCCGCCGTGAGTCGTTCAGCCGCATCGTCATCCGGGTTCACACAGGAGCGAGCCGTCGAGGACCCTGACGCCGTGCTCGAACGACAACGCGCGCTCCGCGAGCGCGCGCCGCCCGCGTCCCTAGCATCCGGCGGGCCGACGCATCGGCGAGCAGACGGGACGCTGCCCGGCGCCATGGCCGGCTCGTCCGGGGCTGTCCGAAACGCCGACTCGGGTCGGCGTCGATGCCCGATACGCTTCCGCGAAACCGACCGTCGCGAGGCCGCGCGCGAGCGCCTCGACCGTCTTGAAGAGATCCCGGCGCCCTCGCGTACGGGCAGCGGGACGACGCCGGCGCGCCGATACCACGGGTCGAGGTCGTCGACGAAGCCGGGCGCCTCGACGCCCGGCGCGCTTCCGTCGCGGGCGCGCGGAGGCCGGCGCCATGCCGCCGCCGACGAGACAGAGGCGCGCGTGCGGCCGTCGCGACGGACGAGCGGACAGCATGCGCGCTCGACAGGCGCCGCGCGGCGTTCGCGTTCGGCGCGTAGGCGAAGTTGGCGCGACGAAGAGGGCATCGTCCGCCGCCCTCATCGCGCGTCTTGGCCGCTTTGATCCGGACGTCGCGGCGACGTCGACGAGATTCGGGACCACGAGGATGCGCGCGCCGGCGCGCAGGCGCGCCGCGATCTCGTCGCGCTCGTCCGCGGTCGGAACGCCAGATCTCGTCCGCCGAGCCGAGGTGGCGGCGCTCGAGGCGGCGCACCTGCACGGGGTTGCAGGCCGGGCCGAGCCGCGCGGGCCGTGCCGTCGACGCTGCGGACCATCTCGCGGGCGAGCCGCGTGTTCGAGTCTGGGCAGTTCGCGATCACGCGGAGTCCGCCGCCTTCAGCGCGCCGAACGCGTGGCACCAAAGCCGCAGCACGACGACGACGTCGGCGTTCGTGCGGCGCGGCTTCGGCGACGATCGCGGCCGACGCCTCGATGGCGTCGTACTGGTACGCGAACGGATGCGTGTCGCCCGTGCCGACGAGATACGAGAGCTTCCCGCGCGACCGTACCGAGCGCCCCGCCGTCGGGATCCTCGGTCCGCGCGCCGCCGAACGCGACCGACGACGCCAGCGCGCGCGCGATCGGCGTGTCGGGCGCGAGCAGTGCGCGTCCTCGCCCGCGCCGAAATACAGCACGGCCGGCCGGCGCGCCGGCGGCGCGCCAGCAGGTTCAGCAATTGCCAGTCCCGAGGTGGCCGCCCGTCGCGAGCGGCCACGGCACGTTCGGGACGACGAAGGGAGACTCGCCCCCATCGCGCTCCTCAGGCGACGGCGGCGAGCTCGTGCGCGACGAGGTCGCTGCAGTCCGCGTCGTGGAGCGGCAGCCGCGGCGTCCAGCCGAGCTCCCGCCGCGCACCGCGTCGCGTCCGCGACGAGGTGCATGCGCTCGACGGGGCGCACGCGCGCCGGATCCTGCCCGATCGCGGAGCGACTGTCCGAGCACGTCGCGAGCGCGCCGACGAGCTCGCGGACCGATGGTGCCGATGCCGGTGCCGACGTTGAACGACGGTCTCGGCGCCGTCGTATGCCGCGAGACGGACGAGCGCGTCGGCGACGTCGCGCGCGTGCACGTAGTCGCGGCGCGGCTCGAGGTTGCCGAGCGCACGAGCGCCGCCCGTCGCGCAGCTGCGCCAGGATGTCGGGCAGCACGTGCGGGTTCGTCTCGCCGGGCCCGAAGACGTTGAAGAGCCGCGCGGCGAGCGATGCGGCGCCGCGGACCGCGCGCGGCGCGCGACTCGAGGAGGCTCCTCGCACGACCGCGCTTCGACGCGCCGTAGACGCTCGCCGTCGCGATCGGTCGTCCTCGCGGTGCGGCGACGGCGACGGCGCGTAGACGTCGGCGGTCGACGCGAAGACGAGGCGGGCGTCCGGCACTAGCGCCAGCGCGTCGAGCACGAGCTGCGTGCCGACGACGTTCGCGAGCAGGCGTCTCGCTCGGGTGCGCGTCGCAGTACGGGATGAAGTGGAGCGCCGCCAGGTGGAACACGACGGCCGGCCGCGACTTCGGCGACGACCTCGCGCAGCGAGCACCGCGTCGGTGCACGTCGCCGCGGACGAGTCCGAGGCGCCGTCGCCGAGGTGACGGCCCGAAGCGCTCGAGCGAGTCCGCGCGACAGGTTGTCGATGACGACCACGTCGTGATCGTCGGCTCGAGGGAGCCGCGGCACGCAGATGGTGCCCCACGAACCCCGCTCCCCCCACCACCAGCATCGGTCTCCGCATCGTCACGTCCCCTCGCCACTTCGGTCGCAAACGTCCATCATCCGGCGCCATGCACCGGCGCTGGCCGTAGCGCGCCTCGAGCAACGCGCGCGCCGCGCCGCGCATCCGGAGCTGCGCGGCGCGGTCGTCGAGCAGCGCGCACACGTGGTCCGCGCGATCGTCCGGTCGTCCTCGGCGACGAGCGCGTGCTCGCCCGGCGACGACGTCCATGCCCTCGACGCCCTCCGCCGTCGTGACGACCGGCACGCCGTAAGGCCATCGCCTCCATCACCTTGATCTTCATCCGCGCTGCCGCGGCCGGGCGCAGGTACGCGAGCACCGGCGGCGCGCGAGAAGGAGTCGGTCGGGCGCTGCGCGGGTTCTCCTCGATCGTCACGTCGGGCATGCCGGCGAAGCGCCCGAGGTAGCGGCGCGCGTTCCAGCCGGCGACGACGAGCCGCGCGCGGCGCGCGCGCGCCTTCACGCAGCGGCCAGATGCGCGTCAGCAGCCGCTCCGCTGCCGAGCGCGACGGCGGCCAGTGCATCGAGCCGAGCAGTCCGACGACGGGCTCGTCGACCGGCGGCTGGAGCGGATAGAGCCCAGGTCGAGGCGCGAACGGCACGACGAAGCAGCGCGCGCCGTCGTTGAACGTGCGGACGCGGTCGAGCAGCCGCGACGAGAAGAGCCGCATCGATCGGCGTGTCGCGCGAGCAGCCGCGCCGTCGCGCGCGCCATCTGCCAGCGCGGCCTTCCGCTCGTAGAACGTGCCGCGCTGCGCTGTCCTCGAGGTCGATGATCTCCAGGTGATGGATGTTGAGCAGCGACCGCGGCACGCCGAGCTCCGGCCCACCCCGACTCAGAGCTGCTCGAGGTGCGAGCACGTCGTAGCCCTCGTCGAGCTCGCGCCGGAGCGGCGTCCTGGAACCCCGGCGCGTAGCGCGAGCTCGCTGAACGGCCGGCCGACGTTCCGGAGCTTCCGCCGGATCGCACTCACCGGCGCGCGCGCAGCGGGAAGCCTGGAAGCGGAGCCGTCCGGCTGGCGCCGCCTGGCGGTCAGCCGCGCGCTGCGCCTCGCTGACGCTCGCGCGGCCTCGTCGCTCACGGTGAGGGCACGACACGGACGCGCCGCGCGCGAGCAGGTCGCGCGCGAGCAGATGGAACCAGCGCGCGGCCGTGTCGCCGAACGGCAGCGGCGCCGCGGGAAGACGAGCACGGCGCGCATCACGCCCGTCCTGCCCGCCGACCGCGCGGCGATAGGCGTCGACCGTCTCGTCGGCGACCGTCGTCCAGTCGAACGCGCTCGCGCGACGGAAGCCCGCGCGCGCGGAGGCTCGTCGCGCAGCGCCGCGTCCGTCGACGACGATCCGGAGCAGCGCCGCCAGCTCGACCGGGCCTCGACGGCTCGAAGCAGCATCGCCGCGTCGCCGACGATCTCCGGGGATCGCCGTCCGCCGCGCGGCGAGGAGCGGCGTGCCGGTCGCCATCGCCTCGACGAGCTGGAAGCCGAACGACTCCCAGCGCGACGGGTTCACGAACGCCGTCGCGCCGCGAGTAGAGCGCCGGCAGCTCGTGGGCTCCGCCTCGATGCAGTGGAGCGCGCGGCCGCACGCGAGCCTGCGTCCAGCTGACGCGCGCAGCGCGGCGTCGGCGTCGCTCTGCGCGGAGCACGACGCACGAGGTCGTGGTCGGGCGAGCTGCGCGCGATCGAACGCCTGCGACGAGCGTGCCGACGTTCTTATTGCGCGTCGTAGCCGCCGACGTACAGCACGTACGGCCGCGCGAGGCCATGGCAAGCGCGGCGGACGGCGTCGTCGCCGGCGTCCGGGTCGGCGTGAACTCCGTCGGCGGGCGCCAGGTAGACGCGCGCGAGGCTTGTCGGGCGCGAGCACGACGCGCTGCGCAGATCAGCTCCGTCGCGCGTCGTGTCGGACACCGTGAGCACGACGTCGGCGAGGCGGGCGTTCACGAGCTCGTGCTTCCAGTACCAGAGCCGCGCGCTTCGGGCGTGCGGGAAGAGCGCGTCCGCCAGTGCGCGCGCTCGAACGGAGTTGTGGAGCGTCACGACGAGCGGGCACGGCTTCCAGCACGGGAGCCCGCGGTCGGCGAGCGGCGTGGAAGACGTCGATGCCCTCGGCGCGGGAGGCGGCGCGGCAGCACCCAGTCGTTCCAGAGCGTCTCGCGCGCAGCTCCAGGCGGATCGACCGCGCGCGCACGCCGTCGAGGTGGCGGCGCGCACGGCTCCTCGCGCGCGAACACGACGAGCGTCGACGTCGGTCGCGGCGCGAGACGCGCGCAGCGAGGTTCGTCGCGTAGCGCGTCCAGCCGCGGATGCTCGGGATCGCGAGCACGCGGCCGTCGACGCCGACGCGGAGGGCCGTCGCGCGGCCCCCGTCACGCGGCCTCCCGGCGCGCGCGCGACGCGAGCACGATCCGAATGCCGCCGCCTTTGCCCGGCGGCGCGTCCGTCGACGCGCCGCGCGGCGCTCGGCGCGCGTGAGCGCGAACGTCCACGGCGCCGGCGCAGGAACACAGGAGGCCGGCCGCGACGGCCGTCGACACGAGGGCGCGGCCACGTCCCGAGCGGCTACGAGGAGCGGCACCGCGAGCGATGCACGCGACGACCGGCGCGAGCGCCTTCAGCACCGGCAGGTGGCAGCGGATCCAGAGCGCGCGGATCGACACGTCGAAGCGCGTCCGCACGACGACGCGCGAGGAACGCGAGCTCCATCACGAGCATCGAGGTCGCCGTCCCGGCCTGCGAGGCCGACGAGCCTGCCGCGACGCGGATGCCGCTGACGGCGCACGCGGCGGTGACGACCGGGTAGACCGCCATGAAGCGCGTGAAGACGCGGAGCTCGCCCATGCCGGGCAGCATCACGTGCGCGACGACGTTCTGGCTCTGCACGACAGCTCCCGGCGACGAGCAGGCATCATGACGGCGCACGCTCGTCTCGAAGCCGCCGCCCATCCAGAGCCGCACGAGCGGTCGCGCCGAGGCCGACGAGCGACGACCGCGACGCCGCCGTAGCGTCGCGAGGAGGTAGCGCGATGCTGCGGAGGAAGAGCGCCCGCGAGCCGGCGCGCGCTCGCCGCGGCGCCGCCAAGCGCCGCCGTCGCCGGCATCACGATCGAGAGCCAGCTGTGGAGCACGGTGCGCGAGTAGTTCGCGAGGCGCGCGCCGACCTCGTAGGTCGTGAGCGCCGCGATCGGCAGCATCACGCCGATGAGCGCGCGGTCGAGCTGATGGAGCGCCGCACCGGCGATCGTCCACGACGACCATCGCCGCCGCTGAAGCGGCCGATCTCGCGCAGCCGCGCGCGCCGGAAGCCTGCCGGACCGGACGCGCAGCCCGGGAATGCGCCGGTGCGCGCACCACGCACGAGGCGGCCCACGCCCGCGAGCGTCGCCGCGAACGACGACGCCGACGAGCGGCACGAGCCCGTGCCCGGCGAGCACCAGCGCCGATCGTGAGCACGCCGCGCGCGAGCGTCGTCGCGACGCCGATGGCGTTCACGACGTGGAACGCCTGGAGCGCCGGCGAGGAGCCCGTTCCACACCGACATCGGGGAGTCCGAGCGCGGTCTGCACGCCGACGACGAGGAGCACCGGTCGCGGAACGTCGCGAGGTCGTCGGGTCGCCACCTGGAAGAGCGACGCGGCGCGACGAGGCCGACGACGCCGAGCGCCAGCGCCGCCGAGCGTCGCCGAGCAGCGTGTACGATCGCGAAGATCGTGCTCGCGCGTCTCGGACAAGCGCGCGCGCGTCGCACCGGCTCGTCGCGCGCGAGGAGCGCCGCCGCCTCGTTCACGAGCGTCGGCGAGAGGCCGAGGTCGAGCATGCCGACGTAGCCCGACGAGGCCGGTCGCGAGCACCCAGAGACCGAACTCGCGTCGGGCCCAGGTGGTGCACGACGAGCGGCATCGTGACGAAGCCCATCGACGAGCCCGACGAGGTGCCGCCGACGTTGGCGAGGCGCGTTCCGGACGAAGCCTACGCCACATCGCGCGCCGCGCCGTTCCGGCGTCCGACGAGCACGATGCGCAGTCCGCGCGCGCCGCCGATGAGCTCGCGATACACCGCGAGCACCGCTCTCGGCCGCCGCGCGCCGTCGTGTAGCCCTGCTCGACGCGCCGCCGGCCGGTCGCGCCGTAGCCGCCCGCGAGCGCGCGGCGACGCGAGCAGCGTCGCCGAGTCGCCTCGACGGAGAGCAGCGGCGTCGCCCGGCGGCACCGTGAGCCCGGTCAGGCTCGTGCGCGTTCACCCAGTCGACGCCGGTGCCGAGCCGCGTGCTCACGACGGGCTTCCTGGCACGCCATCGCCTCGAGCTGCACGATGCCGAACGCTTCGCTCCGGTGCGTCGACGGCAGCACGAAGACGTCGCACGCCGCGAAGAACGGCCGGACGTCGTCGGCCTGCGCCGACGAGGACGACGCGGCTCGCTCGAGGCCGAGCGCGCGCGATGCGCGCCGCGAGCGCGCCGGACGCAGCTCGCCGTCGCCGGCGACGAGCAGCGTCGCGTCGAGGCCGCTGCATCGCCTCGACGAGGACGTCGAAGCCCTTGTAGTAGACGAGCCGGCCGGTCGCCGAGGACGATCGGCCGCGCGCCGTAGCCGCGCACGCGCACCGCGGCGACCGCGGCCGCATCGGCGCGCAGCGCGTCGAGGTCGACGCCGAACGTGACACGGTGCGGCATCTTGCCGGCGAACTCCGGCAGCATCGCCGGACGAGCGCACGTGGTTCGGCGTCGCGACGCAGATGGCGTCGGCGCGCGCGAGGAGCCGGCGCGGCAGATCGGGTCGATAGAGGCGGCCGAGGACAGCGCTGGCGGACGACGTCCGAGTGCCAGGTGACGACGAGCGGCGTGCGCGCGCGGCGCGGCGCCGCGAGCAGCGCCAGCTCGGCGGTCGGGTTCGGCGTATGGAGATGCACGACGTCGGCGGTCGTCGCGCGCGAGCTCGTGCAGTAGCCGGGCGCGATCGACGTCGAGCTGCATGCGGCCGTGGCTCGCGACGCGCGTCACCGGGATGCCGTCCGACGACTCGTGCACGGTGCTCGCGCGCCGTGTTCGCGACGAGCACCTCGAGGTCGACGCGTGCGGCGGAGCTCGTCGCAGAGGTCCTTCGAGGTACGTCTCCATGCCGCCGCGGTAGGGCGCATAGAACTTCCCGACCTGGAGGACGCGCAGGCGCGGCGCGCTCACGCCGACGTCCCGTCCGCGAGCGCGCGCGCCGTCCCCGACGCTCGTCTCCGATGCGCGCGACCTCGATGCGAGGCTCGGCTCGCGCGCATCAGCCGAGCGGCGCACGAGCGCCGCGCCGCGCACGAGCGCCAGCAGCGCCGCCGCGAGGATGACGTCGAGCGCGAACGTCGCGGCGTCGTGGTAAGCCGCGCGCGCGCGTCGCGCAGAGCCCGACGCTCGCGGCGACACGCGCCGAGCGCGAGCGCGACCGCGAGCGTCGTCCAGCGCCGCCGTGCCGACGGGCTCGTCGCGATAGACGCCGCTCAGCAGCAGGCACCGACAGCTCGAGCACGCCCGCGACCGTCGCCGCGCGCAGCACCGCGACGCCCGCGCGCGCGGCATCGTGCCGCCGTGGAGCGCCAGGACGCGCGACGCGCGTACGCGGCGACCAGGCACACGGCGTCGGCGAGCGCCAGCAGCGCGTGCGGGCCGACGACCGCGAGCCCGCGCACCGGCAGCTCGTGGTAGCGGAGCTTCCGCACGCCGAGGAACGTCGCGAGCGCGACCGCTACCGCGACCAGCGCCGTGTCGCGTCGCCGCCGCGCACCGCTGAAGATCGGCCGCGACGTTCAGCAGGAGGCACGCACGTAGAGGACGAGCACCGCATCGGCGGTGCGAGAGCCCGAAGCGCGATCAGGCGGTGATGGATGTGGTCGCGGTCGGCCTGCATGATCGACGCCGACACGAGGAGGCGGCGCGCACCGCGTGAGCATCGTGTCCATGATCGGCACGCCGAGCGCCATGATCGGGGCCAGCACGAGGACCGCGGTCGCGCCCTTGTGCGCCGACTCGAGCGCGAGGACGGCGAGCGCGTAGCCGAGGACAGAGGCTGCCGGAGTCGCCGAGGAAGATCGTCGCCGGATTGAAGTTGAAGTAGAGGAAGCCGGCGAGCGCGCCGGCGAGGACGCCGGTCACGAGCGCGACGTCGGCGCGTCCGACCGACGCCGAGATCAGGCAGAGCGTGCCGGACGACGATGAGGCCGACGCCCGCGGCGAGCACCGTCGAGGCCGTCGATCAGGTTGAGCGCGTTCGTGACGCCGATCACCCACAGCACCGTCACCGGCACCGCGAGCATGCCGAGCGCGACCGACGCGCCGGTGAACGGATTCGTCGCCTCGCGGATCACGCAGCCGCCGGCGACGACGCACAGGACGCCGCGACGCCTGCGCGAGCAGCTTGAGCCCGGCGCGCGGAGGCCGCGCACGTCGTCGACGATGCCGACCGAGCGCCAGGAGCGCGGCGCCGGAGCGCGAGACAGCGGCCACACGACGCGCACGCGCACGAACGTCCGCGCCGTCGAGGAACCCCGATCGAGGCCGCAGAGCGCGACCACGTAGGCGACCGCGCCCCACACCGCGACGCCGCCGAGCCGCGACACGTCGCGTCTCGTGGATCTTGCGGTGGTCCGGCCGGTCGACCGCGCCGACGGCGAAGCCGATCCGGCTCATGATCGGCGCGAGTGCGCCTGCCACGAGCGCCGCCGCGAGCGCCAGGAGGACGATCGAGAAGCATGCACGGCCCGCGTCAGGCGGCGTGCGCGTCCGCGCGCGTCGGCGGGCTGCGCCGCGTGCGCGACCTCGATCGTGCGATAGTAGCGACTGGTCGGCTCGTTCGTGTCGTCGCCGCCGGCGAGCACCACGCCGACGACCGGCGCGTGCGCGTACGCGAGCCGGGCGCGGAGCTTGCGGAGGAACCGGCGCGCGCGTCTGCCCGCCGCGCGCGACGACGACCACGCGCATCGACGAGCGTCGAGAGCACTGCTCGCATCCGCGACGCCGAAGGCGGCCGGCGAATCGACGATCACGTAGTCGAAGCGCATGCCGGCCTCCGTGAGGAGGCATCGCATCTCCTCGGAGCCGAGGAGCTCGGTCGGGTTCGGCGGCGTGGCGCCGGCCGGACAGCACGGCAGAGCCGCTTGCCGTCGATCGGGCGGAGCGCGTCGTCGAGCGGACACCGTCCGGTCAGCACGTCGCTGAGCCCCGGGCCGACCGGCACGTCGAAGAAGGCGATGGCAGCTCGGCCGGCGGAGATCGCCGTCGACCAGCAGGACCGTCCCGAGGTGCGAGAACGCGACCGCCAGGTTCGCGGCGGTGAGCGTCTTCCCCTCCTTCTCGAGCCCGCTCGCGACCAGCAGCGAGCGCGGCGGACCGCCCGGCTTCGACAGCAGGAGCGACGTCCGCACGTGGCGGTAGGCGTCGGTGAGCGCCGGGCACGGCTGGCCCGCGACCACGATCGTCGGCCCGTCCGCCGCGCGCGCGCGCCGAGGAGACGTGGCCAGCATCGGCCGAGCGGCCGGACCCTCGGCGCCGTCCGTCATGTCGGGCACGACGCCGAGGCTCGGCAGCGCGCGTCGCGCGCTCGACGTCGTCGGCGGTCTGCACGCTGTCGTCGAGCGCGTCGCGCACGGACGCGACAGCACGACGCCCGGCGAGCGCCGCGAGCAGCGCCGCGAACGCCGATCGATCGCGCATGCGGCCCGGCGCCGGACGGCGCGCAGTGGGCACGACCGCGCGATCGGCGACCGACACGTTCGAGCGCGCGCCTCGACGGCGACCGTCATCTCCTTCATGCGCTGGAGCACGCTCTCGTAGAGCGCGCGGTTGGTGTCGACCTCGCGCGCGAGGATCGCGTACTCGACGCGCGGCGTCCTTCTGCTGGAGCGCCTGCGCCTTCTGCTCGTCGAAGCGCGTGCGCAGCCGCTCTTCCTTCTCGCGCGCGGCGCGATAGGCGCTCCGCACCGACCTCGCCGACCCGCGCGATCTCGGCCTGCGAGATGCTCGCGGATCGTGTCGGCCTTGCGCTTGAGCTCGGCGACGCCCGGGTAGTTCGGCTTGAACTGCGACGCCATGCGCGCGTGCTCGCCGTCGGCCATCGCGAGCTGCACCTGGAGCTCGTGGAAGGTCGCGTTCTTCGCGAGGTCGGGCAGCGCCTCGACGCCCTGCTGCTCCACGGTGCGCAGCTCCGCCTCGGCGGTCGAGCCGCTCGGCCTCGGCCTTCGAGAGCTGCTTGTTCAGGTCGTCGAGCTGCTCGACGACGACGTTCTCCTTCTTCTCGTCGGTGACGAGGATGCCCTTCTGCCAGCGGTACTCGTTCGAGCGCGGCCTCGGAGACCTGCAGCCGCTCCTTCAGCTCGCCGAGCCGCGCGCGCAGGAACTCGAGGCCCGGTCTGGTTGACCGCGGTGCGCTGGCGGAGCCCTGGCGCACGAACGCGTCGACGTGCGCGTTCGCCATGCGCGCGGCGAAGCGCGGCGATCGGTCGCCGCGTACGTCACCTTGATGAGGCGCGTGCCCGGGACGGCCTCGACGTCGATCGCCGCCCAGGTAGCGGTCGACGAGCGCGGGATCGAGGCGGCTCCAGTCGGTCGTCCGGCCCGGCCGCGCTGGCCGCCCAGGCAGCGGCTCCTGCCGGAGCCCGTTGTCGCGGATCACCTGCTCGGCGAGCGCGCGGCTCTTCAGCACCTGGTACTGCGTGCGCAGGTAGCGGGTCTCGTCCTCGACGGCCTCGCTCGCGATCCCCTGGATGTCGACGACGCGCGGATCGCGCGGCTCGACGAGCAGCATCGCGTCCGCGCGGTAGAGGCGCGGCGTGCGGACGGCGTTCAGGACGGCGCCGAGCGTGACGATCGCGACGATGCCCGCGATGAGGCCAGCGTTCTGCCGCAGCACGCGCACGTGGCGCGAGAGGTCGAGGCCCGGCCTCGTCGTCGTCGCGGACGGCGAGCGCCGTCTCGGACGACCGCGGCGCGTCTCCCTGGCGCACGATCGGCTCCGCGCATCAGATCACCGAGAGGCCCGCGCCGACGTGGAAGACGGCGGTGAAGAAGTAGAAGAGGCCGTAGGCGACGAGCTTCGGCGCGGTCGCGCCGATCTCGATGACGTCGCCGTTCTGGACGTAGACGTCGGGCGCCTCGCCGCGCGCGACCGCCTGCAGGTCGACGTCGAAGACCTGCTTGTCGCCGCTCGGGCCGGCGCGGATGAGCCGCGCGGCGGCCATGTCGGCCGGGAACGACGGCCCGCCCGCGCCGGCGATGACGGAGAGCATCGTGAGGTCGTGGGAGATCTTGTACGGGCCGGGCTTCGTCGACCCAGCCCTGGATGGAGACGTTGCCCGCGTCCGGAATCATGATGACGTCGCCCGGCCGGACCGGCAGCGACAGCACCACCTCGGACATCGACACGCTCATGTCGCGCAGGTTGAACACGATGGGATCGACGTTCCGGAGCAGCCCGCCGACCGCCGCCGGCGTCACGCCGGCCGGCTGCGCCTGGTCGGCGCGAGCGCGGCGAGCTCGGCCGCGTCCTTCGCGGCGTTCGGGATGAACGACGACCGTGCGCGACGCGTCGACCGCCGGGCCGCGCGCCATCGTGATCATGTCGAAGATCGTGTCGGTCGGCGTCGCGGGCTCGTAGAGCCCGGCCTTCAGCACGGCGCCGATGACGGCGATCTTCCGGCTGCGGTACTCGCGGACGAAGACGGAGACCTGCGGGTCGTACATGATCGCGCCGAGGCGCGTGCGGATCTCCTGCCGGATGTCGTCTCTCGGCGCGCCCGCCGGCGCGGATCGTGCCGACGATCGGCAGCGAGATGGAGCCCGTCGCCCGACACGCGCGTCGTCACGAACGCGAGCTCCTTCACCTGCGGGGCGGTGACCTCGATGACGTCGCCGGGCCCGACCGGCGTGTCGGTGCCCGGACCGTTCGCGAGCGCGCGCGTCGCGGAGCTTCGTCAGGCGCTCGAGCGCCTCCGCATCCTGCGTCGACCGTCGCGTCGGCGGCAGGATCACTCAGCCGATGCCCGGCTGCGCGCCGGCCTGCGACGCCGGCATGCCGGGGCGCGCTCTTGAACGACAGGGCGCCGCCCGCCGGCTGGTGCACCGTGGCGCATCCGGCGAGCCCGCCATCACCGCGAGCCATGCCGTGGCACGCCGCACGCTCGAACCCCTCGTGAAGGGATCTTCACACTCGGCTTGTCGGCGGGCCAACCAGCGAACTTGAGCCGAACTCGGATGGCGGGTGGTCGGTTTCCGATCGCGAGGGTCAGCACCTTGACACAAACAGCTCGCGCGATAGCTTGCCGCCGCTTAACCCTCGGTCAAATCAGGAAAGGAGCACAGGTAATGAAGTTCAGGCCACTGCAGGATCGGGTCCTCTTGAAGCGGCTCGAAGACGACGCGGAGAAGACGAAGGGCGGGCTCTACATCCCGGACTCGGCAAAGGAAAAGCCGCAGCAGGGCAAGGTGATCGCGCGTCGGCAAAGGCACGTGTGAACGACGAAGGCGAAGGTCACGCCGCTCGACGTCAAGGCCGGCGACACGGATCCTGTTCGGCAAGTACTCGGGTTCGAGATCAAGGTCGACGGCGAGGAGCTCCTCATCATGCGCGAGGAAGACATCCTCGGCGTCGTGGAAGGCTGAGGGACACCATGGCAGCGAAGATCGTCAAGTTCCAGCCAGGACGCCCGCGACAAGATCCTGCGCGGCGTGAACGTGCTCGCCGACGCCGTCGATGGCGACGCTCGGCCGCGCGGCCGGAACGTCATCCTCGAGAAGTCCTGCGGGCGCGCCGAACGTCACCAAGGACGGCGTCACCGTCGCGAAGGAGATCGAGCTCGAGGACAAGTTCGAGAACATGGGCGCGCAGATGGTGAAGGAGGTCGCCTCCAAGACGTCCGACGTCGCCGGCGACGGCACCACCACCGCGACCGTCCTCGCGCGCGCGATCTTCACCGAAGGGCTGAAGATGGTCGTCGCAGGCCACGACCCGATGACCCTCAAGCGCGGCATCGAGAAGGCGGTCGACGGCGATCGTCGACGAGCTGAAGAGCCTCTCGAAGCCGACCGAAGGACCAGAAGGAGATCGCCCAGGTCGGCACCATCTCCGCCAACAACGACCCGACGATCGGCGAGATCATCGCCGAGGCGATGAGCAAGGTCGGCAAGGAAGGCGTCATCACGGTCGAGGAGGCGAAGAGCCTCGAGACGCAGCTCGACGTCGTCGAGGGCATGCAGTTCGACCGCGGCTACCTCTCGCCCTACTTCGTGACCGATCCCGAGCGCATGGAAGTCGGCGCTCGAGGACGCCTACATCCTGATCCACGAGGAAGAAGATCTCGTCGATGAAGGACCTGCTGCCGTGCTCGAGCAGGTGGCGCGCGCCGGCAAGCCGCTCCTCATCATCGCGGAGGAGATCGAGGGCGAGGCGCTCGCGACGCTCGTCGTGAACAAGATCCGCGGCACGCTCAGGTCTGCGGCGTGAAGGCGCCGGGCTTCGGCGACCGCCGGAAGGCCATGCTCGAGGACATCGCGATCCTCACGGGCGGCCGCATGATCGCCGAGGAGCTCGGCATCAAGCTCGAGAACGTCACCTTGAAGGACATGGGCCGCGCGAAGCGCATCACGGTCGACAAGGACAACACGACGCTCATCGACGGCGCCGGCAAGAAGGCCGACATCGAGGGGCGCGATCAAGCAGATCCGCAACCAGATCGAGGAGACGACGTCGGACTACGACCGCGAGAAGCTGCAGGAGCGGCTGGCGAAGCTCGTCGGCGGCGTGGCGGTGATCAAGCGTCGGCGCGGCGACCGAGGTCGAGATGAAGGAGAAGAAGGCGCGGCGTCGAGGACGCGATGCACGCGACGCGTGCGGCCGTCGAGGAGGGCGTCGTCCCCGGCGGCGGCGTGGCCCTCATCCGCTGCCAGCCCGCCCTCGACAGCATCAGGGTCAGCGACGGAGGAGCGCTTCGGCGTCAACATCGTGCGGCGCGCGATCGAGGAGCCGCTCCGCTGCATCGCCAAGAACGCGGGCGCCGGAGGGCTCGATCGTCCTCGACAAGGTGCCGCAGCGGCAAGGGCGCGTTCGGCTACAACGCGCACACCGAGGAGTACGAGGACCTGCTGAAGGCCGGCATCATCGACCCGACGAAGGTCGTGCGCACGGCGCTGCAGAACGCGGCGTCGGTGGCGGCCCTCTGCTCACGACCGAAGCGATGGTCGCCGAGAAGCCGAAGGAAGACTCAGGGATGCCCGGCGGCATGCCCGGCGGCATGGGCGGCATGCCCGGCATGATGTAGCCGGCGCGCTGCAGCGGCCGATCCAACGACCACGACGGAGGCGGTCCCGGGCACCGGGGCCGCCTTCGTGTATTTCGAACCCTTACTTCGCGAGCGGGACGAAGTCGTTGCACGGTTCGGAGATCGGGAAGGAGACGACGCCCGGCTCAGCTCGCGCCTATCGGCTCTCCGCCTTGATCCGCGCGACCGACTTCCACTCCTTGGGCTCGTCTCGCGCGCCTGCCAGGCCTTCCCCTTCCAGTCCTTGTTGGTCCACGTGGTGCCCTTCCAGGTCTGCCCTTCCATGTCTTCCCGCTCCAGCTCTTGTTCTTCCACTGCGCGCGGCGCGTGCGCGACGACAGCGGGCCGCGCGGGCACAGTAGGCGAGCTGCTCTCCGGGTGTCGCGCCGACCGTGCGCGCGGACGTGAAGGGGGACCGCGAGACGGCGAGCGCACTGGTGGGTTCGATCGGCTCCGGCGAGGAGGAGAGGCCCATCGCCGTACGGCATGGCGAGCGCACGCCGCCTCCCGTACGGCCGGGCGGCCGGCGCCCAAGAATCGAAGACGCGTCGCGGCCGTCCGCGAGCGCGGTCGGATTTCGTCGGTGGCGACGGCTCCGGCGCGCCGACGACGGCGAATCTTGCTGCAGCAAGTGCACGCCGTTATCCCGGTCGCACGGAGGTGGCCGATGTCCCTCGTGATGACCCGCACCGAGGCGCGAAGCCTTCCTCGCCGGCACGCACGTCGCCGTCGTCAGCATCGCCCAGGACGGCCGGGGACCGCTCGCAGTACCGGTCTGGTATCGCTACGCGCCCGGCGGCGAGGTCCGCTTCGCGACCGGCGACACGTCGCGCAAGCGACGCCTCCTGGAAGCGCACCGGCCGCGCGAGCCTCCTGCGTCCAGACGGAGACGGCGCCCTATCAGTACGTGAGCGTCGAGGGCCCGACGGTCATCGACGTGGCGGACTTTCGACCGGGACATCCGCGAGATGGCGTTCCGCTACCTCGGTCGAAGCGCGGGGAGGTGTACCTCGCGACGATGTACCCGGACGGCAGGACGAGCGAGGTCATCGTGCGTCTCCGCCCGGAGCGGTGGGCGAGCGCCGACTTCCGGAAGCTCCGGGGCGTCGCGCTAGCCGTTCGCGCTCAGGCGGCCGGCGGCGGCGACGCCGGCGGCGGCAACGCGCGCGGGACGCGCAGGGATCGGCCTCGGCCGCTCGCTGCGCGTCGTCGGGACGAACGGATCGCGACGTTGGAGGAGCTGCTCGGAGCTCCGGCCGGTGCCGGCGGAGCCGATCGCGGCCGAGGTGCTCCGCGATGTCGCGGCGAGGAGGAAGCTCACGAACTGGCGACCGATGTGGCCGAAGTTCCACATCGGGATGCTCCGCAGGATGCGCAGCATGCGCAGCGGCGACAGGAAGTAGAACGCGGGCACCGCGAACGCGTCGTGACGTAGTGGAGCGGGAAGCCGGTCGCGAGCCTCGTACCAGGGCGGCCTGGTAGTAGTCGTCCTGGTTCACCTGCGAGAGCGCGTCGGCGTCGACCTTCTTCGCGATGTCGTAGAGCGGCGTCTCGGGCTGCGGGATCACGCTGAAGAACGCCGCGAACGAGGTGCGAGCGGAGCGCGTACCAGACCGTCGAGAACAGCTCGCGGCGCGTCTCCGACGGGAACCGCGAGCATGAAGAACCCGCGGACGAGGATGCCGCTTCTCGTAGCAGTAGTCGATGAAGCGCCCGACCTTCGGGATGTCGAGGTTCTTCTGCACGAGCGTCTGGAGGCGCGGCGTCACGGTCTCGATCGCGACCGTGATCTCGTAGGTGCCGCCGCGCTGGAGCGTCTCGAGAACGTCCTCGGTGAGGATGTCGCCGCGGAGCCCGTTCGGGAAGCAGAAGCGCAGCCGGCCCACGCCGCAGCGCTGCTCGAGGCCTTCGAAGATCTTCTTCAGGCGCGGCTTGTGGAGGTTGAAGATGTCGTCGACGACCTGGAACTCCTCGACGCCGTACTTGTCGACCAGGAGGAAGATCTCCTGGAGCACGTGCTCGGCCGAGCGCCAGCGAACTTCTTTGCCGAAGATGTCGTGGCAGTAGAGCGCATTTGTACGGGCAGCCGCGCGACGTGAAGAGGCTCCCGTAGAGCCGCTTCCTTCCGCCACACGTTGAACGACTGCGCCTCGCCGTAGGCTTCGAAGTCGACGAGGTCCCACGCCGGGAGCGGCAGCGCGTCGAGGTCGGGCACGGTGTCGACCCCGAGCGGCCGGAGGATCTCGCCGTCCTCGCGGTAGTGCATGCCGAGGATGCCGTCGAAGCTCTCGCCGTCGGCGAAGCGACGAACGGCTTCGGGAAGACGCGGTCGCACTCGCCGTCGAACGCCCAGTCGACGTCGGGGCACCCCTCGAGCACCTCGGGCGCCCGGTAATGCGCGTAGGGTCCGCCGACCGCGACGATCTTCGTCGGGTCCATGCGCCTTGACGAGCGTCGCGATCTCCTTCGTGACGCGCGCCTCGAGGTTCTCGGCGCTGAGCCCGACGATGTCGGCATCGCGGACCATGCGGCAGACCTCTTCGGGGGTCAGGCTGTAGAGCCGGGCGTCGATCGCCTCGACGGACACGCGCTCCCCGAGCTGCTGCCGGAGCGACGCCGCCAGATAAGAGGACCCCCAGCGGCGGGCTCATGCCGTTGCACACGGCAGGTTGGTACGGCTTGATCAGCGCGACCTTCAGCATGGGGTTCCCGGCTCCGATCTCGTCAGGGGTGCCGCGGCGGGTCTCTTCCGATGTAACTCGATGAGCGGGGCGCGGGGCAAGGCATTTCACGGCCCCCAACCGACCGCCATGCGCGATGCCGCCTTTCGCGGGGATTCCGGCAGGATGGCGAAGCGCGGCGGGCCGCCGCCCTGGTCGACGACCGACCGTCCGGCGGGGCGGCCGGCCCGCGGGTCGGGGCCGCGCGTTTCGCCGCCGGCAGCGGGCCGGCGGCCACGAGCCTTCGGCGCGCCGGGTCGATCGTCAGGTCGAGCCCTTCGAGCGTCCGCGCACCGAGCAGCTCAGGTCGCCCGGCTCCGCGAAGACGACTTCGTCGATCGTGACGTGCTCGCCCCCGTGCACCACCGCGTAGCCGACGCTCCGGGTGATCTGCCGGCCGGTCGCGAGCACGAACGCGACGTCCTTCTTCTCGGCGCGCGACACCCAGCGACGCGAGCGTCACCTGCACGAGAACGTTCGGAATCAGGTGTTTACGCGCGATCCGGCCGCCTCCCTTCCTTGACACCCTCGGGGGTCCACTCAGCTTCAGCCCTTCCCGGCCCTCCGAAGCCTGGTGCAACCCTGATGTTCGAATCCCTGGGCGAGAAGTTCGATGGCTTGTGGCGGAAGCTCCAGGGTCAGGGAAGATCACCGAGCGCAACATCGAGGAGGCGCTCCGCGACGTGCGGCTGGCGCTCCTCGAGGCCGACGTCAACGTCGGCGTCGTCAAGGAGTTCGTCGAGGCCATCAAGAAGGACGCCCTCGGCGAAGAGGTGCTGCGGAGCCTCACGCCCGAGCAGCACTTCATCAAGCTCGTCCATCGCGAGCTGATCCGGCTGCTCGGCGAGCAGAGCGTCGCGCTCGACCTCGGCGGGCCCGCGCCCGTCGTGCTGATGCTCGTCGGCTTGAACGGCGCCGGCAAGACGACGACGGCCGCGCAAGCTCGCGCGCTGGCTCGGCGCGAGCGCGGCAAGCGACCGTATCTGGCGTCGCTCGACGTCTACCGGCCCGCCGCGATCGAGCAGCTTCGCGTTCTCGGCGAGCAGCTCGGCCTGCCCGTCCATCCGACGTCCGCCGACGCCGATCCCGTGCGGATCGCGCGCGACGCGGTCGCGGCGGCGCGCGCCGCGCGGCGCCGACGTCGTCCTCCTCGACACCGCCGGCCGCCAGACCGTCGACGAGAACGCTGATGCTCGAGCTCGAGCGCATCCGCGCCGCCGTCGAGCCGCGGCAGATCCTGCTCGTCGCCGACGCGATGACGGGTCAGGACGCGGTCGCGACGGCACAGGGCTTCGCCGGACGCCTGCCGCTCACCGGCGTCATCCTGACGAAGATCGAGGGCGACGCGCGCGGCGGCGCCGCGCTCTCGCTGCGCTCCGTCACCGGGAAGCCGATCCTCTTCGCGGGCACCGGCGAGAAGCTCGACGCGCTCGAGCCCTTCCATCCCGACCGCGTCGCGTCGCGCATCCTCGGCATGGGCGACGTGCTCTCGCTCATCGAGCGCGCCGAGAAGGCCTACGACCGGGACAAGGCCGAGGCGCTTCCAGAAGAAGGTCAAGAAGAACGAGTTCGACCTCGAAGACTTCCGCGAGCAGCTGACGGCCGTCAAGAAGATGGGATCGATGGTCGACGTCCTCGGGCATGATCCCGGGCGTGAAGAAGCTCTTCAAGGGCGCCGAGCTCGCGGGCGCCGACGGCGAGCTCAAGCGCATCGAGGCCATCATCAACTCGATGACGCAAGCAGGAGCGCCGGAACCACCTGATCCTGAACGCGTAGCCGCCGCAAGCGCATCGCCGTCGGGCAGCGGCACGTCGGTCGCCGAGGTGAACCGGTTGATCAAGCAGTTCGAGCAGACGAAAAGGTGCATGAAGAAGCTCGGCTCCGCGCCGCAGATGATGCGGGGCTCGGCCTGCCGGGCATGTTCCGCTAACCCAGGCGCGCGGAGCGCGCCGCAACCAGAGGACACTGATGGTCAGAATCCGACTCGCCCGCCACGGGGCCAAGAAGCACCCGTTCTACCGCATCGTCGTCGCCAACTCGGAGTCGCCGCGCGACGGGCGGTACATCGACCAGGTCGGCACGTACGATCCGTCGAAGCCCGAGATCAAGTTCCAGACCGAGAAGCTGAACGAAGTGGCGGTCGAAGGGCGCGCAGCCGCAGCCAGACCGTGTCGCAGCTCATCCGCCAGGCGGGCGTGGACAGCCGCGCCGGCCTAAACCTGCACCGGGCCCGGGACCGGTCCGACGCAGCCGGAGACTCTCCCATGAAGGAACTGGTCTTGTTTCTGGCGAAGCAGCTGGTGAATCATCCCGACGCCGTCGAAGTGAAAGAGACGCAGGGCGACACGGCGTCGGTCCTCGAGCTGAAGGTCGCGCGCGAGGACATCGGGCGCGTGATCGGCAAGCAGGGACGCACCGCCAAGTCGATTCGGACGATCCTCGAATGCCGTCGCGTCCCGCACGAACCGGAAGGTCGTCCTCGAAATCATCGAAGACGAAGTGACGGCGCGGGCACGACGCTGCCCGCCGCCGATCGCCGATCCGACCGCCGTCGCCGTCGGCGAGCTCGGCGCCCGCACGGCCTGCGCGGCGAGCTCCGGCTCTGGCCGTATCAGCCCGATGCGCCGAGCCTGACGCCCGGACGCGCCGTCCTGCTCGAGCGCGACGGCGCCTGGCGCGCGACCACGATCGTCGCCGTGCCGCGCCCCACGGCCAGCGGCATGCTCGTCGCGCTCGACGGCGTCGCCGACCGCGACGCCGCCGCCGCGCTCACGGGGCATGCGCGTGCTCGTGCGGCCGCCGACCTGCCGGCGCTCGACGCCGGCGCGAGTTCTACCACCACGAGCTGCACGGCTTCGTCGATCGTCGACGACCGACGGCCGGACGCTCGGCACGATCGCCGAGACGTTCTCGACCGGCACTGAACGACGTCTGGGTCGTGCGCGACGAGCGCGCGCGAGTACCTGATCCCGATCATCGCGGACGTCGTGCGCGAGATCGATCGCGCCGGCCGCCGCGTCGTGATCGAGCCGATGCCGGGGCTGCTCGACTGAGCGGCGCGCGCCTACTGCACGGTGAACGTGGTCTCGCCCGTCCCGCTGATCGCGGTCGCGCCGCCGGTCGTCGCGACGGCCGTGACGCCGTACGTACCCGGCGTCGCGCGCCGCAGCCGGAAGCTCGTCGTCGCAGCGCCGTTCGCGTCGGTCGTGACGGTGCGCGCGTCACCGTCGCAGCGTTCGGTCGGGTGAGCGTCACCACCGCGCTGGTGCCCGCGGCGGCTTGGCTGCCGGACGCCACGAACGTCGTCACCCACACGTAGGAGCTCGGAGCGTAGCTCGGCTGATCGGTGAGCACGCGCACCGAAAGGCCGGCGGACACTGCGATCGACGCCTGCACGGTCGCGGCGGAGCCGCCCGCCGGCGTCGCCAGGACCGCCACCGGGTAGGTCCCGGGCGCGACGCCCGGCGGCACCCCGACGGTCAGCTCGGCGGTGACGGAGCCGTCGGCGGCGACGCTCGTCGACGTCGGCGTGATGCTCGCCGTCCATCCCGCGGGGACCGACGGCGCGAAGCTGGACGCTCGTCGCCGGGCACGTGCTCGAGTCGCCGTTGTCGATCGCTATCGCGAGCGTGGTCTGCCCTCCGGCCGCCGCGAGCTGGGTCGTCGGCGAGGGCGTCAGCGCGATGGAGCCACGGACACACGCCGTCGAGCCCACCGTGACCGCGACGGCCGCGCCCGACGTGCCGACGCTCGTCGGCCGGATGGAGATGCCGGCGCCGGCGTCGGCGAACGTTCGCCCGACCACCGGGGCCGGATCGCTGAGCGCGGTCGTCTCCGGCGTCATGTCGACGAGGAAGCTCGAATTGCCGGTCGTTTCCGAGCCCGTCCGTACGACGACGCCGTTCATGAGGTTGGGGATGGTCCCCATCGAGGCATCGAATCCGAGCGCCCGCCGGAGCTCGACGTAGTACCAGGTGCGCGCGCCGGTCGTCGGATCCGTCGACTTGAGGACCTTGAGCGCCTTCGCGCCGCTTCCCACCGACTCGTAGGGATCGAGCAGATAGGTGCCGCTCGACTGCACCGTCGTGATCGGGGGCGCGCCGCTCGCGCCGAGCCAGCCGAGCCGCTCCTTCTGGAACGCGTTGAAGTGGCCGCTCACCGCCCGTCCCATCACGTCGAGGACGTCGCCGTACTCGACGGTCGCGCCACGCCGACGACTGCGTGCAGTCGAGCGCGTGCGAGTGGTAGAAGGCCCAGGTTGTGCCCCATCTCGTGGGCGACGATCGTCATGTTGAGGATGCCGTTGATCCACGCGTGCGACGGATTTCCGCCGACGGTCCCGAGCCCGGCCCAGCTGCACGCCGCGATGCGCGGAAACACGTAGACGAAGCGCCGATACGTCGACAGGTCCACGCCGGCCGAGGTCGCCGCGCTGCGCGCCTGCGTCGCGAGCGTGCCGGTGTCGCAGACGGTGCTCGAGAGCGCGATCGTATACCAGCCGAGGACGTCGCCCTCGAGCCAGGTGCGCTGGTACGACACCTCGCGATCGTAGTCGCTCGTGCTCGTGAACACGGTGCTCCGCACCGTGCTCGGCGTGAACGGCTGCGACGGGTTGTCCTGGAAGTTCACCAGCAGGACGGCGGTGCGGCTGCGCGCCGAGCGTCACCGGCGCGGCGAGCGCGAGAACCTGAGGCTCGGCGCCGATCCGTCGAACGCGAGCGCGCGCGCGATGCGCTTTCCGCGCACCCGCACCCGGGCGCCCGTGAGCGCGTCGGGAGGCAGCTCGCCCGCCGTGAAGAGCGCCATCCGTCGTCCCGCCGCGTGCACGAAGTAGAGGAAGCGACCGCCCGCCGACTCGTCGTCGACGTGCAGCACTTCGAGCACGCCGTCCACGGCCGCATCGCGCTCGACCTTGCCGCGCGCGACCGACGGCAGCGTGCGCCGCAGCTCCTCCGGCAGGGCGAGCGCCAGCATGCCCGCCGGATCCGACTCCATGAGGCTCGCCAGGCGCTCGCGCCGCTCGAGCGCGGCGTCGCGGAGCGCGCGCCGGGCGGCGCCGCGCTCGCCGCCGCTCGCCGCGCGATAGCTCGCGGCGAGCGCGAGGAGCCGTCCGCGTCGAATCCGCCGCGGCGGCGCGCGCCACGAGCTGCGCCGGATGACGGGCGCGGTGCGGCATGCATGGCGTCGGCTACCGACGGGCCGAGCGCGCCCACAGCCACGATCGCCCAGAACGCCGCACCGATGATCGTCCGCATGATGCCCCTCACCAAGCCCCGCCTCCGGTCTTCGCGAGGACGGTGCGGTGCAAGCCACGAGCCAGCGGCGCACGCGTCGAGGGCGCGCGATCTCGCGCTCGGTCAAAGGGTTGTGGACATTCGTGCTCGATCGACGCCGATCGTGATGGCGCTGACGCCCATCATGCCGTGCGGTCGCGGCACGGCATGCGCGATCGACGCGCGGCGCAGCGTGATTTTTGTGGCGATCGGTTCTCGATGCGCCTAAAGAAGGACACGATGATCGCAGCGGCGAGGCGTTCGTGAAGGTCCATCTCCTCACGATCTTCCCCGAGCTCTTCGGCGGCCCGCTCGCGACCGGGCCGATCCGGATCGCGCGCGAGAAGCGCCGCTCGACGTCGCCGTCGCACAACCTGCGCGACTACACGACCGACAAGCACCTCGTCGTCGACGACGTCCCGTACGGCGGCGGCCAGGGCATGGTGATGAAGCCCGAGCCGCTCGTCGCGGCGATCGAGCGCGATCGGCCGTCGCGGACGCGCCCCGGCGCATCCTGCTCTCCGCGCGCGGCGCGCGCTTCGACCAGCGCGCACGCCGCGCGGCGCTCGCGCAGCGTCGGGCGCTGCTCTTCGTCTGCGGGCGCTACGAAGGGCGTCGACGAGCGCGTGACGCGCGGTCGTCGACGAGGAGCTCTCGATCGGCGACTACGTGCTGTCGGGCGGCGAGCTCGCCGCGCTCGTCGTCGCTCGACGCGATCGTGCGCCTGCTCCCCGGCGTGCTCGGCAACGAGGCGTCGCCGGTCGACGACTCGTTCGCGACGGGGCTGCTCGAGGGCCCGCAGTACACGCGGTCCGCCCGAGTTCCGCGGCGCGCGCGTCCCCGACGTCCTGCTCTCCGGGCGACCACGCCGCGATCGCGCGCTGGCGGCGCGAGCAGGCGCTGCGGACGACGCTCGCGCGCCGTCCCGACCTGCTCGCGACCGTGCGCCGCTCGACGACGCCGGATCGCGCGGTTCCTGCGCGCGCTCGGCTGGACGGACACGCGCGCGATGGGTGACCTCTACCTCGCGCTCATCCATCACCCGGTCCTCGACAAGAACGGCGCCGTCGTGCACGACCGCCGTCACGAACATGGACGTGCACGACATCGCGCGCCTCGCGCGGACGTTCGGCGTGCGCGGCTACTACGTGTGCACGCCGGTCGCCGACGCTCCAGCGGCTCGTCGAGCGCATCATCCTCCACTGGGAAGAGGGCCCGGGCGCCGCCTACAACGAGACCCGGAAGGAGGCGCTCGCGATCGTCGCGCCATGGCCGACGAGCTCGACGCGGCCATCGACCGACGTCGAGCGCGAGACCGGCATGCTGCCGCGCCTCGTCGCGACGAGCGCCCGGCGCGGGCGGCGACCGCCTGACCTGCGAGGCCCTCCGCACGCGGCTCCGGAGCGATCCGCGCCCCGGAGCTGCTCGTCTTCGGGACCGGGCTGGGGCCTGACGCGCGAGGTCCTCGATCGCTGCGACGACCTCCTCGAGCCCATCCGCGGGAACCGGCGACTACAACCACCTCTCGGTCCGGAGCGCCGCCTCCATCATCCTTGACCGGCTCCGCAATGGACGATAGAAGGCCGGTTTCCCATGAACCCGATCGATCGGATCGAAGCCGAGCAGCTCCGGAAGGACGTCCCGCCCTTCAAGCCCGGCGACACCGTCCGCGTGCACGTGAAGGTCGTCGAGGGCGACAAGGAGCGCATCCAGGTCTTCGAAGGCACGGTGCTCGGGCGCAGCGGCTCGAAGAACCGCGAGACGTTCACCGGTCCGCAAGATGTCCTACGGCGTCGGCGTCGAGCGCATCTTCCCGGTGCACTCGCCGCGCATCGACAAGATCGAGATCACGCTCCCGCGGCAAGGTCCGCCGCGCGAAGCTCATACCTGCGGGATCGCGCCGGCCGCGCCGCGCGCGTCACGGAAGACACGTCGGCCAGGCGTAGCGCGCCGACCCGAGATACATCTCGGGTCAGGGGTGGGACTGGAGGATGGGCGCTCGGTGGCCCGCCCGAACGGAGTGGTCGCGGGCGGCGAAGCCGCCGCTCCAAGGCGAGTACGCGCCGACACGCCCGCGACGGCTCACCGAATGCTCGACCCACGGCTCGCCTCCCACCGAGAATGTGGGGAGAGCTGCGACCGATTCAGAAAAGCGTCGCTACGGAACGAGGCGAACCCGCCAAGGACTCGTGCGTGCCTGGTTTGCCGCGCTCGGCTTCGCCGGGCCGCGGCATGCCGGTCGCGCGTGTGCGAGCGCTACACTCTCGCAGTCTCACCCCGACCCAAGACGAAGTCTTGGGTCGGAATTCAGGCGCTCGCGCTGCTCGAGCGCGATCGATCGCGAATCGCCCGCGGCGGCGGACCGTCGACTGGCCGCTCATCGCGCAGCGTCCTCGAAGAAGCCGCCTTCCTCGATCACGAGGCCGCGCGTCTGCACGTCGCCGAAGAGCTTCCGCCCGGGCAGATCTGGATCTTCGACCCACGCCTGCACCTCGCCGTGCACCTCGCCGAGCACGATGAGCCGATCGGCGCGGACGGTCGCGTGCACGACGGCCGACGGTCCGATCACGAGCACGTCGGTCGAGCGGATCTCGCCCCTTGAGCTTTCCTTCGATGCGGGTCGCCGTCGCGAACGACAGCTTGCCCGACACCTCCGCGTCGGCTCCGAGGGAAACGCGAACGTCCTGCCAGCCCTGCTTCGAGGTGAGGGTTGTCCATCGGGGATCGCCTATAGACCGCATGGGGCGCGTGTAAATCACTCGGCCGGAAAAACCCAACACGCGACCGCGTGGCCGTTTCGCCCCTCCGTGAGCACGGGGATCTCGCGACGGCACTCGTCCTTCGCGAAGGGGCAGCGCGGATGGAACGCGCACCCGGGCGGCGGCGACACCGGGCTCGGCGGCTCGCCGGCCAGGTGCTGGCGCTCGCGGCGTGCGCGTCGGATCGGGCACGGGCACGGCGCGAGAGCAGCGCGCGCGTGTACGGATGCCGCGGGTTCGTGCCGTAGACGTCGCCGCGCGCGGACCCGCTCGACGATGCGGCCGAGGTACATGATCGCGACGCGGTCCGCGAGTGCTCGACGACGCGGAGGTCGTGCGAGATGAAGAGCAGCGTCGAGCGACGAGCCGCCGCTGGAGGTCCTGCAGCAGGTTCAGGATCTGCGCCTGGATCGACACGTCGAGCGCGGACACCGCCTCGTCGGCGACGACGAACTTCGGGCCGAGCGCGAGCGCGCGCGCGATGCCGATCGCGCTGGCGCTGGCCGCCGCTGAACTCGTGCGGGTAGCGGCTCGCCGCCTCCGGCGACAGGCCGACGAGGTCGAGCAGCTCGCGCACCTTCGCGCGGCGCTCGGCGCGCGTCCCGATGCTGTGGATGAGCAGCCCCTCGCCGACGATCGCCTCGACGCGCATGCGCGGGTTCAGCGATCCGTACGGGTCCTGGAAGACGATCTGCATCGAGCGCGCGGAGCGCGCGCAGCTCGCGGCTCGCGAGGCCGCCGAGCGAGCGGCCGTCGAAGCGCACGTCGCCCGACGGTCGGCTCGATGAGCCGGAGCAGCAGGCGGCCGAGCGTCGACTTCCCGCAGCCCGACTCGCCGACGAGCCCGAGCGTCTCGCCCGGGCACGAGCGCGCAGCGTCGACGTCCGTCACCGCGTGCACCCAGCGCGCGCGGCCGGCCGAGCACGCGTCCGCCCGACCGGGAAGCTGCTTCGTGAGCGCGCGCGCCTCGACGAGCGGCGTCGTCATACGTGGATGCACGCGACCGTGTGCGCCGGGCCGCTTCTCGCACGAGCGCCGGCGGCTCGACGGCGCACTCGGTCGGTCGCGAGCGGACAGCGGTCGCGGAACGCTGCAGCCGCTCGGCCGGCGCGTGATGTCGGGCACGTTGCCGGGAATCGGTCTCGAGCCGCTCGCGATGCGCGCCGAGCGTCGGCATCGAGCGCAGGAGCGCGCGCGTGTACGGGTGCAGCGGGCGGGCGAAGAGCTCGGCGGGTCGGCGCCTCCTCCACGATGCGTCCCGCATACATGATCGCGACGCGGTCCGCCTGCTCCGCGACGACGCCGAGGTCGTGCGTGATGAGGAGCGACCGCCATGCCGCGCCGCTCGCGGAGGCCGCGCAGCAGGTCGAGGATCTCCGCCTGGATCGTGACGTCGAGCGCGGTCGTCGGCTCGTCGGCGATGAGCAGCGTCGGGCTCGCACGCGATCGCCATCGCGATCATGACGCGCTGCCGCATGCCGCCCGAGAGCTGGTGCGGATAGTCGTCGGCGCGCGCCGCCGGCTCGGGGATGCCCACCTCGGCGAGCAGCGCGACCGCGCGCTCCCACGCCGCGCGCGCCGAGATCGGCTTGTGGATGCGGAGCGCCTCGGCGATCTGGTAGCCGGCCGTGAGCACGGGATTGAGCGCCGTCATCGGCTCCTGGAAGATCATCGCGAGGCGCGCGCCGCGCAGCTCGTCGCATCGCGTGCTCCGGCAGCGTCAGCAGATCGGTCCCGTCGAGGACGATGCGCCCGCCGGTGATGCGGCCGGGCGGCGGCACGAGGCGCATCATGCCAGAGCGCCGTCATGCTCTTCCCGCAGCCCGACTCGCCGACCAGCCCGAGCACCTGGCCGGCGCTCGACCGTGAACGACACGCCGTCGATCGCGCGCACGCTGCACGCCCGTCGTGCGGGAACTCCATCGTCGAGCCCCTCGACGGAGAGGAGCGGCATCAGCTCGGCCGGCGCCGCCGCGCGGTCGAGCGGCAGCACGCCGCGGCGCGGCGGCGGTCCGAACGACCGACGCGATCGATCGCGGCGTTCGGCTCGACCTCGTCGAACGACGACGCTCGCGGTGCTGCCGCGTCTCGCCGTCGAGATCGAGCGCGCGCGCGAAGCCGTCCACGTAGTCGCCGAACGCGACCTGAGCGGCGTCGTCGCCGTCGCGGCGCTCCTCGACGCGCGTGATCTGCGAGCGTGTCGGCGGCGAAGCGCACGAGCTGCGTGCCGCCGGCGTAGGCGATCGTCAGCACGTAGCTCGGCGCCGTCGCGTTCGAGCGTCGGCGGCACGAGCGGCCGTGCGCGCGGGCGGCACGCCGAGGAGGACGTCGACGAGGTCGCCGACGGCGAGCGGCGTGCCGAGCGAGGCGCGCGAAGTTCTGCCGGGCTCGCCGGGCCTTCGTAGCGGACGCCCTGCTGCGGCGGAACGCCCACAGCGTGCGTCCCCTCGGTGCCGAGCGCGAGCGCGAGGCCCGAACGGCGACAGCACGTCGATGCGGATCGCCGACGGCCGCTGCACGAGCACCGCCTGGCGCGTCCAGATGCGCGCGAGGCCCGAGCGGAGTCGCATCGCGCGCTCGCAGCGATGTCACCGCCGCGCGCCGCGCGCCGAGGTCGTCGACGAGCTCGTCGGCGGTCGTCTGCCGCGCCGGGCGCAGCGCGCGCCGCCGAACGCGCGTGGCACGCCGCCAGCAGCGACGAGAGCCGACGAGCGCACGAGCGGGCGTCCGCGGACGGCGTCCGCCGCGCACGCTCAGAGCGCGGCCGGCCGTCGGCCTGGACGCCGTCGCCGAGGCCCTGGATCTTGCCCTCAGGCGCTCGATCTGCGTCGCGTCCTTCGACGTGCCGAGCGCGTCGCGGTAGGACTGCAGCGCCGAGTCGGTGTCGACCCGTCTTGCTGGTACGCGTCGCCCAGGTGCTCGACGATCGTCGGGTCTGGCCGGCGCGAGCTCGGCGGCGCGCTCGAGGTACTCGATCGCGCGCCGGTAGTCGCCGCGCTGGAAGTACACCCAGCCGAGGCTGTCGATGTAGAAGCCGTCGTTCGGCTCGATCTGCGAGCGCGCGGCGGATGAGGCTGCTCGGCCTCGTCGAGCTTCACGCCCATGTCGGCGTACGTGTAGCCGAGGTAGTTGAGCGCCGCGGCGTTCTTCGGGTTGAGCTCGATCGCGCGCTGCATCTCGCTCGATCGCGCTGCTCGCGATCGTTCGCCTCGTCGTAGGCGGCGCCGAGCGTGAAGCGGTAGCGGTCGTTGTCCGGGATACTTCGCGACCACGCTTCTCGAGCATCGTCGATCGGCCTTCGGATAGCGCTTCTGCTCGCGGTAGAGCGACGCCGAGGTAAGCTCATCAGGTCGGGCGAGTCGGGCTTCGCGCGCGAGCGTCGCCTCGATCTCCTTGATGGCGCGTCGCGACGTCGTCCTTCTGGAGGCAGCGTCGCGCGCCGCACGCGCGCTTCGACGTAGTAGTCGGACTTGTCGTCGACGCGCGCCGAGCTCGTCGAGCGCGCGGCTCGGTCTCGCCGAGCTCGGCGTACGCGACGCCGAGGTAGTAGCGGACGCGGTCGTTCTTCGGGTCGGCGGCGAGCACCAGGTTGAACTCGGTCGCCGCGCGCTCGAGCGTCGCCCTTCTCGAAGTAGATGAGCCCGATCTTCGTGCGCGCGTCGCGCGGATCGCCGTCGATCTGCTCGATCTCGCGGAACTGCGTCGAGCGCGTCGTCGAAGCGCTTCTGTCCGACGTAGATCGCGCCGAGCCGGCGGCGCACGACGACGCTCTCGGGATTGGCCGCGAGGATGCGCTCGTAGAGCTCGATCGCCTTCTGGCTCTTGCCCTGCGCCTCGTAGGTGACCGCGAGGTCGGTCAGGATGAGCTCCGACTGCGGCGAGAGCTTGAGCGCTTCGAGGTAGTAGCGCTCGGCCTTGTCGAGCTGCCCGCTGCCGGCGTGCACGCGGCCGAGGTAGTAGTAGCCGAGGATCGACGTCGGATTGCGCGCGATCAGCTTCTTCAGGATCGCGACGGCGCTGGTCGAGGTCGCCGCGCTTCCGTAGAGCGCGCCCAGGTAGAGGTACGCCTCCTGGACGTTCGGGTCGATCGCGAGCACGCGCTCGTAGCTGCGACCGCCTCGGCGTCGCGCCCGAGCGCCGACAGCACGCCGCCCTGGAGCGCCGAGCGCGTCGAGGTTGTCGGCTCCGCGCCGCGACCACCTGCTTGGATGCTGCGTGCGCTCGAGCTCGCCCGCTGCGGACGTAGAGCTGCGCGAGACGGAGCCGCAGCCACGGGCGTCGACTGGATCGGCGACGATCGCCTTCTCGAACTCCTTCACCGCGGTCGGCACGTCGTTCTGCGTGAGCGCGATCTGTCCGCGGAGGAAATGCCCGAGCGGCTCGGCGTCTTCGGGCAGCTCGACCGGCGCCCGGACGACACCGCGACCGAGGAGCCGCTGTCGGACCCCTGCACAGCCGCTCAGCAGGACCACGGCAACCATCGAAGACGGCCGCGACGCGGGGCCACATGACGAGTATGCCTCGACTCATGACCGACGGTCCGACAAAACCGCAAACCGTTTCATGCGCAAAACTGCGCGTGCCTCAGAACCGAGCCAGCGCAGCCACTCGCGCATCACGCCGGGCGCCAGCGACGACACGCGGCTGAACCGTCACGACCGGCTCGGCGCGCGTTCCGGTGACGGTGAACGTTCACCGCCTGCGACCGCGCCGCCTGTGCGCCATGCTCGCAGCACGTCGCCGATGACGGGAATCCGCCCGGCGCCTCGTTGAGCAGATAGTACGACGGAATGAGCGTGCCCTGCAGATCGATCGCGTCCTTCGCAGCGTCGATCGCGCCTCGCGAACTTGACGGTGAGTTTCGCCCCTGCGCGGTCGCGTCCGTGAACTGATCACCGGTGGGTGATGCGCCACGGTCGCGACCATGCGGTCGATCGCGACCGTCTGCTCGAGCCGAGGTCCATGAGCCCTCGCAGCGACGCGAGCGAAACGAGCTTCACCGAGCCACGGCACGCCTGAGAACATCGTCTGCTCGATCGTCAACGCGCCGTTGAATGGCAGGCCGCGCTCGAACGACGCACTGCCGTCGAACCTGGCCTTCCGCCGCGGGCACGCTCGTAGCCGTACGCGCGCATGAGGCGGCCGAAGTCGCGGGCGGTCGATCGTCGGGACGCCAGCGCCACAGCTCGCGAGCTGCATCGCGAGCTGCACGACGCGGGTCGTCCGGCGCGTCGGGCAACGCGAAGAACGCGTGGCATCGAGGCGGTCTCCACGGGCCGCCGCTCGGCGGCGTGGACGCGCTGCCCGTGACGCGCGCCGCCCCGGCGTCGAGCCTCGAAGCGCTCGATGCGGGTGATCACGCCGCGCGTGACAGGAGAGCGCGTGGCGAACCGTGCGGCGCTCGCCGGGCATCTTCCGCACGGCGACGGGGCAGATCGAGCGTCGTGGCACGAGATCGATCGCGACGTCGGCGACGTGCGCCGCCCGGTCTGCCGCGGTGGCGATCCGCACGCCGTGCGTCGCACGAGCCATTCGGCGAGCGCGTGGCTCGGATCGATCCGAGCGCGCGCCAGGCGGCTTCGTCCAGGCGGCCCTTCAGGTCGAGGCGGCTCGATCGCCGCCTTCGCGAAATGCTCCGCGAAGCGGAACGCGACCGGCACGCCGCGGCAGCGTCGGCCGTGCCGGCGACGTCGACCGCTCCGATCGTCGACGGCGACGGTCGCGCAGCGCCGTTCCGGATGTCTCCAGTCGCCCGCTGCGTACGGCAGCGTTCGCGTCGGCGATCGTCGCGTGGCGCGGAGTCCGAGCTGCCGCCTTTGGGACCGGCCGTCGAGCGGAACTGAGCCGGACGCGCGCCGTCACGCGTCCCGTGACCTCCGCGTCGGCACGGGTCATCCGCTGGCCGGAGCGCGACCGGCTCGGTGTCGAGCACGTCGAGCAGAGCGCCGAGCGCGAACGTTCGTGTCGACAGCCAGGCGATTGGGCGCGCTCCGGCGGCCACGCGACCTCGACGGTGGACCCGCGATCTCGAGCCCTTCGGAGCTTCCCGCGCGCCACCGTCGCGAGCATGCCGGTGCGCGTGAACCTCGCCCGCCGTCGACCCGGTCGCGGCCGGCATCGTGTCGAGTAGCGCACGGTGAGGCCCCGCGAAGCCGACGTGCGCCTGCAGGTCGTCGAGCACAGAGCGCGCGCTCGTCGCCGACCACGTGGCCGGTCAGCACGAGCGCCAGGTCGTGAACGCGGCCGCCCTGGATCTCGTTTCGTCACCCAGCGTGCGCCTCCGCCGCGAGCGTCGACGGCCAGGCCGGCGAACGCCGCGGCGGTGTCCACGCCCGGCGATCGACACGTGAGAATTCGACGGTTCCCGCCTCAAACCGGTAGCTCCCGGAGAGCCAGGATCGGAATCGCCCGTCGCCCCGTGCCGAGCGACAGGCCCACCTGAGGCGAAGCGCCGCCCCAGCGCCAGCGCGTCGCCGTCGACCCGCGGCACCACCCACGAGGTCCGGCTGGCCTCGTCGACGAACGTATCTCGCCCTGCCGGACGGCGACGCTCGAGCCGCCTGCAACAGCGCTCACAGCCACGTGAGATCGCGCGCGCCGGTTCGTCTTCGCCTCCTCGCGGTCACGCGTCCGGCCGCCGTGCGCACGAGCTGCAGCTTCGGCCCCGTGATCTCGATCGCGCGGATGACGACGGCGCCGCGCAGGAGGGCGCTGCGCTTGAGGCGCACGCGGACCGAGTCGAGCGCGAGCGCGGTCTCGCCGCCGGGGCGGCCGAGGCGCAGGCCGCGCGCGCAGCTCGGCCATGGCGGCCGGCTCGCGTCCCACACGAGGTCGAGGCCGGCGAGATCGACCCGCCAGCCGCCGGCGTTCTCCGCGACCGCCGTCTTGAGCCGACCTACCAGGAAATCGAGCGGCACGGGCCCCGCTGGAGTCGCCAGACGGCTCGCCACGAGGAGCGCGACGAGCGAGCGTCGTGCCGACGAGGGCGATGCGAAACGCGATGCGGAACAGACGGCGAAGCATGCCGGACGGCCAACCGGGCTGACGAGGCTGCGCTCCCGCACCGTCCGGGCGATGCGCGACCGCCATCCGCAACGGCCGTCCCCGTCGCCGTACGACCTCGTCGAGCGCCTCGCCGATGCGCGCGGGCGAGCGCCGGCGGATCGCCGGCCGGCGAGCGGCCGCATCGCCGCGAACGTCTGCGCGGAGCCGCACGCAGCGAGCGCGTCGGTCATCGTGCACGCGCGAGCGCGACGCGCGCCTCGTGCACCGGCGCCAGCACCTCCTCGAAGGCGCGCAGCTCTGACGCGTCACGAGCGGCGACCGCGTGCCGGCGATCGGCCCGCGATACGGACGGTCGCTCGCAGAGCTCGCGCGCGAGCGCCGCGCTCGACGTAGGTCGCCGGCAGCTCCGCCCAGCGCCGCTGCTCGTAGAAGCCGAACTCGACCTCCGACGCGCCGCCACGTGATCGGCTCGCGCAGGTGGAGCGGGCTCCGCACGAGCGCGAGGCGCACGGCGACCGGGCGCGCCGCGTCGTGGCGGCCGTCGCGGCGCGTCCGGCGCGAAGTAGCGGGGCGGCGGTGGCGGCGCGGGAAGAGGCATCCCGCCGAGACCGACGACCGAGACACGCGACGATGCCTTCGCACCGCATCCGTGACTCCTCACTCCGACTTCTCGTCCCGCGACGGCGCGGCCGCGCACCAGCGCGCTCGGGTCGCGCTCGAGGCGCGCCGCGAGCGCCCGCACCGCTTCGAGCGCCTCGCGCAGCGCGACGCAGCGTCTCCTCGAGCTGGCCGCTCTGCGTCCGCCGAGCTGCGCCGCGCGCGCCGTCGACGCTCGATCGCGGCGCCGCGGATCGAGCTCGTCGTCTGCTCGAGCTCCGGCCTCGTGGATCGCCTTCTTGAGCGGCGCGCCGCCGTCGTCGAAGCGCACGCCACGATGCGCTTCAACGCCGCTGTCGTCGCTGCACCCAGCTCCGCGACGTCGGTCAGCGATGCGCAGCGACTTCTTCGCCTCGCGCAGCGTGTCGCCGACATCGAATCGGTCGAGCTGCGGCAGCTTGGCCCGCGAACTCGTTCGCGACCTCCTCGAGGCTCTTCAGCGTCGACGGCACGGCACGGGACGTAGTAGCGCTCGGCGCGGCGGAACTCGAGCTCCGGCGACGGGTAGCGCGCGGGCGGAAAGTGTGTCGAACTGGACGAACTTGACGCCGGTGATGCCCGCCGACGCGAGCTGCGGCCGCAGCGTCGGATCGCAGCGGCCGCTCGGCGCGCGAAGCCCATGCGGCGGAGCTCGTCGGTGCAGACCTTCATCCACACCTCGACGTGACGCTGGTCGGGCGCGACCGTGATGGTCGAGACCGTGCCGATGCGTGACGCCGCGGAACTTGACCGGGCGAGCCCACGTCGAGGCCCTGCACCGACTCGTCGAAGTACGTGACCGCTGCGGCAGACGTCGCGGTTGCAGCCGGCGCAGCCCGAGCCAGAACACGGTCGAGCGAGCGCGATCGACGAGCGCCGGTCACGACGAAGAGCCCGAGCTTCCAGTGGTTCGTCTCGATCGCCACGTCGTCACCCTCTCCGGCGCGTCGGTTGAAGAACGCGCGTACGCGCGGGTCGGTCGACTGGTCGCGGAGCTCGCGCGGGATCGCCGCGCGCGATGATGCCGCTGGGCGTCGCTGGTCGAGCAGGATGCAGTCGCTTCGCGATCGCGAAGATGCTTGCGAGCTCGTGGGTGACGACGACCGTCGTCACGCCGAGCGTAGTCCGAGAGCGTCCGGATCAGATTGTCGAGCTCGACCGAGCTCACCGGATCGAGGCCGGCGGAGGGCTCGTCGAGGAAGAGCAGATCGGCGGATCGAGCGCGAGCGCGCGCGCGATGCCGGCGCGCTTCTTCATCCCGCCGGAGATCTCGGACGGCAGGTGGTGCTCGAAGCCGCCGAGCCCGACGAGCGCGAGCTTCGCGTGCACGATCGCGTCGATCGCGTCGTCGTCGAGCGCGGTCCATTGCTGCAGCGGCAGCGCGACGTTCTCGCCGACCGTCATCGAGCCGAAGAGCGCGCCCGACTGGAAGAGGACGCCGAACGCCGGCGGCCCGCCGTCGCCGCCGGGCCGTCGACGCCCGTGATGTGCACCGGCCCGCCCATCGGCACCTCGAGGCCGATCATGTTGCGCGAGCAGCGTCGACTTGCCGGAGCCGCTGCCGCCGAGGATCGCGAACACGTCGCCGGCCGTCGACGTCGAACGTGAGCGTCTCGCATGAGGCACGCGTCGCCCCAGCCGATCGTCAGGCGTCGACGTCGATGACCGGCGTCGCTCATATGCCGTAGCAGGTTGAAGATCACGGTGAAGAGCGCGTCGATGACGACCAGCGCGAAGAGGCTCGCGACGACCGCCGACGTGGTCGAGCACGCCGACGCCCGCCGGCGCCGCCGCGCGGTCGACAGCCCGCGCTGACACGCGAGCGAGCGCGATCGCCCAGCCGAAGACGACGCTCTTCAGCACGCCCGAGCCGACGTCCCACAGGTCGAGCGACCTGCTGCGTGCGCTGGAGGTAGGCGGCGAGCGTGATGTCGAGGCGGAGCATCGCGACACGAACACGCCGCCGAGGATGCCGACAGAGGTCGCCGATGAGCGTCAGCAGCGGCGACGACGACGACGAGCGCGATGCATCGCGCGGATAGACGAGGAAGCCGTACGGCGACGAGCCCGAGCGTGCTCGAGCGCGTCGATCTCCTCGGAGACGGCCATCGTGCCGAGCTCGGCGGAGAACGCGGCGCCCGAGCGCCCGCGCGACGATGATCGCCGTCATGAGCGGGCCGAGCTCGCGGGTGACCGACAGCGCCGACCAGGTCGGCGACGAAGATGTCGGCGCCGAACTGCCGGAGCTGCACGATCGCCTGGAACGCGCGTCACCATGCCGACGAGGAACGTGATCATGACGACGATCGGAAACGCCGTCCGCGCCGGCGCGCTCCATGACGCGCGCGACGTCGCCCCAGTTGATGTTCGCCGGACGGCGGAACGTCGCGAGCGGCGGCGTCGAGGAGGTTCCCGAGGTAGTCGAGCTGCGGCGTTGAGCGCCGTCGGCGACCAGCCCGCGACCTCGCGCGCCGATCTGCTCGAGCGCGCTCGTCCGGGTGCGGCGGCTGCCTGCAGCGACGCGGCCGACGCGCTCGGCGGCGTCGTAGAGCTCGTAGAGCCGCGCGACCTCGTCATGCGCACCGACGACGCGGACTGTCGCGCCGCCGCGTCGAGCTCGTGCGCGCAGTCTGCAGCAGGACGGCCATCGTGCTGCCGGCCATCGTGTCGACGGCGGAGAGGTCGATGTCGACGGGCTTGCGGCCTTCGCCCGCGAGCTCGCGGACGCGGTCGCGCAGGAAGCGGATGGCGTCGGTGGAAGCGGCCCGGACAGCCGGACGGCGAGCCGGCCCCCGTCGAGCTTCGGTGCGTGTGATCTCCATGGCCGACACGACGCCCCTGCATAACGGACCCGTGATGGGCGGGCAATCGGAGGTCAGCCCCCGGAGGCGGCGGCCGGCGCATACGTCATGCAGGATCCGAGCGCGGAGCGCCCTTCGCTCGCGAGCCGGCGGGCGCGCTCGACGTCGAGCCTGAGCCCATGGCCCTCGCCGGTGCCTTCGGAAGCGCCAGGCGTCGTCCCCGCGGACGCGACGCGCGCCGGGCACGACGGCAACGCGAGCGCGCTGCGGGAGCGCGTCGCAGGAGAGCGTCTCGAGCCCTCGCCGTAGGTCAGGTGGGGAACGTCACGTCGCCGTGCGCGCGCGCGTCGCGGGCGACGGCGAGGTGACGAGCGGCCCGCGGACGATCCGCGCGAAGGTCGCGGCGGCGATCCGGCGCGACCCACGCCGTCGTGCCGCCCTGCGAGAACGGCAGCCACGGCTCGACCGCGCGCGCGCCGCCTCGTCGAGATACCGGAGCAGCGCCGCCTCGACGGGCGGATCGTGCGAGGCCGGAGCGTCCGGCGGGAGCCCGCGGAAGACCATGCAGTGCGTGGTGTCGCAGAGCGCGCGGTCCTCCGGAGCAATACGTAACTGAACGAAGTACAA